>OJPW01000047.1_pt1 | contig 124582 bp, 122 predicted proteins | sample 1598571 | NCBI WGS metagenome assembly OJPW01 (sample SAMN03922493, study PRJEB24848) | human gut metagenome | isolation source: stool sample | host: Homo sapiens | place: Germany | collected 2011-05
CGGGAGCAGCTGATACCGCTCCCGTCATCATGGTTAAAAAAATAAAGGCTGTTACAATTTTCCCCTGCATGATCGCTCTCCCAAAGTAATATTTCAAATGTTTTTCTTATTTCCAATTATAGTTTACAGGGAAGGCATTGTAAATGTTTTCTTTGCTGCCCCTCTCCGCTTTAATTTTCTGCTGCGCCTTTTGCCAACATGACGGAGAGATCTTCTTTTTCTTCCTGCATATCTGTCTCCTTTGCCGCCGCTTTCGCCAGATCATCAATAGCGTAAACGAGGGGTTCTTTTCCTTCATCGGGAGTAAGGAGCATCATCACATCTATATGGTCATTTTCACGGAAGAAATACGCTCTGCCGTAAAAGGGCAGGATGAGTCCGTCGGAATCAAAGGTAATTTTCGCGCCCATCGTATAGAGATAGGCTTCGTCGGCTGTAAGTTTGCGATACGGCTCGAAATCGGACAGGGTGATTTTCACGCCTTCTCCTAATTCTCCCACCACGTTCTTCGCCCAGTTCTTCATTACCTCTTCCGCCCCTTTGCGCAGCGGCGAGTCCTCATCCAGAAAGGCGCGGTTCATGCGGGAAAGGCTTCTCCATTCTTTTACGGTCAGGTATTCCCGAAAAGACGGTTTCAATGTATCCGCTCCCGCAGGAGGCAGCTTGGCGGTGACAATGTAACCGTAAGCGAATTTTCGGCTTTTTTGAAGCATGACGGAAAGCTGCCCCATGTGATAGGGATAGGTAAAATTGTGGAACTTCAGTTCCTGCTGTTCAGGGATATCCTGATAGGTAAACGCAGGCGGCAGATGTGCTTTCGCAATGGACTGCAAGTTATAAGCAGACGCGCCGCCGGAAATACAGAGAGCCGTCATAAAGACTGCCGCTGTTTTCTTCCAACTCATGTGCTGCTCCTTTCCAGTCCGTAAAAGGCATAAAGTAAATTTTTCCCGATTTTTTCCGCCGCTGTATGGCTTCCCTGTACGATAATGAGATAATACATGCCGCCCTGCCTGTACAGATTCGTATAGACCCACATCGGATAGGACAGATGTCTTTCGTCGGAAATAATCACCCGCGCTTCCTGAGTCCAGCGATAGGTGCCGTCATGATTTTTATAGGCATGCCACGGTGAAAAAGAAACCAGTTCCGCCTGCAGCTTCTGCCCTTTGATTTCATCCAAACGGCTGTTCAGCATCCGCTGATATTCTTCTATGCTGATTTTCGGCAGGCCGAAGAGGGAGTGCGGCCGTGTCGCATCTTCATGGAATGCGCGCTCCCAAAACCGGGCAGCCTTTTCCCGTTTCCCATGGAAGAAGGCTTCTTCCGTTCCTTTCACAACAGAGACGGAAGCGGAATAGGTGCCGCGGATATCGGATTTCCTGATCTGGTACAGATGAAGGGAGTCGTAAGGGTACGGCGCCCGGTCAGGGTACATGTCCATTCCCGGAGGCGTGGTGAGGAAGTACATCACTGCCGCCCAATCTGTTTTTCCGTAATCTTTCCGGTGTCCCGACTTCTTAAATATGGTTTCCGCACGGCTGCCCCCTCCGTCGGTAATCTGCACGTCTTCCCCGAAAGACAGTTTCCCCAGTCCGTCGATGACGAGATCCTCCGCCGCCGCGTAAAGACAGCCTGCCAGAATGAAAGCGGACAGAGCCGCCATGATTTTTTTGAACATGGAATTCTCCTGTAATATATCATTTATCTTTTTATTGTAAGGAATCAGGGATATTTTCTCAAGTCAGGCATTTCCGTCTCCCACAAAAAATATCCCGCCATGGATTACACAGCGGGATATTTTATTTAAACACTTATTGCACGTCAGCTTGCCCATCAGCGGTTTCCGCCGTCCGGGGTTCCGCGTTATGCTGTACGGAGAGCCTGCGGTAGCGGGCAAGCCCCGTACCTGCCGGAATCAGCTTGCCGATAATGACGTTTTCTTTGAGGCCGAGAAGCGGATCCACTTTCCCTTTGATTGCCGCTTCCGTAAGAACTCTGGTGGTTTCCTGGAAAGAAGCCGCCGAGAGGAAAGAATCTGTCGCCAGCGCGGCTTTCGTCGTACCGAGAAGCAGGTTCTCACCCACCGCCGGTTTCTTTCCTTCATCTTCCAGATGTTCGTTCATGACACGGTAAGCCACGATGTCCACCGTCTGTCCCGGAAGCCATTCGGAATCTCCGGGGTCATCGATTTTGATCTTGCGGAGCATCTGATGGACGATGATTTCAATGTGCTTGTCATTGATTTCAACACCCTGTGAGCGGTAAACTTTCTGCACTTCCTTGACGATATAGTTCTGGGTCGCCTGTACGCCGAGGACCCGGAGAATATCGTGGGGATTGATGTTCCCTTCAATGAGGCGAGTACCTGCTTCGATTTCATCGCCTTCATTGACGGAAATCCTCTTTCCGAACGGAATCTTGTAGGTATCGGATGTCTCTTCATTGGTCACGGTAACAATCTTGATATTCGCATTTTCCGGAGAGTCTTCAATGGTGACTTTGCCGGCGATATTGGAGATGATCGCGTTCCCTTTCGGCTTGCGCGCTTCAAACAATTCTTCGACACGGGGCAGACCCTGGGTGATATCCTCTGCCGTTGCGACACCGCCCGTATGGAACGTACGCATGGTCAGCTGGGTGCCCGGTTCGCCGATGGACTGTGCGGCGATGATGCCTACCGATTCGCCGATTTCCACATGGCGGCCTGTTGCCAGGTTCCTGCCATAGCACTTCGCGCATACGCCGTGTTCGGAATGGCAGGTCAGAATGGAACGGACTTTCAGACGGTCATAATGCTTTTCAATTTCAGCAGCCTGGTCGTCAGTGATTTCTTCATTCTTCGCGGCAATGATTTCTCCCGTTTCCGGATTCACCACATCTTCCAGCGGGCAACGGCCGGCGATACGGTCAGCCAGAGACTCGATGAGACCCCCGGCTTCCGTAATTTTACGGACTTCTACGCCTTCGGTGCCTTCCATGCGTACGGAAATCACCGGAATATCGGCAGCCAGAAGTTTTTTAGCCGCTTCCGCCGTAAGGACAGTTCCCTGCACCAGCACTTCTTCTCCTTTGCGGTTCAGAGCCGGCGTTTCCAATTTCTTTTCAAAGAAGCGGACTGTCACATGATGTTTCACGATACTCTTGTATTCCGCCACGACATCCTCCACACCGAAGGTAACGGTTTTCGGTTCGCCCGCTTCTCCTTCCGCTGTGGGAACGGTAACAACGACAGAATCAACGAGGAAACGGTTCATAAGGGCCACATCGGACGCATCCAGTGTTTTCCCCTTCACAAGGAGAATTTCCCCGCTGCGCCGGTTCATGACGTCTTCTTCGAGAATGGAACCGTCCAATTCAGCGCGGTGGACATTGTAACGGCTGCGGACAGCCGCCTTGGAAACCAGTTTATTCCATTCACGATCGAAATTGAGTGTCTGCACATCGCAGTCTTCTTCCCGAATGATGACATCCTGGGAAACATCGACAAGGCGGCGTGTGAGGTAACCGGAGTCTGCTGTACGGAGAGCCGTATCGGCAAGACCTTTGCGGGCGCCGTGGGAAGACGTAAAGTAGTCAAGGACGGTCAGCCCTTCACGGAAGTTTGCCTTAACAGGCAATTCTACCGTTTTACCGGATGTATCGGCAATCAGGCCGCGCATCCCCGCCAGCTGGCGGATCTGGTTATCGTTGCCGCGGGCGCCGGACTGGGCCATCATGGTGAGCGGATTCATTTTCGTCATAGACGCTTTCATCGCTTCACCGACATCATTAGTCGCTTTTTCCCAAATTTTAACGACTTTCCTGTATCTTTCGTCATCCGTCATCAGGCCGCGGCGGAAATATTCCTTGATTTTTTCAATCTGCGCTTCACTTGCGGACAGGATATCATTTTTGGCTTCCGGTACGGCCACGTCATAAATGCCGATAGAAATGCCGGAAACAAGGGCATAATGGAATCCGAGGGCTTTAATGGAGTCCAGGAGATCTCCTGTTTCTTTGAAGCCCAGCTTTTTGAAGCAGTCATTGACAAGTTTGCCCATCTGCTTCTTGCCGATGGTGATACCGAGACCTTCTTTTCCATCAGGACGTTTATAGAAGAAGCGGAGAGGTTCGGGAATGGCATAGTTGAAAATCAGGCGCCCCGGGGTCGTGATGACAAGACCGTGCCCCGGTATGTCCACTTTAATAAAATCATGGATCTGTACCTGGTTCAGTGCATAGGCCAGCATGACCTCATCGTAATTGGTAAAGGCGTGGAATTTCGAGGGGTCAAGCGCGTCTTCCTCTTCCTTGCTTTCTTTTACAATGGTCAGATAGTATGATCCCAGAATCATATCCTGGGAAGGAATGGCGACAGGTTTGCCGTCTTTCGTAGACAGGATATTGTTGATGGAAAGCATGAGCGTTCTCGCTTCCGCCTGCGCTTCCACGGACAGAGGCAGATGGCACGCCATCTGATCGCCGTCAAAGTCCGCATTGTAACCCGGGCAGACAAGGGGATGCAGTTTGATTGCCCTGCCTTCCCACAGAATCGGTTCAAACGCCTGGATGCCGAGGCGGTGGAGTGTCGGAGCGCGGTTAAGAAGTACGGGATGTTCTTTAATAACATCGCCAAGGACGTCCCAGACTTCAGGGGACAACTTGTCCACTTTTTTCCGTGCCGATTTCAGATTGCTCGCCAAACCGCGGGCGATCAGTTCATGCATAATGAACGGTTTGAAAAGTTCGATCGCCATTTCTTTCGGCAGGCCGCACTGGTACATTTTCAGTTCAGGACCGACTACGATAACAGAACGGCCGGAATAGTCGACACGTTTCCCCAAAAGGTTCTGGCGGAAACGGCCCTGCTTGCCTTTCAGCATATCGGAAAGGGATTTCAGGGGACGGTTTCCCGGGCCGCTGACCGCTCTGCCGCGGCGGCCGTTATCTATGAGGGCATCGACAGCTTCCTGCAGCATACGTTTTTCATTTCTGACGATGATTTCAGGCGCGCCCATGTCCATCAGTCTTTTCAGACGGTTATTTCTGTTGATGACACGGCGGTAAAGGTCGTTCAGGTCGCTCGTGGCAAAACGCCCGCCGTCAAGCTGCACCATCGGACGAAGGTCCGGCGGTATAACGGGCAGCACGGTGAGGATCATCCATTCCGGCTTATTGCCCGATTTACGGAAAGCTTCCACTTCTTCCAGCCGGCGGATGCTGCGGACTTTGCGCTGGTTGCTGCTGCTGTCCACATCTTCGCGGAGCTGTTTTTCCAAGGCTTCCAAATCCAGCTGGCGGAGAAGTTTCTGAATAGCTTCCGCCCCCATCTGCGCCTCAAAAGAACCGGCGCCATATTCCTGGACGGCCTGCTGGTATTCCTGTTCATTTAAAACCTGCTTGTCCAGAAGTTTCGTTTCGCCTTTATTGATTACAATGTAGGCAGCGAAATAAAGGACTCTTTCAAGCTGGCGGGGAGACACGTCAAGAATGAGGCCGATGCGGCTCGGCGTTCCCTTGAAATACCAGATGTGAGATACCGGGCACGCCAGATCAATATGGCCCATACGTTCACGGCGTACTTTGGCGCTTGTCACTTCCACGCCGCACTTATCGCAGACCGTGCCTTTATAACGCATCTTTTTATATTTTCCGCACTTGCATTCCCAGTCTTTCGTCGGTCCGAAAATCTTTTCACAGAAAAGACCGTCCGGTTCTGCTTTCAGTGTACGGTAGTTGATTGTTTCCGGCTTCGTTACTTCTCCGTGAGACCATAATCTGATCGTTTCCGGAGACGCAATACCGATTTTCATGGAGTCAAATTCATTTACGTCTAACAATTGCTCAGTGCTCCTTTCCGGAAATCAGGCATCCGGGTCATCGACAAGACCCGCTTCAGTTTCTATATCAGTTTCAGTAAAAGCCGCTTCTTCATTTGCAGGAGCCGCCGCTTCCGCTTCCAGCGCATCATTGAAAGAAGCCGCATCATCTGCCGGCACTTCTTTCCCTTCTCCGGCCATGCTGGATTCCATGGCGTTTCTGGCTGCGGAAACGGAATCCTCACCTTCCATGGCCGCTTTCACTTCGTCTTTATGCCAGCGTTCGCCGCCATTGGAGGGTTCCAGATCGCTTTCGTCCAGCTCTTTCATGACAACTTCCTCTTTGTCTTCATTCAGGACACGGACATCCAACCCGATGGATTGGAGTTCTTTCATAAGAACCTTAAAGGATTCGGGAACACCGGGGCTCGGAATGTTTTCGCCTTTGACGATTTTTTCATAGGCTTTGACACGGCCGATGACATCATCGGATTTTACCGTCAGGATTTCCTGTAAGGTGTACGCGGCGCCATATGCTTCCAGTGCCCAGACTTCCATTTCACCGAAACGCTGACCGCCGAACTGCGCCTTGCCGCCGAGCGGCTGCTGGGTCACAAGGGAGTACGGGCCGGTAGAACGGGCATGGATCTTATCATCGACAAGATGATGGAGTTTCAGCATGTATTTCCAGCCGATCGTCACCTGTCCGTCCAGCTTCTCGCCGGTACGTCCGTCATAAAGATCGGATTTCGCATTGACCGGAAGTCCTGCGGCGGCAAGAGTGGCAGCCAAGTCTTCATCGCGGCAGCCGTCAAATACAGGGGTCGCGATGTGGACGCCGGATTCTGTCGATTCGGGCATACCGTAGGTGTCAAAATCATAGCCTGCTTCACGGAGCCGCTTTTCAAGCGCTTTCGCCTTTACGGGATCTGTCTTGGCTTCCTTGATTTCTTCGCCGAGCATATGGCAGGCCCAGGACAAATGAATTTCCAGGATCTGCCCGATATTCATTCGCGAAGGAACGCCGAGGGGGTTCAGCACCAAATCGACAGGACGTCCGTCCGGAGTAAAGGGCATATCTTCAACAGGCAGGATGCGGGAGCATACGCACTTATTGCCGTGGCGCCCCGCCATTTTGTCGCCTTCGCGGAGTTTCCGTTTCTGCGCAACATAAACGCGGACGAGCTTATTTACGCCCGGCGCCAGTTCATCGCCGTTTTCACGGGTAAATTCCTTGACGTCGACCACTTTCCCGAATTCCCCATGCGGCACACGGAGGGAGGTATCACGGACTTCTCTTTCCTTATCGCCGAAAATGGCACGGAGAAGACGTTCTTCCGGAGTCAGTTCCGTTTCCCCTTTCGGCGTTACTTTGCCGACAAGGATATCGCCGGGACGTACATCGGCGCCGATACGGATAATACCGTTTTCATCAAGATTTTTCAAGGCGTCGTCGCTGACGGATGCCAGCTCTCTTGTGATCTCTTCTTCGCCCAGCTTCGTATCACGGGCATCACACTCGTATTCTTCAATATGGATAGAGGTGTACAGGTCATCTTTGCAGAGACGTTCAGAAATGAGCACGGCGTCTTCATGGTTATATCCTTCCCAGGATACGAACGCCACAAGCACGTTGTGTCCGAGGGCCAGCTCGCCTCCGTCGGTGGACATGCCGTCCGCCAGTGTCTGCCCGGCTTCGACTTTGTACCCTTTGTATACGATGGGATGCTGGTTGATGCAGGTGCTCTGGTTGGACCGGAGGAACTTAATTAGGTCATAAGTATCATATTCGCCGTTATCCGCGCGGACGATAATCTGTTTCCCGTTGACAGAGGTAACCACGCCTGACCGTTTTGCAAGAACGCAGACACCGGAGTCCTGGCCGGCTACCCATTCCATACCCGTGCCTACAAGAGGCGCTTCCGGGCGGAGGAGCGGTACTGCCTGCCTCTGCATGTTGGCGCCCATGAGCGCACGGTTCGTATCATCATGTTCAAGGAACGGAATAAGAGACGTACCGATAGAAACAACCTGTTTCGGGGAAACGTCCATGAGATCCACTTCTTCAGGAGAAGCTTCCAGAACATCAGGACCGCGGCGGCAAGCCACATACCGGTTCAGGAACGCGCCGGTATCCGACAGCGGCTCGCTGGCCTGGGCAATAACTTTATTTTCTTCAATGTCAGCCGTCACATAGAGACATTCATTGGTCACTTCGTGGGTCTTCGGGTTAATCCGGCGGTACGGCGTTTCAATCAGGCCGTACTTGTTGACAATCCCGTAATTGGACAGCGAGGAAATAAGTCCGATATTCGGGCCTTCCGGCGTTTCTACGGGGCACATACGCCCATAATGGGAATAATGCACGTCGCGGACTTCAAACCCTGCACGTTCACGAGACAGCCCTCCCGGTCCCAAAGCGGACAGACGGCGCTTATGCGTCAGCTCCGCCAATGGGTTCGTCTGATCCATAAACTGGGACAGCTGGGAACTGCCGAAGAATTCCTTGATGGCTGCCACGACAGGACGGATATTGACGAGCGCCTGGGCGGTCATCTTGTCCTGATCCTGGGTAGTCATTCTTTCGCGAACCACACGTTCCATACGGGACAAGCCGATGCGGAACTGGTTCTGGAGCAGTTCACCGACGCAGCGGACACGGCGGTTACCGAGATGATCGATATCATCCTGGCGTCCATAGCCCTGGATCATATTCAAAAGATAGTCTACCGCCGCGATAATATCCGCGCGGTCAAGAATCCGATAGCCATCATCGCGCATCCCATTGGAGCAGATCACCTTGACAGGTGTTCCGTCCTCTTTCTGGGTCATGACTTCCACCATTTCTACCTTGCTGAACACGCCGCTCTTCTTCAGGATCGCGATGGCTTCCTCGTCGATAAGGGCATTCCCCTGGATAATAATTTCACCGGTTTCCGTATCCACGATAGGCCCTTCCGTACGGTGGCCCTTGAGGCGGTTTTCCCAGGAGAGCTTCTTATTCAGCTTGTAACGTCCGACCTTCGCCAGATCATAACGGCGGGGATCATAAAAGAAGTTGCGGAGCAGGGTCGTTCCGCTTTCTTCTGTCGCCGGTTCGCCGGGACGGAGCTTTTTATAAATAGCGATGAGTGCTTCTTTTGTATTCTGCGTTTCATCCTTCTTGAGCGTCTCTTCGATATGGATATCATTATTGAAAAGCTCCATGATTTCTTCATTGGAAGAGAACCCCAGCGCACGGATGAGGTACGTCACGGGCATCTTGCGGTTACGGTCGATACGGACGGAAACAACGCCGTTGGCATCGGTTTCCAGTTCGATCCACGCGCCGCGGTTCGGAATGAGCTGGGCGGAATAGATTTCCTTCCCGAAAGTGTCCATTTCCTTTTTGTAGTATACGCCGGGAGAGCGGACAAGCTGGGAAACAATAACACGTTCGGCGCCATTGATAATAAATGTGCCCGTGTCCGTCATAATCGGGAAATCGCCCATGAAAAGATCATGCTCCTTGATTTCGCCGGTTTCCTTATTGACGAGCTGGACTTTGACCTGCAGCGGAGCGGAATAAGTAGCATCTCTCGTCTTGCATTCATCGATGCTGTACTTTTCTTTCTTGAAATAGTATTCGCCGAAATGCAGCGCCCATTTATGAGCACTATCCTCGATAGGAGAAATATCCGCAAATACATCCCTCAGCCCTTCTTTACAGAACCATTCGTAAGATTTGGTCTGCAAATCGAGCAGATGGGGCATCCCCAGAACTTCCTGAGCTCTGGCGTAGGTATATCTTTTCTTAGTACCTACCTGGACGGGTCTGAACATTTTGCTGTTAGGCATTCCACGCCTCACCCTTTCCTTCCATATAAAATCTAAATTTCCAACACATGGGAACAGGGATGAAAAGAGGACAAGGCCAAGGAAACACCGATTAAGCCACAAAATATCCTGTACTTCATCAGTGTTCCCGATTTGAGCCGGGCTCCTCTTTTCTCCGCGAGCCTTCTCACCATATATAAATAGAGACTGTAAAACATAATTTTACACGAGCGAAAAACATTCCGCAATATAAATTCATTTTCACCTAAAATATTTTCTCTATATCTTTCTATAAAAATATTTTAGTTATAGATAAAAGCTTATTTGCTATTAAAATATTTTATTTTAATATTTTCCTCTTGCTTTTCCCTGTAAAATATGCTACCGATTTATTCTATCATTTAATTCTCTCTATTGCAACAAAACCTGTTATGCAGGGCAGGCTTAAGAAAGAGTATGCATAAGAAAACTCCCCCGTAGCAGAGAGAGTTTTCGTTTTCTACAATTCGTTCCATCACCAATCAGTCTTCCATGATTTCAAAATCGTCTTTTCCGACACCACAGAGCGGGCACTTGAAATCGTCCGGCAGATCTTCCCACTTGGTTCCCGGAGCAATTCCGTTGTCCGGATCGCCTAAAGCTTCATCATAAATCCATCCGCAAACTTTGCATACATATTTTTTCATGTCTATTCTCCTCTCCACAGTCCGTGCAAATTGCAATACTCATAAGCCGCTACGACTTCATCCCCTTCAGCAAGAACAAAATCAGCCACCGGCTTCATGCCCGGCTTCAAATCCACCTGCTGGCTTCCGGTCTTTGTTTCCAGAACAATCCAGGTGATATAGTGGTTGTCCAGCATGGGATGTTCCACAGAGCCGACCTCCACATGCACTTTCGATCCGTCTTTCGTAATGACGGGAACATGCTTTTCACCGGCAGCATCCGTAGTATTGGGAATCAATTCTTCAATCTCCGCATTCCTGCAGAACATGTCTTCCCCGCTCTCTCCAAGAACAGCGACTGCTTTGCCGCACTTTTTACAGCGATAAAATTTCATCATCCGCTCCTCTCCCAGGCATCCGCCTGTCAAATTTTCTTTTTCAGGATTCTTCCTGAAATACTCCATCCGTATTATATCACCGCTTTCAGGAAACTTCCCCTCCTTTTCCCATCTTTTCCTGAATCCCCACGCAAAAAGAGTTCTCTCCGTCAGGAAAGAACCCTTTCGTGTTTCTATCTCCGCTTTACCTCTTATTCAATCACCATGAGAAGGTCGCCTGATTCGATACGGCTGCCCGCCTTCACATGAATCTCACTTACAATGCCGTCCACAGGAGAAGTGATCGTCGTTTCCATCTTCATGGCTTCTGTGACAATCACCGGCTCGCCTTTCTTCACATGCCCGCCTTTTTCCGCAAGCACTTTCACGACGGATCCCGACAGGGTCGCCCCTACCTCGCCGGGAATATCCTTATCCGCTTTCCTTGCGGTCACTGCAGATTCCGCCACATGCCTGTCATGAATTTTAATTTCACGGGGCATGCCGTTCAGCTCAAACTGGATACGGCGGTTTCCTTCTCCGTCAGGTTTCGTGATCCCGTCAAGACGAATAAGGAGCATCTTCCCTTCTTCTATATTCACTCGGATTTCCTCGCCCGGTTTCATCCCGAAGAAGAACGTCGGCGTATCCAGGACGGACAGGTCGCCATACTGATGATAGCGGTCCATATAATCACTGAAAACTTTCGGATAAATACAGTAAGAGGAAATATCTTCTTCCCGCGTGGACATATGCCTGCCCTTCATTTCTGATTTCACCGCGGCGAAGTCCACATCCTGCGGATGAGATTCCAGATGGGGTTCTTCCCCGCGCAAAATAATCTTCTGCAGCTTTTCAGGGAATCCGCCGTAAGGAACACCCAGTTTCCCATCAAAGAAATCAACCACGGACTGCGGGAAATCAAGGGCCGCCCCCTTCTCATAAATATCTTCTTCCGTCAGATGGTTCTGCACCATGAAGAGTGTCATATCACCGACCACTTTGGACGACGGCGTTACTTTGATAATATCGCCAAACATCATATTCACTCTGGCATACATGCGGCAAACTTCCGGCCAGCGGTCTCCCAGTCCCACCGCAGTCGCCTGCTGGCGGAGATTAGAGAACTGCCCTCCCGGCATTTCATGCTGGAAAAGCGTGGTATTCGGACTTGCCATCCGGCTGTCCACCCCTGCATAGTAGGGACGGATGCCCTGCCAGTAGCGGTCAATCATTTCCAAGGCTTCAATATCCAGTTTCGGCTGGCGGGGATTGTTCTGGAGCGCATAGTACAGCGCCGTCATAGACGGCTGGCTCGTACCGTTTGAAAGCGCGCCTGTCGCCACATCGACAATATCCACGCCGGCTTCCGCCGCCTTTGCATAGCTGTACAGCGTCAGCCCGCCGCCTTCATGGCTGTGGAGATGGATCGGAAGATCGACGGCATCTTTTAATGCGGCCACGAGAGCGTATGCCGCTTCCGGTTTCAGAAGCCCCGCCATATCCTTGACAGCGATCAGATTGGCGCCGGCATTCTGCATTTCTTTCGCCAGATCCGTGTAATATTTCAAAGAATATTTCTGCCGCTTCGGATCCATGATGTCCCCGGTATAGCAGAAGCACGCTTCTGCCAGTTTGCCCTTCTTGCGGACTTCATCAATGGAAATCGTCATGTGGCTCAGCTGGTTCAGACAGTCGAATATACGGAACACGTCAATCCCGTTGTCTGCTGCTTCATCAATGAAATGGCGGACCACATTTTCAGGATAATTCGTATATCCTACCGTATTCGCGCCGCGGGTGAGCATCTGGAAAAGGATGTTCGGCGCTGCTTCACGCATCCGGCGAAGCCGTTCCCAGGGACTTTCATCAAGGAAACGATAAGCCACATCAAATGTCGCGCCGCCCCAGTTTTCAAAAGAGAAGAGCTGCGGCACATGACATGCGGTGTAACGGATCGCGTTCATGATATCGTGTGTCCTCACACGGGTCGCCAAAAGCGACTGGTGGGCATCACGATATGTCGTGTCCATGATCATCAGTTCTTTCTGATCCATGACCCATTTGGAAAATTTTTCAGGTCCCCATTCTTCCAGCATCTGCCTTGTACCGCGGGGTACTGTTTCCCCCTCTGCCGAAAGAGGCGCTGCCGAAGCGAAATCGGGCTTTTCCTTCGCTCCCGCCCCGGCATAGCCGTTGACGGTGATATCTCCGATATAGCGGAGCAGCTTCGTACCGCGGTCGCTGATTGCTTCAGGTTCATCCAGAAGCTGCGGATGGCGGTCGATGTAATTGACATCACAGAGACCTTCCTGGAAATCCTTCGTGCGGAGCATATTCTGAAGGAAATATATATTTGTCTTCACACCGCTGATACGGAATTCATCAAGACAGCGGAGCATTTTGTATATCGTATCCTTCGCATGGAGCGAGTGGGCCGTTACTTTGACCAGGAGTGAATCATAGTAAGGAGTAATCACCGCTCCCGTATACGCCGTACCCGCATCCAGGCGGATACCGGGCCCGCCGCCGGAACGGTAGGCAATGATCTTGCCTGTATCAGGCATGAAGCCGTTTTGCGGATCTTCTGTCGTGATGCGGCACTGGATCGCCACACCCTTGAACCAGATCGTCGGCTGCAGGCCGATCGCCACCTCCGGACTATCCACCGAATAGCCTTCGGCAATGAGAATCTGTGTCTTCACGATATCCACATCGGTAATCATTTCCGTGACCGTATGTTCCACCTGCACACGGGGATTCACTTCAATGAAATAGAAATGTTCTTCATCCTGATCCACAAGGAACTCTACCGTCCCTGCATTGAGGTAATTGACATTCTTCATCAGCTTGACGGCGGCATTACAGATATCATCACGCAGCTTCTTCGGAAGTGACCAGGCAGGCGCCATTTCAATCACTTTCTGATGGCGGCGCTGGATAGAGCAGTCACGTTCAAACAGATGAATAACATGTCCCGCTTCATCACCGAAAATCTGCACCTCGATGTGCTTCGGATTCATGATACATTTTTCCACATACACCTCATCGCTGCCGAAAGCCATTTTCGCTTCCGACTTCGCGCGGTGATACGCCTCCTCCAGATCTTCCATGCGATCCACATTCCGCATGCCGCGCCCGCCGCCGCCGTTGACCGCTTTGATCATGACGGGGAAACCGTATTCCTCGACAAACGCTTTGACCTCCTCAAAGCTTTCCACCGCACCGTTTGTGCCGGGAATCATGGGGATCTGTGCTTTTTCCGCCTGAATACGGGCATTCACTTTATCACCGAACATGATCAGATGTTCCACACGCGGCCCGATGAAAATAATGCCTTCCTCTTCACAGCGTTTCGCCAGCTCCGCATTTTCCGCAAGAAATCCGTAGCCGGGATGGACAGCATCCACATGATGCTCCTTACAGATACGGATAATATCCTCTATATCCAGGTAAGCATCAATCGGCTTATCTCCTTCCCCTACCAGGTACGCTTCATCAGCACGGTTCCGGTGAAGAGACAGTACATCCTCTTTGGAATAAACAGCCACCGTCCTGATGCCCAGCTCATTGCAGGCACGGAACACACGGATAGCGATCTCGCCCCGGTTAGCTACCAAGACCTTCTGGATTTTCCTCATAAGCAACTCCCCCTATGTGTCGATTGCATTCTTTCAGATAAAAATGGCATATATATTTTTTATTGTACTCAGCGCCGATGTACATTTCAATAGAAAACCATCGATTACAGAAATAAAACGCCTGCGCCGGCAAAAAAGGCCGTGACATTTCCATCACAGCCTTTCATTTCCTTATTCGCCGAGGATCGCGTCGCCCTTGGCGATATTCGCGCGGATTGTCGCGCAGCACGCCTTGAATCGGGTCATTTCCTCTTCCGTCAGATTGTATTCTATAACCTTTTCCACGCCATTCGCACCGATAACAGCCGGCACGCCGCAGAAAATGCCGGACTCGCCGTATTCACCGTCCAGCGGAGCCGAACAGGGAAGAATGCGCTTTTCATCATGAAGAATCGTACGGACCAAAGTCGCTCCCGCCGAAGCAATGCCGTACTCCGTACACTGCTTGCCGGAATAAGTCACCCATCCGCCTTTAATAGTGCGTTCCTGTACTTCTTCTTTATCAAACCGGAACTTCGGATCACTTTCCATTTCCGACAGAGGCTTGCCGTAAAAAGTTATCTGCGACCAGGGAACAATCTGGGAATTTCCGTGCTCTCCAAGCATGAACGCCGTAAAGCCGCGGGAATCAAGGCCCGTTTGTTCCGATATCGCGTGAATCAGACGGGAAGAATCGAGAAGTGTCCCCGTACCCATGACATGCCCCTTCGGCAGGCCGCTCTTACGGGCGATCAGATTCGCCACCACGTCACAGGGATTCGTGATACTTACAAAAAGTCCGTGAAATCCGGCGGCCATGACCTTCGGGACATAATCAGCCACTTGTTTCACACTGTTTTCCAATTCCCCGTCGCGGCTGCCGGAAGCGCAAAGCGTGATATCGCCCACAGCGTTCACGATGACATCGCAGTCTTTCAGCCCCGCATAATCGGACGCCTTGTAAATGACATGATTCGGCATGTACATGACCGCATCATTCAGATCCTGTACCTCGCTTGTCACCTTGCTTTCTTTCAAATCGCAAAGAAGCACTTCATCGGCAATCCCCATCATCCCCAGATTAAACGCTACATGGGCACCTACATGTCCTACGCCGACAATCCCTACCATTCTCTTCTTAATTGCCATAATGCTCCCTCCATTCCTTCCACAGGAACCGTCCCCGACGGACGAGTCCGAAAAAGAACTTCTCTCTCGAAAAGAGATTTGTCCTTAATAGCTTATTGCGTATGATAACACATTTCAAGTCCTCTGAACAATAGGAAAACACCATCAGGGAAATATTTTCTCCCTGTCGGCAGCCGCTTCCGTCCGTAATCTAAAACATGCAGTCATACCCCGGCAAGCTGAAAGGATCATACAAAAAAGATCGGACTCCCCTGTCATGAAATCCGATCCTTTTACAGGCATTCCTTTTTATATCAGGATCACCCTCTTATGCCGCGCAGGAAGCGGAAGAAATCACGGAGCGCTTCCGCGTGGTCTCCTCCAAAACAATCCTTCTCCTTGAAGTGGTACTTTTTCACTTCGTCTCCAACAGCAATATGAACCTTTCTTGCATTTTCATCAATTTCCACTCCGGAAACGGCACTGGCCGGTACCATTTCTACACCGTCCGCCGAATCACTGCCAAGAATGGTATGACTGACCAGACTGCCCAGTCCGGCTCCACGTTCCCCACTGTACTTCATAATTTTCATCGTCATAGGATTGGGAAGGGCGGGGATAAAGAAAATACTTTCGTCCGTATAAGCGATAACCAAATGATGCTCCGCATTCCAGGGGCAGTCAATCACATGAAATTCTTCCTCAGACAGCTGCGGCACCATTTCTTTCACGAACCTCTTCATTTCCTGCTGTGCATATCCCGGCGCCAGGCTGTCCCTCTTTTTCTTCATGTAAATCATCATGCCTATACCCACGATAAACATAGCTGCCGGTATCAATGCTATTTCCATACCCATAAATACTCTCCTTTACATTTCAAATACATGCAACTGTACTTTTTGCCAGGGACTTTCCGGATCGCGGAGCAGTCCTTCTGCGATCCCCATGATTCCGCCGGGCATCTGCTTCATACCGCCCCACATGCACCTGCCGATCACATATCCCGCCGCAAATTCTTTCCAGTCGCTATACACTGCGCAGCACTTCTTATGTGCTTCTTCCATATAACACCATGCTTTTTCTTCCGTAATATATCCGCATTCAAAGCAGCAGCGCGCGATCAGCACCAGCCGCCCCATGTCCCACGCAAGGACAGATTGATTCCGTAAATCCGCCTGGGAACTGATATATCCTTTTTCTGTCAGGGATTCTATCATCTCCTTTATATTCTTCATATAACGGGGTGTGTCGAGTTGTTCATCCGGTGTCAGGATTTCATCGGTAATAGACGGCGATATACCGGCAGAAAACAACTTAATCGCATCAAAGTATACGCGGTGTCCTCGTTCCAGCAGCCATTCCAGCGTATGCAAAGCGCTTTCTTCATCAATAATATCATAGTAAGCCGCTAAATTATTTCTAATTTCCTCTTTCTCAGAGCCGGTTTCCAATGAATCACAGTAAAACATGGTCTGCTCCGCATTCACAGCACCTATATTCAAAACAGACTGCTGCAAAGGAGAAAGTTTCTTTCCTAACGGATTTTTTTGATATTTCTTACGGCTTATTACTTTCAATAATTTCGAAAAAAAAGACAACCCTGCGTTCCTCCTTACATGTAAAGATAATACTCCACACCCGTAAAGCATTCCCGTTTATTATACTTTACCTCATTATCCTTATCAATCCTCCGGTTCCCCGCATTGCGGCCGTAAACTTTGCAAAAAAACAAAGCCATCCGCTTCTCAAATAATATGGATGGTTACAAAAGCCTACTGTTATCAGGATATATTCTATTTATAATTCAATCCGATGTCCCGGTTTTACCGTTACTAACCTCGTATCACCCTTTTTAAATCTTTCCAGATAAAAATTATAATCCTGCGTAGCCGATGCTGATATAGGCAGCCCATGCATCAATCGGCTTGTAAAAGGGTGGCACAACTCTGAAAACAAGGAAATATCATCAATCTCTTCAATAATCCTTCCCTTATCCATTACCGTAATTCCATCTGCAATATAATATGCAGATTCTATACTGTGAGATATAAATATAATAGATAAATGTTTTTTTACTTTTATATCCGAAAGATAATTTAAAAGCTTATTTTCAGTAAAAATATCAAGCCCGCTTAGGGACTCATCCAGTATAAGGATTTCCGGTTCTGCCATTAATGCACGTAATATGCATATCCGCTGGAGTTCTCCGCCGCTTAACTGCCGCGGATACAATCCTGTATATTCCTCCGACAGGCCCACAGCCTTCAACATCTCTACTATCTTACTCCAGATTTCCTCTTTGCTGCATTTAAAAAAGTTTTTAAGCGGCTCTTTCAGTATCTCATAGGATGTCATATACCCAGGCACCGCATCCAGACTGTTTTGAAAAACCATTTGAATCTTATTCCTCGAAATACTTTTCCAATCAATCTTTTCCCCTTTATACCGAACCAGTCCGCCTGACGGCTTTTCAATGCCTGCCATAATCCTGCAAAGTGTAGTTTTCCCGCAGCCGCTCATTCCTAAAATCGCACGACAGGTTCCTTCCTGCAGCATGAAATCTACATCATCCAAAACAGGCCTGTTGACTCCTTCTTCATTTTTATACGTTTGATGAATATTTTTCAGTTCAAGTATATTCGGCACAAAGATACTCCTTTAAATAAGATAATCAGGATCCTTCGTATAAACGTTCTTTTTTCCACCTGTTACAAGCTTGAAGGAACGATCGTGTATACAAATCATTGTCTTCATTACCCAACTCTTTTGTGTTAATTTTATCAATAAACTTCCCTTGCTTCATCACATAAGTAATATCCGAAATTTCTTTAACGAAATCTATATCATGCGACACGATGAGCATACTTAAATTTGTGTCACGATACACTTTTTTCAATACAGAAATCAATTGTGCTCTTGAATACCTGTCAATTGCTGATGTAGGCTCATCTGCTATCAATAACCTTGGTTTATGAATCAGCCCCATAGCTATGGATATCCTCTGTAATGTGCCTCCGCTTAATTCATTCCTGTAACTTTCAAGTACTCTTTCCGGATCCGTAATCAATAAGTTTCTTAACAACGACATCACTTGCAGCAAAAACTCTTCTTTTTCCCCATCCCTTAATCTGCTGATTTCAAGAAAATGTTCTTTAATTTTTAACCGCGGATCAAATATGCTTAACGAATCCTGGGCGATAAATGCATATTGCCGTCCACAGTTTGTCAGCAACGTAGCAGAATCTCCCGCATTAAAACATTTTCCTTCGATAGCTGCTTGTCCTGTGACTTGCCATGCAGGTGCCCGCAAAAGACCTGCTATCAGTTTTAACAGAGTGGATTTCCCGCAGCCGCTTGTACCAATTATGGACACACGACTCCTTTTTGGCACTGCCAAATTGATTGTGTCTATAATCCTTTTCCTCTGAAGCTCGGCAGATACCCCCGTCAATTCCAATAAATTATTCCCCATTACATTTCCCCTGCTTGATATCTTTGCTGGATCCAATCCCCAATCATATTGACGCTAAGACTGATTCCCAAGATAGAGATACTTGGAAAAAAGATAAGTCTCGGATAGGAAATAAATACGGCCTGCGCTTCTCCGATTAATGTTCCCCAGTCGGCCTGAGGCGGCTGAACCCCGAGCCCAAGAAAAGAGTATCCTGACATGGCCAGCAGCGACCCTGCAAAATCCAGAGCCAGCATAGATAAAACAGCCGGTGCGGCAATAGGGAATATGTATTTTATCCATATCCGGGGTGTCTTATTCCCTGCCATACGTGCCGCATAAACCATATTCTTCATTTTTCCGTCGGCAGTTAATTCTCTTACCACACGGGTATATATTACCCAATGCATGATCATCATCCCTGCACAAATAAAAAATATATTCTTTCCGCCCAATCCTGCCAAAATCAAAATAACAATAATTTCCGGAAATGCCCTGAATAAATTACATACATGGTCAATCAACCGATCCACCTTTCCGCCGTAATAACTCGAAATAATCCCTAAAAAGGTTCCCCATATACATGATATAAACACAACCAACGCTGCATAGCCGATGCTTATTCTTGCCCCTTGTATAATACGGGAATACACACACCGCCCCAATTGGTCACAGCCAAACGGATATTGGATCGACGGCTGTGCAAATTTCATTGTATAGTCGACAGCATTAGGGTCATGCATTAAAAAAAACGGTTCAAATATCGCCACAAGAAAATAAAAGGATACGATTACCCATAAAAAACATATTAAAAAAGGCGGATATTCCCGATGCAAACCAAAACGGATATTTCCCATTTCATCCCCACCTTCTTCTCACCCTCATACAAACTGTCTCTGCAATAAAATTGCATATGATAAATCCTGTCATTGTCAGCAGAATATATCCCTGTATCATAGGGTAATCCCTTCCATGTATCGCAATAATTACTAAACGCCCAAGTCCCGGCCAGGCAAAAACATTCTCTATGACAAGAGAACCTGCAATAATTCCTCCAAATTCAAGTCCTGCCATAGTCACGACAGGTGATATTGCGTTCATAAATATATGATTCCAAAAAATTTCCCATTTTTTTAAACCACGTGTATACGCGAACACAACAAACGGTTTTTGCGAAATATCAATAATACTGTTTCGTAAAAGTTTCGTATACATCGCAACATAGCCCAATGCCATAGTTAAAGAAGGCAGGAACAAGTGCAGGAACGAAGACGCCCCTTGCACAGGAAATATATGCAGGTACACTGAAAATACACTGATCAGTAAAAAACCGATAATAAAGGAAGGGACGGAATTTAACGTCAATATGCAGAAACGAATGGAATAATCAGACCGGCTGTCAGGATGTGTCCCCGCATAACAGCCTGCAAGAAGACAAAAAATGATTCCCATTGACATAGAGCTTAATGCCAACAGAAGCGTATATTTAAATGCTCGAAAAAGTTCAACTGCAACCGGTGCCTTCGTCAGATATGAATACCCTAAATCCAGACGGATCACGTTTTTAAGCCAATAAATATACTGCATGTAAACCGGATCATACAATTTCAATTCTTCAGCAACTGCATGCAATGATTCCGGCGTAACAGGAATTCCTCTTGAACTGAGGTATGTGGCAGCCGGATCTCCCGGCATAAAGCGGATCAGGAAAAAGGATATCAAGGATGCAGCCGCAATCAGGATCAATGAGTCTTTCAAATAATTGACTATAAATCTTTTCAATATTTCCTCCTCCCCATCTCTTTGCTATCGATATTATTTAATTCCGCCCACAAGAAATTCCGGAAACAACTTATAAAATTCTTGGGCCTTTTCATCTCGTACAAGTTCATCGATTCTGGGTTCTGCAAATACACGGCGATACCCTAAAGAAATTAAGAATTCCATATCCCAGTAAGGCCGATGCTTATCACTCATAAATAGCTTTTTAGAAAGTTCATCGCATTTTTTTGTATTTTTATGTCCGTCAAATATACCATGCCCATATTTTTTACGCAGGTTGTTGTTATATTCTTCAAACACTTTCATACGTTTCTCATCAAAAAGATGTAAATACCAGCAGGCATCAAATACAAGAAGGACGCCCCCTTTCCGCAACACCCTTGTCCATTCCTTATAAGCCTTAACGGGATCCGCAAGTGTCCATGTTAAGTCTCTGCAGACCACAAGATCAAAGCTCTCATCATGATATTGTATATTCTGGCAATCCATAACAGCTAAATCCGCCTTAACCCCGGCTGCGGATATATTTTCTGCAGCCCGCCGGATCATATTTTCCGTAATGTCGATACCGGTTACATGATGTCCTTTTTCCCCTAATAAGACAGGGAAAAACCCGGGGCCGGTTCCCACATCAAGGATTTCCAGCTTTTCTTTTTTGGGGGCATTTCCCAATACCAAATCTGCCCATGCGTTTTTCCCCTCATCATCAAGCGATTTTTTTATGATATCGCTATAAACATAAGACTCGTCTTCCCAATAATCTTTTATTTCATCATTCAGCATCTGACATTCCTCCTTTAATATTGTCGAAACACATGTGTAATATCTATTCGGTCTTTAGCATCCTCCTGCGGTACAAAGCCGCTTATATCATTTCTGCAGACATGAATAATATAGTCATGATAAAGCGGAATAAATAGGACATTTCTATAAAAGCTGCCATTGATATATTCCATATATCTCAAAACAGATTCTCTTTCAGGACTGGAATCCATCTCTTTCATTGCCTTAAATAAAGTTTCCTTGTCATCTGCACCACGTTGAAACATATTAAACCCCGAACCGTCTGTCCTCATCTCTGTAAGAGTGGAATAAGGCTCATAGGCATTCCCCCAAGTTGTATATAAAACCATATCATACTTCCCGTCCCGAAACTTATTTAAATACACCGAAAAATCATCTTCATCAGGAATAAGATCAATTCCGATTTTAGCGTACATATCTTTCAGTATAAGGGCCAAATTCCTCTGATTATGATTTCCTGCAGGATACCCCAAAGAAAGTTGTAAACGGACTCCGTCTTTTTCCCGGTAAGGACCCGTACCACGATGGTACTGCTTATCCAGTATTTCATCCGCCTGTTTTCTGTCAAAGCTGTAATATGGCAAACCAGGCGGCATTTCCGGTAAATTCTCCGTCCAATAATAATGCGCCTCTTTCAAATTCCCTTCTGCCAAAAACTGTATCACCCCTCTTTTGTCCGTTCCCAACGCCAATGCTTTACGGATTGGTATTTCACGTATTTTCTCCGTATTCAAGGCGATTAAAACAATCTGGGACAAAGGGGTTATTCCTACAGAAAACCCCTCCTGCTGTAAATTAAATGCTTCTTCAAAACTGAGCGCTCCATCCTGATCCACATACATATCCGCATCACCGGAACGAAGAGCATTCTCTATCGTTGATACTTCCGGTATGATAGAAACTTTGACATATTTGAACTTAGGCTTTTCTCCCCAATAATTTTCATTTCTTTCAAACAGGGCATATTGATTTCTTATATTCTTTTTCAGTATCCATCTGCCCGTCCCATAAAAGACCTCATTTCCCTCTTTGCCGGATTCGGAAAAATGAATCGTTAACGGACGAGTAAAAGATAATTCATTCAGCAAACTGCTGCATACTTCATCCAATCGAAAGATAACTGTATGTGCATCAGGTGTTTCGATTTTACTTATCTTTTTCAACATATCTAAAAATCCATACTGCTCTCTTTTAGCAATTAATTCAGATATATTTTCTTTCACAATTTGCGAAGTAAGCGGTTTCCCATTTGAAAAAAAGACATCTTTCCGTAAATGAAAAATATAATTTTTACCATCATCGGTAATTTCCCATGATTCTGCCAATTTAGGAACAGCCTTTCCATTTTGCATTCCGACCAGTCCCTCATATACCCAATCCTGGACAAACATCGGAGAACCGGAATCAAAAGGATCTACGTCTCCTATATCTTTCGTGTAGGCGATTTTTAATGTTTCCCCCTGAAACTCTTCCTTTCTTATATCAAAAAGAGATTCTCCCAGCAATAAAATAAGGAAGGCCAATAAAAGTTCAAGAATTATGATATTCTTCATCAGCCCTCCTATAATATTCACTTCCTATTTAAATAATTAGAATCCATATCTGAACCCCAACATAAAGCTTCTGCCCGGCTGAGGTTTAGCACCTTTTCCATCATATTTATAGTACATATTCTCATAGCCTTCATTTGTTAAATTATTAACTTTAAGGTACACGGATTTATTGGTATTTATTTTATAATTGACAGACAAATCTGCAACAATGTAATTATTATTTGTAAACGCATCCTTGTCACAGCCGCTGAATAAATTCAACAGCAAACTGCTGTTCCATTTCCCGCATTGATAAGTCACATTCATTGCATAATAATTTATCGGTCGGAGATGGTTAATCATGGCGTCTATATTGGCTGACTGATTGCCATCCCATGAGATATCCGGATCCAGGATTACCCCGTCTTTCCCTTTAAACTTATCATACAGGTAAGTATAAGAAGCCCCTAAAAACCAATGGTCTCCCAATTTATGATTTAAGACAACATTAAATGATTTTTTATCTTCCCTGGCATTGATCGCTTTCGTTACATAGTCAGATTTTTTCTTGCTGTATACAGAATATTTAGTAACAGAATTACTCATTTTGGTAATCGCATAATGAATGCCCAAAGTGGTATTTGAACCGATTCTGCTCCGCAGGCCGATCGTATACACATTCCCTTTTTCATCCTTTAACGGTTTGTCATCCAATATATCTGCTTCAAATAAATCCTGCTGCTTAATAGGCCTGTAAATATTGGTCCAGCTGAAATAGCCCGCTAAACGGGGCGTAAATAGATACTGCATTGACAAACTGGGGGTAAACTGTGTTCTGCGTCCTGTATCATCATAATCGACCGGATAAATTGTCCCATTTGACCAATCTCTTTTATAAATATGAGCACTATAATTTCCATAATGCGACATGCGAACAGCCGGAGTTATTTCAAATTTATCACTCAAACGAATCTTATCCTGTATATAACCGACAAGTGTATCTCTTTGCGTCTTTCCAACCTTCACTTCTCCGGTTTTATAGTTCTTTTTATAATCATTATTTTCCCCTCTATCATACGTCAAGCCAAAAATGATATCATTATTTTTTATCTGTCTGGCCAATTGTAATTCTATCCCTTTATTCTTTTCCACATGGTACGTATTAATATGTTCTTTTGAGATCGGACCGCCCCAAAGATCCATGAATTCTTTAAACTTATCATAATTTCCCGGCCAGGGCGCCAAAGTAGTCCCATCGGGATAGGTCCATTTATACTTATCAAAGACCTGGTAATGATGATCCTGGTTATACACGCGGACAAAGCTTTCTAAGCCATGATCTCTTTTAAATGTATACGTAATATCCAAATCATTTTTATTATACGCAGTATAGCTGCCGAACATGGAGTCAATCGCATACACATTGCGATATCCGGGATTATCCGTATCTCCTAACTTTCCATTATTTTGAGCATTATCTATAATCCGATTCCAATCCGTTTCATTCCAGTACCTGTAATCAATAGCATCATTGGGGCAACCGTCCTTGCCATTGTTATGATTGAACCATACTCTCAAGCTGTGGTCATCATCAAATTCCCCGTCAAATCTCGCACTTATCCCCTCTTCCTTATAATGAGTATTGTAATACTTATGATTCGCACCAGTCATTCTGTCGTAAAAATACGAATCACCGGACATTTCCCGATTTGCAGAAACAAAGTATGAATATTTATTTCCTATGGGGCCGGACAAGCTCATATTATACAGATGATGCTTCCACGATCCTGTAGCAAGTTCAATTGCTCCACGAGTCACTTTTGTTCCTTTTCTGGTAATGATGTTAATTACACCGCCGGTAGCATCTGCTCCATATACAGATGCGCCCGGTCCTTTAATAACCTCCACCTTTTCCACGTTTTCTATATTTGTAACCTGATCAAGATCTGTCATGCCCTTACTTGCCGATACGGAGCTGTCACCAAACAATTCCGTCGCCGGATTATCTACACGCCGCCCATCAACAAGAACCACAACACGGGTATCTCCATTGATAGAAAATGCATTGCAATAGGCTGCATATCCATACCAGTTCGCCCGGTATCCTGGATTGGAGAATGTCACGCCGGGTATAGACTTAATCGCTTCTGAAATAGAATTATAATGATGATCTTCTATTTCTTTCCTGTTTACCACTTCCACATCTCCGCCCGTTCTATAGTAAGATTGCTCTGTAATAATATTTCCGAATTTATCTGAATCCAAAACTTTATGCGCTCCGACAACATATACCGGATCCAAAGAATACACCGGAGCCTCGGCAAATACAACATTTGAATACCCTACCGGAATACTCATAAAAATCATTAACAAACTTGTTCTAATCAAATTCCTATTCATTTCCATAACCCTCTCTTTCAAAATCATTAATTTGCTTTGTGTTATTTTTAAACTATACCCTCATTTTTATTTAATTATTATCCTTTTCTATTATTCTTGTCAATATATGCATATATCCTCTCGTTTCTTCTTATATTTCATAAATAAAATCTTATAAATAGATATTTTATCTTTTCACATAAGAAGCCTTTCTGTACTTATCTATCAGAAAGGCTTCTTATCTACTCATCACTATTCTGAAATTGGCCTGAGTACCATTATGTATTCTTAACTTTACATCCTTATCCTTATCAATCCTCCGGTTCCCCGCACTGCGGCCGCATAGCGATCCGTATCGGGTAAAACATCCTTCCCGCCGTCAGGAAAAACCTGTTCCGCTTCCGCACATGCGCCGTACGAAGCGTTTATCAGGTACCGTTTTGATTTATTGGTATTCTTCATTTGACACCCTTTCCACTTTTAAACAGCAAAAAACAGTAAACCATTATTTTTGATTGACTGTTTCCTGCATTTCTATATTTTTTATCTAACACTTGCTCAAAAACCTGATGGTAGACTGTCTTGCTTTTTCTATCTTTTCAGGCTCCATATTTTCTACAGCAGTTGAAGATATCCATTTTTTGCCGAATAATGTTTGCGCCGCTTCTATCATAATCCCGCAGGCATATAAGTCTTTCTCTTCTGCAATGGCTTGCGCAAATACTTCTTTTGTTTTCGTCCGCAGCATTTCCCGTTCCACTCTATAAAATGACATCTGCATAAGACTTGCTGCAGACCATGCCCGGCAAAGGGCATCTTTATCCCTGGATATTTGTCTTGTTAAGATATCAATTTCTTTTGATGAGCCTATCCACCCAAAAGCGATGATAATTTTACGGCGAAGAATATTTTCATTTGTATCAATAAGTGAAACAAGAACAGGAATAAGCCGATCGCAGAATGATACATAAAAATCTCTATGCTTCAACTTGGAAAGAGTTTCCGCTATGAGAAACGCGGTCAATATCTTTAACTTTTCATCCCTGACTGTATCCAGCTGTTCAAATAAAAACGCAAGGCCTTCTCTTCCATGTTGATCAAAGCTGCTTTCTAAATGCAGCTTTTTGTCTTCTTCCCAGTCTTTACAAATAAGCCGATAATGATATGCCGCGTCTTTACAGGCTCCTAAATCAGCAATAAATCGGATTCTTTGATCGTCAGGAAAATTCTGTTCCGCCAATTTACGGTATGATTTTTGTAAATCTTCTTTTGTAAGGTTCAGGCGGCGGATCTGTTCCGCTTCAAGTACCTGTAATATCTTATCCGTTGAACCGGACATTGCTTTTATCTCCTTGTTCATTGCTGTTTTCATGCTTCTTGGAGTGTTTTAAACTCTCAAATTATTTATGGCTGGCCTCCCTATGATTATAAAGCAAATCATCGCAGGCGTACAAATGAATAAGTTCCAAAGGAAGAATTCAAAAAGCCGAGGAAATATTTCCCCGGCTTTCCATATTTACCGCTTTCTACAAAACCCTTGTCAGCGCCATGCAGCATACCGTACCTGCCGCCATGGAAAGAAGCATATTTCTCTTCCACACATGCACCGCGACCGTCACCGCAAGAGACAGCGCCTCCGGCACACCATGATTTCCTGAAAAGAAATGAATGTCCTTCAGCGAATACACCACAAGAAGGGCAAATACCGCCGAGGGCAGCGCCTTCCCAAGGTATTGGATATAAGCGGGCAGATTTTTTCCGGGCCGGAAAAGAAAAAAAGGAACCATCCGTGTTGCCATTGTTGCCAGAACGCAGACAGCAATCGTGAGAACCTGTTCATATAAAGGCATCTCCGTCATAAAAATCCCCCTGCTTTCTCAATCGGCTTCCGCAAAAGCGTAATCGCCGCCAGGATCAGACCCATGGCCGGAAGTATAAACGATTCCGCGCCGAAAACGGCCAGACACCCCACTGCCGATACGCCGCCGATCATTGCGGTATAATGTTTTTTCTCCCGTAAAAACTGTTCCAGAAAAATAACAGTAAAAAGCGCAGTCATCACAAAACTGAGCCCCTTTGTATCAAATGCTGCCAGCGATCCCAAAAGTCCGCCTACCGCGGCGCCGCTGACCCAATAGAAATAATTCAGGAAGGATACCCAGAGCATGAACCAGCCCCGATCCACATCACGCGGCACTGTGGCCGTGTAATTCAAAGCAAATGTTTCATCGCACATCCAAAACATGAGAAACGGTTTCTTCCACCCCATGTTTTCATATTTCTCGAGCATGGAAATACCGTAAAATAAATGGCGGGACTGCACCATCAGCGCCATAACAAAGGCACCCAGCGGGGCAAACGGGCTCATAAGCATTGTCACTACGACGAACTCCAGAGAACCGCCGAAAATGAATGCCGCCATAAGGGCAGGATAAAGAAAGCCGAACCCCATGGAATGCATATAAATCCCATAAGAAAACGCTACGAACCAGAATCCTGCGAAAATAGGAACCGTGTAAGGAAATGCTTCCTGAAAAGCCTTCCATGCCTCACTTTCCCGTTTCTGCTCCAATCCTATCCCCCTCTTCCGACATAAACAGTACACATATACTATCAGCTTTCATTTCATCTTTCAATGCATGGGCAGAAGACACATAAAGGATCATTTCCGAGCATATTCCGGAACACTTTCGTCCGGGGAAATAAAAAAAACTGCGGGCAGCCGTGGATCACTCACTCTCAGGCAGCTGACAGCCTGCAGCCTCGATATCTGATTTCTGATTTCCGTTTTCTGTTTCCCGTTTTCTGTCTGCTGATTTCCGTTTTCTGTCTGCTGATTTCTGACATCTGTTTTCTGATATCTGCTTTCTGATACCTGTCTTCTGATTTCTGTTTCCTGTTTTCTGTCTTCTGATGTCTGTTTTCTGATTTCTGTCCTCTGGTTTCTGTTATCTGTTCTCTGATGTCTGTTCTCTGTTGTCTTATCACATACTCCATTGGGTAAAAGAAAAAACAGCACATCTCATAAATAAGATATGCTGTCCTTATCGTCAGGCTTTTTCCGGACTCCGGATAGATTTATCCGCCTTCTCGTTTTCCGGTTTCTGCCAGCCGTTATCCGTTTTTATAAGGCAAACAAATCATTCAGCCCTTCGGACATGGTGGGATGCGTGTAGATAAAATCACGGAGCACCGTGTAATCCAAATCATGATCCATCGCTAACTTCACCATATTGATGATTTCGTAAGATTCGGGACAGAAAAGTGCCGCGCCGAGAATCTTCCCACTGTCTTTATCAATGACTGCCTTCAGCATCCCCGTCGTCTTGCGGAGAACTTTCGCTTTCGGAATCATATCGGTATTCATCCGCACCACGCGGTAATTCAGCCCTTTATCCGCCGCTTCTTTCTCCGAAAGGCCTGCACGGGAAAAAGACGGCTCCATGAAGACAGAGTAAGCGAAAGCACCGCGGTTCTCTGTCGTACGGCTTCCATCACCCTGCATATCGGAAAGAATAATGCGGCTGTCATCCAGAGAAATATAGGTGAACTGCAGATTGCCGCACACATCGCCGGCCGCCCAGATATTCTCTGCGGTCGTCCGCAGATGCTTATCAGTAACGACAGCTCCCCGCATTGTTAATTCCACACCGGCCCGTTCCGCATGAAGACCTTCCGTATTCGGCCCGCGTCCCGTGGCGAGAAGAATGGCATCGCCGTCCAGCGTATCTTCCTCTCCGTTCTTTGTATAAACCGCTGTCCCTTCTTTGATTTCCTTCAGACCGGCTCCCGTAATGACGGACACGCCATAAGATTTCAATACATTTTCAACCGCTTCCGCCATATCCCGGTCTTCTTTCGGCAGAAATACGGAACCGTTCTGGAGGATCGTCACTTTGCTTCCGAAACGGGCATACATGGAAGCAAATTCCAGTCCTATATATCCGCCGCCGATAATCGTCAACCGGCGGGGCAGTGTTTCATTCTCCATCATGGTTTCAGACGTGAACACCAAACGGTTATTTTCCACACCGGGTACAGCAGGAATTATCGGACGCCCGCCGGTATTGATAATCAATTTGGATGCGGAAAGCGTCTGCATCGTACCGTGCGCGCCTTTTACCCCGATCGTTTTTCCGTCAAGGAAAGAAGCCGTGCCGTTGATGACCTGCACACCGGCATCAATAAGCTTATTATAATTGGCCATACGGAGTGCTGTTGTCAGTTTCTTTTTCTCCTGCACCGCCACATGGTAATACTCACTCTGCACTTCAAAATCATGGGCAGGCGCCCGCTCCGCCTCCAGCACCAGACGCTTGGAGGGAATGCAGCCCACATTGATGCATGTACCGCCGTACATACGGGCATCCTTTTCAATCAGCGCCACTTTTTCGCCCTGCTTTGCCAGTTTCGCCGCCAGCGTCTTTCCCGCCTTGCCGAAACCGATGACAATCGTATCAAATTTCTGATCCATATATATTCCTTTCTGTCTTACCTGTTTAAATATTTAAATAATACATCTCCCCCTGATCGGGATTTGATCTATTATTCTTTATTTTATCCTATTTTGCAAATCATTAGAAGAATGCAGCGGAAAGAAACCCGCAGATGTGTACATAAGCAGGATTCCTTACTGTCTTCCCGCAGTATATTCCATCCTTATCGGGCCGATTAACAAAGCGGCGGCACATCAGACATCATGACATTCTGCCTGATCAGGACGGTATTGATGTAAGTCCGGAAATCTTCATGAATGCAATTCCCGAAAGCAGTCCACATCGGCAGATTTTCAGATATCCCTTCCAGCACGGTGGTATCAAGTACATTCAGCACTTCATCATCCGCTTTTCTCCACACATACTCAATAAAAGAGCAAAATTTTTCAAACTCCGCATGGTCTTTGCCTGTATAGGCCTCTGCCATAGGGATATTTATGGCGAATACAGAGAATACATGGAGCAGAATATGAGGAAATTCTTTTTTATGCTCCCTGTATTTTCCTTCATTTTCAGGAAACCATATTATATAGGCACTGCAAAACTCTTCCTTATCCATGCCGTCCTCTCCATTTTTATGAAAGCGCCGACCCGTATCAACGGCGCCTTTCTATCCGTATCGGCCTATGCACCTGTAATTCATCAGCAAGAATTTCTTCAACATCCGCAAATACACGGACATCAGATTCATACTCATGGACGCAATACAGCATTCCGTTCTCCGCCACATACACCGTTGCAGGATAATAATACCCAATAATTCCGACAGGTGAAACCTCCGTTCCTGCCGTCGCCTTAGCAGCAAGCGCGTCCTCACAGATTCTTTTCCCTGCAGATGTTCCCTTGTCATAATACGCCTTATACAGCTCGACTGCGGCGCCTTCCCCCATATCAGGATACAGCAGAAATACTGCTTCATGCTTTCCATGTCTGATTTCTGCTCTTTTTCCTGTTTTGCCGAAAGCTCTCTATCCTGCCCCCTGCAGCAGATAAAGCGCTTTCGGTTTATGTTTTCCACTTAAGTTCCCCAAGTACGCCGCCAGTATCGGATATGGCGGATCCGTATATCCTTCCAGGAGATGCAGGGCTTCATCAATGATATCCTCTTCTTCAGGAGACACAGCAACTTTTTCCAGCATTTCCTTCAAATCATTTTTTATGCCTGAAATATCCTGTTTATAATAGGGATCCATATACCAGTCAAGATAAAAAAGCAGACGCCGTTTCGCTTCCGTATCCGTCCCTGACAACACCGACCGGACGGCACCCATACCTTCTTTCAGGCATTGCACTTCCCTTTCCGTATACATGCCGCTGTCCATACATTCTCCTTTCAGACAGGCGGAAGAAAATCTGCCTTCCCATCATGGCGGCGCCCCGCCAATCAGCAATACATGGCAAGTTCCATACTGTCCATATACTGCCCCATAGACAAGTTGAAAGATTTATAATCCGCTTCTTTAAACTCATCTGTGTCACACGCCACCCACACGTCCACTCTCTGCAGCTGGTTATAAAACTTGACCATCATCGGCACTTTGATGACTGTAGAAGTCCCCCGGATAACCATATTCCCGCCCTCTTCCAGACCCAGTATATCTTCCGCCGACTGCAGATCAACTTTTCTGTTGTCTACCAGGACTTCCACATTCTCATAATAAGGATACGCCGTTTTCACCGCTTTAGTGATTTCTGTCCAGCCTGTCCCATAAGTCAGATTCCATTGAGAACAAAGCCATCCATTTTCTTCTTTCACACCCATAAGCAGCATAGCCGCACCCGTCCTTTCCAAAACGAATCTATCACTCTGTTAAAAATGAAGTAACAGGCAGCTTTCCCACTAAGGTTCCTTTTTACTTAAGACTTTTTAAAAGAATATATACCGCCTGCGATAAGCGCCACAGAAAGCGCATAGCCTAAAACGGTAAGAATGAAATCAAAATTGTCATTATTCTTTAAAATATTCTCCCTGGTCAGAATACCGTTCCACTCCTGTCCGAAAAATTCGATACCGTCCACCGTTCCTTCACCCAGAAGCCTGTTCCCTTTTTGAATTCCCACCAGAGTTTTCTCCTGGTTCTCTTCTAAAGAAGACTTCGTATAGGAGATTCTGTAATCACCGTCCAGATGGGGGAAGACCAGGCTTTGTTCCCGATTCGTAAGATAGTGGATCCCGGATTCTGTTTCATGATAAAGAGGGGTTCCTTTATAGGAAACTGTCCGGGGAAGCGAATTTACGTTCACACCGGCGGCAAATTTTTTCAGGAGTGTCTTATCCAGAATAAAATCGCCTGCTTTCACCACGCCGTAAAAGGTGATGACCGGCGGGGCGCTCTTATACATTCGGGCGATATTGGAGCTTGCCATGCTTTCCCAGCTTCTCTTTATGTCACTTCCGCTTCCCTTCTCCACCATCACATGCACATTCCTCCTGATTATGGGAGAATCAAAGGAAATACCCAGTTCTTCATCGGCTGCCGGTTCTTCCGTCTTCAGTTTTCCCGCAACAATGACCACCTTGCCCTCATGATCGGGATTGATCTTCCCGTCCGTGATATAAGGCGCATTTTCAATGAGCACCCGTCCGCCGTCGGAATCACCGGTCAGCATCATACCACCCAATCCGAGACCGCAGATACATAAAACAACACTTACCCATTTGTTCATAAAAGACACCTCCTCAGGTACAAAAATAAGAAATAAATGCAGAATACTTTTCTTTATTGTATATCAAAACCAACGGTTTTTCTAATTTGACAGAATGCATATTTTAAAGAAAAATTTATACCTGAAACCTTTTCTTTTATCCCTATCATTGTGTATTCTATCGCTCCCCTCCCGCTGTTTGCACAATAGAGGATACACACCGGGATAAAATCCCTTTTACGAAATCAGCCCGTATACTTCCTGTACGCATACTTTCCCAAAAGGATTAACCTTTTAGGGACAGAGAAAATAATAAGACTTGGAAAGGAGGTAATTCTCATGTCAAATATGAAAAGAACAGGGCAAACAGCCCTTTACGAGCGTTTAAGTCGTGATGATGAAATGCAAGGAGAAAGCAATTCCATCACCAATCAAAAGCAGCTACTTGAAAGCTATGCAAAAAGAAACGGCTTTGCAAATATCTATCACTATACCGATGACGGAGTAAGTGGAACAACCTTTGATAGAGAGGGATTTCAAAAGATGATAAAAGCAGTAGAAGAAAACAAAGTATCTACTGTGATAGTAAAAGATATGAGTAGGTTTGGCAGAGATTACCTTAAAGTAGGCTTTTACACCGAAATACTTTTCAAAGAAAAGGGAGTAAGATTTATCGCCATCAATAACGGAATAGATAGTGAAAAACAAGCAGAAAGCGACTTTACCCCATTTCTAAACATCATGAACGAATGGTATGCAAGAGATACATCAAGAAAAATACAATCCATTTTTAGGGCAAGAATGGAAGAGGGTAAAAGAGTATCACCAAGCGTTCCATATGGCTATTATAGAAACCCAAAGAACAAACAGGATACTTGTCGATAAAGAGAGTGCAAAGGTCGTAAAACGCATTTACAGGCTTGTAATAGAGGGATATGGAGTAACACAGATAGCAGATATACTAACCAAAGATAAAGTCCTTATACCATCAGCCTATGCAGAAATACATTACCCCGAAAATAACCATAGCTCAAAGAAAAGAGGAATAGAAGACCCATATTTTTGGACACCGACCACAGTAGGTTATATCTTAGAAAAAAGAGAATATATGGGACACACCGTACTTGGTAAAACAATATGTCTTGATTACAAAACCAAGAAACGCAGAAAGGCAAAAGAAGATGAACTCATTATCTTCAAAAACACCCATGAAGCCATCATTGACGAAGAAACATGGAATAACGCTCAAAGGTTAAGAAAAACTGTGGGGAGAAGTCCAAAGTATGGAACAACCTCACACCCATTCACAGGGCTTTTAATCTGTTCAGATTGTGGAGGTAAATTAAGTTATAGAGAGCCGGCAGAACATAAAGAAAAGAAATACGATTGTGATTATTGTTTTGTATGCCAACATTACCGACACAGAAAGGGCTGTTGTAGTATGCACTACATCAAAGTAAAAACAGTGAATGAAATTCTCCTAAAATCAATCAAAGAAATCACAGACTTTGCAAAAGAAGAAAAGCAAGAATTTCTAAAAGTGATGAACAAGCTATCAGACGAAAAAAGAGAAGAAAAGTATCAAGAGGATAAAGCGAAATTAGAAAAACTATCATCAAGAAATACAGAACTAACAACACTCATTACAAAGCTGTATGAAGACCACGCACTTGGAAAAATTCCCGTAAAACATTTTGATAGATTATTTAATACCTATGATACGGAGCAACAAGACTTAGAAAAGCAAATACAGTATTTTGAACAAGAAATAGAAAGCTATCATCAGAGGAAGATTGACACCGATAAATTCTTAAAAATGATAGAAAAATATACCGATATTGAAGAACTGACAGTACCGATGATAAATGAGTATATAGAAAAAGTTGTAGTCCATGAAGCAACAGGGGGAAGAAAAGGAAAAGACAGAAAGCAACAAGTCGATGTGTACTTTAACTTTATAGGCAACTGTCAAATCCCACAGAAAGCCGATATGGAAAAAATGGCTTAAAAACAGTAAAAATTTTAAGAAAAAGTGATTGAAAACGCTGTAAAAATGGTATAATATAAAAAAACAGATGGAGGTAAAACACATGAACAATGAAAATGTTATGAAAGGGCTTCAAGTAATAATTACAAATTTGTCCCAACAGGCAGATGGACATATAATTCAATCAAGGATTTTTGCAAGTCAAGGTTTTAGTAAATTGGCAGATAAGTATGCAGAGCATGCAATAGAAGAACGAGAATATGTTCAGCAGTGCATAGATAGACTTATTGATTTAGGTGTAGATGTAAAACTTGAAGCAAAGAAAGAAGCAGTTGTTTACAAAAATCCAATTGAGTGGATTAAATATGATTTGCAAGTTTCTAAGGATGGACTTGCTTGGCTTGCATCTTTGACTGAGGAGGCAAGAGAAGATTATACAACATATGATATTTTGAAGAAGTATTATCAGGACGAAGAAGAAGATGTATACTGGGCTGAAGAACAGTTAGAGTTGATTGAAATGATTGGAAAAGAAAATTGGCTTGTTCAACAGCTATAAAAATGTACTAATAGTTAAAAATCACAACTAAATATAAGGCTATAACATAGCAATTCAAAACAGTAAATCAAATCGGTTTGCTGTTTTTTTATTGCTCAAAATCAAAAAGAAAGGACAGGTAAAATGAAAAACATAGATGAAAAAATTTTAATGGCAGAAGAAGAAATCAAGCAGTTACAAAATAAAAGAAAAAAGCTCATCAGTCAACAGAAACGGGAAGAAAGAAAAAAGAGAGATAGACGCCTTTATAAAAAAGGAGGAGTATTTGAAAGTATCTATACCGAAAGCAAGGACTTTAGCAAAGATGAATTTTATCAGCTAATTACATTCCCAAATATCAAAGAAGCAGTAAATCAAAAAATACAAAAAATCATAGAGAAGCGAGAAGAAAGCGGAAATCAAAATACAGAAAACCAAGAGGAAGAAACGGACATAGAGGAATAGTCCCTTGTTTACAAGGGCACATTTATACACCCTAAAGGGTGTGTGCGTTCTCCGAAGGCTCTTAGCAGAGAGCATATCAGCTAACGCTGATACAGGGGAGCTACACTCCCCTACGGAAATACATTTCCTACCCCTTGTGTACTTCCAAAAAGAAATCGGATAAAAAACTATCCGATTTTTTAGGAAGTTTTATCCATCGCCACCATACCCATATCAGAAAAAGAGAGGAGGTTTTACTTATGGCGATATATCATCTCAGTATAAAGATTATCTCAAGAGGAAAAAATAAAAGTGCAGTTGCAGCTTCCGCCTATCGAAGTGGCGAAAAGATAAAAAACGAGTATGACGGTATCGTCCATGACTTTACAAGAAAAGGCGGAATAGCTCATACTGAAATCCTATTACCACAAAATACACCAAAGGAATTTGCAAACCGTTCTGTCTTATGGAACAGTGTCGAGAAAATCGAAAAAAGTAAAAACTCACAGCTTGCAAGAGAAATAGAAATCGCCTTACCCAAAGAATTAAACAGGGGAAAACAGATAGAGCTTGTGCGAGAGTATGTAAAAGAAAATTTTGTAAAAGCAGGTATGTGTGCCGATATTGCCCTACACGATAAAAATGACGGAAACCCACACGCACATATCCTACTTACTATGCGACCGTTCAATGAAGATACAACATGGGGAGCAAAATCAAAAAAGGAATATATCCTTGATGAAAACGGAGAAAAAGTAAAACTCAAAAATGGTAATTATAAAACAAGAAAAATCAATACAACAGATTGGAATGAGCAAGACAAAGCAGAACATTGGCGAAAGGCATGGGCAGATATTACCAACAACTATCTTGAAGAAAACAGCATACAGGAAAAAATAGACCACCGTTCTTATGAAAGACAGGGCATAGAGCAAATACCGACTATTCATTTAGGTGTATCAGCAAGTCAAATGGAGAAGAAAGGCATAGCTACTGATAGAGGAAATATCAACCGAGAAATCAAACATCAAAATATGGTTTTAAGAGAAATTGCAAGAAGAATAAAAACCTTACTAAATTGGATAAGGGGAATTGGAAAAGAAGAAAGAGCAGAAAAGCAAAATACAAAGTCCATCCTCCCACCAAAAGAAAATCTAATATCTGTTTTTGAAAATTTTATCCGCAAAAATGCAGATAACTATAATACAGATTCAGAACAATACATCGAAAGCTATCAATTCTTAAAAGAGAAAAATATCATTTCTTTATCCGAGCTTAAAGAAAACATAGTTACTTTAAGAGATAAGAATTATAAGACCACAAGAGCTATAAAAGACACCGAAAAGAAAATAGATGACAGAGTACAACTTATCGATCACGCCGAGAAATATTTGAAGAATAAAGATACCTACAAAGCCTATACAAAATTAAAGAAAAGCAAACAGGAAGATTTTTATAACGAGCATACGGCAGAGATTATTTTGTTTGAAAGTGCGAGAAAATATCTGAAAGAACATTTAGGAGATAGCAAGACCTTAAATATATCCAAATGGAAAACGGAAGCAACAACTTTGAAGAAAGAAAAAGATAGTATGTATTTTCAAATGGTAGATATACGAAAAGAGCTTGAACAAGCTGAAAAAGTTAAGAACTGTATAGAGCAGTTACAGATACAAGAAAAACAACTATCACAGGTAAAGTGGAATGAGTTAGACCTATAAAACTAAGTGAAAAATGGTATAATATTAAAGATATCGAGTGAAACAAATTAGAATTTGCAAGTGAGAATAAAGTTGAACAACGCTGGATCAACGGCACATGACGATCGTTTCACGTAGCTTTAACCTTTATTCAGACGTGCAGAGAGCAGACGATATTGTCTTGAAGAATAAAACAAATCAATCTGCAAATCATACTGATAAATCAAAATAAATGGTATGTTTATTAAAGATTGTGTTCGATACGAAAAAGGATATAATTGTTTTAAAATATAAAATGGAAAGGAGTAATTTTTATGTTAAAACCTTTGTTTGATAGAAATTGTGAATTGATAGGGTGGATAGAGCCAGGAAAACATATATTTAATCGCAACATGGATTGGATAGCTTATATTTCAAGAGGTCATGCTTGGTCATCTGAAACAGGTAATTGGATAGGACCAGTAAACGAACTTGTTTGTCTTGATACTAGCGGAAAGGTTATTGCATGGAGTACAGACTCAACTATTAGGGGAACTGCACGTCCTGCTCGCCCTGCACGTCCTGCACGTCCTGCTCGCCCTGCACGTCCTGCACGTCCTGCTATACCTGCTAGACCTGCAACACCTGCTGGAGGATGGTCAAATTTATCTATAAATGAATGGCTCAATCAATAATTTGTACTTAACATCAGCAAAAAGCGGTAAGTCTATAGATCAATCCCAGTTTGTCTAATTGAATAGAACAATTTTAGAAACAGTAAATCACAAAGGTTTACTGTTTTTTCTTTGCCTAAAAGCGGAAAAGAGGACTTATGGAAGAAGAAAAAAGAATAATAAAAGAATCACAACATAAACAGTTAGTAATGGATATTGGAAAAACAAAATATACTGTAAACCTACATTTCAAGCAAGGCACAGGAGAAACATACAAGGATAAAATACTAAAGCTAATCAAGAGAGAAACAGAGAAGATATAAATTTGCCAAAGAAATTTTCTTTATATCCTTGACAAATCTTCCCTAACGGTTTATTGATGAAGTAGAATAAGCAGTTTTGCCGCCCCTGCAGTATATACCTCATCTGTGAAATGAATGCAATCCAGCGGCTTCCGGCAGCCATATAAAAGACCCGCGCCATATCTGCAGATAGATACAGCACGGGTCTTTTATATGGGAAATCGTCAGCCAAGGAATTTCTTCACGAGGCCTTTATGAATTTTTACACCATAGGGAAGAGCGTCGTGATTGAAGTGCATGGCGGGATCATGAAGTCCCGGTTCCGCATCTTCGCCCAATGCGATGAATCCCGTTTTCAATTCCGGTTTCATTTTCGGGTACCAGAAGAAGTCTTCTCCTCCCGCAGTAACGATCGGAGGGATGCAGGCTTTTTCGCCAAGTTCGGATGTAATCACTTCCCCGATGATTTCCGTGATTTCAGGTGTGATAATGGACGCCGGTGTCTGGTGCAGGATGGTGAAGTCCGCTTTGGCGCCAATGGAAGCGGCTGCATTTCCCGCCGCACCCCGCAGTTTTTGAATCATCAGTTCCATCACATCATTATCCCGGCTGCGGAGATCGAACGTGATCGTCGCCGTACCGGGAACCGCATTTGCCACACCTGCGTCCGCATGGATCTGTGTCGCTTTCAGATTGTACACCACATTGGAATTAAAGCGGAGAGCGTTGGCTGACTGTACAACAAGGCATGCCGCGTCAAGCGCGCTGGTGCCGAGATAGGGGCGGGCCCCATGGCTCTGCACGCCTGTGATGTCGATTTTCACGTGGGTCGCAGCGCTGTAATACAAAGCGGGAGCCGCTTCTCCCACACGGCACTCCTGGATGGGACGACCATGCATGCCGATGAGGATTTCAATATCGTCAACAGCACCGCCTTTCAGCATAGAAAGAGCGCCTTCACTCGTTTCCTCCGCCGGCTGGAAAAGAAGTTTCAGTTTCCCTTTCCTGACCAGCTTCTCTTTCATGATTTCTTCCGCCGCCGCAAGAAGCATGGCCATGTGTCCGTCATGCCCGCAAAGGTGGGCGGCGCCGCCGTCTTTCGTCCCAAGGGCATCCATGTCCGCGCGAAGGCCGAGAACAGGTCCCGGTTTACCGCTGTCACAGACCGCGACGACGCCTGTCGCCCCGCCGACCTGTGTTTCCACTTCATAACCGAGCTGTTTCAGCACATCCGCCACATAAGCGGAAGTTTTAAATTCTTTCATCCCTATTTCAGGAATAGTATGAAGATAGTTAAAATGGGTAAATACATCTGCCATGATTTCCTCCTTTTCTCTTGCGTAAGACAATCAATTAAAGAACGGCATAAGCAGTTTCATGATAAACATACCAATGAATGCATTGAAAATACTGATCACCATAAGCAGGGGCCAATATTTTTTCGGTACATCGGCAAGGCCGAGGAGCCGGCCCATGTACTGGATCTGGGAAGCCATCAGAATCAGGGCAGGCATGAGAATCGTCACATGTTCCCCATTGATGATGCCCGACGCATAGAGAGAAGCTGCCACACCTACCCCTGCAGAACAGGACAGCCAGGTGGTCAGAAGAATAACAAAAGACTGTCCCGGCAGGCCGAAGATACCCATGATGGGCCCCAGCCAGTATCCAAGGAAATCCATAACACCGAGAATATTTAAAATATAGGCGATGACATAGGCCATCAAAATATTCGGTACAAGGTTCTGTGTAGCCAGATTCCAGCCTTTTCTGGCGCCGCCGATGAAGATATCAAAAATATTAGGCTTTATTTGTACCGGTCTCGTTTCAGTTGTCATTTTTGAAATCTCCTTTATAAACAGTATCAAGAGCAAAGCGGCAAATCATGGCACCGACAAATTTCATGACCATAATGATGATAACAGGGACAATGATCGGGCAGAGGATAAATCCGAAAAGCGCACCTGCGATAGCAAAGTAATTACTGATCGTCCCCGCTCCGGAATACTGCCACGCTGCAATGATGGTCTGTTCTCTTTTATCAATAAGGCCGTCATCATATAATTCTTTGGTGAGAGCCGCGCCGGCATCGGTACTCTGCAGATCGGTAATCAAAGCCAGTCCGACGAGGCCGGGTACATCCATCAGCGGTTTAAAGAGCGGCGTCATCAGTTTCTGCGCCGCGGAAAGAGCGCCATAATGATCCAGCACGTCTACAACACCGATGGCCAGCATAACGGAAGGAATGAGTGACAGCGCGAAAATAAATCCTCCTCTTGCGCTTACCCCGCCCATACCGACAAAAGTTGCTTTCGCCGGATCTTTCATCGTACCGAATTTACCGATGAGCGTACTGTAATCAAATGCTTTGAGCCATTCCGCCCCCTGTACTGTGGCAAAAACCCCGGCAAAGAAAAGGATACCGAAAGCCAAAGCAAGCATTCCTTTCCATCCCACCTTGGGCAATGCGGCAGCCCCGCTTACTTTTTTCTGTTCTTCTTCCATAAATAATCCTCCTAACACTCCACTGCATCAAAACACAATACAATAAACTAAACATTCCTTCCGTTCTGCTATGCTCCATTGACCTCCTATCTCTGTACCGACGAAAGAAAAACAAATAACCTTTTAATGGTTAAAAGATATTATAAACAATCATCTTTCACATGTCCACGTAAATCACAGGAACGCTCCGAAAAGTCCATCCTTCCCCCTTGCCCGGTTTTCTTTCCTGCAAATCTTGATTTATTCGATAAAATCATCTACAATAGTAAAGTACAATTTCATATGCGGGTGTAGTTCAATGGTAGAACATTAGCTTCCCAAGCTAAATACGTGGGTTCGATTCCCATCATCCGCTCCAAACCGGCTCCCTTTGCGGAGCTTTTTTCTTTGAAGAAACACAAAAACGCGTCTCCTGCTTTTTAGTTTCAGGACACGCGTTTTCTGTTTTATATGCTTACTTTTCCATTCTTAAAATACATCTTTCACTACGATGGTTTCTTCACGGCTGGGCCCCACGGAAACGATGCCAATGGGCACTCCGATTTCTTTGGAGATATCCGCCAGGTATTCTTTGCAGCGCGCCGGAAGCCGGTCATAGTCACGGATGGCGCTGATTTTTTCTTTCCATCCTTTGTAGGTTTTATAAACCGGGGTAACTTTGGAAAGAAATTTCAGATCTGCCGGATATTCTTTGACCGGTTTTCCTTCATATTCATAGCCGACACAGACTTTGATTTCTTCCAGCTCGTCTAAGATATCCAGCCGGGTAATCGCCAGATAATCGAAAGAGTTCAGCGCCGCCGCGTAACGGACGGCACGGGCGTCAAGCCAGCCTACACGGCGGGGACGGCCGGTCACCGTACCGAATTCATGAGCAATGTCCCGAATACGGTCGCCTATTTCATTCACCTGTTCTGTCGGGAACGGCCCTTCTCCGACACGGGTGCTGTATGCTTTCACCACACCGAAGATATTCTGCATCATGTGCGGCCCGATGCCTGCGCCTATACATGCACCGCCTGCTGTCGGATGTGAAGACGTGACGAAAGGATAGGTGCCATTGTCACAGTCGAGCATGGATGCCTGGGCGCCTTCAAAAAGAACGTTCTTTCCTTCCCTGACCAGAGTCTGGACGGTATAGTTCGTATCTTTCACATAGGGGCGGAGCTTTTCCGCATATCCCAGATAATCAATCAGCATCTGCTCGTAGTCGAAACCTTCCATCCCGTAAAGTTTTTCCAGAAGCATGTTTTTCTGCTCCACGTTGTATTTCAATTTCTCCGCAAAAACTTCTTTATCCATAAGGTCGCACATACGGATACCGATGCGGTTGATCTTGTCCGCATAACACGGCCCGATCCCGTTTTTCGTCGTCCCCAGCTTCCGGCTGCCTTTTCTCATTTCTTCTGCCTCGTCCAAACGGATATGGTAGGGAAATACGACTTGCGCACGGGTGGAAATCTGGAGATGCTTCGCGTTGATTCCCTGGGCCTCCAGCTTTTCCATTTCCTCAAGGAAACTTTTCGGGTCAACGACAACGCCCGTACCGACGATACAGATGGTACCGGGATACATAATGCCGCTCGGCATAAGGCGCAGCGGATAAACTTTGCCGCCGGTCACAACGGTATGTCCCGCGTTGTTCCCCCCCTGGGAACGGACAACAACGTCCGCTTTTGCCGCCAGGTAATCTACAATCTTTCCTTTCCCCTCATCGCCCCACTGGGCACCAATGACCATAGCTGTTGCCATTACACATTTTCCTTCCTTTTAATAATACGGTACTTCTTTATCGCTTCTCTCCGGCTTCCATTTCCTCATCACGGCTATAGATTCTTCGCTGCTGCTCAGAATGATGTCTTACCGTCCTCCGTCATTCTGAACGGGGGTAAGAATACTGTGCGGGGAAACCGATAAACAGAATGATGAAACGGAGTGAAGAATCTATTACACCCTTGACCCCCCACGGTTTTCCATTCCCCTTCCTCTGCTTCTTACAAGCCGAACCGGGCAAATATTTCATCTACATGGATAAGCATGGGCTTGTAATCGAAGCACTCTTTAATTTCTTCCTCAGACAGATATTTTCTCACATCTTCGTCTTTGCAGAGGTTTTCATAGAAATCTTCCCCCTCAAGCCAGCGTTTCATGGCGTTTCTCTGCACCCAGCGGTACGCGGTATCACGGTAAGCGCCTTTGGACACAAGGGCAAGCAGAACGCGGGGACTGTAAATCAATCCGCCGGTCATGTTCAAATCTTCCAGCATTTTTTCCGGATACACAAGGAGTTTATCTACCAGATCGGTCGTCTGTGCCAGAATATAATCCAATGCAGTGGTCGCGTCAGGAATCATGACACGCTCCACAGAGGAATGGGAAATATCCCGTTCGTGCCAAAGCGGTATATTTTCAAAAGCGGGAAGGGCGTACCCCTGCACGAGTCTTGCCATGCCGCAGATCCGTTCTGATTTGACGGGATTTCTTTTATGGGGCATGGCGGAGGATCCTTTCTGCTTCGGACTGAAATATTCTTCCGCTTCCCTTACCTCCGTTCTCTGCAGATGGCGGACTTCCAGGGCGATCTGTGCCAATGTGCCCGCGATAACGCCGAGGGTGGTAATGTATTCCGCATGATGGTCGCGCTGTACGACCTGGGTCGCTACGATTTCCGGGGTCAGTCCCATTTTTTTGCAGACGTATTCTTCCACATACGGATCAATATCCGCATAAGTACCGACAGCACCGGACAATTTCCCCACCGCCATTTCAGAAGCGGCCCGTTTCATTCGTTCAATATTTCTTAAAGTTTCGCTGTACCACAGGAGAATTTTCAACCCGAACGTGGTCGGTTCGGCATGGACGCCATGGGTACGGCCGATGGTGGGTGTATATTTAAATTCCACAGCCCGGCGTTTCAGGACTTCCGCCAGTTTTTCCAGACCGGCAATAAGCACGTCAGATGCCTGCTTGATCTGTACATTGAGAGCCGTGTCTTTCACATCGGTAGAAGTCATGCCCATATGGATGTACTTCGCTTCATCGCCCACATATTCTCCGACGGCAGAAAGGAACGCGATGATATCGTGATTAATTTCACGATCAATTTCATGAATGCGTTCCACATCAAAATTCGCTTTCGCTTTGATCACTTCCACCGCTTCTTTAGGAATACGTCCCAGCTCCGCATTAGCTTCGCATGCGGCGATTTCCACATCAAGCATGGTCTGCCATTCATTTCTTTCATCCCAGATTTTTGCCATTTCCGGCCTTGTGTACCTTGGAATCATTTACATATCCCCTTTCGGTTTTCCTTCCCTGGCACAGATTTCTCTGCCCACCACCACTCCGGCCGCCGAGGCCTGGACAAGCCCTCTGGTGATGCCGGCTCCGTCGCCGATAGCGAAGAAGTTTCTGAATTTCGTTTCCAGCTGGTTCGTCAACGCTATGCGGGAAGAATAAAACTTCACTTCCACGCCGTACAGAAGAGTGTGCCTGGAATTTGCTCCCGGCGCCACCTGATCCAACGCTTCGAACATCTCCATGATATCCTTTAAAAAGCGGTATGGCAAGACTAAAGATAAATCTCCCGGCGTCGCAGACGGCATGGTGGGACGGACAAGGCCGCGGCGTATCCTTTCTACCGTAGAACGGCGGCCGTCGCGAAGATCCCCCAGCCTTTGCACAATCGGTCCCGCACCGAGCATATTTGCCAGAGATGCGATATATTTCCCATAAGAAATGGGTTCATTAAAAGGGCTGGTAAATTGTTTGGAAACAAGAATCGCGAAATTCGTATTTCCGCTCTTCTTATGGGCGAAAGAATGGCCGTTCACTGTCTGGAGCCCTGCATTATTTTCCGTCACCACGAAACCGTAAGGATTCATACAGAACGTGCGTACCCGGTCATCAAAGGAACGGGAGAAATACACCAGTTTCGATTCGTAACAGATCTTTGTGATTGGTTCATACACTTCTGCGGGAGATTCCACACGGACACCTATATCCACCGCATTTGACTGCGTCTCCAAACCGAGCGTGCGGGCTTCTTTCATAAACCACTCCGCCCCTTCACGGCCGGGTGCCGCCACAAGGTACTTACAGTGATACGTCTCCCCGCCCGCTTCCACACCGAGAACCGTTCCGTCTTTGTCCGCAAGAATTCTGTCCGCCGCTGTTTTGGAAATAACGGTCACATTATCCGGAAGTGAATCGCGCATATTAGCAAGAATGACACTGTTCACATCCGTTCCCAAATGACGGATACGGGCAGGAATAAACATCAGATCCGCCGCGGCGGATTTCCGTTTCAGTTCATGTATTTCCTCGGCAAACTCATCGCCGTATACTTTTCTTTCGGCCCCGCCATACTTGCAGTACACCGAATCCACATAGGAAATTAAACCGGCAAGCTCTCCTTTATTCATATAATCATCAAGATTGCCGCCGTAATCCGTAGTAAGCGTCAGCTTCCCGTCGGAAAACGCGCCCGCGCCGCCCCAGCCGCAAACGATATTCGCCCTGCGGTCTTTCGGCGGAGCATTTTTGTCACGATTCAAAGCTATCCGCTCACGGATATCCAATCCTTTTTCAAGAATCAGGACAGATGCACCGGTATCCGCCAGTTCAAGAGCGGTAAAAATACCTGCCGGTCCGGCACCGATAACTACCACATCATAAAATCTGCTCATTGCCTCTCCTTTTCACAGAATACATCTGCATGAAGCTTTTTTATGCATAAAAAAAGCCCCACCGGGGGCGAAGATACTTTATATATCCCTTTTTTAATTTTACAGGAAGGCCCCTTGTGTGTCAAATAAAAGACCCTCCTGTCATGGTATAATGAAAGAAATATTTAAATCGTTCTCAAACAGGAGGTTTCCCATGCCCTACATCAACATCAAAATCACACGTGAAGGCGCTACTGCCGAACAGAAAGCAGAACTCATCAAAGGAGCCACGGAACTCCTCGCCCGCGTATTGAACAAAAATCCGAAGACCACGGTCGTCACCATTGAAGAAGTGGACACGGACAGCTGGGGCATCGGCGGAGACCCCGTAGAAATTGCAAGAGAAAATGAAAAACTCCGCGTGGCGGAAATAGAAAAGCTGAAAGTTGACAAGGATGCCCTTGAAAGAAAGTTGGCAGAAGTAAAAGATATTCTGCTCACTTTTCCCGATGATGAACCTCCCGTATTCACACTGGATAACAACGCGCTCAAGCTGAAGAAAGGAAAGAAATTAAAAAGGAAGCACAAAAAATAAACCGGGCTGCCGATGCAAAGCATTTCTTTTTATGGAAACAACCGCAGTGTCTTTCGCTTTGAATCAACGGCTTATTTCGTTCTGCTTTCCATGAACCAACAAAAGATAATTTGCCGCTGAGGATATTTTATGCATATAGACATTTCCTCCCGATTCAATTATAATAGCCTTTTCCGTTTTGTCCTGCCGTCAATCGTAATGATGATTTTTATTTCCACTTATACCATGGTGGACGGTTACTTTGTTTCCAACTATGTGGGCAAAACGGCATTCACCGCGGTCAACCTGATCTTCCCCGCCATCATGGTTTTCGCCTGTGTCGGATTCATGTTCGGCTCAGGCGGCAGCGCCCTTGTGGCAAAGACCATGGGTGAGGGGCAAATGGAAAAAGCAAACCGTCTTTTTTCTCTCATCGTCCTTTCTGCTCTTGCCGGAGGCATATTGCTTTCCGCCCTGGGTTACTTCCTTATGCCTTTTCTTGCCGCCTCTATGGGTGCCTCCGGTGAAGTGCTTGCGTGCAGTGTCTTTTACGGCCGCACGCTTCTTCTTTCCCTCCCCATGTTTGTCCTCCAGCGGGTGTTCCAATCATTCATGGTCACCGCAGGAAAACCTTCTCTCGGTCTTCACATGACAATCCTCTCCGGTGTAATGAATATCGGTCTCGATGCCCTTTTCATTCTTATCTTCAAATGGGGCCTCTTAGGCGCCGGCCTCGCCACAGTGCTTTGCGAATACGCAGGCGGTCTTTTCCCTCTGATTTACTTCCTTAAAAGAAATACATCTTCTCTCCAGCTGGTGAAACCGGAATGGGACGGTACTGCGCTTTGGAAGGTCTGCACGAACGGTTCCTCCGAGCTTTTGACAAATATTTCCATGTCCTTCGTTTCCATGCTCTACAATTACCAGCTGATCACCATCGCCGGAACGGACGGGGTCGCCGCCTTCGGCGTGATTATGTATGTGGCATTCTTCTTTGAAGCGATTTTCATCGGCTACTCCATGGGGACCGCGCCTATCGTAAGCTACAATTACGGCGCCCGCCGCGATGATGAACTGCGGAGCATTTTCAGGAAGAGCCTCACCGTCATTGCCTGTGCCGGTCTTTTCCTCACGACCTCCGCATACTTCGCCGCTCCCGTACTGGCAGATATTTTTGTCGGCTACGATAAAACTTTAGCCACGCTCACCGTCCGGGGGTTCCGATTCTTTTCCTTTTCTTTCCTCCTGAACGGGTTCTGCATGTACGGCTCGGCGTTTTTTACGGCACTAAACAACGGCTTCATCTCTTCAGTGATCTCTCTCCTCCAGTCCGTTGTTTTTCAAATCATCGCCGTTATAGCACTTCCTCTATGGCTCGGCACGGACGGTATCTGGCTTTCCGTTTCCATCGCCAAGCTGCTGGCATTTTTCGTGACAGTTTCCTTCTGGATCAGCTGCCGCAAAGAATATCATTACGCCTAAAGAAATATTCTTTTTTCAGCAAAAAATATTCCCTTTTTCAGCTATGGTATCCTTGAATACGTGTCCTGAATCGCTTTGCGTGGGAGATGCATCTTCCATTGTCAGATGAGATCTAAGCCACCGGCTCCAGCGCATGGTAAAGTGATTGGCATGGGTTTCCTGCACATACTGATAGAACTTTGCAATCATAGCTGCTTTCTCATGATAATAAGCGGCTTTCCATTGATTCGGTTTCGGCTTATCCATTTCATAAGCAATGTAATTTCCGCCAAGAAGATATTGGCGCGAGAGAATATCCTCCAGTGATATATCAGGATTTTTCATCATATCATACATAGCCATATAAATCGTAGTACGCCCTTTGCCCGCCCGGCAGTGGAAATGCAGCCACGCATGATCCGGCAGCGTGCGTATGAAGGCGATGAAGTCATCAATATTTTCAGGCGACGGCCAGATATGATCCGTTGCCGCAATGCGGTAGTAATACAGACCATTTTGTTCCACCATCTGCCTTTCACTCATGACCGAACTAATCTTCATAAGTTTGGGATCAATCGACTTCTTCCCTTCATCGAGCATCGTCACAATGAGGCTTTTCCCCTTGGCTGCACACAAACGCCTCATCTCATCTTTTAAAACATCAGTTTTGTTCTTCCCGATATTGCCCCAATCGCGCGCGCCGAACCAGCTGACGGCATTCCCATTAAATATACCATGCGTTTCCTGCCGTAGATCCACAATATAAATTGGCCCGTTCACCTGCTTCTTGAGTACGGAAACCAGCTTCTTAAACTCTCCGACAGAGAACTCCGCACTGCCGGATATGTTCAGACAATCCAACCCCTTGCGAGAGGGGGTCATCGTAAATCCTTTGCCTGTTTTCTTGACATCCACATCAGAGCGGAACGCAGAATTCGCAGTACGAAATCTGCGCGGCAATTGATCCCTGTCCTTTGCATCGAGACGCCAGATATAGCCATCGTACTTTGTACGACCGGCTGCAGAAACATCCGTCTGATCCGGTGCTTGCTGCAGAGAAACGCCACTTATTGCAGGTTCTGCTTCCTGGGCATTCCCCGATAATGGCATGCTTCCAAGTATTATTGCCGCCGTTATTGAGAATAGTATTTTCTTTTTAAGATGCAGCATGAGTGATACACTTTCCCATGTAAAAAATAATTGTAAATGGACAAATGAAAAAGCTACGGGGTCTACAGACGTATAAATCCATAGCTTTTTCTTATAAGCAAATTCCTCTGACGCATTTTATCATCCGCCGTTTTCCTTTCTCCTTTTTGAACACACTACCGTCTGTGATTTCCCTTGTATTCCCTGCTGATGAAATCCGGTCACGGAAGAAAGCAACGGGATGATATCTACTTCACCGAAGCCACCGCGATACGGTCGGCTGCTTTTTTCACCATTTCATTGGCGGAGTCTGTTGTCAGAACGGAAAAAAGACGGTACTTATCGCCGTACTTCATCACATAGCCTTTTCCGTAAACGGGAACGGCAAATCCGTCGATGAAGAAAACGGCACGCACACCGCTTGTATACATGCGGGGCATGTTCTGCGCGCGGTGGATCTGCTCCACATTCAGGAAACTGACACCAAGCATGTTGAACGGAATCTTGGAATCTGTCTCGGGCTTTTCATTGATCCGCTTCGCCATTTCCAGAAACATACCATTCAATACGTTTTCCATGCCCAAAAGAGCCACGTTGCAGCCATATAGTTCGGAAACCGATTTCCCCGACAGACGTGGCGCGTCAAAAGCATCTTTCATGGCTTCTTTTCCGACCACAGGAGCAAATTCGCAGTTCATGACGAAAGCGGGTACGCTGTTTCCTTCTTCCGTCACGGTAAGCAGTCCGAATTTTCCATCCTTCCCAAGAGGAGTAAAATCGGTATTCTTCGGAAGCTTCACTTTTTGAAAGAAAGATTTCGCGTCTTCCTGCACAATACCGTTCCATACAGCGGAAACGATATTATCATCTTTAGGAATATTTATGCTTGAAATCGGCGGAAAGCCTGCCATGTCTCCCATATTGTCTGTCATATCGGCAGCTCCCGCACACGTTGTCGTCATGGCACAAAGAATCGAAGCCGCCAGCATTATTTTGATCTTCATCATTTCATCTCCCGTGCCGCTTTTTCCACATAAGGCACAAAGTATGCCCCTGATTTCTGATCACTTGCAAAGAGTATGTATGTCGTACTGTCACCATCTTCCAAGATGAGCCCTTCCGCAAAAAAGGGGATCAGGCAGCCGCCAGTGTATAATCCGGCTTTCACCTTTGCCAGCCGGTACGCTTTCCCCCCGCGGGATTTCTTTTCTTTCCAGCGGGTCTCACCGCTCACATACAGACGGATTCCCCTTTTTTCCAGAAATTGTTTATACGGCTCTCCGATTTCAGCTTCTTTCCACATTTTGCCTGCAAACGGTATGGCAGCGTTCTTTTTATCAGATACTGCCTGTTTCGCTGCAGTGCTGCCCGCCGTGCCTGTCATTTCTTTTCCCATCAGTTTCACGAAGAGTGATAAACCGTTCTTTTCTTTCTCCGGATTCTTATGATCCACGGAAAAAGAGAGCACGAGGGATTCGTAAAAAGCTTCCGGCGTGTTTGCCCGAAGCTGGTATACCCGCAGCTCTTCCAAGGTTTCCGCCGCCAGACGGGATACATGCGGTGCCAGTTTGGACGTCAGGTAAACAGATGCCAGGCTGTCAGCACCGCCGATAATGCCGATAGCAGCTGCCTGCGGTTTTGACTCCTTTTCAACTGCTTCGTGTTCCGCCCAGTTTTTCATCTGCTTTCCAAAGTACGTCTGTCTCCCGTCAAGAATATCGACAGTATCTCCAAAATCCAGCACGTGTCCTTTCGGAAGAGTGAGTGTATCTGCTGAAGCAGAAAAAGTGAGTAAAGCGGCCATGCCGAGCGCTGCGCATATTGTTTTCATAGTGACCTCGTTCCTTTTATATTTCTTTAATTATAGCAGAAACGGACATCTGTTTTTCAATCATTTTTCCTCATAAAACATTTAATACGAACCGGTATTTAAAAAAGCACTAATGGTAAGAATAGAAAAATGGGCAAGCCCTCTTGTTTATAAAGAGGTGGCTGGCAAAGCCGGGAGGAGAATACTTGCTTGTGGGAATGATGCAAAAGATAACAATGAAATTCCCTTTTCTGCCCACCGATTGCCGGCTTCTGTTGTCTGTAAACTGACAGCTCTTTCGTCTGCTGATAAAAGTGGCACTAACGGTAATGCGTCATCAGAGTCATAGATTCTTCACTCTATATCACGCTGCTGTTTCCCTGTTATCCTCACAAGGCATTCTTGCCTCCGTTCTGAATGACAGGGTACGGTAAGACGTCATCCTGAACGCAAGCGAAGGATCTACTGCCGTGGTGAAGAAAGCCATAAGACGTCATCAGAGTAACAGATTCTTCACTCCGTGTCACGCTGCTGTTTCCCCCGTTATCCTCACAAAGCATTCTTGCGCCCGTTCTGAATGACGCTTTAGGGAAAAGTATCAAATGTCATCTGCCAGCGTTCCATAATAAGCCGTAAATTTAGATGGCATAAAACTTTTCTTCCACTCTTCCGGTTAAAAAATTCCTGCGTTCAGATGGCAGGAATTTTTTTCTTCTCTATTTTCTTTGCAGATAAATCTCTTTTATCCGATACATGTACCCGCTGTTTTCATAAATGATCTTTTCCGCTTCCACCCAGCTTTCTTCATCAGTGAAATGGAACATGTGGAGGACGCCCGCCATTTCCATGTACTGCCAGTAGGGCTTTCCTTCTTCCGTTTCCAGCAGAAGAAATATATACGGCGTGAGACTGTTCACCACTGTGGCGTAACAGTCGTGCTTTTGCGAAAGTTTTTTCAGTTTTTCTAATTCTTTATCCGCCGCTTTCCAGTCTGCCGTGCCTTCGGCAAGAGACCCGTTCGCCTGTGAAATAAAATCTTTGGCTACGGTAATCATGCTGTAATAGCGTATGGGGTAGCGCTCTGTCGTCTTTTCCATGTTCATCTTTTATTCCTTTTTAAATTTTCCAAATTGGCAAGAGCCAGCTGTTTGATATTTTCCGCCATGGTTTCTATCGGTATATGGACAGGCATTTCCCTGCGCAGGGAATGGTGCCGTCCGAGGAGGCACACGGCAAAAGGCGCGGCAAGGGTAATAATCCCGCTGTACAGCCGGGGATCATCGGCGGTATAGCCTGTGTATTCTGAAAATATTTTTATGATGACGGAGATTTTCGGGAGCGCTTCTTTTTGAAATATTTTTTCCAGCATGGGAGAAGGATTCATCACTTCCCGTACCCACACGCTGATCTGCCATTCATTTTTTCGGAAGGCATTTCCTGCCAGAAAGTCAATAAGTTTTTCCATTTTTTGCCGCGGTGCCAGATCCGACTCATACAGGTCGATCAGCTGCTGCAACCCGACAAGGTACTGCTGGACGTTTTCCAATACGGCAAGATAGAGTCCGTCACGGCTTCCAAAATGGTAATTGACCGCCGCCAGATTCACACCTGCTGCCCGGCATATTTCCTTGCTTGTCACGGAAGCGAATCCTTTCTCTGCAATGAGCTGTCCCGCGCATTCGATGATTTTCTCTTCGGTTTCCCGCCCATCCATACGGCGCCCGTTTTTCTGATTTTCTTTCATTGCAGTTCCTTTATCCTAATTTATGTCTGAACATCCATGCAGCAAGGGGCATTGTCACCGCCGCCACGATAAGCATGGGAATGAAGTCGTAGGCAATCATGGAAAGAGAAGCCCCCTCGATATATACGCGCCGTACGCCGTCGATGGCAAAGCGCATGGGATTGATATAGGTGAAATACTGAAGCACAGTGGGCATATTCCTTACAGGCGTCGCCATGCCTGACAGGAGCATGATGGGAAGGAGCACCACAAAGTTATACACAATAACCTGCTGCATATTTTTGGCGACAGCAGAAATGGAAAGACCGATTCCTACACAGGAAAGGAGAAATACCGCCATGACGAGGGCGAGGGTAAAGAGGGAGCCCACGAGGGCTACTTTGAACCATGCAACAGCAATCGTCAGTACGATGAAGGACTGGACCATACCGATAAGGAGCGGCGGTACCGCTTTTCCGATGAGTATTTCCATGGGAAGGAGCGGTGTCACCATGAGCTGGTCAAAAGTACCGTTCTCCCTTTCCCTCGCCACGGACAGCCCCTCAAGGATCATTACCTGCGTCAAGCTGACCATGGGAAGGAGCGACGCAAGGAACCCCCATCGGGAAATCAGGTTTGGATTATACCATGCCACAGGGTCTATATGGAGAAGCTGACGACCGCCGTGAAGCCGGCTGTTATATGCCGCTGCCACCGCGGAAATATACCCTGATGCGATGCTCGAAGTCATCGTATTCCTTCCGTCGGTGATTACCTGGACAGGCGCGGTTTCCCCTGCGGTTATCTTATCCGCGAAATCATGACCGATGACAAGGACGACGCCCGCTTCCCGCCCGTCGATGAATCGGGCAATCTGCGATGTGCTCCCAAGTGTCGCCACCCGTTTAAATATCCCGCTTCCATCCAATTCGGCAATCAATTCTTCGGAGCAGCGGCTCCTGCTTAAATCAAGGACAGCATAATCCACGCTGTCCAGATTATACGATGCCACATAACCGAAAAGCAGGGACTGGATAATGACAGGCATAATAAGGATAATGCGGCTTTTCGGATCTTTCAGGGTGGTCAGCATTTCTTTCCGCACCATGAAAAGGATGCGGCGGATGTAAAGCATAATATGTTCCATCATTCCAGCCTCTTTTTCGTTACCACGCAGGAGAGTCCCGTAAAGAACACAGCATATCCCCCTAAGATCAGACAGTTCTCCCTGATAAGCGCCCAGTCATTTCCCGCAAGGAAGAGCGATTTCAAAAGTTCCATATAGTATGTAGCAGGAAGGACATGTCCCACGGCATAGACCACGGCAGGCGCGCTTCGCAAATCGAAAATAAATCCTGACAGCATGACCGTAGGAAGCGTACTCACCAGCATAGACACCTGGCACGCAAAGAACTGGTTTTTGATTACCGACGAAATCGTAAGTCCCATGCCCAGCGTCACGATGAGGTAAATAACCGATCCCAGAAGGATCATTAAGAATGACCCGTGCACAGGCACGCCATATAAGTAACGCGCCGCCGCCATGCATAGCCAGAAACCAATCGTGGCAACACCGAAGTAAGGAATCATTTTCGATAAAAGGATTTCGAGCGGTCTCACCGGCGTGATAAAAAGAGCTTCCAGTGTTCCTCTCTCCCATTCCCTCGCCATGACCATCGTGGTAAGAAATACGCCGACAAGCGTCATAATGAGTACCACCAGCCCGGGAATAAAGAACCATGTACTTGTATTGGCGTCATTGAACCACTGCCGCGGCGTGACAGATACGAAACCGATCCCGTCGGATACGGTCATGTACTTTGACGCATTGGCCACCTGCCATGAAGCAAGGCCTGCCTCAAGATAAGAACCTGCCGTCCGCGCGGAAGCCGCATCCACACCCCAGAGAATAATCTGCACATGGCTGCCGCCACGGGAAAGGCTTTCCGTGAAATTCGGCGGCACACGGATTATGGCGTCCACTTCCCGCCGGTTCATCATTTCCGTACCTTCTTTCATGGACGTGGTATAGCGGGGATCAAAATAGTCGGAGCCGTCCATAAAAGAAAGCATATCCTGCACCGTGGGAGACGCGTCCTCCATGACCACCGCCACAGGCACATTTTTCACATCCAGCGACAGGCCGTACCCGATAAGAAGAATGAGCATGATGGGAATAACGATACCGATCACCAGACTGCTCCGGTCACGGATAAGCTGGTTATATTCTTTTCTTACCAATGAAGAAATACGGCGGAAGGCATCCATCATAACTCCTCCTTTCTCCGGCTGTTTTCCACAATGGCAATGAATGCTTCGTTCATGGTGAGATTTTTCCCGCCCCTGTTCCGTACTTCCTCGGGCGTTCCAAGAATAAGCATCTTTCCCTGATCCTGTATCATGATGCGGTCGCAGTATTCCGCCTCGTCCATAAAATGCGTCGTGATGATCACTGTCGTCCCCTTTGCGGCCAGCGCTGTTATCTGCCGCCAGAAAATCCGCCGGGCAGGGGGATCAATGCCGCTTGTCGGTTCATCGAGAAATAATATTTTCGGTTCATGAAGAAGGGCCGCCGCCATGGACAGACGCTGTTTGTACCCGCCGGGCAGATCGCCGGCCATCCTGTCTTCCGCGCCGCTGAGACCAAACTGGGAAAGGACCTCTTTTATCCTTTCTCTTATTTTCTGCCGGGGCAGTCCGTAAGCGCCGCCAAAAAACTCCAGATTTTCCCGGACAGTAAGCATACCGTAGAGAGAAAATTTCTGCGCCACATATCCCACATTGGCCCGAGCCGCCGCCCGTGCTGTCCGCAGGTTTACCCCTGCCACCGACAATTCGCCGCTGCTGGCGGGAAGAAGTCCGCAGAGCATTTTAAACGTTGTCGACTTGCCTGCGCCGTTCGGCCCCAGAAGTCCGAAGATTTCTCCCTCATGAACCTGAAATGATGTATTGTCCACAGCGGTGAAATCACCAAAACGGCGCACCAGATTTTTCACTTCAATATCCACTTTGCCGGAAATATGTGCTGGTTCTTTATAATCCAGTTCAAATCCTTCAAGAGGACTTTCTTTTCTTTCCAATTTCCCAAGACAGCACATAAAACTGTCTTCCAGACGGGACGGCACGCTTTCCGTTTCCAAACGGGGATAACAGGAAAACGCTTTTACCCGTTCAAGCGGCACCCCTTCCTTTAAAACGAACCGTACATTCCCTTTTTCGGGAACGGCATCCTCCACAGACTCCCGATCATCCAGAAATGCCGCCTGAAGCACGCGGGGCGATATCCCTTCCGGCGTTTTCGCCATCCGGCAGCGGCCTTCCGTTTCCTTCCTCAGCTCCTCCGGCGTGCCTCTGTCAAGAACTTTCCCTTTATTCAGGATGTATACCTCGTCGCAAAGCTCCGCCTCTTCCATGTAGGCTGTGGATACAAGGACGGAAATATGCCCGCCCTTCACAAGGTCTTTCAATATTTCCCAAAGCTCCCGTCGGGAAAGAGGATCGACGCCTGCTGTCGGTTCGTCAAGAATAAGCAGCTCCGGTGTCCGCACGAGAGTACACGCAAGTCCCAGTTTCTGCTTCATGCCGCCTGACAGCTTTCCCGCAAGACGCTGTGCAAACGGTGCGAGACCGGTCATATGAAATAATTTTTCAAACCATTCTTTCCGTTCCCCCGCTGAAATCCCATGAAGATCAGCGTAAAGATTCATATTTTCCATACACGTCAGATCCTCATAGAGCCCAAACTTCTGGGGCATGTATCCAAGACGCCTCTGCACATCTGCAGGTTTGTCCGCCACAGAAATGCCAAGTACGGAAAGGATTCCCTCGGTTGGAAACATCAGCCCGCAGACCATGCGAAGGAATGTCGTCTTCCCCGCGCCGTCTGGCCCGATAAGCGCTGTCATCTTCCCCCGCGCCGCCCGTATATCCAGACAGTCCACGGCAGTCAGAAGTGCTCCCCCGCGGGAATCCCTGAACCGTTTCGTCACACCGGCCGCTTCCACCACATATCCGTCAGCCACGATACATCCTTTCCCGGTATTTAAAAACTTTCCGTGATTTCAAAACTTCACCGTTGCCGGCATTCCCATGCGGAGGCGATTCTCTTCATCATCCACAAAAATGCGCACTTCATAAAGGAGCGATGTCCTGAGTTCCTCCGTCTGTACAGATTTCGGCGTGAACTCCGCCGTATCGGAAATATATCCCACTTTTCCCTGAATCGCTTCATTCGGGAAACTGTCCACATAAACATCCGCTTCCATACCTTCCCGTAACTCGCCAAGACGGCTTTCAGGCACATACGCACGGATCCATTTCGGATCGGACAGACCGATAAGATACACCGGCCTCGCAGCAGATGCCATATCCCCCGTTTCCATCAAGCGGGAACGGATCACGCCGTCCTGCGGCGCGACAAGCGTTGCCTGGCTCAAATTGTACAGATCATTTTCAAGACCTGCCTTCAAAGAGGAAAGCTGCGCTTCTGCCGCCGCGATATCTTCACTGCGGGGTCCCATGTTTACCAAAGACAATGCAGCCTTCGCATTTTCCAAATTGGCCGCCGCCGCTTTCCATCGTGCTTCCGCATCATCGGCACTTTGCCTGCTTACCGCACCGTCGGCAAGAAGCGATGCCATACGCCGGTAGTAAGCGCGGGCATTATTTTCCGCGGCCGCCAGAGATTCCACCTGCGCCGCCGCCTGGGTAATTTCTTCCGGACGGGAACCATTGTGCAGCTTTGCCACCACCGCTTCCTGCTGGGCAATCGCTGCCTTCTTTTGGGCAATCGCCAGCTCCAGCGGACGGGTATCCAGCCTCGCCAGCACATCCCCTGCCTTCACCGCATCGCCTTCCTCTTTCAGCATTTCCTCGATCCGCCCATTGCTGTTGAACGCAAGAGAAATCTGACGAATATCTACATTTCCGTAAAGAATCAGTTTTCCCTGTTCCGCATTCCTGCTCTTATAAAAGAAATATCCCGCAGCAAAGGCGATCACCAAAACCACGGCAATGATGACCGATTTCCTGTTTCGTCCCAGCCATTCCATTTTCAAGTATCCTTTCTTCCTGAACGCTGCCCTTTCATGAATTCCATTCTTTTCTCCATGGTATCAAATTCAAATTTGAATTACAAGTTCACGTTAGAAGAAAGCAGATTGCCCGACTTTCATCTGCTGCATAATTTTTCTGAGTGACTGTCTGATTTGATATTGCCATTTAGTAACAAAAATCCATTTATATACCGAAATCATTTCTGTCAATTTTTATCAAGTTTATTTTCACCTTAAAAATCACCCTATTTTATTGACAGGTTTATTCAATCATACTATTATTCAAATAGGTTTATTTCTACTTCAAAAATCACCCTATTATCCAAATAGGATGATAATGCATACCTGTTAGGAGAGCTTTTATGCCATACAAAAAAGAAACAGCATATAATAACCTTCCGATATTACCTCCGCATGCAGAACTGGAAACAGTCCAAATACTGAAGAAAACGGTTTCTGCTCATAAGGCCCTGGCAGAACTGCACGGATGGACTTACATGCAGGCAAATCCGCTTTTGCTGTTGCAGACGGTATCATTACAAGAAGCAAAATCTTCCAGTGAAATAGAAAATGTTGTTACCACAAACGATGATTTATATAAAGCATTTTCGGCACCGGACAGTAAAATCATTTCCCCATCTACAAAAGAAGTCCTTCATTATAAAGACGCCCTTTGGTATGGATTCAATGAAATCAAGCAACGTCCATTAGGAATTAATATATTTATTGAATTATTCCATAAAGTAAAACAATGTTCAGACGGAATCCGTTCATTCCCCGGAACAGTACTGAAGAATTCATATGGTGAGACCGTTTACACTCCGCCAGATAACAAGGATGATATACTTCGTCTACTTTCCAACTTGGAAAACTATATTAATGTAAATGAGGGAAATATTGATCCTTTAATCCGATTGGCAGTCATCCATTATCAATTTGAATGCATCCATCCCTTCCCTGACGGGAATGGACGAGTTGGGCGTATAATTAATGTTCTTTACTTAATACAGGAAAAGCTCCTTGACGTTCCTATCCTATACCTATCCAGCTACATCATTGAACACAAATCCGATTATTATAAAGCCCTGCAAGATGTAACTGAATACGCAGACTGGACTAACTGGATTCTTTATATTTTAGACGCGGTGGAAGTGACCGCTAAAAAGACTCTGTCCATGATTCAAGAAATCCGAAAGGTACAATTAGAAACAGAAATATTTGTAAAGAATGAAATGGCTGATATCTATAGCAGAGAATTAATCGAACTCCTTTTTGAACAGCCATACTGTAAAATTTCCTTTCTCGTAGATCGGCATATCGCAAAAAAACAAACCGCTTCTAAGTATCTAAACCGATTAGTTGCAGCCGGACTATTAGATAAAACAAAACAAGGCAGAGAGTATTATTTTATTAATAAAAACCTCTGGGAGATATTAACACGATGATCACGTTTAAAAATCAAAAGACCTCCGAAATCACTGAGAATTTTTATGGCTAAATGATTTGAATGACAAGTTCATATGAAACGACGGAAACCGCTTCTTCCTGCGGCTGCCGGACAGGGTGTTTTAACCGCCGGTACAGAATAATCTCCTCCGGCAGTGATTTGGAAATCATCTGCATCAATCATAAGAAAAAAATAGTTCTTTGTTATTTCTTTTCCTGTAAATACCGCTTCCATAAAAAATTTTAAAAAATAATTGAAAGTAGTTTTCAAAATCATTTATTTGTGATATACTACTTACAGGCAGAAGCGGATTCATGAAACGGTTCTGCCGTTGGGAAATTTTCGCACTCCCAAGCGAAAATCACTCCTTTCCAACTTCCTTTATTTTTTTATACTCCTGAAAAGGGACGGTGCGAGCCGTCCTTTTTTACTGTATAAGGGAATCGGCTTCCAGAAATACCGCTCTCCCGCTTTTTCTGAAAAAGCAAACAAGGCTTACAGGACATTTCATGTCAATACATTACGATAACGGATTCCACCCTCTATACTGTTTTGCATCAGCTTTCCGTTCCCGCATTCCTAACCACGAAAATAAACATTTAATGCAAAACCTGTCCCAAGACGGATACGTGAAAAGCCCGCGATGAGTTCATTTTCTCCCGCGAGCTTTTCATTTTTGATTTTATTTTTCGATGCTTACGAATTTGTAATCTTTGTCTTCGACAGCCTTCCGTACATCCGCATCGGCGACCTCTTTGGAAAGGGTGAGTACGGCGGTGCCCGTTTCATGGGACACTTCCGCGCGATCCACGCCGTCAATGGCTTCCAGCGATTTCTTTACTGCCGCCTCGCAGTGGCCGCACATCATGCCTTCAATTCTTACTGTTTCTTTCATTTTCATTTCCTCCTTTGGAACTATCATTCCTTTGTAAATGTAATCGGCTTCGGAAATTGCTTTCTTCACGGTTTCTTCATCAGGATCGGCCGAGCAGGTCATATTTACTTTTCCTGTGGTATGATCCGCTTTTGCTTCCACAACACCTTTTATTTTCTTCAACGCATTTTCCACGTGGTGCTCGCACATTTCACAGGTCATGCCTTCTACGAAAATAATAGCCGCCCTTTCCTTTCCTGCCGCCTCTTTCTTCTCTACAGCAGTGCCGGTTTCTGTGCCGGGCACTTCCGCCGGCAGAAGCACTTTCTTCTTCAGAGGCTTGTCCTTCCCGCTGCCATGGACTTTAAACAGATTCAGCCGAAGGGCATTCAGACAGACGGTGACACTGGAAAGAGCCATCGCCGCCGCGCTCCACAGGGGGTTTATGGAAATCATGGGATATACGCCTGCCGCCACAGGGATGAGCAGGATATTATAAGCAAAGGCCCAGAATAAATTCTCACGGATATTTTTCAACGTCTCCCGGCTTAATCGGATGGCAGCGGAAACGTCGGTGAGCCTGGAATTCATAAGAACGATATCGGCGGAGTCGACAGCCACATCCGTCCCTGCGCCGATAGCAATCCCGATATCTGCCCCGGTAAGCGCCGGCGCATCATTAATCCCGTCCCCTACCATGGCCGTTCTGCCCCGTTCCTGCAGTTTCCTGATGACATCCGCTTTTCCGTCAGGAAGAACACCGGCAATGATACGGTCAACACCCGCTTCTTTCCCGATGGCGCCTGCAGTCCGCTGATTGTCTCCCGTCAGCATGACGACTTTGATCCCCATATGCTGCAATTCTTTAACAGCTTCGGCAGACTCTCCCTTGATAATATCCGCTACAGCGATCATACCCGAAAAAATTCCGTTCCGTTCAAAGAAAAGCGGCGTTTTTCCTTCTTCCCCCAATGCCCGGGAGAGTTCTGTCATATCCTGCGGTATATCCGCCAGCGTGGAAATATAGGTTTCCGATCCGCCGTGAATCATGTCCCCGTCCATAATGGCGGAAAGGCCGTTTCCTGCAAGAACCCTGAATCCGGAGGTTTCTTTCGGATACAGGCCTCTTTCTTCCGCTTTTTCCACAATGGCCCGGGCGAGAGGATGCTCGGATTTCCGTTCCAGCGAATACGCCAGAAGGAGAAGTTCATCGTCCGTCATATGCCCCGCAGGATACATACCGGTAACTTTCGGCTTCCCTTCGGTAACAGTCCCGGTTTTATCAAGCGCGACGATCTGTATTTTTCCCGCATTTTCAAGGGATTCACTCGTTTTGAAAAGAATACCGTTTTTCGCGCCCACGCCATTGCCGACCATAATGGCAACGGGCGTTGCCAGTCCCAGCGCACAGGGACAGGAAATGACGAGGACGCAGATGGCATATTCCAGTGCTTTTGCCACAGGCGCCCCGAGGAGTATCCACACGATCATGACGAGAGCGGCTGTACCGATGACAGCAGGCACGAAGACGGCGGACACGGCATCAGCAATTCTTGCAATAGGCGCTTTTGTAGCGGCCGCATCGCTGACCATGCGGATGATCTGTGAGAAGGTCGTGTCTTCGCCTACACGGGTGGCACGGGCACGGATGAATCCTGCACAGTTCATAGTGGCGGCTTTCACGGTGTCGCCTTCCGCTTTGTCCACCGGAACGGATTCTCCCGTAAGAGCGGATTCATCCGCCGCTGTCGTACCTTCTATAATCACGCCGTCTACGGGAATGGTTTCTCCCGGTCTTACGACAAAGATATCTCCCGGCTGCACCTCGTCGATGGCAACGGATACTTCCTGCCCGTTTTTTTCGATGAACGCCGTCTTCGGCGCCATCCTCATCAGACTTTTCAAAGCATCGGTGGTCCGGCCTTTGGAGAGGGATTCCAGTGTTTTCCCTACGGTGATGAGAGCAGGAATCATGGCGGCGGACTCGAAGTAGAGCCGGTCATGGTAAAATCCCATGAGATCCGCATTCGATGTGCCTTGCGTAAGGAGGTAGGTCATCTCATAAAGGACATAGAGCGACCAGAGAAAGGAAACTCCCGAGCCGAGCGCCACGAGGGTATCCATATTCGGCGCGCCATGGGCGAGGGATTTCCCGCCGGAAAGAAAGAAATCCTTATTGACATACATCACGATAAGGGCAAGGAACATTTCTGTCAGCGCAAGTCCCAGATGATTATGGTCAAAAAATGCGGGAACAGGCCAGCCGAGCATATTGTGCCCCATGGTGATATACATGAGGAGCGCAAGAAATACGGCAGACCATATGAGGCGCCTTTTGAGCTTCGGTGTTTCATGGTCGGCCAGGGCTTCCGCTTCCTGTGCCAGTTTTTCTGAAGCGGAGCTCTTTTTCTTTTCTTCACCTTTGAGCCGCGCTCCGTACCCCGCGTTTTCAACGGCGCGGATGATTTCTTCGTTTGATGCGGTGCCGTCGACCGCCATGGAATTTGTCAGGAGCGCCACAGCCACCGAAGAGACCCCCGGCACTTCAGCGACTGCCTTTTCCACATGGGACTGGCACGCTGCGCAGGTCATGCCTGTAACCGTATATTGTCTCATTTTTTACCTCTTTCATTTCCTGTCAAAAAATTATTTCATCAGTTTTTGGAGCATGGTGCAGAGCTCATCCACTTTTCCGTCCCGTCCTTCGCGGATATCATCGGAAACGCAGCCTCGGATATGGGATGCCAGAAGCAGTTTGTTAAAAGAATTCAGCGCATTGGATACGGCTGATACCTGCATGAGGATATCGGGGCAGTATGCGTCGGCTTCCACCATTTTCTGTATGCCCCTGATCTGCCCTTCCACCGTCTTAAGGCGGGTAAGCAGTTTCTTTTGTTCTGCCGGTGTCCGTTCCGTACGGCAGCAGGCTTCCTCTGTTTCCATACCGACCATCTGCTTTGTCTCCTTCGCTTCCATTTCATTTCCCTCTCTGCTTTTTCGTACTCTCTCCCATTCTTACTGCTGAATCGAAAATCTTCTTTCTAATTAGACTATACCCCCCTGGGGTCTATCTGTCAATAAAGAAATTAAATATACGGAATAAATCCGAAAAACCTGTCCGCCTTATGCTTTGCTGTCCATCTGCCGGAGAAGAAATACTTTTACGGCTTTTTCTCCGTTTTACATCCTGTCTCCCCCATACTATAATGAAAGAAAATATATTTCTTTAAGGAGGTCATCATGGCAGCTCTTACGGTGGGCAAAAAAGCGCCCCTATTCACACTTCCGTCTGACGGCGGACAGAATATTTCTCTTTCTGATTACAAGGGCGGGAAGGTAATTCTTTATTTCTACCCGAAGGACAATACTTCCGGGTGCACGCTGGAAGCGCAGGCATTCCGCGCTAATCTGGAAGAATTTAAGAAGCGGGGTTATTCCATACTTGGCGTAAGCCGCGACAGCGTGAAAAAGCACTGCAATTTCCGCGACAAGTATGAACTTAATTTCCCTCTCCTTTCTGATGAAAAGGAAACGGTATGCAACTTGTACGGCGTCATGAAAGAAAAGAGCATGTATGGAAAGAAATACATGGGCATCGAGCGCTCCACATTCATCATTGATGAAAAAGGCATATTGGTGAAAGAATACAGGAACGTGAAAGCTGCTTCTCATGTAAACGATCTGCTGAGAGACCTGCAATAGCCAATTATAAAGAGGCTGTGACAAAATATTTTTGTACCTCGTCACAACCCCTCCACTCATGCCTTTTCGGCAGACAAAAAAGAGCGTCGTTTCTTTTTACGGAAACTCCGCTCTTTTTTCATTTCAATCCGTCAGATCTTCAATGAGCCATGCCTTTTCAAAGGGGAAAGCGGCATATGTTTCGCCTTCCAGGATCGTCCTGCCGGGGTCGTAAATATCGATAATCCATTCCTTGCCAAGACTGTCATTGACAAAGTAGCGGATTTTTTCTCCAAGGAACATTTTATTTTGAATGGTGACTTTTACATTCACCTGCCCGTCAACGGCCTCTTTCACCAACTTCAGACATTCGGGACGGATGCTCAGGCAGTATTCCTGCCCTGCATTTACGCTCTTCGTAGTGGGAATTCTGTCGTTTCCGTAAGAAACAGTATTTTCTCCCAGCCCTTTTACGCTGAGGAGGTTTGTCGTGCCGATGAAGTCCGCCACGAACGGCGTCTTCGGTTCAAAGTAGATCTCCTGGGGCGATCCTGTCTGATGGACGACGCCGCCTTTAAGGACGACAATCATGTCCGACATGGAAAGAGCTTCCGACTGGTCATGGGTGACATAAATCGTGGAAAGCCCCATCTTCTTCTGAATATCACGGAGTTCCACGCGGACGCTTTCGCGCAGCTTCGCATCCAAATTGGACAGCGGTTCATCAAGAAGAAGAACTTCAGGATTCATGACAAGGGCACGGGCCACAGCAACACGCTGCTGCTGTCCGCCGGACATCTGGTTCGGGAAACGGTCCTCCATGCCTTTGAGCTGCATGAGGTCAAGTGCTTCTTTGACACGTCTTTCTATTTCCTCTTTCGGACGGTTCTTCACACGAAGTCCATAGGAAACATTATCAAAAACGTTCATATGCGGAAAGAGAGCATATTCCTGAAATACCATGGCCGTATTTCTGCTGTAAGGAGGAATCCTTTCGATTCGTTTGCCGTTGAGAAGTATTTCCCCATCATCCGGTTCATAGAAACCTGCCACCATGCGGAGAAGCGTGGTCTTCCCGCAGCCTGACGGCCCGAGGAATGTAACAAAATGCCCCTTTTCAAAATCAATGTTCACGTCTTTGATGACATGGCTCTGACCGAAATATTTATTGATCTGTTTCAGCTGCAATACTAAGTCTGACATATTTCCACCTCTGTTGTAAACTTTGAGCGATTATAAATCAAAGATATTGATCTTGTCACGGAGTATCAGTTTCACCACACCGAAAGTCAGGTAAATAACAAGCATGATGCCTACGGCAGTGGCGCTGGCAGTCGGGAGGAATCCCTGATTTGCCAGGCTCATGATATTGATGGACGCCAGGTTCCATTCCGGTGACACGAGGAAAATAACGGTGCTTAAGGTGTTCATGGAACGCATGAACGCGTATACAAAGCTGACAGAAAGTGAATTTTTCAGCATAGGCAGCACAATTTTTCGGAAAGTCGTGAAGCTGCCTGCCCCTAAGTTGGTAGACGCCTGCTCTAAAGAGCCTTCGATCTGTTTCAGCCCCGCCACGGCCTGCCGATATCCTACCGGCAGCTGGCGGAGGGCCATACCGAGAATGATAATAGCAAGCGTACCCGTCATTTCAAGCGGTCCGTCATTAAAGGCGAGAATCATGGCAAGACCGATAAACGTCCCCGGCAGAGAGACGGGAAGCATGGCAAGGAAATCCATAACTGTTCTTCCCGGGAATTTTTTACGGAGCACCAGAAACGCCAGAGCAATGCCGAAGACCGTGCTGATTGCCGCCGTGGACATGGATGCCACCCAGGAGTTCACCATGACATTGGAGTTGATGACGCCTTCTTTGAAATACTCAAGAGTGAAGGTGTAATCCGCACCGAAAGAAACGGTAAAGGCAAAAAGCACGACCACGCCGATAATCATAAGGATGCCCAGGCTGAGAAGCATGCAGAAAGTAAAGAAACACCATGTTGCCGCCGGTCCCGCCGTCACACGGATGAGGCCTGCCACGGGCTTTCCCGTAACGGTAACGTAAGAGTTCTTTTCCAGATAATACCGCTGTACAAAGAAAACAATGAGTGTCGGAATGACAAGGAATACGGAAAGCGTGGCGCCCATGGGAAGATCCCAGGCACCGGTGACCTGTGTGTATGCTTCCGTGGCCAGAACATGGTAATTACCGCCGACCAGCATGGGGTTGCCAAAGTCCGCCAATGAATTGATACCGACCAGGAGGAACGCGCTTGCCAGCCCCGGCGTCGCCAGTCTGAGGGTCACCGTACGGAAAAGGTACCACCCTTTTGCTCCCAGGTTCTGTGCCGCCAGTTCCAAATTCGGACTGATATTTTTCAAGACACCTGAAATGGTGATGTACGCCAGCGGGAAAAAAGCGATAGTCTGCGCTGCCCAAAGTCCAACAGGTCCGTAAAGATCCACCTTCAAATGAAGCATTTCCCATGTAATAAAGCCGCGGCGGCCGAAAAGCATGATGAATGCCAGACCGCTGACAACGGACGGCGCCATGGTAGGAAGCAGAGCCACCACCTGGAAGAAACGCTTGCACGGCATATTCGTGTAATTCACGCCGTAAGCGAAAATGAATCCGAAAACGATAGCCGTCGCCGTAGCAACAAAGGACGAGAAGATCGTGTGGCTGAATACCTCGATGAACTCCTTATCCGTGACGGCGCGCATCCAGTCTGCCGATGTCGGAACGAGAAGAATTTTCACAAAAGGATAAATAATAAATACGGCAAACAGAAGGAATACGGCAAGAATACCGATGAGAAGCGGCGGCTCCCGAAGAAGCACTTTCATCTCCGCTGCGATTCCGGTGTGTTCGCGGCCGGACTCTTTTTCATTCATACAAAACTCCTTAGATATAAAAAGGATTTATTTCTTTAAAACAGCAGGTGCCTTCCGGCTTTTCCATCGGCGAGGGAAGGGCAGGTATAAAGCAGACTATTTCTTAAATAAGTAAAAGTAATAGATAAAAAGTTACCCCCACCGTCATTGGTGGAGGCAGCTTTTTGACAGACATATTATTCAGCAAAGAATGTATCGCAGTTCTTCTGTTTATCGGCGCCCGCCTTGACCAAATCATAAGTCTTGAACAGCGGCAGCTCTTTCAGCGGCTTCATGCCCTGGGGCGGAGCCACTTCAGGATTGCAGGCAATGCCGTTCGTCGTCTTTACAAGGATATCTCCCGCTTCTTTAGTAAGGACAAAATCAATAAACGCTTTCGCCACATCTTCATTGGCTTTGTTCTTAATCTTGCCTACGGGACATACTGTCCAGCCTGCCTGATCGTAAATGGTGCTCACCAGTTTCTGTCCCTTGGCGCTGACCAGATTCTGATCGGAAATAAAGTTGACAGTGATAAGATATTCGCCGGCACCGGCTTTCTGTCCCGGTGTGAATCCGGAAGGAGTGAACTGCGCTATCTGCGGTTTCAGCGCTTTCAGATATTCCCAGCCTTTTTCTTCACCCATATTCTGAAGAACGGAACTGATAAAGGTGTTGCCTGTACCGGATTTACGGGGATCAGGCATAATAATTTCCCCTTTGAATTCCGGTTTCAGAAGATCCTGCAGTGTCGTCGGAGCGGCGACGCCTTTCGGTTTAAATTCTTCATTGAAACGTTTTTCATTGTAGCCGATTGCCAAAACTTCCAGATACGTGCCATACCAGAAACCGTCTTTGTCCTGGTATTCAGGCATGATCATTTTGGCATTCTTGGATTTATAAGCTTCCAGAAGTCCGTCAGCCGCCGCTTTCGCATGGGCGTCCGCCGTGCCGCCAAGCCAGATATCCGCTTTCGGCGCGTCTTTTTCCGCCGTGATACGGGCAAGAGCTTCCCCGGTTGGCAGACGGATGAAGCTTACATCTGCACCGGTCTGCTTCTTAAACAGATCCGCCAGTTCTTTCGCCGTGTCTTCATGGAAAGACACATACATCACCAACTTCTTGCCTTTCAGATCCTGACCGCCCGCTTTCGCACCGCCTGCAGCCGCCTTGTCACCGCCGCCGCAGCCGGCAGCAATCAACGCCAGTCCGGCCAGGGTGCATGCAGCAAGAGCCTTCCATTTCATGAAAAACATCTCCTCTCAAATCTTAAATATGTTTACTTACCAAAGCAATTTTAGCATATATCCCAGACACTAACTATAAAAAGAAAGTCCGTTGTAATTTTAGCATAAATGTATGCTGTTTTCATTACTTTTTATCATTACATAACACATATTCCTTTTCCCGTTTTCATATTTTCTGCAAAAGAAAAGGACGCCTTTTACGAAACGTCCTGTCCTTTGTCAATTTATCTTCTTCCCGCTACTGTTTTTCCCCGGACTTTTCTGCCGATCGGCCCGAAATCCTGTCAAGAAGTTTATTCCCCGCAGATTTCACTTTATCCTTCAATGCTTTTTTCTTTTTCTCCGCTTCTTCCTTTTTCTTCTTTTCCGCCGCTTCCGCTTCCTGCTTTGCCCGCGCGGCTCTTGCTTTTTCCATACTGCTTCTTACGGATGCAGGAATTTCGAAATTCTTCACGGTGTAACCGCTTTCCGCTTCGTACATATAATCGCGCCAGATCGCTGCAGGAATGGTGCCGCCGGTATACCCCGCATTGGTGGATGTGTCATCGCCGACCCAGACAGCCGTGGAGAGATCCGGCGTATATCCGACAAACCATGCGTCATGTTCATCATCAGTAGTCCCCGTCTTGCCTGCCGACGGCCGTCCGATATATGCATTTCCGCCAGTTCCGCGGGAGATGACTTCTTCCAGCACGCTCGTCAATGTCCATGCCGAGGCTTCATCAACGGCCTGTGTACTTTCCCGCGCACCTGAATGATCTTCAAGCACCTTTCCATTGCGGTCGACAACTTTCATAATGACCGTCGGTTCCACCAGTTTGCCGCCGTTTGCAAACACGCTGTATGCTTTTGCCATATCCCAGACGGACACGCCGTAAGTCAGACCACCGAGAGCTGTAGCCAGGTTCGTATCACTGTATTCACCCTCGGTAACTAAGGTGGAAATTCCCACATTTCTTGCCGTCTGAATAATTTTTCCCATGCCTACCTGATCCGCCAGATAGACCGTAGGTATATTCATGGACTTCACAAGCGCTTCCATGACGGTTACACTGCCGCCGGAAGTGCCACCGTAATTCTTCGGTGTCCAGCCGCCGCCAAAATCTTTCGCTGTATTACTGAGTATATCGAAAGGCGTTACTTTATTTGCAAATGCAGTGAGGTAGACAAAAGGCTTGAAAGCCGAACCCGGCTGGCGGGTCATCTGCACCGCACGGTTAAAATGATCCTGTCCGCGGCCGCCTACCATGGCACGGACATATCCCGTTCCCACTTCTATGGAAACAAGGGCACCCTGGGGCTGAGTCAGATTATTATCATCCGTATAGGCATCAGGAAGATTTTTCTTCAGAGCCGCTTCCGCTTCCTTCTGCAAATCAAGATCCAGCGTAGTGTAAATCTGCAGGCCCTCTTTGTATATCGCATCGGAATCATACTTTTCGCTGATCAAGTGAATGACATAATTTACAAAATAAGACGCCACACTATCCGTTCCCCGCTGTTCCTGGGGCCGGGCCAGATGGATATCCGCTTCTTTTGCCGCAGCAGCCTCACCCTCGGTAATGTACCCATACTTCACCATCTGATCAAGAACGATGGACTGCCGCTGTTTTGCCGCTTCCACACTGTGGAACGGAGAGTAATAATTCGGACTGTTCGGAAGACCCGCTATGAGCGCGCACTGGGCAAGAGACAAATCCTTCACGTCTTTTCCAAAATACACTTTAGATGCCGTCTGGATACCATAACAACCCTGTCCGAAATAAATCTGGTTCATATACATTTCCAGAATTTCTTTTTTGGTATACTGCCGCTCTATCTTTAAGGCAAGAAAAGCCTCCAGCAGCTTGCGTTTCAGCGTCTGTTCCTGCGAAAGGAAAGCGTTTCGCGCCAGCTGCTGCGTAATGGTGCTCCCCCCCTGCGCCGTGGCATTGCCGCTGATGATATTTCTGAAAACGGCACGGATGATACCGAGAGGATCCACGCCGTGATGTTCATAAAAGCGGTTATCCTCTACCGCAATAAATGCGTTTTGTAAATTAGCCGGCACTTCATCAATGGATACGGGGAGACGGTTTTCCTCGGCGTGAACCGTAGTAATAAGCCGCCCCTTGGCATCATAAATGCGGGACGACGCATCCGGTGCAATATTTGCGGAAATATCCGGAAGCCCGCTGCTCACCGACAGAAAGAAACCTGCCGCCGCCCCAGCGCCTGCAATAAAAACAATAATGAAAAGAAAAAGAAAAATCTTTTTTACCGTGGAAGATTTTTCTTTATGCTGTCTGCGAATTTCAGAATTTCTCATGAAAGCCGGCGCTCCTCTGATTAATCAATGTATATCTCATATAAAAATTTTTACTCAAGAATATGAACGGTTAAACCAAAAGACAATAATATTTGTTCCATTATAGCACAATCCCGCCGGCAAAAAAGAAAGAAGGCTTTCTCTTCCTTTTTAGAATCATCGTTTTTAAAATCATCGTTCCCTTTTTCTTTTCTGCCGCTGTTTCTTCCATCCCCGGTACAAGACTTTATCCCCTCATACCGTTTATGGAAATTTCATTTCTTATTCTACTATATATAGTATCCTCTTCTCTATAGGTGCCTATAGAAAAAATCTTGAATGAGTATCTCCATTGTGAAACGTTTCGTGAAACGCCAAAGCCTCCTGTCTCCTTTCCGCCCCATATCGACATGCCTGCATTTTCCATATTTTTGATTTTCCGCAGCTTTGAAAAATAACGGTATTTTTTTAATTCGTTTTTCCTATTCCATTTCCTGTGAATATGTTGTACTATAAATCACGATACAATATGTTGTATCGCAGCAGAAGTAAAAACTATATTTTGTACGTGTCATTTTAATTTTATTATATCCAATCATTAATAGGGAGTGTAGTCATGCAGCAGGGAAACGAAGAGAACGTCATCGTCCGCACGAATGTCATCAAAAGAAACGGACAGGAAGTCACTTTCGATATCACGAAAATCATCAACGCTATCGGCAAAGCCAATCATGAAGTCGCCGGCATCCATCAGATGAACGATTTTCAGATCCACGCGATTGCGGATAATATAGCGAAGAAAATTTCCAATTATCCCCACGCGGCTAATGTCGAAGATATTCAGGATATGGTAGAAACGGGCATCATGGAAATGCGCGGCTATGAAGTAGCACAGAAATACGTCCGTTATCGTTATAAACGCGAAATTTCCCGCAAGAGCAATACCACCGATGACGGTATTCTTTCTCTGATCGAACTTAATAATGAAGAAGTAAAACAGGAAAACTCCAATAAGAATCCTGTCATCAATTCTACCCAGCGCGACTATATGGCCGGCGAAGTTTCCAAAGATCTCACACGCCGCCTTCTCCTTCCCGAAGAAATCGTCAAGGCGCACGATGAAGGCATCATTCACTTCCATGATGCCGACTATTTCGCGCAGAAAGAACATAACTGCGATCTCATTAACCTGGAAGACATGCTCCAGAACGGTACTGTCATCAGCCAGACGATGATTGAAAAACCCCATTCTTTCTTCACCGCCTGCAATGTAACGACCCAGATTGTTGCCCAGGTGGCGTCCAACCAGTACGGCGGCCAGTCCTTTACGCTTTCTCACCTTGCGCCTTTCGTCGATATCAGCCGTCAGAAAATCAAAAAGGAAGTCATCGAAGAACGGAAGCTGACCGGCGAATCCATGAATGATGAAATCATTTCCAAAATTGTCGAGGCCCGTCTCCATGAAGAGATCAAGAGCGGTATTCAGACAATCCAGTACCAGCTCATTACTCTGATGACCTGTAACGGCCAGGCTCCTTTCGTCACCATGTTCATGTATCTTGATGAAGTACCGGAAGGCCGCACCCGTGACGATCTCGCCATGATCATCAAAGAAGTCCTTCTCCAAAGAATGAAAGGAGTAAAGAATGAAAAAGGCGTATGGATCACACCGGCATTCCCGAAACTGATCTACGTCCTTGATGAAGATAATATCCATGATGACTCCCCCTACTATGAGCTGACGAAACTTGCTGCGGAATGCACAGCAAAACGTCTCGTCCCCGACTATATTTCCGCGAAAATCATGAAGGAATACAAAAACGGCGACGTATATCCCTGCATGGGCTGCCGCAGTTTCCTCACCCCCGACACGGAAGGCCTTGGTGAAAACGGCGGGCATAAATACTACGGCCGTTTCAACCAGGGCGTTGTGACACTGAACCTGGTAGATGTGGCCTGCTCGGCGGAAGGAAATATGGATGAATTCTGGAAAATCCTTGAAGACCGTCTCGAGCTTTGCCATCGGGCGCTCCGCTGCCGTCATGAAAGGCTTCTGGGCACAGTTTCCGATGTAGCCCCCATCCTCTGGCAGTATGGTGCCATTGCCCGCCTGAAAAAAGGTGAGCTGATTAATAAACTGCTCTTCAATAATTACAGCACCATTTCCCTCGGCTACGCAGGCCTCTATGAAATGTGCGTAAGAATGCTGGGCGTTTCCCACACCACGGAAGAAGGCAAAGCATTCGGCATGAAAGTCATGCAGAAACTGAACGATAAGTGCGCCGAATGGAAAGCCGCCGAACATATCAGCTACTCCGTCTACGGCACCCCCATGGAATCCACCACTTATAAGTTTGCCAAATGCCTCCAGAAACGTTTCGGCATGATTCCCGGCGTCACGGATAAAAACTACATCACCAACAGCTACCATGTCCATGTATCTGAACATATCGACGCTTTCCATAAGCTGAAATTTGAATCCGATTTCCAGCGGCTCTCCCCGGGCGGCGCGATTTCCTACATCGAAGTGCCGAATATGCAGAACAACATCCCCGCCGTCATTGCCGTCATGAAGTACATCTATGAAAACATCATGTATGCGGAGCTGAATACCAAGAGCGACTACTGCATGCAGTGCGGCTACGATGGAGAAATCAAGATTATTGATGATGAAAACGGCAAACTCATCTGGGAATGCCCGAACTGCGGCAACCACGACCAGCACACCATGTCCGTGGCAAGAAGGACATGCGGATACATCGGCACCCAGTTCTGGAACCAGGGCCGCACACAGGAAATCAAGGACAGAGTCCTCCACCTGTAACTATCATTACGAATATCAGGCGGCGCCATCCTGCATAGGCGCCGTTTTTATTCCCTATCGCGAGGTATGTATGAACTACGCCGGAATCAAAGAATATGATATCGCCAACGGACCGGGCATCCGCTTTTCCCTTTTCGTTTCCGGCTGCACCCACCACTGCAAAGGCTGCTTCAATCCGGATACATGGTCTTTTCACTACGGCAAGCCCTTCACGAAAGAAACGGAAGACTACATCATCAGGCAATTGGGACAGGACTGCTACCAGGGCATGACTCTCCTCGGCGGCGAACCCATGGAGCCGGTCAACCAAAAAGGCCTCCTGCCCTTAGTAAGACGATTCAAAGAAACCTATCCGGAAAAAGACCTCTGGTGTTTCTCAGGCTACCTTTTTGACAAGGAAATACTCGGTCATTTCGCAAAGATTATGCCTGAAACAATGGAACTTCTGAAATATATAGACATCCTTGTGGACGGTGAATTTGTCCTCGCAAAAAAAGACATCACCCTTCTCTTTAAAGGCTCCTCCAACCAGCGGACCATCAATGTGCAGAAATCTCTCCGGACGGGAGAAATATGCTTCTGGAATCCGAGAGACACAAGTATGTCAAAAATGACGAAAATTTAAAAGCTGCGATGTAAAAAGGAACCCACCGGCATAGCCGGCAGGTTCCTTTTTACGTTTTATTCATGATGACGGATTTTACCGTAGTACGAAGTTCCTTTGTCAGAGCCATGCATAAGATCCATGAGTTCTTTGGCCCGCTCCAAAGTGAACCCACATCGGTTGGCGTATTCCACAAGAGGATTCCCACGCAGTTCACGTTTCTTTTTCATATATGACCGGCGGTCTTCTTCAGAAAACCCTTCCACATCCTGCAGATCCTGCATACGGCGGGCATTCCTGAAAATCATGTACACTTCCGTCCGCTCCGCTTCTTCTGCCGTCATCTTTCCTTCTTTCACAAGCTCCGCCAGGTAGTACACCGCCGCTTCCGGCTTGTGGGGACTCGTACCTTTGATATCCTGCGGCAGGGAAACCGGTTCAGGAAGGCTTGCCGATACGGCGCCGGTAAGGAACAATGCTGCGGTTAATGAGAGTCCAAATACTTTCTTCATGCTTCCTCCTTAAAAAGAATGGCGCAGCGTAAGGGTATATGTTCTTCCGCTTGCCGCTTCGCTGTCATAAATCACTTTGTCGAAAAGGTTGTAAATATAGAATTGGGCGGTGGTGTTCTTCGTGAAACTGTAATTGGCCGATAAGCTGGCGATGAAGAATTTTCCCGCAGAGTAGTACACGCCTGTTGCCGCATCAGGTTCCTGGCGTGCGCTGACATACTGGGCATCAGCAAGAATATCCCATCTCTTATTGGTAAACTCCGCGCCGAAGTGGATAAGGTGTTTCGGAATATCCCAGTTATGTTCACCATCAATGGATTCCGTTTCCCATGCATAATTCAAATAGCCGCTTACCTTATCGGAGAATTGATGGGTAGCACTGAACTCGAAGCCTTTTTTCTTTGCCTTGCCGAAGTTCCTGTACTGGGAATAACCTTTCTTATAGAATACCCCTTTGTAAGTAGATGCTTTGCCCGTGGAGAAATAACGGATAGCATCTTTCGTATCCGCTTTGTAGACAGCAATATTCGCAGTGGTGTCTTTCCATTTTTTCTTCAATCCCAGTTCATACGTATCCGTCTGTTCCGGGTCAAGATCGGGATTGGGCAAAGATCCCTTTGTAGAAGCCGTAGGCACGCCATTGACAATCTTGATGGGTGATCTTTCAGAACGATACACCTGGTAGAGTATAGGCGGCGTGAAGGAATGTCCATAACTTGCATATACAGTGGTATCATTCCCCACAAGGTACTCTAAGGATAATTTCGGGCTCCATGCATTATAAATACCTTCTTCATCGTCCTTCACATAACCGGTCGTAAGGAATTCATGATGGCCGCCATATTTCTTGTAGCGGTCAAAACGGAGTCCTGCGTAAACGGCAAATTTTTCAGAAGCCTGCCATTTATCCTGGAAATAAGCGGACAGGGATTCGTCTTTACCGCGATGTTTTTCATAAGCATTTATTTTACTGCCGTGATCTTTGTAATGGGCCAGATTGTATCTCGTTTGGTCAAAAGAATTTGCCCTGTATGCCAAGCCGCCGATCAGGGTATGGGACCCCAATTCCCAGGTTTTATTCAAATCAAAATCTTTTGTCTTGCTCGGATAAAAAGACTGTACTCCTTCCCCATTCCACGCATAAGTCTCCTCTTCCGTCATGGGCAGCCACGCATCATCTCCGTCGGCACTGCTGTAGCCATCTTTTTTGATATCTGTATATCCTGCATGGACATGGAATCGGTTTTTATTATCATCATAAAAAATATTGTGCATACCCCATTCTTTTGCGCCTACATATCCGAGAAAATCGCCCGGTGCAAAATCTATACCTTTTCCATTAGGGTAAACAACGCTGCCATAGAAAATGCTCTTTCCGGAAGCATCCTTAATCAAAGTGAAGGGATGCTCATAACTGTATTTATGATCCGTATGAAGGTAGGAATAAGTCAAAGACTTGTCATCATTGAAATGATAGGTCAACTTGGCATGGTAACTTTCCGAAGTCCACGCTTTTTCGCCGCGGCCTCCCAAAATGACCCTGCCGCGGCCGTCAATAGGTAAATTACCCGCATCGAATTGCGGTGTGTTTTCCGTACTGCCGGATACGCGGGAGTCCACATAATATCCCCGCCAACCGTCAGTTTTACGTTTTTCATATCCTGCGCCGATATCCCATTTATCTTTACGGACAGATACATCATAAACCTGTTTTGTCGTACTGTTGCTTCCGTAAGAAAGCGTCATATTCCCATGAACCCCTTCCTCATGGGTATTTGTCGTAATCGAAATGACGCCGCCTGTCGCACGGCCGCCGTAAAGGGAAGAGGCAGCGCCGCGGAGCACTTCAATCTTCTTTATATTTTCCACGGGGATCATCGTCCAGTCTACAGAACCGTTCCAACCGGAATTGACAGGCTGTCCATCTACCAGGACAAGGATATCGCTGGATGCGAAACCGCGAAGGGAAATCCCGCCATTTGCTACAGGCGACAGGTAAACCCCCGGTTCCTGCCCCAATGCCTGGGCTACACTCTGGTAACCGCGGTCTTTAATTTCCTTTGCCGTTACCACAGATATACTGGCCGGCACTTTTTCCGTGGACTCTTCAATTTTAGTCGCTGTAACGACAACTCCTTCCAACTCATAAACACCGGCTGCATGAGCCGTGCCGCCTGCCAGGGCAAGCAATACCGCCAGCCCTAAAACCCCTGATTTTTTCATACTATACTCCTCTCCTTGCATATAAAAAATACCTGTAAGAGACGGCACCGAAGTCTCCAAATTTCCTTCTCTGCCATATTCCCTCAGGTTCATAAACAAACTGATCCGTGCGGAAAAGTATCATTCATCCCCGTCTGCTACTATTCCACATGAACTATTATACTTATATCCATATGTATAATCAATCTATTTCACATTTTATTATAATTTTTTCGGTCTATTCGTTTAGAAATATATGGTTTTATTCCAAAAATAAAGGAAATTCGCTGGCTTGCCATTGGTAGTATAATGAAAAGTATTCAAAAAGAAAGAAGGTCCACTATGATTATTACCATCGCCCGCGAAAGCGGCAGCGGCGGATATACCGTCGGAGCCATGCTTGCAAAACATTACAGCATCCCCATTTATGATCGGGACTCCCTTTCCGGGCTTGCCAGGGAGCAGGGTATTTATGACACTATGCCCATGTTCTTCGACGAACTTCCCGCCCAGGGATTTCTCCTGGCCTTATCCATGGGTGCGTCGGTGAAACAGATCAACAAACCCACTGCGGAAGCAATGATGAAACTGATCGGCCATCAGGACTGCGTCATTATCGGACGCTGCGGAAATCATATTTTCAGGAACAGAAAAGACTGCGTCAGCATTTTCACCCATGGTGACAAAGAAGCCCGTATCGCTTACAAAATGAAGCACTGGAATTTCTCCCGGAAAGAAGCGGAAGATATCGTTTTCCATTCTGATCAGAACAGAAAAGATTACCATAAATTCCACACCGGTGAAAACTGGGGAGAAGCGAAATATTACGACCTCTGCATAGACGCAATCCGTCTGGGCCATGAGAACACAGCCCAACTGATTATACAGTATATTTCCGCTGTGCTTGCCTGAGGTTGTCCATGAAATATCTTTTACAATTCGGCATCATCATGGCCGTCTCTTTTGCCGGAGAACTTTTCCATGATTTTCTGCCTTTGCCTGTGCCTTCCAGTATTTACGGCATTTTGATTTTATTTTCCCTCCTCCGGTTTAAACTTCTTCATGTCGTGCAGATTAAGGAAACCGCCATGTTTCTCATCAGCATCATGGCATTCCTTTTCCTTCCCGCCGCTGTGGGGCTTGTGGTGGCGTGGCCTATCATGAAGGCAGCTATTCTCCAATATATAGCAGCCAATGTAATTTCTCTCATTGCCTGCATGGCAGGAACAGGATTTGCCGCACAGCTCCTCCTGTCCCGTCCATCAAAAAAAGAAGTCCCGAAGGAGGCGTCCCATGATTTCTCTTCTTGAAAATTCCGTTTATATCGGCGTATTTCTCAGTATATCCACCTTCTGGCTGGGCATGTACCTCCAGCAGAAATTTAAATCGCCCGTTTTAAATCCGCTCCTGGTATCCGCCATCCTCATCATCGGGTTCATCAAACTCACGGGTTACGATTATGACACCATGGACAGAAGCCTTGAGTATATCAATTACCTGCTTACACCTGCGACAATCTGCCTTGCGGTGCCTCTTTACGAGCAGATGAAGACTCTGAAGAATAACATGCCCGCCATTTTTCTCGGCATCTTTTCCGGCGTCCTGTCCAGCCTTGTTTCCATTTTCCTCTTATGTATCCTTTTCGGCTTTGACCATGCGGCGTACGTGACACTTTTGCCGAAGTCCATCACCACGCCGATCGGAATGGGTATTTCTTCAGAATTGGGCGGTTATGTTCCTATCACGGTCGCCTCCATCATTTTTACGGGGATTATTGGAAACATAGCGGGCGAATATATCCTGAAAGCGCTCCGTATCACCAACCCGATTGCAAAAGGTCTTGCCATAGGTACGGCCGCCCACGGCATGGGTACGGCGCGGGCGATGGAAATGGGGCCGGTAGAAGGCGCCATGAGTTCTCTTTCCATCTGCGTCGCCGGTATCATGACCGTAGCAGGCGCGAGCCTTTTCTCCTACTTTTGGTAAAATTTCACAAAAAAAGCGTATCGCACTTTTATCCGCGGTACGCTTTTTAAATTTCCCTGCTTGGAGAAATATCTCCATCAGTTCTTTCTTTTTAATAAGGACCTGAACCCAAACAGACGCGGTCTTCATAGAGGCTGATATATTCCGACTCATCTTCGCCTGCCGTAAAAAATTCATTCATCGGGCCTCCCGCCTTATAGTACGCGGCATAACTGTCCCGGGGACTGTCCGCATTCAGACCGGAGCGATCGAACGTTTTCCTGCTTCCCTTGTTAATCCATATGCCGTCTACGATCCCTCCATAGAAATATACACTGACCCCTTCTTTTTCATAGCTCCAGTTCAGGTAAGGAAATGTCCCATCCTTGTGGTCCGGTTCTCCGTAGAGCTGGCGCACCTCTTCCATCTCCATTCCCAGATATATGCCGTCCACCGATTCAAAATGCCTGCCGGTAAGACGGTAGTACGGCTGACTTCCATATACCAGTATTTTATAATTCGGACTCATCACATTCCAGCCGATTTTCTCCGTGACCGGCTGCCCTTCATGCAGAAGCACCGCTTTCACTGCCCCCTGCACTCCTCCGCCGGCCACATCATACATGCCGTCCAAAAGATCTCCGTCCACGGCACGGGGGGTAATCTCCAAAGTCCTTCCTCCATGAATATCCGTCCATGTCCCGCAGATTTCATGGGGAAATTCAGCCTGTTCATAAACCCTTTCATCAGCAAAGGATACCACCGACATTCCGACGAGGAACAGCCCGATGCCTGCCGGCAGCCATTTCATACGCATCACGCATCTCCCCTTTCAGACATGACAAAGTTTACATCAGGCCTTACATAATCCGCCCATTCCTCATCCACTACGATTTTAAATCCGGGAAGGCTCCACTCCTTCGCCTCAAGCTTCATCTCATCCATGCTGCCGTGCATTCCGTCGGGCTTATTTTTCACAAGACTGCCGTATATGGTTCGTACACTTTCCACATACAAAGAAATATCCGTATTCCCGACCGACTTTTTATCTTCTGCCGAAGCGACAACTTTCCCCTGCCCGTCCAGTCCGTACCATTGGGAAAGAATGATTTTCAGATACACGCCGCCCTTCTGATTCGCCAGCACCTCTCCCACTTGCACATGCTTCATTTTCTGTATTCTTTCATCATTAAGAAAAGTCGTTTTGACCCCTCCATGATAATAGGTGACGATCGCCATATAAGAAGTATGCCCGCTGCACTGTCCGTCCATCAAAGCAAACCGGCCTTTAAATGCTCCTTTTTCAAAATCAGCAATCTTATGCATCTGGTCCTCATAGGCGGTACTCATCTGGCACATATCCTGATGAATCACTTTCGCCTCTGCCGGAGATCCCATACAGGTGAAGAATAAAAGCAGACCTATAATCCGTCTGAAAAATTTCATTTTCAGCGCCTCCCTTCCCACAACTCAAGATCAATGGATGGCTGGCCGTCTCAGAATTCTCCCAAAAAGAGAGAGCCGTCGTCCCCGCTCATGCCGATATAGAACCGTCTGGTTCTTCCGTTTCCGTCCGTATAGGAAATCCCGTACCCCGGCGTGTCTCCGTGAAATACCATGCCGAGCACAAGCGGTCTTTCCGCCGTGAGCCGGCCGGCATAGTAGAGTTCCGTTTCAGAGAACGTCATATTTCCTTCTTCATCCAGATCAGGAACCAAACGCAGTACTCTGAAATCCCTGACCTCATCTTGCGTAGAAAACAGGACCCGCGCCTGGTATTCCGACGTCTCCGCCATAAATTCATCGTACTCCCCATAATCGGAAAGTGCGTCCTCCGCCCAGCGGGCCTGCACCGTTCCATCTGCCGCCGCTTCATGACAGCGGGCATATTCCGAAAAGGGAACCTTTCCTATCGCTCTTATCCCTGTCCGTAATGTTTCGTCCATTTCAAAAAAACAGCCGCGTGAAATAAATAATTCTTCTGCTTCCGCTTTCTTCCATATGCCCGTTGTATTATGGAAATACCCGATCGTTCCCGCACTGCTGTCTTTGATATCGGAGAAGTAAAAATCTTCCCACTCTATCCGGCTGCCGTCATAAGAAAGATGACAAGTCCCGAATGCGCTGTACGCCGCCCCGCCGGAGCCGTGGTAATAAAACCGTCCGCCGCCAAGCGCATAATACCCGTTTCTTGCCCACCCGTCGAAAACGGCTGCCGGCATACCGTTCCGTATCGTATACACGGCATATACAGACTCTCCGGAACCGGGCATACTCCCTACCAGCAGCTCGGGAACCCCGTCGCCGGTGATATCCTCTATGGAAAAACCTGTCCCCTGAAGCGCCGCTTCCCGTCCCAGGGCATTCACCGTCTCCATAATCCCTACCGAACCCGCCAGCTGATCATTTGAACCTTCTCCGGCAATCATATTCTCATAGAGTGCATCCAGCGTTTCTTTATAAGGCCCGCCTCCGCTCTTTTCAAAATCGGAACAGCTGAACGCTCCTGCCGATACGGCGGTGGCCGCTATACATCCTGACACAGCCAATATCCGCAGCCATTTGGAAAATTTCATAAAATACTCCTTCCCGCCCGACGGCACACTTCATATCATAAACAATGAACCTTACCTGCATGAAAGAAAATGTATTACATGAATCGGTATTTTTTACCTGTCATATATCTTTTGCCGAATGTATCCCTTTCCTTTAATAATATCCCGCCCGGCAAACATCGTTACGGTATCCTTTCCGCCGATACCAGTATTTTTGTATGGGGGTAGTACGTTATCCGGTACATGACATCTTTCCCTCCACCGATCTGTCCGCCGTCGTACATCGCAAAACTCTTCCGTCCCTCTTCCACGGCAGGTATCAGATCCTCTATCCGTATCGTTTTCCCTCTGACCGTCAGCCCCTCCATCATGGACGCGAGAACCACCCTGTCTCTTCGTGCAATATGGAAATGGACATATTCATCCCCGCCGTCCATCATCAGATCAAACCGGCCTGCCGCCTGGGCCGGCAGAAACCGGCTGTACAAACCAGCGCCTCTTGCCCAGGTCTTCTCATACATCACGTGGCTCAGCGCCATATCTTTGGTCACCGTTCCCGAAAAGACATCCTCCACGCCGCCAAAGCAGTCGGTAAACGGCATTATACCGCACAGGACAAACATCCCTGCCGAAAGCGCATATTTCACATACTGCCGAATCCTCTGCGGACCGGCCAATACGACCCACATGAAAGACGTGACAGCCACAGTCAGTGACGGTCCCGCCAGCAGCCCTTTCCAGATCAGCCCCGGCACACCGACTGACGGCATATCAAAATACATATCCAAAGCCAGCACCGCCGTGGAACTGATCATCACCACCCACGCATAAGGCCGGTTTTTAAGCTGCGGATTCTTTTTCCGCTCCCTGTCCGCCATCGCCTTATCACGCGCGGCAGCCTCTGCCAGCGGTTTCCTGTATATCCAAAGCAGAACTATCAGTATAAAGATGACAAGATGCAACAGAAGCATCCCCACAAACATTCCGCCCATCATAATTCTCCTTTTCAAACGGCCGCCGGTTTACAGCAGTTTTTCCAAAACCGATCATAGTCGTACACGGCGGTCATGCACATAAAAAACCGCCCTCTTTACTTTGTATTATAGCAAAAACAAGATTTATATTCTTTTATATGTGTTTATTAAAATTCTTAAAGAAATAGATTTTATCGAACGTGATAATGTGCTTATGTGTTATCACGTTTTATATTGTCCCACGCAAAGACATTGATTTATTTTTGAAATCAGGGTCAAGATTAAAGCCAAATATCATAAATTTTATCCAGTTTTACAATCATCCAATCCTACCACATCTTACCTGTCGCTTTACCTGTATTAGGCCTGTTACATAGTAAAAACAATCCCCATTTTTGCTCTGGGAAGCGTTTTTCACATCAGACAACCTTCTTTTGATAAATTTACCCGTTGCTTGAAATATCATCATTCAGAAAATGCTCATTAGGCACTATTTTCTTGATGTCTAAATGATTATCGGGGGGCATGGGAATCGTTGCGCTCTTGTTTCAGTTATTAGGAATATCCTGAAATCAAGAAAATTATATTGTATAGTCTACTATGTGAATTATTTCGACCTGCCTATATGCCTTATATGCTGTTATTGGCAATCTGCATAATCTATCTACTGTTATTTATGCAATAAAAAACAGACTGCTTGTTATGTCAGTCTGCCGTATTACTGTTATGTAATTGTCTTATCTGTTATTGATTGTCACGCTTTTTAAAAACTATGTCGTATCCCAAAGCATCCATTATCTTATACAGCCTTGTAACTCTTAGTGATCCACGCCGCAACTGATCGCTGAATGTTTGCGGCAACATGCCAATTATTTTTGCCATATCCGCAAATGTTGTGTCATTTTCCGCAGCGAAAACTTTTAACATGTGCTTTATTTTGTCCCTTGTCTCATCCATATCTATATGCCTCCATTATTATATAATAATCTATCGTTATTATAGCAAAACAAGATATATTTTTTATATGCATTTGCTAAACTCCTTAAATAAGTAGATTTTATTGAATGCGATAATGTAATTATGTGTTATCACGTTTTATATTGTTCCGCGCAAAGACATTGAATTATTTTCAAAATCAGGATCAAGATTGGGGTTAAACATCATAAATTTTATCCAGTTTTACATTTATTCAATCCTACTATATCTTATCTGTCGCCTTACCTACATTAATCCTATTACATAGTAAGAACGCTCCCCATTTTTGCTCTGGGGAGCGTTCTTCACATCAAGCAACTTCCTTTTGATAAATTACTATAGCTGATATTCCATTATTCAAAAAAACACAAATTTTTAATCTCCTGTTTTAAGAGTCATAAATAAAGATTTCGTTCATAGAACCTCCCCTGCTTATCCATCAAAACTCTTGCAACTTTGCCATATCCCGCCGGAAAGTACTTTCACTTTTTACCTTGTACAACCCATCATTACAAGCTGTGGAAAAGGTCAGAAAGAAAGTATCATCCCTGCCTTTAGCCGCTGCATATACAAAAGATACAAGGATTTTTGCGTGCCGCTTAAACAACGAAATGCTTCTGAATGGGTCAGCATAGTTTAATATATTAAGCCTGTCATCTTTTCGGGAGCTTTGCCACGGCGGAAATGGCTCTTTCTTTCACATACCTTCGGAATGCCCACAAGGTTATTTCCTGGCTTTTGATACGCCGTTCAAATGAGGCAAGCTGGCTCTGTATCTCAACATCATTAGCCGGCATAAAATATCCCCCTTTTCCCTCCATCCTAGAACAAATCAATACACCGGATTTTCTTTCATCTTCTACTGCTTTTGTGATTTCCCGTATCGTCTTGCCTGTTAGAATGCAAAGTTCTGTTATTGTCAGGGCGTTTTCTATGCCCACGGCATTATGCTCCGTTAAAACAGTTTCTATCATTTTTCATCACGCCCCATTCTGTTCAATGCCCTATCAATGACCGACTTATCATAAAGGGAACGCCTGCCTATCTTTTTCAATGCGCCTACCCTTTTGCCGAATTCAAACGCCCTATTTTTTCCTAATCCGATATATTGCTGTAATTCGTTAATACTCAATAAGCTTTTTCCGTTAGATCCTGAATTTGTCAATTTCCGTTAACCTGCTTTCTGTTTAAATTAACCTAAATTACCATGGTTGTTCGGTCATATAATATCTTTGAGCTCTACATAAATGATACTGTGTGCTAGAATGAACAATAAGATGTGGAAAAACATCGTTTTTAATACGCTTATTTTTTTAAGCGTATTAGCTGTTTTGAAAAGGGGATATTTTTAAAATGGGCAATATCAGCATGCAAAACAAAATGAATAAAAAGATTTTTATTGCACAAGGAAAATCCACGCTAAAAGCACATGCCAATAAATTTAATATACAAAAAGTCTGTGAAAACATAATAAAGGTCTATGAGAAACTATGTAATACCGGAGCTTGTTTATCACAAGAAGATTTTTATCGTTTGGTTGCCGTTACTAATAATTCTCCTGAAAATGCACGTACCCAAATGGCACGTATAAAGAAAGGTAGAATCAAAAGTTTTGACTTAGAATTTATACATAATGTCGCAACTTTAGGAGGTATATCCATTGACGATTTAATATATGGGGAAGTTAATATCAATATACCGTCCAAAGCTCTCGGTCTTGGATATCTGCAAGCGCGATTAAACCGATTAGTTCCCCATGCAACTATCGGAGAAGCAATGAAACAAATGGGATTTGATTCAATAAAATCCTATTTAAAAACAATCCAATAAATTACACAATTAGCACAAAAGGAAAAAGCCTCCTATAAATTAGGAGGCTTTTTCCTTTTGTGTGGTCAGAATTAGGGTCAAATAAGGATAAAAATTCTCTATATCTATCGAATATATCAAATATCGTCGAATTGTTTGTATTTAAAAGGAAGCGGTTTTATGATTGCCAGTTTTTCAGCTTATGATTCCACTGCGCTTTTCAGTTCCTCTACAAAAGTATCAAGCGGGCGATAGCCGGACATGCGCTTTACAGGCTTGCCGTCTTTAAAAACCACCAGAGTCGGAATGGACATGATATCAAATTCAGCGGCCAGCTGCTGCTGCTCATCAACATCGACCTTTACGAAATTAATCTGGCTGCCAAGCTGCTTCTCGGCGCTTTCCAGCACAGGCGCCATCATACGGCACGGCTGGCACCAGGTCGCCCAGAAGTCCACAAGGGCGTATCCTTTGTGATTGGTTATTTCCTTTTCAAAATCTGCTGCGGAATGAATTTCTTTGCTCATCATCATCATCTCTCCTTTTCAAATCACTTTTTATCCACATCTTTCTATGCAATTATTATAATATAGATATCTTTCGATGTAAAGCTCCGATGAAATTATTTTTATCCCCTGTGTTCCTATAGTATAATAAAATCATTACAAATTAAGGAGAACCTATGAAATCAGGATATTGGACGCGGGAATTTATTGCGGGGCTTTTTCACCTGATTACCCCCTACTGGAACAGCGAAGAAAAGAAATCGGCACGGCTCTATCTCGCAGGTATCATTACTCTCACAATTGCCGCCGTATATATGACACTACTTTTAAACGAATGGTTCAATTCTTTTTACAGCGCTTTGCAGAATTATGACAGCGGCGCAGTTTACAGCGGGCTGCTCCGTTTCACGGGACTGGCCTTCGCCCACATCGCCTTTGCGGTCTACAGCTACTACCTGCAGCAGCGCCTGGCGCTCCGCTGGCGGAAATGGATGACGAAAAATTATCTTGCCAAATGGACCGGACAGCAGATGTACTACCGCCTTGAAATGTTTTCCCAAGGCACGGCAGATAATCCCGACCAGCGTATTTCCGAAGACATCAATCTTTTTACGGCACGCACGCTTTCCTTCATGAGCGGACTGCTCCGCTCGGCAACGACCATCGTGTGCTTTATCTTTGTTCTCTGGAATTTATCGGAAGTCCTGTCGTTTTCTGCCGCAGGACAGGAAATTCATATTTACGGCTATCTTGTCTGGACGGCGCTCGCCTACTCCGTTCTCGGCACATGGATCACCCATAAAGTCGGCCACCGCCTCGTTTCCCTCAATTACCTCCAGCAAAAACTGGAAGCCGACTTCCGTTTCTCCATGGTCCGTCTCCGTGAAACGGCGGAAAGCGTGGCATTTTATAACGGCGCGGCAAAAGAAGAAGCGTTCCTGTCAAACCGTTTCACGACCCTCCTCAAAAATACCCTTTTCATCATCAAAAAGCAAAAACAGCTTTCCTGGCTGACAAACAGCTACGCCCAGATTGCCATTATATTTCCCTTTGTCGTCGCTGTGCCGAGATATTTATCTCAAAATATTTCCTTAGGCGGCCTGATGCAGATTGCCAACTGCTTCGGCAAAGTCCAGGACGCCATGTCCTACTTCGTCGATATATATGCGTCTCTGGCGGAATGGCAGTCCTGCGCGGAACGTCTGCTGTCCTTTGACAAACACATAGCGGCCATCGAAAAAGAGACAGAAGAAAAATCAGGCAGCCTTGTCCGCGAAGAGACTTCTGACAGGCTCCGCCTCACGGATGTCATCATTTCCGTACCTGCCATGGATGAAAACAAAAGGACACGGGAAATCATTTCATCTGCGAGCTGTACAATCAAGTCGGGAGAACATGTCATCCTGAAAGGCCCTTCGGGAAGCGGGAAATCCACCCTTCTCCGTACGCTGGCAGGCTTCTGGCCCTACGTCAAAGGACATATCTCCATGCCCGCCCCCTCTGAAATGATGTTCATTCCCCAAAAACCTTACATTCCCATGGGTACCTCTGCCGAAGCCGCATCGTACCCGCTGGAAACGGCGGATAAGGAAATACTTTCCCCGCTCCTTGTGGAATGCGGCCTCTCCCATTTAATGGAAAAACCGGATACCGAAGCGGACTGGAGCCACATCCTCTCCTTGGGGGAACAGCAGAAATTGGCTTTTGTCCGCGTGTTCCTCAGAAAACCGAAATGGGTCTTCCTTGACGAAGCCACCAGTGCCATGGACGAAGAAACAGAAGAAAAGATGTACCGTCTTCTGACGGCGCTCCCCGGCACAACAGTCATCAGCATCGGCCACCGTTCCACCTTGGATAAATGGCACGACAGGGTTCTCCGCATTACAAATGGAAAGCTCATCGGATAACAACACCGCCTTTTTCCGTTCCACCGCATAGGCGCCGTCAATAGGACAAAAGAAAACAGTCCGTCTCTGTCAGTCCCGGCTTTCCGGGCACAGATACAGACTGTTTTTTATAATGGATAAGAAATGGCGACGGGCGTACTCATAGGATGGAATGTCCTGTCTCACGCTTTGATTCCCACCCCCACGCGGTCAGCTTCTATCACTTTTCTAAAATCATCCGTACTGTATACTTTCCCTTTATAAGTAAAAGTTCTTGCAAAAGGATCCACTGCCACATGGTAATACACATGTCCTTCCGGATATATGCGGAAGTCTATTTCCAGCTGATTCCCCGCTTCTTCCACATGCTCCAGGTTATAAGAATGGCACAAAGGTATGATCTCTTCTCCCGTCACCACATCGGACAGGCCGAACCCGTTGATCCAAAGTGCCATCCGGAACTCCATCGGATCTATAATCAGCTTGACCTGTCCCTCCAGCAGCAGTCTTTCCTTTCTGTATTCTCCCATCATATTCTTCTTAAGATTTCTTCGATTTCATGAACTCACTGATCTGCGCCCTTGCTACCTTTTGGTAAATAAAAGCCCCTTCCAGATCACATTGATTCAGGTCTGAATAGGATGTCGTTTTTTTCAGATCCAGCGGTTCCACTTCCACCACATCTGTCGCTTCCAGCAGTCCCGCTCCATTCTCCGCCGCATCCCGGAGCGCTTTCAGAAGTACGGCCCCGTTCTCCATGAAATAATCATCGACCGCTTTCCGTACCTCCTTATTTCTTTCATAATCGGAAAGAAGTTCTTTCACATGTTCTGCGGACAGATAAACGCCGGCAGAATAATTTTCGACAATTCCCTGCTGTGCAGGGGGTAAGATGCCTTCAGAAAGAATATCCTTCCATGGCGTGATATACCTTTCCATCATCGGGTACTCCTCCGCCATGAAAGAAACGGCAGTCCCCCGCACATAATAATGCTTGCGGAAAAACCCCTGCACCACCGCCATATAAAACCCGTGGGTGGTTTCAAATCGTTCTGAAGGCGGCGTCCCAGCGGCATACTTCATCAGATCCCTGTATTTATTTATGTAAAACGGATCCATCCCCGCTTCTTCCGCCACCGCCTCCAGATGGGACGTATCCCCTTTCGCCAGGCTGTCCAGCAGGGAAAAATACCATGCATCCATCTGCTCTTCGCTGATCGGATGGAAAGTGATGTCATACCCCATATCCATTCTCCTTTATGCTTTGAATCCTTTTATATCATGATAAATCGGTACAATAAAGCATGAAACGCCATGTCATAACAAACCTTACAGGCTATACTTCATCTTCCCTTAGCTCTCTGAAATTCCAAAGATGATATCCAAAATAGCATTTGCCCGATCGGCCTATAAAAATTCCGTGTTCCGGCATGTTGGCCAGTTCCCCCAGGTAAACTAAGGGCAGGTCATTGGAAAACGGATAATCAACCGTTATTCCTTCTTTGAGCGTGACCAATGTTCTTTCATCTTACTCATGAATTGCCTCTCTTCACATCATCCGTCCACGCTGAAATGACTTAACTGCTTAAACTCGTCATCCAGGTATTCCAGCGTAAAGATATGCTCGTAATCAAACGTATGCTCCAGATAATTAATTTCTCCCATCGTAAGGTCGATGACAGGTTTCCCCAGTTTGCTCTTTATCTCTCCGGGATCCGTAACTCCATACATTTCTTTCAAATCGGGGGCAATATGCCGGACGATGTCATCAAGCCTTTCATAATAACCTGCCGCCAGTTTCTTCACCGTATCAGAAAAATCTTTCTCCGGTTCCTCAGCCCAGGCAAAGATGATCCCTTCATACTCATAAACAAACTGACGCAGGTTTTCATCAAACCGCATACTCTCTCCCCCTTATCCGACATGAAATCAATCCGTTTTACTCCGCACATAAGTTTACAGCAAGCCGTCTGCCATCCATAAAATCACGGGCATTTCAACTCCACGGCGTAAGGCGGTCCGCAAAGTGGCAAAAGGGTTGAAGATCGGCCACAATAAATGAAACAGCAGATGGTTTGAAATGATAAGCCAACAACCATTACCCGGTATGCTTATTAAAAGTCAAGGTAACCCTTCTTACGCCTTTGTAGTATTTGTTCATTGTAAATAAAATTTTAATGTTTTTATATGGCACGCCTTCCGCATTTTCCTCCTCTGTTTCCGGCGGAGAAATCCCCAGCATTTCATAGGGATCCTTCCATTCCCTCCGTTCATCAAAAGCAAGATCAATCCTTACCGGATCGACATATATTTCTTTCGCATCATCTATGACTGCTTTTACAATCGCTGCCTCAGGCAAAGAACAGGGCGAGTCCGATACGTTTTCAGCCTGTAATGTTATCGTTGTAAATTCATACCGGCTCTCACTTTTGAAAATATAGGGTCTGCTTATTTCTCCGGGCTGCAAGATGATATTGTCCAATTCTTCAGGCGTGCCGTTCTCTAAAATAAGGTTTTTGTGAAGGCAGTCACCAAAAGTATCGCTGCCCAAAATAAATGACTTTCCTATATCTGCGTGAAATGTAAAACCGTCCGGATTATCCGCATGCGTTTTTAGCTTCGGCGCTAATTCCCGGCAAATTTCTTCGTATGACACAATGCTGAGACCGTCTTTTTTTGCTTTGGATATGTGTTGAAATATCAGGGTATCGTCATCATCTGCGCCTTTCAAACGGATACCGGTAATATCCATTCGTATATTCAATAACCCTTCATCAATAAGAACCGGATATTTTTCGGAAACAAAGGCAATAAATCCCATCGCCCTGTCATAAGGCACTTTCAATTCTTCAAGGGATTTAACTTTTGTGTGATATACGAAATCAATGGAATCATCAAAAACAAGAACATCATCACCAAGTTCATGCGTTTTTTTGTATTCTTCAACTGCATGCTCACTGAAAACTTCATCAAAATTTGTCGTTATAGAAGGTGATGTCATGGAAAGAGGATCACGAGATACCGTATAGTAAACAGTAAGATCCGGATATTGGTTCAATGTCACAAACCAGCGATAATAACTCTCATCCTGCTTAATTGTATATGTATCCTTTCCAAATCTGTTATCCAAATACCGGATGATCCTTTCTTGATCTTCTTTTGCATGACCACAGCCGCCGGATAAAACGGTACTGAACAGCAGGAATAAAATGACTATCGGTTTTAAAAATTTCATCTGCCCCACCTTTTATGTTACATACGCAGATATTCTCTACGCACAGAATCCCCTGATCCTTCTATAAAACAGCCGGGAGAATAGCTCCCGAAACCATTATGACGGCGCCGAATATAATCCCCAGTACACACAGGGATAAAACCATACCGGATGTATGACGGTACACCTGAACAGAAAACAAACTGTAATCTACGGGCCGCTTAGTTACGGCATTCACAAGAAACGCGCATGCTTTGTCTCTGATACGCACTTCATCATTCAAGGAAACCGTATATGTGCCGGCTTCCGCCTGAAAGGAATACAATTTCAGCCTGGACTTGCTGAGCCCGGTCACAGCAGTACGCAAAAGAGGAGCACACAGGGGAACGGATTGTCCCGTATCCCGGTTGACAAGGGTCAGTCCAAATTCTCCGAGCGGCGCTTTTTTAAACTTTTTTCCGCTGATCCATAAGCCATATTTCCCCCTTGCAGCAAGAGTAAATGTACCCGTTCCCCTGCTATAGGGCATTTCATAAATCATTTCAGCCTTAGCAAAACGAATAACATATTTGATGCTTATAATCAACAGGAACAGTCCTGCCGGTATTAATAAACAAAATAAGTATTTCATGTTCCTCTCTCAAATCCCTATTCAGATGATTTCACTCATATAACAACCGGGTATTATAATCAATTTTCTAATCAACATATCTATTTCGCGATTTTTATATTAAATTGATTTTGCGAAATAGATATGCTTCTGGCGACGGAGGAGAATGCTATGAAACTGATTGAGCGAATTTTTTATCTTGATAAACTGAAAGACGTAATGGAAACAGCGGATATCAAGGTCATTACCGGAGTGCGGCGCAGCGGAAAGTCAAAGCTGCTGGAAGCATTTATGGAGTATGTCCGGCAGGCGGATACGACTGCTAACATTATACACGTCAATTACAGCCTGAGTGAATACGAACCGCTGCTGGAGTATCACAAGCTGAATGAGTATGTTGAAAAGGCATATCAAGCGGAAAAAACGAACTATATTTATTGACGAAGTGCAGATGTGCGAAGGTTTTGAAAAGGCCATCAACAATTTCCACTTGGGCTCCCCGTTTTTGAATAGGTTCTCCTTGTATCAGGAGTATTATTTCTTGACCATTTATCAATTATTGGAAGTGCTTTCCTTAATCCATACCAATTATTCTCCAGCGGACTTTTATCGTTCAATCATTCTTCTTTGTTTTATTTGGAATTGTTCCATCTGTTGCATAAAAAATTCCGATTCTTTTCTATCCGCAATGAGATTTACACTCATTAACTTATTTAGTTTCTTCTCATGAAACCCATAAAAAACAGGATTCCGAACTTTGATGGTCAGCTTTAGACAATTAAACGGACGCTTTTTAAATTTTATTTGTTTTATATCTTCAAATTTAAATTTAAAATGCAATACACTCCGCCCTCTGCTTCCATAAGTATAATATTTAACAATATTATTTTCGTAAATTTCTAATTTCACTCCATTTATGAAGAGATAATATCCCATAAACCATATAAGGAGCGGAGCGCCAACCAGCACTATTGCCATAATAATTTTATCTGAAAAATCAGTATTATAACTCATAAGATGATTCAGTATCCACAGAACAATAAAAGATAAAGATACCATGGATGAAAAGCCTATCCTATTAAATGTAGACTTATGAGGATATGTCAAGATAAGTTTTGGTTCATCCTGTAAATGATCTACTCCCATAATTTACCCTTTCTCACTTATCATTTCATCTTATTTATTATTTAAATCTCAATTTATCCATCACTAAAAACGGGATTTGTAAGGCTCTTTTTTCCTCTTTGAAGCCGTTTTCCATCAAAGAAATTTTTTTCTATTGCTGCTTTCGTATCGTGTAGCATAAAGAACGAGCCTAATGCCCCGAACACACAGATGGTCATTACAACGTATAGTATGCTGTCCCAACACCAAGCTGCACGGACTGAGTTTGATTTCATCATTTGCGTCAAAAATCTTACCATGGCGTTTCTTCACACGCTCAAAGATTTTTCCGGTTCTGTTATGGACAGTGAGCTGACCGTCAGGATTGGAACGCGCATCAGAAGCAGTATAAAACTTCAAGGGACTATGAATATTACATTCGTCCTCTTATAATCCTTCAGAAAGAAATAACGGCAGGCAGTCCAAACCATTTCGCAATCACACCATACAGAACCCAGGGCAGGAAAAGAAACAAAGGTGTCGCCAGGAAACACACCGCTTCAACTGCCGTTATGGCTGCATCCAGAAGCGCTCCGCCCAGATAGGCTGTATCCCAACTTTTTATGGCTTGATAGAGCACCAGGATATCTCCCCTGCTGTAAGACGAAGAGATGAGTTTTTCCCGGACTTTCCAACTGTAATGGTACACAATAATCTTCCACACGGGGAGTACTTCCAATGCAGGCAGGCAAAAGAGAAACAGTACCATCCAGAAAGAGCCTCCCCAAACGGCAATGCGGTTCATGATTATATATTGAAGTATATATATTTTAATTAACATAACCAGGAAGAACAGGGGAATCAGCAAAAAAATCAAAGGAATTTGAAAGAGTCGTTTAATGTCCATCATCTACACACCGCCCTTACGTCATCACAAGTTTTCAGAAGCATATCTCACGGTTCTTTTATCAAATCCTGTACTTCCATGCATCCGCACAAGTGCAGCTCAGGAACACCAATTCCGTTCCTTAAAGCATTGGACCCCATGCTGCCGAAGCTCTTTCATCAGTAAATCCGTAGATAAATCAATGATGTGTTCATTGGTAATCCAAACTATATGTCCATAATACACGCTGCCGTCAAAAGAAATCCACCGGCACCGATGACCATTCATTTTAATAACCCGTAATTCACCCACATAGCCGCCCAGACTCCAACGGCCTTTTATAGGAAATTTTACAAATTGTATTTCTAAAATTTCATTTAGCTTATATGTATGAGCAAACAGTCCGTATCCTATGGTCAGGCTGTCTCCTTTGAAGCGGAGAACTTTATACCGTTCCCGCGCAGGAAGAGAGGAGATTTTCATTAAATTATACGTCGCGGCTCCTATACAGACAGCCGCTATCAGCATAAAAGCCAATAATACCGTTTCCATCATTTCATACCCCGCTGATAAACATCTTCTGCTGTCTCTTCAGCCCGTTTTGCCACTTTTTTCTGCCTTCCGTTATTTCCTATAGACAGAAGAAATACCATGTCTCTTTAACTCCTCCCGTAAATACGCTATGGTCCGCTCGATATCTTCTCCGGAATCGAGGATCGGGCAGAATTCTCCGGTGAGGGATCCGCTGTCAAACTGGAACGGTCCGCTTCTTGTCCCGTCTTTCATGATAATCAACATCTTTCCTGCATGAGCCCATGGAATGCGCCAGCTGTGCATGCAGGAAAAAATGATCGTTGCTACCTTATTCTTTTCATACCTGACAGAAAATAACGCACGGACAACCAGCTGATTTCCTTCTATGGTAAAGATTCCTGTGTGCAAATGAAATTTCTTCACTAAGAAATCCAGCATCCATTTAAAAATATACAGAAAACCAAAAATGAAAACCAAGCATTCAAACAATTCATCCATATAATGCCTCAAATCACAAGATAATTTATTTCTGTAAACAAGGCCTCGGAAATATCCGGCCGTTCCCTGAATCAAAAACAGGCACCAAGGGAATCCTTTACGCAGAAGGCTAACCTTTCATACCTGTGCGGATTGTCTCCGCCAGCCTGGCATATCCCGGCGCGCCTTTGTATTTCCGGACAGATGCCAGCAGCCTGCCGTCCGCATTTTCCTGCAGCCATAATTCGATACCGTCATATACATCATAATTGAACGTATTTTCATATGTTTCATCAAAATACAAATCAATCATTTTTTCCAGAGCGGCAGGGAGATCGCTTTGCGCCAGCGCTTCATACTCTTTCATCAATCTTTCCATTTCATCATACGCATCCGCCATGCGTTCTCCTCCTTCGGCCGCCGTCCGGCCACAAAAAAAGAAACGAACCTTCATTTCTTAGGTCGATCCCGCAAAACGGCTCCAGGCAAAAAAGAGAGCCGCGCCTTGCAGACTCTCTTTATATGTCATCGTCTTATTCATTCTTGCAGAAGCATTTTCAAATCGTACCCATAACCGGCAGTGCGGTCACAGGCAGTCTTCTGCCAATCCTCGTGAGCCGTGCCGTCCTTATGGAGGAAGTATCCGGAATCCAGGTAACGGATAATAACAAATTCCGAAGTTTTCTGCCCAAAACCGTCACCCCGTGAGAAATCAATTCCATGCCCTGTATTTCTGGTCATGACGGCTTCCAGCAAAGGAACGGTCAAAGCGTTCAGGGTAACGGTCATCTTCGGCATGTCAAAGAAAAATCCTCCTTTATCCGTAGTATAGATGCACAGATTGCTGATCGTACCGTTTGTAATGCATTTGACACGGCGGATATCACGGATGGGGATTTCCTTTTTCCCATTTGTAATCACCCCTCCGGACAGGCGGGTTTCCCTCTTTTTAAAGTAAGAATAATCCAGCGGCAAGTCCAGTGTGTCCAGATTGTCCGGAAAATCATCAGTCAGCTTATGACGGGCAAAAGCGGTAATAATGGCTTTGGTCTCCCGTATATTATGGCCGCCAGAGGTATTGTACCGATCCGTATCCAGCTCAGAAGCCATATTTTTCCAGTTCCGGCCGCGGAAAATAAGGTTATAACTGATGTTCGAATTCAGGTAACGTAAAGGCAGAATCCCATTTACGTCTTCAAAGTCCACATCTTTTAAAACTTCCCCATTGCTGTCTTTATACAGCAGACCGTTTCTGCTGACCGTCAGTACATGTCCGTCTTTTTCTTCCAGAATGACGGGCTGCGTATCAAATATAGATATCATGTTTTTCCTCCTGTGCACCTATAACGTTTTCAAAATGATTTCTATGATAAGCCCATGATTTTATTCAGCGGGATAACTCCCCTCTGGTTTTTGATTATAGCATAAACATAACGGCAGCGGTATAAATCAGATCGGTCCGTTATCACTTATTTCAAGCTTTCTGCCCGCCGGTTCATAGCGGAGTATATAGCGCCTGCCGCCGGTAAATCGGACCGTCTGTTCCTGCTGCTTTCCCTTACTTGGAAAAGACGGTATATTCGACAGCTGGTGCCGCAAGGTATATCCCGCCATTTCCAGCCTGTGCTCCCCGGGAAGAATATATACGCTCTTTCCGACCACAACAGCCGCTTTTGATTTTTGAATCGGCACGCCGTCTACGGACAGGATCACGGCGCCGACGGCTTTCAGGAAACCGCCGCGTCTTTTCATCCGGATAAGGGCATGGGACGGATTCCTTTTCCGCCACCGCCATGCCAGCACAATACTTCTCATGTACACAAGGATGATACCCAATATAGGCATGCCAGGCGCCAGTAAAAATGCTTTTTCCCGAAACCGGGTCAGCACAAAATCCAATCCCAAAAAGAGCAGGGTTATCAAGGTAAAAATGATGCCTCCTATTTTCAGCGCCTGCTTCCAGAAACTCTCTTCATAAGCAGAGCGGAGCTCCATGATCACCACACTCATATACACAAAGAGTATGGTCCCCGCTGCCATGATCAGGAACGGCAGAGATATGGAATTACTCATGACCTTTATTCTCCTTGGATGTTTTAAAATTGGAGAAACTTTTCTCCTTCTTTGCCAAAAGCATTTTATACCTTTCTCTTAAATCAGAAGAATATACTTTCGGCAAGTCAGATTCTTTCACTGCCTGCCATAAGGCAGCCGCCGCCCGCAGCGGATAACGAAATCCCGTGTTCCTTTTATCCCGGAAGAAATCTTTTACAAATCGGTTCCACTCACAAACCGATGCGTCATACTTTGCATAATCCGATTTCCCCCGGTATACATCCAGCATATCCTGCATGGTAAACGATCCATCTTCTTCCTTCTTTACTTTCCGCCATGCCGCCGCCATATCCGCTGTGAATTTAAAAGGCCTGGTTCTTGTCTGTTTCACAAAATACTCCCTGAAAAAAGCGTTAAAGGAAAAACCGCAGTCCAAAAGCGGCGTATGCAATTCTATATCAGATACTTTTTTAGAAAGGCGCGGTACATCTTTCCTTTCCGCCAATTTCCCGCAAAAGTACTCTTCTATATGATGATTCAGTTCCTGTTTGGTTCCCCTGTATTCGATTCCGAGCCTTCTGCATATACCGGACAGTTCTTTACGGTACCAATAATATTTTTTAAACTCTTCATAAGAGGCCAATGTCTCAAAATCAGGCCGTTTTTCCATTTAATCCTCCTGAAGATAACGCTGACAGACAGAATGCACCTATCCGTATGATTGTCATTTTCCCTCATTAATATTGAATATCTTACGTTTCCTGTCAAATATAATTTGATAGCGTCGGCCGGCTTTCAGTGCAACGGTCTTTTCACACCGCCCCTCCTCCACAGGAAATGAAGGCCGTTTATAGCCATGTCTTGCTGTGTATCCTGCCAGTTCCAGAGTGTGTTCCCCCGCGCGGATATATGCTGTCTTTCCCGTAACAACCGCATCATTGGAATATTGAACGGGAACCCGGTTTATGGAAAGGAGCATGACGCCCCGCTCTTTCCACAACCCATAGCGGTATTCCATCCTGACGACAGCATATAAAGGATTTTGTTTACGCCACCTCCGTGTTTTTCTGTAAGTAAAAGCAAGCAATAAACCTATCTCAAGTACCGCAACTCCTGTGAGCCACAAAAGAAATGACGTCCCCGCTTTCGCCCATGACAGAAACAGATTAGAAAGTGCTCCTATCCCCAACATGAGAACAATAGAAGAAACTGCAGCTGCCGTTACGATTTTCCCCTTCCCTATCGGTTTCTGATAAGACGAACGTATAGGAAAGCAAAAAGCTGCCACGATGAGAAGAAATCCCCATCCCGCCACCAATCCCAAAATTTCCGCCGGTACGCCCGAAAACATCTCTCTCCCTTTCTTTTAATTCGCCGGATCCTTCCGCATCCCCTCTTTCACAAACGGATCCTCTGTCCACAAAACAAGCACACCGGCAACACTGCCGCGGCAAGGGACATGTAAAGGCTTTTCCTTTACCGCCCGGCCATCCATCTTACAAAAATCAGACTGGCCGCAGCCATTCCTGTAGCAACAGCGGTCGTAGCCCCTATGGACAGAATAATGGAAAAATAGCAAAAGGTTCTTCGCAATTCGGGCACAATTCCGGAATCAAGGCGCTCAGACTGCCGGGCTTTCCACAGAATCCACCATCCCAAAGGCACACTGTTAATTACATCACAGACAATATACGCCAGAAGGAGAGCTGCCATCATGCCCACATCAGACTCATTAAAATACCATGTATTCATACCGAGAATAACCGTAACGGCAAGCCATGCTCCCAAATCAATCTCTATCCGTTCTGTCAATGTCAGATTTTTCAAAAGCCGTCCGAGTCTCACCCGATATCTTTGCAGGGAGCGTACTGTATCCAGACCAACAAGAAGGACAGCAGTCAATACAGCGACGCTTCCCAGAAACCATTCCATACTGTCCATTCTGACGAAGCTCCTCTCATTGCCGGTCTCTCTTTACTATATGATTATCTTTGATTATGCTGCCCACCACGTCTGTTATATTTTCCGCCGCATAAGTTACACTGTCCGGATCATGCACGTAGCAGAGAATCTGCCCCTCTTTCCCTGCCTTTCCGGGCGCAAAGTCCAGCATCAGGTAGCAGCTGTCACAATACTCCGCAAAGGGAAACCATTTCGTGTGAAATAAATAAGGCCGCAATTTTTCATCTGCCATCCGATTTATATCTTCTTTGGAAAAATAATCAGGAAAATCCGTCAGAAGTGCATCCCTATTCTGAAAGTATCCCTTTACACGCCTTATCTGTTCTAAAGACAAGAGAGAAAATGCATACTCCCCCTTTCCCAATACGCAGGGCAGCATGCTGAAAAAACCGCTGCCGTTCTTATAACGGTAAAGCTCTTTCCAGTCTTCAGGCAGAGAAACGCCATAGTCTTCCTCAAAGATTTGAAGCTCTTTCTCCGAAGCGCCTTTTATTTCTTCATAAGCAGAAAAATATTCTTCCTCTACAGGATCATCCAGCCCCAGTTCTTCAAAATTTTCGCATACATATGTCTCTATTGCCTTTATTTTTTCTATGAGATTCATCTGCTCCTCCGTTTCAGATATACCGCCGGTCCAACATATCACTCCAGAAAAATATGCCACCAACTCAGTATGTCACTCAATGGAACGCCTCCGACGAAATACGCCATGAAGCCCCATATCACCCACCCCGCTCCATACAGCAGCACCTTGTAAAGATAGGGCGCCGCCAAAAGAAATATAATAACCGCCCCTGCTATGATGACAATCTGTTTCATTTTATTTTCTGTATTCATTCCCCATTCTCCCTTCATGAGCCGGATCTATCATATCTTCTGCCGATTCTCCCGCAAAATGACTTTCCGCTTCTAAAAGGCGATATACCAGTTCCCCCGCATCATATAAATCCTTTTCCTTCAGGCTTTCACGATTGGTATGGAAATCCGTCATTCCCACGCCGACCAGGACGGAAGGAAATCCTTTCACACAGAAAAAGTTCGCATCGCTTCCTCCTCCGCAGGGCGCTGTTTTTACAGCAAATCCCGCTTCTTTGCAGGCCATGCGGAATAAATTCATAAGCGGCGCGGTTTCTTCGATACGGAACGCGTTGTATTCTTTTACTTTTTCTATTTCCAGTGTGCCGGAAGGAAATGTCCCGGCGGCATTTTCAAAAGCGGCCACAATTTCACCAACCAGCTTTCCCAGTTTTCCTTCGTCACGGCTCCGTGCTTCCGCTTCCACTACACAAAGTTCGGGAATTATATTCGTCGCGCGCCCGCCGGTAATCGTTCCGATATTGCAGGTTGTCTCTTCATCAATCCGTCCCGATGGGCACGAAGCAATGGCTTTTGCCGCCATGGCGATGGCATTCAATCCCTTTTCCGGTTCCATGCCAGCATGGGCCGCTTTTCCGTGAAATGTGAATTTCATCGCGTAATGCGACGGCCCTGCGGTGAAAACATGCCCTGCTTCTCCGTCCGCGTCAAACGTATAGCCGAAATCAATATCCTGCAGATATTTTTCTTCTATATTCTTTGAACCGACAAGTCCGATTTCCTCCTGTACCGTAAAGATAGCGGTAACCTTCCCGTGGGGAATGAAATTTTCCTTCATCAGCGCAAGTCCTTCCAAAATGGCCGCCACGCCCGCTTTGTCATCACTCCCGAGAATGGTTTCGCCGCGGGAACGGTACACGCCGCCCTCAAGAACAGGATCAATTCCCCGGCAGCATTCCACACAGTCCATGTGTGCCGTGAGCGCCACTGACGGAAGCCCTTCCGCATTTGCAGGAAAAACGGCAATCAGGTTGCCGCTGTTCCCCCCTTCTACGGAACCGTTATTGTCCTCGATGATTTCCGAGGCCCCCAGCGCTTTCAATTTCTTTTTCAAAAGGTCGCACACTTCCCGTTCCCCTTTACTGGGCGTATAAATGCGTACCAATTCTTCAAACGTTTCTCTCATTCTTTTTTCGTTGACCATGCTAACCTCCTGTGACATGTATCTGTGTCTGTTGTAAAACTTATCCGTTATGAAGGAGCTCTTACTCTTCTTCGGGCGCTTCCTTGTTTTCCTTTTCCTTTTCTTCCATCTCTTTCCTTTTTTCTTCCTCCAGCCAGAAGCCTTTCCGCAAGGCATGCTCCCCGAATTTTTCCTGTATGGCGTCCATCACTGCTGCCGCTTTGACCTGCTTTTCCCTCACAGTCGAAAAAAGATCCACCGTTTCCAGCGGCGGCGCCAGGTTGGATGCCGTCACCCCGATCAGGCGCACCCCCTCATTCATGTAAATCCGTTTTTTGAGTTCCAGCGCGGCGGCGCATATTTCCTCCTGCAAATCTGTCCCCTCTTCCAGAGAGAGAGAACGCGTCACTGTACGGAATGAAGCAAACCGTACCTTAAGGGAAATCGTCCGTCCCGCCAGCTTGTGCCTGCGGAGCCGCTTTGCCACCACATCGCTGTGGATGGCGATCTGCCGGTCAATGTCTGCAGATTCCGTCAAATCCTTTTCGTAAGTCGACTCGTCGCCGATGGACTTAATCCGCCGTGACGCCTCTACGGCACGGTCATCCACGCCGAAAGACAGCCTTTGTATGAGCGACGCCTGATTCCCCAAAACAGAAGCCAGTTTTGCGAAGGGCGCTTTTTGTATATCTCCGATTGTCAAAAACCCCGCATTCCGCAATTTCTTTTCCGTCACATGTCCTACGCCCCACAGACGGCGCACGGGAAGGGGTGCAAGGATTTCCTTTTCTTTCCCATAAGGGATGATACGGAGACCGTCAGGCTTATCCAGATCGCTTGCCAGCTTTGCCAGGAATTTATTGGGCGCGATGCCTGCCGATGCCACAAGCCCCGTTTTTTCTTTTATTTCCGCCTTGATGGCACGGCCTACCGCCCCCAGAGTTTCATACTTTCCGCAAAGACCTGAAATATCCATAAAAGCTTCATCTAAAGAAAGCGGCTCGATTTCCACAGCATAATGCAGCATGATCTCATGGATTTCAGCTGAAACGGTTTTGTACACCTCGAAGCGGGGCGCTGTAAAAATGGCGTCAGGGCAAAGCTCTCTCGCCTTCACCGCGGGCATGGCGGAATGGACGCCGAACGCGCGGGCCTCGTAAGATGCAGTCGCCACCACGCCGCGGCGGGAACTGCCGCCCACAATGACCGGTTTCCCCCGCCATTCCGGATGATCCCGCTGTTCTACAGACGCATAAAAAGCATCCATATCCACGTGCATGATCCACCGCCTCATTCCCTCGCCTCCTCCGGTCTGCAAATATTTCCGTATTTCATCTTATGAAGAAATACGCCTGCTGTCAAACTGCTATCTTTACGAAAATGTCAGTATCGGTTACTATATTACATAGGGAAATTTAGATATACAGGCAAATCAGTAATTGAGGAGGCATTATGAAAGCACTCGTACTTTGGTCATCTCGCACAGGAAATACGAAAGCCGTGGGAAAAGCGATTTATGAAGCGCTTCCCTGTGAAAAGGAATTTTTTGAATCCGGCCGTCAGCCAAACGATCTTTCCTGTTATGATTTGATTTACGTAGGATTCTGGGGTTACCGCCAGGGCGCCGACATGCCGTCAAGAAACATCCTCTCTTCCCTCCACGGAAAGAAAGTCGCTATCTACGGCACGGCAGGCACCTATCCCGACTCTCCTGCGGCAATGAGCTACCTGAAAAGTTCATCAGAGCTGCTGGCAAAAGATAATATATTTTTAGGCGGTTTTATGTCACAGGGCCGCGTCCACTCCTTCCACATCGGAAAACGGAATGAGCATGCGGAAAAAGTCCACCCCATGACACCGGAACGTCTGGCGCGTTTACAGGAAGCGGAAAAGCACCCGAACGAAACAGATTTTAAAAACGCCGCTGCATGGGCATTGAAAATGCTGGAAAAAGCCAAACAGTAAAATCTGCAAAACAGGGCAACCTTTTTCAAACGGGTATATATGTTTTCATTTTAATAAGCTGTTTTTCTTTCTTTTATAATGAAATAATTTCATACATATTTACCATGTCATCCATTCCTTAAACGCATTTCATTCCCATTTATTATGAAACTTTCGAATACATACGCTTTTATTTATTGACAATGCCTTTTATATCATTTACAATGGCTACATATTTAAATGTATCGATAGAACTGCTTGGAAACCTGCTTATGGAATTTCCGCGGAAAAGAGGATTTTATGGATTACGAACCGAGTTACAAAGAATTTGCCACCATTTTCAAAGCGCTGTCTGACGAAACGCGTCTCCGCGTCATTGATATGCTTTCCTGTAAGGAAATGTCCGCCTGTGATATTCTCTCCAATTTCACCCTGTCCCAGTCTACACTGAGCTACCACATGAAGATTCTCATTGAAGCAGGCGTCGTTGATGCCAGAAGGGAAGGACTTTGGACGAAATATTCCATCAACGATGATACGTTCAACAGGATCATGGACTTCATGCCGGAGCTGTACAAGCTGAAAGATAAATGCATCTGCCGGCAGATTAAATACTGCAAGACACCGGAAGAATGCGGCGAAGGAAAAGATCCTTTTGGTAACTGAAAAGGATTAAGAGCCTGTAAAGGCTCTTTTTTTGCCTGCATAGACAAAAATGACCATTGTGTGAGAACACCCCGGCGCAGTGAATTTCCATTTCTGCCCAAATGACAGCAAAAATGAAAAAGACTTTCCTTTGACGGGAAAGTCTTTTTCATTTTTTATTTTGCTTTTCTTACTTTGCTTACAAGATGTTTCTTCACAGGCTTCGCAGGCGGTGCAGTATGTTCTTTCGTATCTGCCGGAGCTGCCATAACGTTTTCGTCAGTGTCTTCCTCTACCTGTGATTTCCATTCATCCGACACTCTGCCTGACTTGGCAAGAGAGTCCGACAGTTCTGCCACTGCCATGAAGTTGGCGCGGACACCGCTGCCCGTATTTTTATATTTGACCGCACGGTCTCTGTCGATCCCCAGGTTTTCCGCTTCCGCCGCGGCATCGATATTCGCGCCGAGGAAAATAAATTCCCAGCCCGCATTTTCCTGCCTGTCTTTGATGAGCTTCTTCACATCGGCATAAGTGTATTCTTTGCTGTCATTTTCCTCTCCATCAGTAATGATAACGAAAAGAACTTTATTTCCTTTATCTTTGCGGTGAATTCCCGACACCATATCCATCTTGTGGATCGTACGTCCCACAGCATCCAAAAGCGCCGTCATGCCGCCAGGCGTGTAATCCTTATCCGTCATTTTTCTGACATCCTTGAGTTCCCGCCGGTTATAAAGCATCTTATACTGATCATTAAAAAGCACAGTCGTCACATGGGCGTCCACGTCCAGTTTCTTTTCTTTTTCGATCATGGAATTGAAACCGCCGATCGTATCATTGGTCAAATTACTCATGGAACCGCTTTCGTCAAGGACAAGGACCATTTCCACATGGGACGGTTTTACTTCCTCCGCCGCTTTTTCTTCCGCCGCAGCAGTCTGCCCGAAAAAAAGCGCCGCTGATAATGCAGTGATTGCCAATAATTTTTTCATAGTTCCTCCTTATGTTTCAAAAAGAAATTCCTCTCCAATTCCTCTTCATCCACCACGGAAATTCCTTTTTCCATAAGCGCTTCGGCAAAAATACCGGCGCCCTTGATTTTCGTTCCCGTAAATGTGCCGTCATAAATTTCACGGACACCACATGTAGGGCTCCGTGCTTTTAAAACCGCTAATCCAATTTCTTCGCCTTTAATCTCCTCCATGACCTTTTCCACACCGCCGCGGTAGATTTCATCCACGTCTTTCCCATTTTTATCGGTTACTTTTCCGTTAACGATTTCCGCAGGCACCCGCGGACTTCCCATACCGGAAGAAATTTCAGGGCAGACGGCAATAACTTCCTTCCCTCTGCAAAACGCTGCCACCGTTTCATTGAAATTGCTTCCGCCGTCGTACTTGCACTTTTCTCCCAGCAGACAGGCACTGACCAAAATTTTCATATTGCTCCCCGCTGAATTTCTCTATATTTCTTTTAGTATACCAACTGACTTGAAATATTACAATGTACGGCGGTACCATAAAAGTTAAACACTGGCGGGCTTCTTTTTTATAATGGGGACAAGAAAAGTTCTTTAGCTTCTATATAAAAATACAATGCAGGCTATCCATTTTTCATGAAAAACATGGTAAAATAATGATGGCATATTAACTTTATGACTCCATGCAGCTTAGTATGCAGCAGTACAAAATCAGAAAGCCGATTACAGAAAGGACTTTTCATGTCTGTCCGGTCATATTTACCGATCATTTTTACAGTGGCGGTTCTGTTGCCTTGCGCCGCGTTTGCCAATACCGCAAAAGGGACAGCCGTTATTATCCATAACAGCGTTTCCGATATGGATAATCAAATCTTATATTCTTCTTTTTATTCCGCCGATGACGGCGCTGATGAAGCGTCTACCGTATTTTTCAATGACGGGTTCGGCCGGCTTACCGCGTTTGAAAAAGAATATAAAGACGGCAGGATGACGATTATAATCCGTCAAAATATGAATGTCGTCTGGAAAAACACATATACCGTCTCAAGTAATCATTTTTCCGTAGAGCGCATTGATACGGACGGTCATATCCTGTTCCGCATCCATGTAGGAGAACGGATCCTGGTCGGGGAAATCGACAGCAGGGACAGATGGATTATGACGGAACCCCGAAAAGCCCCCCGTGATGAGACCATGATTCCCCTTGCTTCAGCAGGAACTGCAGAGCAGCCGTAACATTCCTGCGCAAGTTACTTACGTTTTTACCGTAAATTCCGCTCGTGTACCCTTTTATTTCCTTTATAACCGTATGTGAGTTTTGTATAAACAGAGACAGGTGGTATCCATGAAAAAGCAAATCCATTTACACCCTGACGACCTGAAAAAAAGCGACCAGATGGGGCTGACGTATAACTTGGGGCAGGCACATAAACGCATGCTCCTGAAACAGTCTTCCATCATGAAGAAATATGGGCTCACCGCCCGTCAGGCGCTTATCATCGCCTACCTGTCCACACATAAAAAAGAAGTGGTCACCCAGAAGGTACTGGAAGACCACCTCCACCTGACCAACCCCACGATCACCGTCATGGTACGGACCATGATTAAAAAAGGCCTCATACGCAAAGAGCGGGTAGAAGAAGATGCAAGGAAATACCGCCTCTTCCTCACCGACCGGGCAAAAGAAGTGGAAGAAGTCAGCCGCAAAGAAGCCATCGCCCTGGACAGACGTTTCTACCAGGGCGTATCGGATACGGATATGAAAATTTTCCAGGGTGTTCTTGGAAAAATTTTGAAAAACCTGGATACCGTCTGACTTATGTCCATCAGGAACCGATTCACTTCGGTTCTTTTTTATTGCATTCCTGCAGGGTACAAACGGGATACAGTAAGACGTCATCCAGTACACCAGCGAAGGATCTGCTGCTGTAGTGAGGAAGACGATAAAATGTCATCAGTGTAATAGATTCTTCACTCCGTGTCACCGTTCCGTTTCCCATCGTTCTCACAAAGCATTCTTATCCTCGTTCAGAATGACGATTGGGGGAAAGCGTTACTAACGATGGGAAACGGAAAGCGTCATAATGATGGGATACGGTAAGGCATCATAATGACGGAGTAACGTTAAGCATCATAATGACAGAGAATATTAGACGTCATTCTGAGCGCCAGCGAAGGATCTGTTACTCGAATGAAATAAAAGGAAAACATGCCGGTCTGAATGACGCTTTAGGAAAGCGGAAAGATCTGGTCCGATATCCGGCTGCTTTTTGCCGATAACTTTTTGTCCCACCGCTCAAGTCCGCACGGTGTCTCATCAGCTTACCGCCTGCTGCCATATTTCCCTCCTGCGTCCTCTGATACCGAACTAATGGTAAAATCATCATTCTATGGTAAACTATTTATGGCACGAGTTTCCGCTTTATAATCAGGTTATGCCGGATAGCAAGAAGCGTTTTGCAGGAGGATGAATCAAAATGCCTGAAAATCCTGATAAACCCGTTAGGAAAAACAAAACTTATAACAAAAAGGTATTTGCCTTTCCGCTCATCATTTGCGGTATAGGATTCCTCATCTGTTTTACGTCCACCCTGTTATCAGATAATATCGATGCCGCCGAAGCAGCAGGCTTTATCCTGCTCAGCGTGGGGACAGGCATGGCGCTTGATGCCTTGGTCAAAGAGAAATATCGTTTAGGAATGGACATACATTTTCCCCTGAATATTATTTTCCCATCATATCCGATTGTAGAAGACTATGACCAATTGACAAGGGACATGAGTTCTTTTAAGTCAGTCTATAATGAATTTATGTCCAGCACAGTCAGAAACAAAAGCAACAGCAAGATACAGGATTATGCCACCCAACTGCTATGGCACTGCATTTATCTTCAAAAAAGACGCATGGAAAAGCTGGGCGTTCAAATGGAACTGGAGTCCAGCAGACGTTCTTACTCAAAGGAACCGCCCGTTCGTTCCGCTTCTTATTTTGACGGCAAATACAATATCAACGATGTTTATGAAGAAATTTATGCCATAAGAACTTTTCTTCATAGCGGCCGCAAAATAAAAAGCGTTTATGATAAAGAAGTAGCTCATTATACATTTTTGTCCGCAAAAAGTGTCGGAAAAGATGATGTGGTGTGTCCAAACTGCGGCAGTATTGCTTCAAGGAGCAATTTGATTGACGGTTGTGATTTCTGCGGAACAAAATTTACTGTCGAAGACCTGGACAATCGGGTCGGCAGCTTTGGATTCCGCCGTGATTTCCAGGTGAGTGACAGCCAGCGTAAAGCAATTAAAAAATTAATCTATCCCCGGATTTATCTGGGCGGAATGATGCCGATGTTTTATATCGGATTTTTTCTGCCCTTTCTTTATGGGAAAGATATGAATTTTCTTTTGCGATTTGCGATGGGATTATTCTGCGGGGCCGGACTGGGATTTGCCGGATTCGCCCTGGTAAGCTTTGCCATGTTTTTTATCGCGCCTGCCGTTTTGATTTTCAACCAATACTGGGATTTCTTAAGTAACAGGATCATTTATCGTCCGCACAAAGAACAGGAAAAAGAAATCAGAATGGCTAAAAAAGTACGCAAAAGCGACCCTCTATTCTCTATTCAAAGCTTCTTGGGCGGAATTCAAAATAAACTCTATGCCATTCATTTTGCAGATACAAAGAACCAGGTCAACGCCTTTTCCGATTGTAATCTTTCCCATTGTTTCCGGAAATATAAAGATATCGTTGATATTGATACCTTATCCTTATCTATGGATTCTTACAAAAAAAAGAAGGTATCCAAAGGGCAACGGTAAGCGCAACTTTAGTACTCAGGGAATTTAAAAACAAGAAAATCGCAGACAGAAAAGAAATCTTGAAAATGGGCCTTGAGAAAAACGAAGACTGCAAAACTCAAACTGTCTGCGCCCCCTCTATTCTAAAATGCGGGGGATGCGGCAGCAGCTTGTCTCTGATGAACGGAAAAACCTGCGAGTATTGCGGACGCGATCTGGACATGAAAGAATATGACTGGGTAATTACAAATTGCGATATCGTACAATCCCATAAGCAGTGACACCGCAAAGATCGGATACCGCCGGTATCTCCTGCAAAAGCAGAATGAAATCGAATTGTTCACGAAGATGGAGAGCCGTATGCATGGATATATTGCCGAAACAGGTGATCACATCAGAGTGACAGGTACGATTTTGAAAATCCCGTCCGATTTATAACTGCAAGATCCGGTTCTCCCGGTTCTTTTTTTATTGCATTCCTGTATACATGCAATTAGAAAATGAAACCGTCTGCCTGCTAGGGTCGTAACAGATGCTTCCTTCCGTTTCACTGTTCTGTTTACCGTTTTGCCCACACAGTATACTTACCCCCGTTCAGAATGACGCTTTAGGGAAAGACGTCTGACATCATCCTCACAGCTTTCTGTGATGAACCAATTATTTGACCGATTTAGTTGCAATATATGTTTTTATATTCATATCATGGAGCCTGCCGATACCATTTGTATCTTCATATAAATCAATAAGCATGAACCCCGCTTTTAACTGACCCCCTATCTGCTCGGTCATAGTATGCGAAAACTGCATCCCCGATCCTTCTGCCATCATAAAATCCCTGGCTCTTTTATCTTTTAACGGATTAAACGGCATTGCCCAAACTATTTCTTTTTCTTCATCGTCAACAATATAGTTTATCTCATTGTTCAGTCCTGACAGTAAACTGCCGCCTTTTCTCAAAACCCTGTAAGCTTCATTAAAAACATGCTGTACATCTTCAACATAACAATTTGAAACCGGGTGGAATATAATATCAAAACTTTCATCTGCAAAAGGAAATTTTTTTGTCATATCTCCTTCAACAGCATTTATATCATAACCTTCTCTTTCTGCTATCAATAATTCAGATTTTATCTGCTTAGATGAATAATCAAGCACTGTACATTCTGCGCCTAAAGCATTAAAGATAGGCATTTGCTGTCCGCCGCCTGATGCCAGTCCCAGAATTTTCTTTCCTTTCAGGCTGCCAAACCACTCATGAGGAACAAAAACAGTGGGCGTCAGCAAAACATTCCAGCTTCCATTCTTTGCATTTATATATTCTTCATGAGAAACAGGTTTCCCCCATTCCCAGCCTTCTTCAACCCATTTATCAATTGTATCTTTATTAATCTCCTGATATGATTTCATGGTTTACATGCCTCATCGCTAAATTATATGATTAAACCAAACACTTTTAACCCGCCAACCGCCCAATTTCTTCACAAAATCGTTTCCGCCGTGCCCACATACCATTGCGGCCGTTCCTCTTTTATTTTGGCCGCCAGCTTTCTTTGCTGCACTTCATTTTCCACCATCAGGAAAAAAGCGGATCCTGACCCTGTCATCATCGCTTTTTTGCAAAGAGAGGACAGATAGGAAAACGTTTCCCCAAGAACGGGCTCCGCCTTAAACAGGACGTCTTCAAAATCATTGGAAAGAGATGCCAGCAGCGCAGCGCGGTCTTTATTTTTCAAAGCCTCTATACAGCTTTCTGCCGTACCTGCCCTGCGGCGGGAAAAACCGTCCAGCAGTCCATAAGCTTTCCCTGTGGAAATAGAAACACCGGGCCGGACGATAACTACGGGCAGCCCCGCCCAGCCGGCAAGAGGAGTAAGTTTTTCACCGATTCCCTCGCAACGCCGGCAGCCGCCCGCCACACAGAAGGGAACATCAGCCCCCAGCTTCGCCCCCATATCCGCCAATGCCATAAGAGAAAGCTGCTGCCCTGTCATTCTGTTTAATCCGCGGAGGACAGCCGCCGCGTCAGAGGAACCGCCGCCCATACCCGCTTCCGACGGAATCTGCTTCACCAGTTCCATGTGGACACCGCCGGAAAATCCTGTTTCTCTGAAAAACAATTCCGCCGCTTCCCACATGAGATTCGCTTTTCCCCCCGGCGCAAGCCCTTCTTTAATGGAAAGAGAAATCCCCCCCGCTTCCGTAAGTGTCACCTCATCGCAAAGGGATATACTGTGCATCACGCTGTCAATCTCATGATAACCGTCTTCTCTCTTTTCCCCCACTGATAAAGTCAGGTTGATTTTCGCATAAGCCTTTTCTGCAATCATTATGATCCCCATTCGTTATTGATGGCTCTATTATATCATTCCGCCAGCGGCATAATAGATATGAAATACTTCTATATCGAAATAATTTGTTGTCATTTGACTTCCTTTCCCGTATAATTCGATATATAGAACATTGTAAATATATTGAATTGTAAACAAATCTTTTGTGAAGAACCCGAAATTGAAAGGATGAATTTTATGTACGGCATGTTTTTTGATACATATGATACCCCTGTGTACCGCCCGCCAAGTGAAGCGGCCAGCTTTATTCTCCGAGTAACCCGCGGCTGTGCGCACAACAACTGCACCTACTGCAATATGTACCGCGGTGTCAAATTTGAAAAGCTTTCTGATGAACAGATCATGCGCCAGATTGAGCTTGCCCGTGCCACTGACGCGGAAGGTGTACGCCGCGTATTTCTTGCTGACGGCGACGCCCTTGTACTGCCCACTGACCGTTTGCTGAAAATCCTGGCAGTATTGAAAGAATATTTCCCCAACTTAGAAAGAGTAGCGTCTTACGCCGCGCCGGGAGATATCCTCCGCAAATCCGTGGAAGAACTCACCGCTCTCAGAAAAGCAGGCCTCACCCTGCTCTACTACGGTATGGAAAGCGGCGATTCCCAGACACTGAAAGAGATTCGCAAAGGAGTAAGCGGTGAGCAGTCCATCGAAGTGGGCAAACGCGCCATCGCCGCGGGAATGCAGCTCTCCATCATGGTCATCCTCGGCATCGCAGGCGTAGAAGGATCGGAGCGCCACGCTCTTGCCACCGCCCATGCTATCAATGAAATCAAGCCGACCATGCTTTCTGCGCTGTCCCTCATGCTCTATCGCGGCAGCGAACTGAAAGACCAGTTTGAACGAGGCGAATTCCATCCCCTGCCGCCGGCAGGACTGATGAAAGAACTCAAACTGATCATGGAGAACGTGCATCTTCCTGACAGCGAACGTATGATTTTCAGAAGCAATCACGTGTCCAACTATATCCGTCTGGCGGCGACACTCCCCGCCCAGAAAGATCAGCTGATGGAGGACATAGAGGAAAGCATCGACTACCTGTCCCAAATGAAAGACTGGGATATTTACAACCACGACTGGACAAAATAGTTATGACAGTAAAGGAGACTATCATGAAAAAATTACTGACTTCCGCAGCACTCGCCCTGACTCTCACCGCTGCAGGCATGACTTCCTACGCCGTAAACTGGGTCTACCTCGGACAGGACGGAAACGACCGAATCTATTATGATACCTCTTCCGTTTCCCGCCAGGGCAACCTGGTTGCCGTCACCATGCAGGAACGGGAAGCGGATGGCGAGGCAGAGGAGTACAATTATCTTTTTGATACCCACCGGAAGAAATACACCCTTGCTTCCAAAATTGAATATGATCGAAACGGGAACGTCAAGAAAATTGAAACTTTCCATGAATCGGATTTCGGATGGAAAAAAGTGAAAGAAAATTCGGAGGAAGAGCTGCTCTATAAACAGATTATGAATAAGCCGGCCACTGCCTCACTGTAACCGTCCATAAGCGGGAAATCGGCAGCGAGGTGTGAATATATCCATATCTTCACAATACGGAAAGAAAAACATACGCTGTCAATTTCGAACCGCTGTTCTCCGGCATCGGACTTTCTCTCCCCATTTAAAAATCCCGCCCCAATTAACGGGCGGAATTTTCAAATGGGTTTTATTTTTTTATTCTGGTTCAATAATGAAAGAGAGAGAAGAGAAATACTTCGGCGTGGTATGTTCATCCTCTTTCTCCCCTGCCACTTCCACACCTACTACGTTCAGACCGTTTGCGCTGACAGTAACTGTAGCATAACCGTCCGCGTCGGCTGTGGACTCATTAGTCAGGTCATTGATGACGTCCTTGATGAGAGGCGCGTTCGCATAGGGCTTGCCATCTTTGTACACACGGATTCTATACGTATCGCCCTTGCGGAGCGTCAGCGGATTCACCTGGGGAACGATCTGGATAGGCACATTATAAATGCCGCCCGGTTTTACATCGGGGCTCCAGTAGTTAATGTTCCATTTGATCGCGTGGGTCGTCTTCACCGCATCCGCTACTTCCGCAAACGGAGCCTGATGCATTTTGCCGGAGCTGTCTTTCGTGAAGAAGCCATAATCAAAGAAAGTCACCGTTACTCCCAATTCATCTGTAGGAATGATGGAAATATGATCTTTATAACTTACAGTTTCCACATCCATAGAGCTGAAATTCTTATCATAAGCTTCCACCGCCTTTACACAAGACGGATTGTACGCGTTGTCTGTCGGTCCTTCCCCAAGGACAAGGGCTTTCTGGTCAAAACGGTTTGCGATAAACACGCCGTGGGCAGACACGGAAGAGCAAGCCGCGCAAATAGACAGAGCAGCCGCGCAAAGTAACAGTACGTATCTTTTTTTCATGAAAAACCTCCCTTAAATAATAACCAATTTAATCATAATTATATGTATAATTATATCACACCTTATATTTAATTTTAATCCTATATTTTTGTAATAAACATTTCCCTTGGGTTACACCGTATAGCTTAAACATTGCCGGCGGTCTACGAGTTATCGCTTAGATAGGAAGAGTTAAGTAAGTTCGGTAGTGTCAATCATTTTTCACAAATTCAGAACTACCGTCAGCAATGAATAAATTAACAGGTAATTCCTGTTCGAAAATCTGGTTCTTCTCCAGCGCAAACAGATACTGCGTGTTGAGGTAATGTTATGTCTCCGGTCTGATCTGACGACATAACAAAGTCTGGTACAAACGAGTGTTAAGGCACTTTGACCATCCGGGAAGACACCGATCGAGTTCTCCCCTTGGCGATACTCTCCACTGCCATCCATTTGACCTTTTCTTTCTCCATCTGCATAAGACCGGTTTGAATACTAATATATCTCTGCTTTTCTGGTTCAAATGAATATATTCCAATGAGGCATTTTCGAATCCATCCCGCTAATTTCATTCCTATCCCAAATATATCACTATTTTAGCAGACTCTTATAGTCATAATTGTTATAAAAATTCCTTTCTCTTTCTAAATACGCTTTATAATTATTTTTTGAAATAAGACCTTTACCTGCCTTCATTTGCTCCAATATATAAGAATTAATCCATTCTCCATAATGTGATAAATCCTTATAATTATCTAAATCTGTAACTATCCGGAAATCATCATTATAAGAATATAGTTTAATATTTTCACAGGACAATATATTTTCAATAAATATCCGTTCCGCTTCTATACGATAATCAATTTTCCCCCGTTCATATTCAATTCCCCAATAGACAATGCTTGGCGGCGCTATAAAATAATAAAACTCTGTTTCAGGATGTGCTTTGGCTATATCCACAATATTTTGCTGCACATTTTCTATTATAGTTTGTTTTTCTTCATTACTTAATCGTACCAATTTTCGTGGCTTATTAAAATGTTTTCTTCCACGTAGCACAAAATCTTTTCCCCATTTTTTTTCATAACGCTTCATCCAATTAGAGTATTGATCAAAAGACGTAACCCCTCCCTTTCCCCCTCGAAAATAATTATGAAGTATAACTCCGCACCTGTTCAATAAGACATCTTTATTAAGAAGGTATTTCACATCATTATAAAAATTATCATCATAAAGATATGTCGGATACTCTCCCAAATCCTCTCTCATTAAATCCTTATCTTCCATGATTTTCCCATAATGTATGTCCCTAATCACCAATTTAATGTCATCCTTATAACGAAATGCCCGGACTAAGGAATCATTTAATTCCTTAAAAGTACTGCCAGAAAATGTAACTTTTACACAATTCACATGAAATAATCGATTCACATCAGATATCTTAAAATTTTGGCTTAAGGATGTTCCTGTAAGTATTGCATCATATTCAAAATTCCTAAAAATTCCATCATTTTGAGACCGTTCATTATTTAACAAGTAAAAGAATGCTTTATGCGGTCTATGATAATGAAAATACGGATCTATACAATAAATAATTCCACCAATAGTCAGCAGAAAAAACAAAAATAAACTGACCAAAAGAAAAGTATATTTCTTAGCATCCATAAATAACTCCTAAAACCCAAAATACACAAAAGTTGATTCCGCATTTAATGATATGACCGTCCAACCAAAAAGAAGCGCCATACTTATTCCATGCGTAATCGTATTCTTATACTCCCGACGCAAGCCTTTCTCAAAATAAAGACAAATACAACATATTAAAGATAAAAATACTATCATCCAACATTCTCTAATCATGATATTTCCATAAGGTATTCGGAAACATTTAAGCAAAAAAGTATACTCCGGTATTTCAAAAGCACGAATAAGTCCTGTACTGAACCCTGCTTTATCGAAATAAACAATTGATAATAAGATATGTATCCATTGCCGCACATCTTTAGCCCAAAAAAGTGCCCACAATATATTTATACTCAAAAAGGTAATTCCCCATTTAACTAAAATCGGTAATCTTTCATATCCCTTTTTTATTAACCGATGAATAACACTACCACACCCATGCAAGGCTCCCCAAATAATAAATGTAAAATTGGCGCCATGCCAAATTCCACTAATCAAAAAAATAATCATGATATTTATATAAGTGCGCCAATATCCTTTTTTGCTTCCGCCAAGAGGAAAATATACATATTCACGCAAAAAATCCGTTAATGTAATATGCCACCGCTTCCAAAAATCGGGAATGGATAGTGCTCTATACGGGGCATTGAAATTATCGGGAATCTTAATATTTAACATAGACGATACACCTATCGCCATATCAGTATATCCGCTAAAATCAAAATATATCTGGAAAGTATATGCTAACACGATAATAATCCAATCAGCAGAGGTTGCCTTATCAGAATTTATCATCCCCCAGGTTGTTACTTTTGCCAAAACATCTGCAACCAAAATTTTTTTAGCTAATCCAATTATAAATAAATTTAGACCATTGGATATATTTGAGAAATTCAATCTGTTTCTGTTTTGATTCTTAAGTTGTTCCATGAATGAACCTGAAAATACTATAGGCCCCGATAATAATTTAGGGAAATAAAAAATATACAATAGATATTCTATAAAAGTATAGTCCTCTGTCTTCCTTTTATAGGTATCCACAAGATATGCAATTTGCTGAAAAACAATAAAACTTATCCCTATGGGTAGTAAAATATCTCTCAGTAAGAAGTCCTGATTAAAAAAATCATTTAAAATCTTTACAAAGAAATTGAAATATTTAAACCAGAATAAAATCATTATATTAAAAATTATTCCGATTGATAAAATCCATTTTTTTATTTTTGCGCACTTTATACAGTGCAATACTCTTATTTCACCCCAATTAATAATTGTACAGGCCAAAAGCGTTAGAAACCCTTCTATATTTAAGAATGCACCAAAAACTATAGAACTGCATAATAAAAAAATATCTCCCCACCTTTTTGAAAAATATGCTATCGAAAAATATCCGCTTATGCAAATCGGTAAAAATAATAAAATAAAAACATATGAATTAAACTGCATCTTTCCCCCTACATCAATAAAAAGCAATCGCTTATTATTCTTTCATTATACTTTACTATTATATCAATAATTCAATAATGAATCCAAATTCCTACTTAACAGTGAAGTACATGCTTAAAGACATACGATTTTTGTCCGGAGGCGAACAGCAACGGGTCCTTATCGCCCGTGCCCCGGCAGGAACTCCGGATCTGATACTGATGGATGAACCGACAAGCAGCCTTGATATTAAATATCAGATAGAAATATTCCATCTGATACGCAAACTCGTCCGAGAAACAGAACTTTCTGTTCTGATGACCATCCATGATCTTAATCTGGCTGCCATGTTTTGTGACAGGCTTCTGATTCTCAAAAACGGACATATCTGGAAAGATGGTGCTCCCCCTGCCATTCTGACAGAAGAAAATATAAAAACTATTTATGGCATTGATACCTGCATCATAGAAAAAAACGGACAGCATTTTATCCAGCTTGTAGATCCAGAATACACCAATCCTATAGTCTCTATTAAGAAAAAGACATTTCTTCCGGATAAAACTCCCCTATCCAGATAAAAATGTCTTTTATCTTATTTTTTATTTACCGCTGCCCTTAGCTTCTCACAAGCAACATGGTTTATTTTGTAGTAATCATCACGAGATAATACATTTTGGAAATATATATCATAGCAGGCGTCTATATTGCAAAAGAGAGGGCGCTCATTATAAATACTACATAATTTGGTACTAATATCATAGTATCGGCATATTCCATCTCCGCGATCCAATTCCTTGTATAAAGGATTCGTACCTACAGCACAGCAGCAACATCCACATTTATCACACTGAAACATGACTCTCCAAAGCCAAACAAGACCGAGAGCTTTCATTCAACGTACCGTCCTCATGCAAAAGGGGAGTATCCATGATAGCCTTGAGTGTTTTTGCTACCATGGCTGCTTCTCCTATACATTTTTTCTGTTCCACAGAATATACATTCCAATCCGTTCCGTTTTCTTCAATGACGTTTTTCATCTTTTCTATTTTGGTACTGAATCTACAATCCAATCGTAGCAATACATCTGTAATCTGTCCCGCACGGGTTTGAATCGCCGAAAGCAGACTGCATATGTTATCACATTTAGCTTCAAAAGTTCTTGCTTCTTCCCAATATGTCATTGCCTTGCTTAACTCTTCATCCGCCTTATTGGAAAGGATAAATCCGCCAATCAGTAATGCAGGACCGGCAACCAGACCGCCAAGAATAGCCGCTCCGCCTGCCATACCAAGTCCACCGGCCGCCAGACTTCCACCGCCGAACCATGCTAATGTCGCATTTGTCGCCGCAGCACCCGATAAAGTACCAATCGCTGTGCCGGTCGATGCGGTTCCCAAAAGCCCGACAGCACCATACGCACCTAAAGCAGCAATACCTCCGCCGACTACACCGCTTGCCAATCCACCTCCTAAATCGACAGCATTCACGGATGCTATCTTCAACGCGCCGATGCTCTCACTCTGCGGTGTAAAATCCTGTAATTCTTCCATACCGATGCTGTCTTTAAAATTCACATTCTTTATCTTAGAGAAATCAGCCACAAAGGCACTCATATTGTTTGATAATATTTCCAGCTTTGTCTTCCCTAACGTTTCCACCGCCTGATTTGTACTATTCTTTTTCCTTTCACATCTTGCCTTGGCATTCTTTACGATTTCTTCTCCTTCTTCGCCTACTTCTTTGGCTTCATCCATCTTTTCTTTCGCATCTAATGCGCCCGCAACGCCTAAGCCTCCTGCCACAACAGCTAAACCTGCAATTATAAACGGAATTGGCATAATATAATTCCTCCTCTTCACAAATTAAAGGGAATCTTCCCATCTTTCATATCTCGATCAAACTCATCAAACGTACATACTCCGATGGTCTTTCCAAAAGCTTCCGCGATCCGCTCCAAGCCACGTCCCATCTTATCAAAATCACTTTCCGAAGATGCTACATAGAAAATATTAAACCCTTCATTAATAGCTATCGCTCTTTCTGCAAATAATTTTCCTGTTGCTTCTTCAAAAATTTTCTTTTCGTACCGCATCTGTGCTATAAGCCGGTCACATTCAACCTTGACCCGTTCATATTCTTCCTGTGCCAACTTTGCATTTTCAGCCGATTGCTTCAGACTGTTCCACATACCGCCCGATACGGCGGTACCTACCATAGCCCCTACGGCAGCTCCCACAAAAGGAATAGGAATCAGAGCCTGCCCCAATGCCGCAGAATAACCGGACGCCAGCATACCGGTTCCCCGTTCCCCTAACCCGAGAATACAGTCCGCCGTAGAAATTTCACCCTTGGCATATCGATAAAGCAAATCTCCGGTAGCCATAACGGCTGACACAACTTTCCCCGGCACATTTGATTTAGCCAAAGCCTTTACAAATTCTGAAGAACTGCTCGATAAGGTATGAGAAACAGTCGTCAGCGCACCGCTTACGGCATACGCTACAGCACCGGATCGCCCTGTTTCTACAGCAATATCTTTCAGAGCATCTTCTGCCTTTTTCTCTCCTTTAAGAACGGCTATCATGTTTTGCATCGTGGATACGGTGGCGGTCATTGTTCCAGCACTACAAGCCGCGTTTACACCTGATTGGTGGAACGCTGTCGCAGCATTCTTCACTTGTTTGACAGCAGCCTCTCTGCGGATATGTTCTCTTGCCGCACGGCTGTCTTCCATCATCTGCGCTTCTGCTTTTGCGCTCAGCTTAATTCCCTTTTTCTTAAGATATTCCTTATCCTCTATCAGCTCTTCATTCGTCCGGCTCCGTTTCACATTATTCAGCTTACGGTTAATTACTTTAAGATTTTCCTTACTATTGGCCACTTCTTTGATATCTTCATTTGTCATCCATGAATCTTTTCTATATTCACCATGAACTTTTTTTAAAGAAACAGTATGATCGGATTCCGCCAAATGACTTTGCCAATCTTTTCCATACTTTAATTTCGCATCCTGTTTCCTCAACTCAAGCCTTTTATTCGTATACGGATCCTTAGGATTCCCTTTTAAAAACGCCTCTTTTTTTGCGTTTATCTTTGCGGATGGACTGTCATAAAGTTTTCGGTCATACTTCTCCGGCTTGGCAAATACCTGTCCGAGACGCGCTGCTGAAGCGTTGGCCGAGTTTCCCGCCGCCAGACCAGCTGCGTTTTCAGCGGCGCCAAAGACCTTCTTTGAGAACTTCTCTTTCTCCTTTTTTACCAACTCACCCATGAATGAACCCGCTCCACACAATCACTGAAAAACAAGCTGATTCATTTCCGCTTGTATGTGTAAATATTGCTTTATTACTCCTTCACATTTTTGGATATAAGAATCCTCTATATTGAATATTTTCGTCAATTTGGAAATCAGTTCTCTCTCCTGCGATGAAAACATTTTATCCGCATAAGCTAACCCGACCAATTCGAAAACAATCATCCGACTTTCCTTTTCATCACTCAAAGCTGCCAAATCCTTCATTATTTCTTCCACAGATTTGGAGACAGATTCCTTCTTGTCTTCTATCTGCATTTCACGACAATATGCCTGAACCATCAATTTTTCCGCATCGCCATAACTTCCGTCTGCTTCACAGACCGCTTTTGCCAATTGTAAAAATAACACTTTCTCTGCCTCGCTAATCCTGTCCAGATACATAAAATCCTCCTTCAACCAAAACCCATAATATAATCTTCAATTAATGTATCACCCCCCCGATTTTTATCAAGATATAATTAAATGTTATAAAAGTAAGTTCTATCAATTCGTTTACTTTATATACGCACGGGCAATTTCTGCACAATAAAACCACTTCTCTTCAGATTTTTATCTCTCAAGAGAAGTGGTTTTATTTCATATATTTTATTCACCGCTTTGTTTCACGGCAGCTTCCATAAAACCGTTGAAGAGGGGGTGGGGCCGGTTCGGGCGGCTCTTGAATTCCGGATGGGCCTGGGTGGCGGCAAAGTAGGGATGATCTTTTAATTCGATGATTTCCACGAGACGGTCATCGGGGCTGGTGCCGGAAATGACAAGACCCGCCGCTTCCATCTGCGGACGGAATTCGTTGGACACTTCGTATCTGTGGCGGTGGCGTTCGTAGACAATTTCCTGATTTTCATACAAAGTTCTCGCCCTTGTTCCTTCTTTCAGCTTGCACGGATAGATGCCGAGGCGCATGGTACCGCCTTTTTCCGTGACGTCTTCCTGATCGGGCATGAGGTCGATGACGGGATATTTCCCGTCGGGAATGAATTCGGAAGAGTTGGCTTGTTCCATGTGGCACACGTTTCTGGCAAATTCGATGACGGCGCACTGCATGCCGAGGCAGAGCCCAAGGAAGGGAATTTTATTTTCACGGGCATAACGAATAGCGTCGATTTTCCCCTCCACACCGCGGTAGCCGAAGCCGCCGGGGACGACGATACCGTCAACACCGGCAAATACTTCATCCAGATCCGGCTTTTCTTCTTCAAGGATTTCGGAATTGATCCAGCGGATGTTCACCTTGGCCCCCATGGCGTATCCCGCATGGGACAGCGCTTCCGCTACGGAAAGGTAAGCGTCATGGAGCCGGACATATTTACCGACAAGGGCGATCTGCACTTCCTTTTTTGCCGTGGTCATGCGTTCTACCATGGCTTTCCAGTCTTCCATATCCACCGGACGGTCTTCAAGTCCCAATTTTTTCAGGGCGATATGGTCGAGACCTTCCTGTTCCATAAGAAGAGGCACTTCATAAATACTGTCAGCCGTCAGGTTATTGATAACGGCTTCCGGTTCCACATCGCAGAACATGCCGATTTTCTTTTTCATCTCATCCGACAGTTTTTCCACAGTGCGGCACACGATGATGTCCGGCTGGATACCGATGGAGCGCAGTTCCTTGACGCTGTGCTGGGTGGGTTTCGTTTTCAGTTCGCCCGCCGCCGCGATATAAGGTACAAGTGTAACATGGACATAGATGACATCATTTCTGTTGGGCACGTCTTTCTTGACCTGGCGGATTGCTTCCAGGAAAGGCAGGGATTCGATATCTCCCACAGTACCGCCGATTTCGGTAATAACAATATCCGCATTGTCATTTTTGCCGACACGGAGAACACGGTCTTTAATTTCATTGGTGATATGGGGGATAACCTGTATGGTGGACCCCAAATACTCACCTTTTCTTTCTTTATTGATCACCGACTGGTAGATTTTGCCTGTTGTCACGTTGGAGGCTTTGGACAAATTTTCGTCAATGAAACGTTCATAGTGTCCCAAATCAAGATCCGTTTCCGCGCCGTCATCAGTGACAAAGACCTCGCCGTGCTGGTAAGGACTCATGGTACCGGGATCGATATTGATATAAGGGTCAAATTTCTGAATGGTAACTTTGTACCCTCTGTTTTTCAGAAGACGGCCTAGGGAAGCGGCGGTGATGCCTTTCCCCAAAGATGAAACGACGCCGCCGGTCACGAAAATATACTTTGTCATGGTTCCTCCTTTACATGCGCTCCGGTGCGGAAACACCGAGAATAGAAAGCGCGTGGACAAGCACGTGCTGTACGGCGGTGATGAGGCCGAGCCTTGCCTGTGTCACGCCTTCTTCAACGCCCAGAATGCGGCATTCACGGTAAAAATGATGGAAAAGCCCTGCCAGCTCATAAGCATATTTCGCTATCCGCTGGGGTGCTCGTTCCTTCGCTGCGCCGTCAATGAGCATATGGTAGTTTTCCATTTTCTTGACAAGGTCCAGTTCACATTCTTCCGTCAGTTTCGTAAAGTCTGTCTTTTCCCAGTCGCCCCACTTTACGCCCGCTTCTTTTGCCTGGGCAAAAAGGCTGTGGATACGGGCATTGGCATACTGGATATAGTAAACAGGATTGTCGCTGGACTGCTTTTTCGCCAGATCAATATCGAAGTCCATCTGGCTGTCCAGTGTGCGGCTGCAGAAGAAATACCGCGCCGCATCGCTTCCCACTTCGTCCATCAGCTCACGGAGCGTGACCGCCTGTCCTGTGCGCTTGGACATTTTCACCGGCTGTCCGTCACGGAAAAGTGTCACCATCTGGAGAAGCATGATTTCAAAATCTTCCGGATCGTAGCCAAGGAACTTCATGGCAGAATGGATACGGATAATATATCCGTGGTGGTCTGCGCCCCAGATATCAATCAGCTTATTGTAGCCCCGTTTTTCCTTGTTCGGCACATAGGCGATGTCGGAACAGAAATAGGTCGGTTCGCCGTTCGCGCGGATAACGACCCTGTCTTTGTCATCACCGTTCTTCGTCGTGGCAAGCCACCAGGCGCCGTCTTTCTCATACAGATATCCGTCCTTTTTCAGCGCAGCGAGAGCGTCGTCCACCTGCTTGGGGTAAAGTGATTTTTCAGAGAACCAGTTGTCAAAAGTGACATGGAAATCGGCCAGATCCTTTTTCAGGATAGACAGTTTTTCATTAAGCGCCACCGTTTTGAACACCTTCAGGCGCGCCTCTTCATCCATGGACAGATACGCATCGCCTTCACGGTCAATGAGGGACTTGGCGGTTTCCACGATGTCATATCCGTGGTAACCGTCGTCCGGCACATCCACATCTTTTCCAAGAAGCTGGAGGTAACGGGCATTGACCGATTCCGCCAGGTGGGCAATCTGGCTGCCCGCGTCATTCACATAGTACTCGGCATACACATCATATCCTGCCGCGCGGAGCAGGTTCACCAGAGCAGAACCATAAGCCGCGCCGCGGGCGTGCCCGATATGGAGCGGTCCTGTAGGATTGGCAGACACATATTCCACAAGGATCTTGTCCTTTTTATCTTTCGGAAGATCTCCGTAAGAAGCGCCGGCGGAAAGGATATTTCTTAACTCGGCATACACCGTGTCTGCCGCCAGAAAGAAATTGATGAATCCCGCTCCTGCGATTTCCATTTTAGAAACGAGAGGCGCGTCAATATATTTCACGATACTTTCCGCAATGGCGCGGGGCGCTTTATGTGCCGTCCCTGCCCACTGCATGGCCGCATTCGTGGAATAATCGCCGAATTCCTTCGCTTTCGGTATTTCCAGGCGCTGCACAGGGGCATACTCCCCATGGGGAAGTTCGCCTGCCGCCTCGGCCGCCGCCCTTGCCCTTTCAATAATTTCTTTCAGTTCTTCTCTGACTTCCATGAAGTTTCCGATTCCTCCCGCACATCAATAATAATTTCGTTCAGATGGCTGAAAAGCCCTTTCATTTCAATGTCATAAACCAGGCGGAGCCGCCCCTTTCCCCCGCTCACCGTATCGGTGATTTCTTTCGAAGAAACAGTGATTTCCACAGGTCCTGCCGGCGTTATATACTCCGACTTTGCCACAGTGCCCGGACGGTATTCCGTTTCCTGGAGAAAACTCCCCTGCCGTGAAAGCGTGACATGGTCACCGTACATACAGATCGTCGTCGTCGTTCCCTCCATGCCGGAAAGAGACGTTTCCTCGTAGGTCAGGTACCGGCAGTCCTCATCTTCACCGTACACGCCCGGCGTTTCCAGTACCACTTCCTCCGCCTTTCCCCGTTCGTCCCGCTGGATCGACTTGCAGCGGATCATGACCTGCTTTTCCACGGTACCCCGTCCTTCTTCAAACAAAAGAAATGCCGAAAAACAAAAACGCGTTTCGGTATTTTTCTAAAAATATTTACAATTAATTATATCACATTCAAAAGCGGAAAATTCGCCATGAAAAAAGAAAATAAGATTATCCCAGCGCCACGTCGAGAGCCATCATGACCATGAAACCGACAGCAAAGGAAACCACGCCTATATCGGAATGTTCCCCTGCCGACATTTCAGGAATGAGCTCTTCCACGACGACGTAAATCATGGCGCCTGCAGCAAAGCTGAGAAAGCAGGGAAGAAGCGGGACGACAAGACTCGTAAGCAGAATCGTCAGAACCGCGCCGACCGGTTCCACAACACCCGAAAGGAAGCCTCCGAAAAAGGATTTCCAGCTCCCCATGCCCGACGCTTTGAGAGGCATGGAAATAATGGCCCCCTCCGGGAAATTCTGAATAGCAATCCCCGCTGAAAGAGCCATCGCCCCTGCCGCTGTCAGACCGCTGCTGCCGGCAAGAACCCCCGCATATACCACGCCTACCGCCATTCCCTCAGGAATATTATGGAGCGTCACCGCCAAAATGAGCATCGTCGTCTTCTTGAGATGGCTCCTCGGCCCTTCCGCCGTTTCCGCATTCATGTGCAGATGAGGAATAATGTGATCCAGAAACAGAAGAAACGCCACACCCACACCGAAACCGATCACCGCGGGAAGGAACGCCCACCGCCCCATAGGCGCCGACTGCTCCAGCGCCGGAAGAAGCAGACTGAAAAACGAAGCAGCTACCATCACACCCGATGCAAATCCCGTAAGGCCGCGCTGAACCGATCGGTGCAGCCGTCCCCGCATGAAAAAGACACACGCCGCCCCCAGCGTCGTACCAAGAAGGGGAATCATAAGCCCCCAGAAAACATCTTCCATATATATCCCCTATATTTTATACTCTGATTTATATTATTTTACCGCTTTTCTGCCAGCAAAAGTATCTTTTCTTCCCCTGTATAGAAATATTTTTTCGGATCAATCAGCTTCCCCCTGCGCCGAAAGGATTTTTCCACCCCGTTCATCTGCGTCTTTCCGCCATGATAAAACCGCTCCTCCGAAGAAGAGCAGTTTCCTTACTGCAGCCGGATCTGCATATTATCCGTGATATATTCCAGCGCGCCGGGATACTCTGCGGCATACGCCCGGTAAAGGTACTCCAGCGCCTTGTCCCGATTGATTTCCGTACCGAGACCCTCGGCATAGCAGATTCCCAAATGGTACCAGCTGGCCGCCTCTTCCATTTCAGCCCCTTTTTCATACCAGCGGAACGCTTCCGCCACATTCGGAAGGATTTCATTTCCCACAAGGTACATCGTTCCGATTTCATCCGCCGCACCCCCCTGGCCCAGGGCAAATGCCTGCTTGTACATCTCCACAGCGGCCGCTTTATCTTCAGTAACGCCCGCACCGTAGCGGTAACACTGGGCAAGAGCGGAATACGCCGCCGCCAGATTCATACCCGCCGCCTTCTGATAGAGGGCGACCGCCTTTTTTTCGTCCCGCTGCACACCGATGCCGTGAAGATAACTTTGTCCCAGCGCCCACATGCCCATGGGATAGCCGCGGTCCGCCGTTTCCTTAAAGCAGTCTGCCGCTTTCCTGTCATCCTTCTCTACCGCGCTGCCTTCCATATAGCAGCGGCCTATCATGAAGAGAGCGTCCAAGTCCCCTGCTCCTGCCGCCTTCCGGAAATAGGAAAATGCTTTCCCTTCATCAAAATCCACACCCTGCCCTGCATAATACATAAAGCCTATCGATGTGAGCGCCTCCCTGGAATGCATTTCTTCCGCCTTCCTGTACAGGGAAAGCGCTTTTTTTCCATCTTCTTCCACTTCTTCTCCCAGGCGGTACATATCGCCGAGAGCATTGAGAGAACGCCAATACCCTTTTTCTACGCCTTTCTCCAGCCAGAAGACAGCCTGCTTCCCACTCTTTTCCACACCGAACCCGTACAGATACATATCGCCCAGCTCATCAGCAGCCACGATATCCCCCGCTTCCGCCGCCTTCACGACAGACGGAAAATACCCGCGGCAAAGCACCGCCCTCTCCTCAGAGCGGGGATCCTCCATGTACGCCAGATTCAACTGGGACAACAGTTCGCCGACCGCCGCGCCTTTCCCGTGCCAGTAGCGGGCTTCCGTTTCATTCCTGTCTTTAATCGAGCCGAGACCGTGATTGTAATACTCACCGAGGAAGTACATCGCCCGGCCGCAGCCTGCCCCGGCAAGCTCCATAAATAAAGGAAACGCTTCATCAAGCCAGCACCGGATGTAGAGCGCTTCCGCCTTATTCAATAACTTTTCGTCAAACATACGAACCTCTCTCATTACCTGTGTACCTATTGTAACACAGTCGGCCTGTGTAAAAAACATCCAACGACGCATATAGGAATATATTGTATAAGAAAAGATGATATATGCCGTATTGGAATATTTTTAATATTTTTGGCGTCAGATATCAGCTTCTATTCTTTCTGCCGTTACAGAATCACACGTTTCGTTTTCCTCATCACGGCAGCAGATCCTTTGCTGATATTTCGTATGACACCTAACGGAAATCATATGCTTCGGCTTTTAACTCACAGCTAAC
>OJPW01000048.1_pt1 | contig 123343 bp, 116 predicted proteins | sample 1598571 | NCBI WGS metagenome assembly OJPW01 (sample SAMN03922493, study PRJEB24848) | human gut metagenome | isolation source: stool sample | host: Homo sapiens | place: Germany | collected 2011-05
TTGACCGTGTTTTGCCTACTTTTGCACGAACAAAAGTAGGCCCCCGCCGGGCAGGTGTACAGGTTATGCCTTTGCAAAAGGCTCCGCGACGCCGACAAGCGACTGCAAATTTGACATTAAAATGATTTGATATAAAGTAAAAGTTTCCGCAGGAGGTACCACATGCTTCAGAAGCTCCAAAATTTAGCCGCTTTCTCTTCCGCCTGCCAGGCGCTGCGCGCGGGCAAAAGCCCCCTGCTGCTGGATGGCCTTGCCGCCGTCCATAAGGCCCACTTCGCCGCCGCCCTGTGCCGGGAACTGGGCCGGGGCGCCGTCCTCCTCACCGATGAGGAGGCTGCCGCCACCCGCCTGATGGAGGATATCAACCGCTTTTACGGCGAGGAACGGGCGCTGCTGTACCCCGAACGGGAATTCACCTACCACAGCGTGGAAAGTGTAAGCCGGGAATATGAGCAGCTGCGGCTGGGCGTTCTGCGGCGGCTGCAAAGGGACCCTTCCCTCATCGTGGTGGGGACGGTGGCCGCTGCCCTGCAGCCCACCCTGCTGCCGGAGCAGCTTTCGGCCGCCACGCTGAGCCTGCGGGTGGGGCAGGAATACCCACCCCAAAAGCTGCTGGAATTTTTGGTGCAGGCGGGCTACCAGCGGGCCGAGCAGGTAGAGGGCATCGGGCAGTTCGCGACCCGGGGCGGCATTGTGGATTTTTACCCGCCGCAGTACAGCTGGCCCATCCGGCTGGAATACTGGGGGGACGAGGTGGATTCCATCGCGGCCTTTTCGCTGGAAAGCCAGCGCCGGGAGGACAGCATGAAGCTGGTGGAGATCACCCCCGTGCGGGAGCTGCTGTACCACCCCGCCGAGCTGGCCGCCCAGCTGAAAGAAAAGCTTTCCCGGCTGAGCCCGAAGCAGCGGGCGCTGTGCGAGGAGACCCTACGGCAGGATATGGAGCTGCTGGAGGGGGGCGTTGCCCTGCCCGCCGCCGACCGCTATGCCGGGCTGCTGTGCCCGGCGGGCAGCAATCTGCTCTCCTACCGGGGGGAGCAGCTGCTGCTGCTTTCCGAAGGGGTGAACCTGAAGGAGAGCCTGAACCACACCTGCTGGCAGCAAAAGCAGGATGTGACCGCCCTGCTGGAGGAGGGAACTCTGGCCCCGGGCTGCGCTTTTCTGTTCCCGGAGGCGGGGGTGCTGGCGGAGGAGCTGCCCGTCCTCCCCACCGTCATTCTGGATAGCTTTCCCCGCAGCTACCCCGGCCTGCCGCTGGCGGGGCTGTACCATGTTGCGGCCAATGCGCTTTCGGTTTGGGGCGGGGCGCTGGACCCCCTGTGTGAGGACCTGGAAAGCTACCGGCAGCGGGACTGGACCATATGGCTGCTGGCCGGTACCGAACGCGGCGCCCTGGCGCTGACCGAGGACCTGACCCGCCGGGGATTTGCGGCGAGATTTGTAAAATCTCCGGAAAATATTACAACCGGTAAAATATTTGTGCTGCCGGGCGGGCTTTCCTCCGGCTTTGAATACCCCGAGCTGCGCTGGGCTGTCATTACCACAGCCAAGGGCGGCAGCACCACCGCCGCTAAAAGCCGCCGCAAGGCCCGCCGCCAGCAGGGCGAGGTGCTGCGGGAACTGACCGATCTGACCCCCGGCATGGCTGTGGTCCATGTGGCGCACGGCATCGGCATTTTTGAGGGGATCGTAAAGCAGGAAATCGGCGGCGTCACCAAGGATTACATCAAGATCCGGTATGCCGGCACCGATATGCTGTATGTCCCCGTCACTCAGCTGGACCTGGTGACCAAATATGTGGGCGGCAAGGATGAGCAGACCGTTAAGCTGAACCGGCTGGGCGGCAACGAATGGAACCGCACCCGGCAGCGGGTCAAAAAATCGGTGGAGGATATGGCGGCGGAGCTCATCCAGCTGTATGCCAAGCGCAGCACTGTAAAGGGCTTTGCCTTTAGCCCGGACAGCGACTGGCAGACCGAGTTTGAGCAGCGCTTTGAATACGAGGAAACCGACGATCAGCTGCGCTGCATCGAGGAGATCAAGCACGATATGGAGCAGCCCGCCCCCATGGACCGGCTGCTGTGCGGCGATGTGGGCTTTGGCAAAACGGAGGTCGCCCTGCGGGCGGTCTTTAAGTGCGTGCTGGATGGCAAGCAGTGCGCTGTGCTGGTGCCCACTACCATCCTAGCGTGGCAGCACTACCAGACCTTCCTGCGGCGGCTGGAGGGCTACCCCGTCACAGTGGAGCTGCTTTCCCGCTTCCGCACGCCGAAGCAGCAGAAGGAAATTCTGCAAAGGCTGGCAGACGGCAAGATCGATGTGGTGGTGGGCACCCACCGCCTGGTACAGGAGGATGTGCGCTTTAGGGATCTCGGCCTCTGCGTCATCGATGAGGAGCAGCGCTTTGGCGTGAAGCAGAAGGAGAAATTCAAGCAGCTGAAGGGCAGCGTGGATATCCTCACCCTTTCCGCCACGCCCATCCCCCGGACGCTGAACATGGCAATGAGCGGCATCCGGGATATGTCGGTCATCAACGAGGCGCCGCAGGACCGCCACCCGGTGCAGACCTATGTGCTGGAATATGACGACCATATCATCACCGAGGCGATACGAAAGGAGCTGCGGCGGGGCGGGCAGGTATTTTACCTGCACAACCGCATCGATAACATAGAGCTGACGGCCGCCCACCTCAAGGAGGAGCTGCCGGAGGCGCGCATCGTTACAGCCCACGGCAAAATGAGCGAGGAGGAGCTTTCTGAGATCTGGCAGCGTCTGCTGGAGCGGGAGATCGATATTCTCGTCTGCACCACCATCATCGAGGCGGGGGTCGATGTCCCCAACTGCAACACCCTCATCATAGAGGACGCCGACCGGATGGGGCTTTCGCAGCTGTACCAGCTGCGGGGCCGGGTGGGGCGCAGCGGACGCCGTGCCTATGCCTACTTCACCTTCCGCCGGGGCAAGGCGCTTTCCGAAATCAGCGAAAAGCGGCTGGAGGCCATCCGGGAATTTACCAGCTTCGGCAGCGGCTTCCGAATCGCCATGCGGGACTTGGAAATTCGCGGCGCCGGCAACATTCTGGGCAGCGCCCAGCATGGGCAGATGGAGGCGGTGGGCTACGACCTCTACCTGCGGCTTTTAGGGGACGCCATAAGGGAGCAGAAGGGCGAAAAACCCGTAGAGAACCTGGAGTGCCTGGTGGATATTCAGATCGAGGCGCACATTCCGGAAAAATATATCCCGTCGCTGGCGCAGCGCATTGATATTTACAAGAAGATCGCGGCCATCCGCACCGAGGAGGACTGGAGCGACACCATGGACGAGCTGTGCGACCGCTTCGGCGAGCCGCCGCGCTCGGTGGCGGGGCTGCTGGATGTGGCGCTGATCCGCAGCCGGGCGGCGGCGCTGGGCATCCGGGAGATCGACCAGCGGGTGGGCAGCCTGCTGTTCTACAGTGACCGGATAGACCGCGGCGACCTGCTGGCGCTGACAAAGGCCCTGCCGGGCCGGGTGCTGATGAACGCCGGGGCGAAGCCCTACCTGACGGTGAAGCTGCAAAAGGGGCAGGAGCCGATGGCGGGCATCCGGGAGGTGCTGACGGTGCTGGAGGCCGACCGCCCCGCGGCGGCCGAGGGCTGCCCGCAGTAAAACGGAGGGTCGGCCCGAGGGGAGCCAAGGGGCGGCCGGCCGTGCGGCCCGGCCCCCCGGAGGACCTTCCGGGGGAAATGGGGCCAACCGGGGCGGTGCTGCCGCCCAAAAGCGATTGCAGAACCCGAAAATGTGGGATATAATAGGGGCAGAAATTTGTGAAGGGTGCAGGGAGTGCCGGACGCCCGGCCGGCGGGCCGCAGGCCCGCCGAACCGGCCCCCGCAGGGGGCGGCAAAAGGCGGAGCCTTTGCCGGGCGGCCGGAAGGCCCGCGCCCCGGGAAAACCTGCCGAGGAGGGAGACCATGCAGAAACTGACGGCGGCGACCGTATTTGCGGAGCTGCAGGGAAAAGAGATCGCGCTGATAGGGCTGGGGGTGAGCCACCGCCCGGTGGCAAGGTTGCTGGCCCGAAAGGGCATGAATGTGACCATCTACGATAAGAAGAGCCCGGAGGAGCTGGGCGAAGCAGCAAAAGAGCTGACCGCCATGGGGGTGGCATTCGTCACCGGGGCGGACTACCTGCAAAAGCTGCGGGGAGATGTGATCTTCCGCACGCCGGGCATGTATTTTAATCACCCGCGGCTGAAGGAGCTGATGAAAGCGGGCGCTGCCGTCACCAGCGAGCTGGAGCTCTTTATGCAGTGCTGCCCCTGCCCCATCATAGGGGTGACGGGCAGCGACGGTAAAACCACCACCACCAGTCTGATCGCTGAGATGCTGCGGCAGAGCGGCAAAACGGTGCATTTAGGCGGCAACATCGGGCGGGCGCTGTTCCCGGAGCTGGAAACGGTAAAGCCGGACGACATGGCGGTGGTAGAGCTTTCCTCGTTCCAGCTGCTTTCGATGCGGCAGAGCCCGGAAATAGCGGTGGTGACCAATGTGACCCCGAACCATCTGGATGTGCACGGGACGATGGAGGAGTACATCGCCGCCAAGAAAAACATTTTCCTGCACCAGGGGGCCTTTACCGCTACGGTGCTGAACGCGGACTGCCCCACGACTGCCGGCTTTGCGGCGGAGGTACGGGGCGACTGCCGGTGGTTCAGCCGGCGGCACCCGGTGGAGCGCGGCGCCTGGCTGGATGAAGCGGGCACCCTGCACTACACTGACGGCAAGGGGGATACCCCCCTCTTCGCGATGAGCGAGATAAAGATACCGGGGCTGCACAATGTGGAAAATATGCTGACGGCCATCGCGGCGGTGTGGGGACTGGTTCCCCCGGAGGTGATCCGCCATGTGGCGAACACCTTCCCCGGGGTGGAGCACCGCATTGAATTTGTGCGGGAGCTGGACGGGGTGCGCTGGTACAATGATTCCATCGCCACCAGCCCCACCCGCACCATAGCCGGACTGGAGAGCTTTGACCAAAAGCTCATCATTATCGCTGGGGGATACGATAAGCACCTGGACTACACCCCGCTGGCCGGGCCGGTGCTGGAGCATGTCAAGGCGCTGATCCTGACCGGGGCGACGGCGGATAAGATAGAAAAGGCTGTGACCTCTCATCCCGGCTATGCCGAAAGCGGCCTGGTGCTGCGGCGGGCGGCCACGCTGGAGGAAGCCGTGACAATGGCCCATGAGCTTGCCAAGGCGGGGGATATCGTTTCGCTTTCGCCGGCTTCCGCCAGCTTTGACTGCTACCCGAACTTTGAGGTGCGGGGGCAGCACTACAAGGCGCTGGTGAATGGGCTGAAGTGAGGCCAAAAGGCGGAAAGAAATTTTGCAAAGAGCGCCGAGAGGCCCGCAGGGCAAACCGTCCGCAGGACGGTTTCGACGGCGGCTGTGCCGCTGTCGGCTCCGGTGCAGCCGGAGCGCCCGGCGGGCCGGTGCCCGGATTTTGTGGGGACCCGAAAAAGCGCTTCCCGGGGCCTGCCGGGGTTATCCCAGGGCGGGGCACAGATTTTAGGCGCTTACGCGGGCAGAAACTCGGTTTGATGTTTTTGCGGTTTGCTGTAACTGCCCCAGGAGGGGACTCTGATTTTTAACAGATGAATAAGCAGGAGCTTTGCTCATGCCCCGTACAGGGTATGAGTGGGGCGTAAAAAAGGAGGAACACCATGAGTATCACGACCGAAAGAATAGCGGCAGCTGCGAGAAAGCTGTGCGAAGCCCCCGGCCCCAGCGGCCGGGAATGCGCCGCCTATGCCGCCGCCAAGGAGCTGCTCTCCCCGATGGGAGAGGTAAAGCGCACCCCGCTGGGCAGCCTGCTGTGCTGCGTCAATGAGGGCAAGGAGGGCGCGCCCCACCTGCTGCTGGAGGCCCATCTTGACCAGATCGGGTTTATTGTGACGCGGGTGGAGGAAGGCTTTTTGCGCTTTAGCAAAATTGGCGGGATAGACGCCCGCTGGCTGCCTGCCACCCCTGTGGTCATCCACGCGGCAGCGGGCGATTACCCCGGCATTATCACCTCGGTGCCGCCCCACCTGGCGGGGGATGGCAGCGACCATTCCATCAAGATCGAGAATCTGCTGATCGATACCGGGTTTACCGCCGAAACGGCGGCGAAGCTTTTTGCGCCCGGCGATATTGTGACCTTTGCGGCGAAGCCTGTAGAGCTGCTGAATAAGCGGCTGGCGGGGCCCGCCTTGGATGACCGCATTGGCTGCGCGGCGGTGATAGCGGCAGCCGAGGAAATAGCGGCCGAAAAGCCGGACTGCAGGGTAACGGTGCTGCTCTCCAGCATGGAGGAGGTGGGCGGCCAGGGCGCCGAGACCGGCGGCTTTACCAGCCAGCCGGACTATGCCATCGCGGTGGATGTGAGCTTTGGGGATGGCTTTGGCTGCGCGCCGGAGAAAACCAGTCCCCTAGGCGGCGGCACCATGCTGGGCTACGCCCCCACCCTGAACCGGGACTTTACCCTGAAGCTGAAAAAGCTGGCCGAGGAAAATAACATCCCGCTGCAGCACGAGCCGATGGGCGGCCGCACCGGCACCGACGCTGACGAGCTGGCCACCGCCGGACGGGGCATTAAAATGGCGCTGCTTTCCATCCCGCTGCGGAGCATGCATACCGTGGCCGAGACCATTGACCCTGAGGACGCGGCGAATACCGCCCGGCTGATGGCGCTGGCGGCAAAGGAGGGCTTTTAACATGAAATACGAACAGCTGTGGAAAGATATAGAGACCCTGTGCGCCCTGCGCGGCCCCAGCGGCCGGGAAGCTGCCGTCCGGGAGTATCTCATCGAGCAAATAAAAGGCCACGCAGAGTATGAGGTGGACCCGCTGGGTAACCTGCTGGTGCGCAAAAAGGGGAAAAAGCCTGCCAAAAAGGTGCTGCAGCTTTCCGCCCATATGGACGAAGTGGGCTTTATTATCACCAACATTGATGAAAAGGGCTTCCTTTCCTTTGCGCCGGTGGGCGGCATACAGCCGGAGGTGACCGGCGGCCGCATGGTGCTGGTGGGCGATAACGCCATCCCCGGGATGGTGGGCTGCAAGCCGGTGCACCTGTGCGATGATAAAGAGCGCAGTGACCCCGGCAAGATCAGCAATATGAAGATAGACATAGGGGCGAAGGACAAGGCCGAGGCCGAAAAGCTGGTTTCCCTGGGGGATATGGTGACCTTTACCGGGCCGGTGGTACACTACGGCGAAGGCCGTGTGGCCGGCCGCGCGCTGGATGACCGGGCCGGCTGCGCCATGCTGCTGGCGATGATCCGGGAGGAGCTGCCCTGCGACTGCTGCTTCTCCTTTACGGTGCAGGAGGAGGTGGGCTGCTTTGGCGGCAAGACCGCTGCCTACACCCTGCGGCCCGACATCGCGATAGCGGTGGAGACCACCACGGCGGGCGACCTGGCCGGGGTGCCGGAGGAGAAAAAGGTGTGCCGTCTGGGCAATGGGCCGGTGGTATCCTTTATGGACCGGGGCACCATATACACCTACGACCTGTATAAAAGGGTGCGGGCGCTGGCGGATGCGCATAACATCCCCAACCAGACCAAGGAAGCGGTGTGCGGTGGCAATGAGAGCCGCAGCCTGATGACTGCCGCGGGCGGCAGCGAGGTGCTGGCGATCTCCATTCCCAGCCGGTACCTGCATTCCCCCGCCTGCGTGGCCGATGAAAAGGACATTGAAAACACGCTGGAGCTGCTGCGGCTGCTGCCGGAGGCGCTGGCGCTGTGATGATAAGGGGTCTGAGCTACGATGACCGTCGGCTGCGGGACCTGCCTGGCGAGCCGCTGCTGGCCACGATGGTGGAATCGGCGGCACGGTGCTGCGGCATGGGACTCATTTATGAGTTCTGGGGCGTTTACGAGGGACTGCGGGACCGGACCCCGAAGGGGGTCATTCTGCAAAAGGGACACGCCCTGTGGGCAAGCGCCTTTTGCCCCGAAGCGGCGGCGGAGATCGTGGATTTTCTGCAATGGCGGCAGGAGGGCTGGGTGATGCTGTGCCCGACCCTGGCCGCCCTGTGGCGGGAAAAGACCGGGGAAGCGGGGCTTCCCCTGGCGGTGATGGAGCTGCCGGAGGGGGTGGGGGTTTCTCTGCCGGAGGCGGAGTACCGCACCCATACGGCGACCGCGGCGGCCGGCTGCAACCGGGCGGTGGGGGAGGTTTCCCCTGCCCAATATGAAGCGGCGGTGGTGAACCTGCATCTGGTGGAGCGCCGCCGGGTGGGCCACACCGTAACGCTGGAGCGGGACGGAAAGGCCGTTTCCGCGGCGGCGGTGACCGACTGCGGCACCCGGTACGGGCAGATCAGCTATGTGGCGACGCTGCCCGAATACGAGGGACAGGGCTATGGCCGGGCGGTGGTGTACCACTGCGCCGGGTGGCTGCTGGAAAAGAATCTCATCCCGCTGGTGGCCTGCGAGGCCCACCGGGAGAGCTTCTACGCCGGGCTGGGGTTCCGGAAAATAAGTGAAGTGACGGTTTTTACCGGGTGATCCCCCGAGGCGGCGGGGGAGGTTGGGAGGATGGCAAAGCGGCAGGTGAAAGCAGGCTGATGCCCGTTGGAGCGAAGCGCAGGCGGGCTGATGCCTGTCGAACCGCCGCAAAGCCAGCGCCAAACCTCCTTCGTCGCCGGGGATTTGACAGCGGGGCCCTTTTCGTGGTAAGATAGAGGTTGTTCCCTGCGGGAGTGGCGGAATGGCAGACGCGCTGGTCTTAGGAGCCAGTACCTATGGTGTGTGGGTTCAAGTCCCATCTCCCGCACCAAATAAAAAAGACGCCATGTGGCGTCTTTTTTATTTGGTGCCAAGGGGAGCAGAAAGCCTGTGCAAAGGGTTAGTCTGTGCCCTGATGAAACGCGAAAGGTGAACCCGCTCCGGTTCTCCCCCCCCTTGAAAAGCTTATAGCTTATATAGGAAACTCCCCCGGATGTTACAAGGGTGCTCATAAGACAGTAATTCTCCAAATTACGATTATGGCATCTGTCAGGCAGGATTGGTAAACGAGATAACGGGTATTCGGTGTAAATGCCGAATACCCGTTATTTTTTTGCCGTCACGAAAAGCAATAGATTTATTCACAGCTTTCGAGTATAATTAAGTCATATCTATCTTATCCCATCCATTCCAAGATTTTTTGAAAAATCTCAAAAAAGTTTGGAAACATTGGAACAATTCAGCCTCTCTCATGCCATATATAGTAGAGGGCTGAATACAGAAGCGATTGGAGGTGACGCTGATGGACAAGCAAACAGGCCCGAAAGATTTTCTTGTGGTGCTGCCCGGTGAAATCATTGAGATACCGCAGGACAGCGATAAGTCATGGCTGACACTATTTTACAGTTTGCCAAAGGAACTTGCAGAAAAGTGGAAACCTGCCTATGAGCTGCCCCGCTGTCCCTATGAGGTTTTGCGGACGGACAAGTATGACCACATCGTATGTGACGATATGTTCAAGCTACTTGTGTGGGACTGCTACGCATGGAGTGCATGGCAGTTCTTCCAAGTGAAGGACCGAAAGGGTAACTACCGTGATATTCCCGGCGATATGAAGCAATACGCAGGCTATTTCCCCTTGTGGCGGCTTTCGTACAGCATCATCCCCTACATCCGCATGAAGTTTGAGCAGAACGGGCTTGGCTTCCAAAACCTTTACAACATCCCGCAGGGCGTGGAGGTGCCGTGGCTTACCTATCAGCAGTTCAGCAATCTGATCGGCAATGTCACCGATATGGTGGTTGCAGAACAGGATTGGCAGCCGATGATCGATGCGATCTGGGAAAACCGCACCGTGGAGGACTACGAAACCACCAGCAGCACCGTTAAAACCGACTTCATGCGGAAGTGGCATCATAACCGCTCCGGCAAGCCGATTTCTCTGGATGAAATGATGGAGAGCGAGGATGTCGATATTTTCGAGGTAGCCGACCCACGGGGCGAGTTTGAGCAGAAGGTGATTTCTGAAATGCAGATTGCCGCCTTTTCCGAGCAGAGCATCACAGAGAAAGACCGGGAGATATTGAAGCTGCGTATGGACGGATTGACCGAGCAGGAAATTGCAGACAAGGTTGGCTACAAGACCGCCAGCGCAGTCCATAAGCGGATTGCCAGGATCGCAGACGCTTATGAGGATTTTTTGACTGTGGAATACAGAAAATATTTGGACGGGCATCCCGAGGAGGGCGTGTGATGAATACGCAAGATATATGGTCTATCGCAGGAGCAATTATTGCCAGCATAGGTGGCGCAGGTGTAATTATCTGTGCTGTGTCTGGATTTGTGTGCAATCGAATTGCAAAACACTTAGATGCAAAATATGAACAAAGGTTGAATAAAGAGCTTGAAAAATATAAAGTAGAGTTAGAGCGAAACAGACACATAACAAAAACTCAATTTGATAAAGAATTTGAAATTTATCATCAGCTCTCAAAATCGTTCTTCTCGATGATAGTAAAACTATCATCATTTACCGAAGGAACGCTTGAATTAAAAGATGCGCCAAAAGAGAACCGGGATATAAAAATCAATGAATTTATGCGCATGGTCGAAGTAACGAGTGCTGCGCAAAATGCTTTGTACGAAAATGCAGCATTTATTCCAAAAGATATCTTTGAACAGTATGATGTAATTTACAGTAAAGCAAATGATTTGTTTTGGCTTTATGAGAAAAGAATGCAGGAGTATGCATTTAAGAAACTTGATTTTGATGCGTTAGTCACCGATGAAGACAAAGCTGTTATAAAGGAAATTGAGAAAGAGTTCTCTTCCGTAAACGCAAAACTTCGTGAATACTTATCAACACTATCAATCGTAGAATAAATACCAATCATAGCAGTCACGAGAAATCGTGGCTGCTTTTTCATGCGGGAAAGGAGTTTTTATGAGCAGAGAACCGTTTGAAGCCATGCCCGACGTGATGGACGCAAAGCAGCTTGCCGAAGCATTGCAGATTTCCAAAGCTGGGGCATACAACCTTTTGAGCAGCCCGGATTTCCCAACCTTGCGGATCGGTGGGCGCAAATTGGTGATGAAAAATGAGCTGGTGGAGTGGCTGAAAAGCCGCACAAACAGAACACCATGAAAATGCAGTCAAGAGCTGGAAGAGTGGCAAATCAGCCGACAGGACAAAGTGAAATGTACTCCGCATCGTTTGGGGAAATCAGGAGGTTTTATGAGAACAGGGCTTACCAAAAAGCAAAAGACAACCGTGATTTATTTTGACGAGCATAGCCGCATCATTGAGGTACAGACCCACAACACCGATCTCAAAAAGCGGCTAACAGCATTTGCGGCAAAGTACCCGTAATGCTGCCGTCAGACCGACGATGATGAGCAAGGAGGGCTGACCTTTGATATTGAAAAAGGACGGTTGAGCTTTGCCGTGCAGGAGGCAGCGAACAGCCATGCCTATGAGCGCACGGCCAATGAGCGAAGCGGCGACGAGCGCTGGAAGGAGCTGCGCGACAACCGCAACTGGACGCGGCTGGAGCACTGAAAAAGCGATAAAATGGAAGAAAGAAGAGAAAGAGCCCGACTGAGTCGGGCCCTTTCTCTATCCGTTTCCGCGGGAAGACGGGAGGTGCTTTTGTTCCGCAGCTTCCACAGGGCGATCAGTTCCTATGGAAAAGGAGCGAAAATTTTTCCGTCCCGCCTGTTGACAGGAGGGACATCACAGACTATAATACTTCAAAAACGAACAGTTCAAAAAAGAACGGAGGAAGGGCATGAACCGAAGCATATCGATCTCCCGAAAGATCACTCTGGCCTACAGCGAAGTGTGCAAGCCGCTCTGCAAGGAGCTGGGCCTGCCGCAGACGGCCTTCGACATACTGATGTTCCTGGGGAACAACCCGGCCTATAAAACGGCCAGCGAGATCGTGGAGATCCGCCGCCTCAAGGCGAATCTCGTATCGGTCAATGTGGAAAAGCTCGTGCAGGAGGGCTATCTCACGCGCTGTGCGGTGGCGGGCGACCGACGGAAGACGGAACTTCTCTGCACCGAAAAGGCAGCGCCCATCCTCACACGCGGGCGGCAGCTCCAGAAGGATTTTTCCGAGAGCCTCTTTGCCGGCATGGACGAAGCGCGGCGGGAAGCCTTCGCCGCGGCGCTCGCGGAGATCGAAACCAATCTTGATGCAATTCTGGAGGCAAACGAACCATGAGTATCCTGACGACCGTTCTGGTCACGTTTTTTGCGGGCATGGGTGCGGGGCTTGGCACCGGCTTTGCCGGGATGAGCGCCGCCGCAGTCATCAGCCCCATACTGATCACCTTTCTGGGCGTTGAGCCCTACATGGCCGTGGGCATCGCACTCTCGTCCGATGTGCTCGCAAGCGCCGTCTCGGCCTACATTTACCACAAAAACAAGAATCTCGACATTAAAAACGGCCTCATCATGATGGCGAGTGTGCTGCTCTTCACCGTTATCGGCAGCTATGCGGCAAGCCTCGTCCCCTCGGCGACGATGGGCGGCTTCTCCGTCTTCATGACGTTCCTGCTGGGCGTCAAATTCATCCTGCGCCCCGTGATGACCACGAAGGAAACGATGGCGCAGGTGGACGCAAAAAAGCGCGCGGTGCAGTCGCTTGTCTGCGGCGCGATGATCGGAATGATCTGCGGCTTCATCGGCGCAGGCGGCGGCATGATGATGCTGCTCATCCTCACGAGCGTCATGGGCTACGAGCTGAAAACGGCCGTCGGCACGAGCGTTTTCATCATGACCTTCACCGCCCTGACCGGCGCCGTTTCCCACTTTGCCATCGGGGGATTGCCGGATACGCTCACATGGGTGCTGTGCGTCGTCTTCACGCTCCTCTGGGCGCGTATCGCCGCAGTCTTTGCCAACCGTGCGCAGCCCAAGACCCTCAACCGCGCAACGGGCGTGGTGCTCGTGGTGCTGGGCATTGCCGTGATGGGCTTTCAGCTGCTTGCGTGAAAATATGCCCCTTTGACGATCACTTCACTTTTCTTCACCATCACAAGACCTCCTGCGTCCCTTCGTTTTTTGATAGGAAGGAAGGAGGTCTTCTCTTTTGCCGAAAACAAGAAAAAACCTCACTTCCAAAGAAGTGAGGTTTTGGCGGAGACTGCCGGACTCGAACCAGTGACCTCCTGCGTGTGAAGATACGTAAGGGCTTGAATCCCATGCTATGCAGTGCGTTCAGAGACGCTTGCATCCGATTTTTTCGGGAAAGAGGAGGTTTGCAAGCCCATTGAGTCAAGTGTGTCCATTCGCTGATTTACTGATATTGGTCAGGGTATTGGTCAATGCGCCGTGTTCATAAAATCAGTCGGGCGGTGTCATTCCTCTGGACTGAGGTGTTGCCGAGATGGTAGCTTGGATAGACGAAATTGTCAAGTCATACCTATGCGTTGAAACTGGCACAAACATTTGTCCGCAAGTTAGAGCGCATTACCAGCAAAAAGTTTGCAGAAAAGATAGAGGATTCCGAATGACAAATACGCAGTCTCTTGGTGCAATAGAAGCAACCAATCCTGTACTGACGGTTGCTCCACCAAGGAAACGGCGTGACCGAAGTCACGCCGCCCCTTGAAAACACAAGGTTTTCACCATTTTTTGATTTTACTGTTTTACGACCACCCGGTATTTCGGTAGGTCTTATTTTGCCTTTTGTATCGCAAACATCATGACGAATGTACCGGCGGCGGACACGAGAACACCGACCAATAATGCAGCCTTTGCGCCGGCACTGTCGAGCAGGGCACCGCCGACTAAGCTTGCAAAAATGCTTGCCATGGAGATAACGGCGGTTATGTATGTCTGACCCTTTGCGGCGTTTCGCTTTTCGATGACCGCATCGGCATAGCGCACCGAGGCGGGGACGAATATTGCAAACGACAGCGCCTGCAGAGCCTCGGCGGCGTAGAGCATCCACACGCTTCCGGCAAGGTAAATTGCAAGCTCCTTCACGGTGAACATTATAACGGCAAAGCGCAGGAGACTCGAGCAGCTAAAGCGCTTACCAAGCCTTGAAAACAGCAGCATCACCGGCACCTCCGTGATCGTCATGAACGCCAAGATGCTGCCCATGTCGGAGCTTCCGCCGCCGACATTGCGCACAAACTCTATCATGAAAACACCGAGCAGCGAGTGCGTGAAGTATAAAAGCGCCGTGCCCAGCAAAAACAACGCAAAGCGCTTGTTCTCCCGCAGAAACTCGAAAATGCCGCTCGGCTTTTCAATTTGCTCTGCCTGCAGCTCGGAGATTTCCCGCTTCGGCTTTGCACCAAGGGCGAGGGAGAGAGTCAGCGAACCGAGCGCAGCGGTAAATATAATGTAGGACACGGGCACACTTTGCACACTCACACGCTCGACCAAGATGCCCAGCGCCACATTTGCAAGCGCATAGAAAAACGAACCCACCGCACGGGCGGCGCTGAAGTTTATCTTTGAGCCGATGCTTTCAAGATAAAAATACAGCGAGATGCACAGCGGCTGGAACAGGATGTTTCCGCCGATGAGCAGCACGAACGCCGCTGAGAGCGGCAGACACGCCGTCGGCATGAAAAGCACCGATATCATCAGCGCAAGAGAAAGTGCCGCTGCGATAAGAATACAGCGCAGAAGCGTGCGCTGGCGGGTCTTATCGATGTGACCGGCAACGAGTGGCTGAGCAATGAAGCCTACGATGTTGCCGAGGGCGAAAATGATGCCGATGTCGTAGTTCGTGTACTGCTTACCTTGCAGATACACCGCCGTGAAGCCGAATATTATGCCGCTGAGCGCCCAATAGCTGGCCTGTATTAGTCCGTACCGTAAATTGAATTTTTTGCTGCAGTCTTTCATAGGCCTAATTATAGCATGTGCGTTTGCTTTTGACAATCAGCATAAACTATGTGTTGCAAAAACAGCAAATTGTGTATATAATGTTAACATCGTTCAAAATACGACGAAGAAAGAGAGAATCACATGGTAGAAAAAATTGACGGCGTTATAAACGCCATCAGCGGTGTACTGTACCAGCCGTACATTGTGCCGCTGTTCCTGCTCGTTGCGGGTGTGTACTTCACCGTCCGCACGGGACTTTTGCAGATAAGCCTGTTCGGCGAGTCTATAAAGGTCGTCAGCGAAAAACCCAAGGAGAAGGGTAGCGTATCCTCGTTCGGTGCACTCATGGTCTCCACCGCATCCCGTGTCGGCACGGGCAACATTATCGGCGTCGCCTCGGCGATCGTCCTCGGCGGCCCGGGTGCGATCTTCTGGATGTGGATAACCGCCATCCTCGGCGGCGCTTCCGCATTTATCGAGTCCACTCTGGCGCAGATCTACAAGCGCAAGGACAAAGACGGCACCAGCTACGGCGGCCCGTCGTACTATATTCAGGACGGTCTCAAGCAGCGCTGGCTCGGCGTTATCTTTGCGATAGTTCTCATCCTCACCTATGCTGTGGGCTACAATATGCTCGCTGCGTATAATACCCAGTCGACCTTCGGCGGCTTTAGCTTCTATGATCCCGAGACCACTCCGTACATAATCGGCGGCATCCTCGCCGTTCTGTTCGGCGCATGCGTACTCGGCGGCGGCCTGCGTCTTACGAAGGTCACCGGCATTCTCGTCCCCATCATGGGCGTATTGTATGTAATCGTCTCGCTCGTGATACTCGTCATGAATATTACCTACATCCCCGCAATGTTCAAGGCAATATTCGTCAGCGCATTTGATTTTGAGGCCATTTTCGGCGGCTTCACCGGCTCTTGCATCATGTGGGGCATCAAGCGTGGCCTTTACTCTAATGAGGCGGGCATGGGCTCTGCCCCCAATGCCGCAGCAAGCGCCGAAGTTGCGCATCCTGCTAAGCAGGGTCTTGTCCAGATGCTGTCCGTGTTCATCGACACGCTGCTGATCTGCACGGCTACCGCTTTCATGTGCCTGTGCGGCCAGCTCAGATCCGGCGGCATCAACTCCGCAGCCTACATCAATGCCGACGGCAGCGCCAATGCGGCAAACTTCATTCAGGACTCCATCTTTGCATCCCTCGGCGCAGCAGGACCGATCTTCATCGCAGCGGCGCTGACCCTGTTTGCGTTCACCACGCTCCTCGGTAACTACTATTACTGCGAGGGCTGCCTGAGATTTATCCTCAAGCGCAAGCCCAGCAAGGCGTTTATCACCTGCTTCCGCATTGTTGCGACAGTTCTGGTGTTCGTCGGTGCGATACTCTCCGCCGGTGTTGTTTGGAACACCGCAGATATGCTGCAGGGCATCATGGTAGTCATCAATGTGCCCGTCATCCTCATCCTCGGCGGCCGGGCTATTGCGGCTTTGAAGGATTACAAGAAGCAGCGCAAGGAGGGCAAGTCGCCTGAGTTCAAGTCTGCCAATATCGGCCTTTCCGGCAAAACCGACTGCTGGGAGTAAAATTTAGACAACAAAAATCTCGATGGTTTTCAAAACCATCGAGATTTTATATCACTTTTTTCTTGAATTTCTGACGCTGGAGAACGGGTCTGCGCCGCCGCCGGAGAACATGGTGAAGTTGAGGCTCGAGGTCACATGGTCGGTCATGGCCTGACGGGCAAGCTCGGGAATGTGCATCTTTATAGCCGAGACAACGGCGGCGTGGTTATAAATCACACTCGACGACCACGGGTTTTCCTCGGAGTTACTGATAAACTTTATCATCGACGACTGATACATCGTCAAGTTCGGCAGCAGCATCTCGTAGCATTTTTGAATATAGCTGTTGCCGCAGGACTCGACGATGAGGCTGTGGAAGGGCATGTCGGTGGCGATCATGCCGTCGTAGTCCTTGCGAATGACGCAGTCGGTAAACTCGTCGGCAAGCTTCTCAAGCTCGGCAACCGTTTCGGCGCTTGCACGCTCCGTGCACAAAGCGGCAGCCTCACACTCTATCGCCGCACGCACGCTGTAGAGATCTATCATATCGCTCAGGCTCAAATCAATGACATAATAGCCGCTGGTGTTCGGCTTTGACACCACAAAGCCCTGCTCGCACAAATTGACAATAGCCTCGGCGACCGGCGTTCTGGATATCCCAAGGGCGGAGGCTATGCTGTTGACATTGAGCTTCGTGCCCGGAGCAATGCGCAGGGACACTATCTCGTCATAGAGCATCTGCGAGACCACATCACGCAGCTTGGATGAGCTGCTGCTTTCCAAATAAGACTGAAACTGAGCTTTATTCATAAAAACACCTCGGAAGCGGATGCAAAAAATGCGCTGCATCCTTGATATTGCATTTCAATACGAAAGGTATTTTACTGCATAATAACTCAAAATGCAACAAAAAAGCTTCCCGAGGGAAGCTTTTTTGTCATATGTATTCTCTTTGGGTGATCCGTTTTATTATCGCCCGAGCCAGAAGTCCGGCGACGCCTATCTTTTTTGCAATATGCTTCTTGCCGTGCAGATAAAGTGCCTTGACCTCGATGCCCGCTATATCCTCCGCGGTGAGCGGATCATCGCCGAGAACGACGAAATCGGCAATCATACCGGGTGCAAGAGTGCCGCGTTTATTCTCCTCATGGCTCATATACGCGGGATTTGCCGTTATCATGCGCAGCGCATCGAGACGCGATATGCGCTCGTCCGGATTGGGATGATTTACGGAGCACGCCATACCGTACAGGGGATTTGGACGAGTGCACGGTCCGTCGGAGCCGTCGCCTACGACAAGTCCGAGGCGGTGCATCGTTCCCAGTGCGTTTAGTCTGTCAGTGCGCTCTCTGCCGAGCACCGAGCACAGATACTCGTCCGGCTCCTGCTTCCAATATATAAACGGCGACTGCGCGGCTATGCACAGCTTTATCTTTGCCGCGCGCTTTAGCTGCTCCTCGCTTGCAAGGCAGACATGGATCATCACATGGCGCGCATCGTCCCACGGCTTATCGGCATAAGCCGCCTCATATGCCGTTATGCACTGCTCCACCGCCGCATCGCCTATGGCGTGCATGGTTATCTGCCAGCCCTCGCGGTTTGCGCCGATGGCGAACTCGTTCACGCGCTCCTGGGGATAATTCAAAACGCCGTAGTTGTTCGGAACGTTCGCATACGGCTCCTTGAGCGCCGCATCCTCTGAGCCGAAGCAGCCGTCGAGGGCAAGCTTGAAGCAGCCGCCGACACGCTTGAAGCCGTGCTTTTTCACGGCCTTGAGGTCCATGGTCTGGAAGAATATGCGGAACGCCTGCGGCAGGCCGGGGGCGAGTATTTTTATCATGTCTATATCCAGATCGTTTGCAAAGCCCACGCCCTCAACGGTGTGCACGAGCCCGATGCCGACCGACGCAAGGTACTCCGCACCTCCGGAGAGACCGCGTATAATATCCATCGTGGGGATATACGCCGTCGCCTCGTTCACGCCGTTATAAAACGCCGACTGGTACAGCCATCCGGTCTCGGTATTGCAGCCGGGATCGGATTTCACCTTATCCGACAGCAGTGATAGCATTGCGCTGTTGCACACGGCAGCATGACCGTCGTACTTCATGACCATGAGCGGACGCTCCGTCCAGTCGTCAAGATCGCGCTTTTCGGGCAGCCGATGCTCGGCAACGGTGTTCGCGGTGCAGCCGTAGCCCATGAGCACCTTGTTTTTCCGGTGACTGTCGGCATAGCGCCTGACCGCCGCCTTTGCTTCGGCAAAATCTTTGACATCCATGAGATAGAATGTGTTCTCGAAAACGCACAGCGAGCCGAAATGCATATGCGTGTCGCCGAATGCAGGCGTTACCGTCGCGCCGCCGAGATCGACCCGTTTTGCCTTGCCGTAGCGCGGAGGGATGCTGCTTTCATCGCCGAGCCACACGATGTGACCGCCATTTACCGCCATCGCAGTGTAAATGCGGTTTTCCTTTTCGCAGGAGATGAATTTGGCGTTAGTATAAAGCTCCATAACCTAATTCCTTTCACTTCTAAAATGGGCTCCATGTAGACATGGAGCACTACAGCCTGTTTGAAAATCCAAGCTGTTTAGTAAAGACAAGTGTACAGCGGGGGAGCGCGAGGGGGGTAAGCCCCCGCTCACAATTGGATCATAGCCATCAAAAACGACTGAAAAACTGATTTATCAGTTTTATCAGGCTTTTTGACGAGCGCAGCGAGATTTTTTATGAAAATTTATTTTTACAAAAAATGTGGCGTTTTTGAAGCGTACAAAAAGTCAGAGACTTTTTGTACGCTGAGGGGCTCCATGGTAAACATGGAGCCCAAATGTTTTCAATCTTCGGGTATGTGTATCTCGCGGATGAGAAAATCCTTAATGTCGTTTTGCTCGGCAAAATCGGTGACGGTTTTGACCATTGAGCGGACAACTCCGATCTCGTGCATAGCGGTTCCTTACTTTCTTGCGATCTTCTTGGTGACGAGCTTTGCGACTGCCGCCGGCTTTAAGGGTAGTTATGACTGCTTAATTTATAGTGGGCATTGCAAACCGCTTTGCTTACAGCGCTGCACGCTGCTCCGGCGTCATTCGGTACTGCGGCTTGACATGGTAAGCAATCTCGGCGTACTGGCGTGCCCGCTCTCGCAGCGAAAAATTCCCGTTCTGGCTGCACCAGACATAAAGCTCGTGAATAATAAGGTCAGTCGCAATACGCGACAGGAGCTCAGGCGGCTCCTCCGTCTCGATTATCCCGTTTTTAGCGCAGTTTTTTGCGAGCGTGGCAAACAGATCGTCAAGTGCGTGTACCGCATCCCTTATTCCCTGAGGCGACTCAAACTGCATGATAAACAGCCTGCTTGTCGGCTTCGGCCCAAAATCGAGAGCAATGAATATAAACCGTTCAAACAGCTGCCAGATGCGCTCAAAATCGTTCTCGGCGTCCGCAAAGCGACGAAATCCCTCGTCATCATTTTTCTGCGGCTTCGAAACGACATAATCGAGTATACCCCGCTTTCCCTTGAACATCGTGTAAAACACCGACCTCGAGACATTTGCCTTCTCGCATATTTCATTGACACTAACGCTATCGTAGACTTCCGACTTGAACAGCTCAATTGCGCATTTTGCTATGTTTTCCTTGACTTTGTGCGACAAATCCTGCAAAAAACCACCCGCAAAACTGTTCGTGTTTTAAAAACATTTTAGACTATTTGTTTTCGATTGTCAACTAATCGACGATGTTTATTCTCAAATTTTTTGCAATAATTTTGTGAGATTTGTCGAATTTGCGGCATGTATATTGACTATTTTGAACAAAAAAGCTACTCTGCGCTCAGGAGTTGATATTTAATTCACAAGCAAAGTGTAACAGGATCAAAAAATCAGGAGGTTGCTAACTATGACAAAAGATCAAAAGATCGCAAAACTCGGTAAGGTGATCTTAAGGGCAAGTGTTACAGAAGCCACCGTGAGTGGCGTTCAGTCGCATTACTACATGGATTTCCTCGTGTGGCTGCTCAACTGCTGGGGTATTGTTCCTCTTACCGATATGCTGTCAATGGACAACACAGATATGATCGCCGAGGTGGATACACCCGAAAACCGTTAGCAGGCGATATATGATATAGCAAAGCTCACCGAAAGAATGATCATGCGTAACCGTACACATGGCGGCTACAGGGTATTGCTTGACGATCTCCGGAAGTTCGTTGAAAAGTTCAATGCCGATATGGTCATACTTTGGGAGCACATGAGCTGCAAGGCTCTCGACGGTATGCACGGCTTGTTTGAGCAGAGAGCCCGTGAGCTCGGCATCAATCTTGTATGGGTCTCTCATGACCTGTTTGATCCGCTTGTAGTCTCCCGTCAGGGCGTTCGCGACCAGATAAACACATATATGCGCACGGTCATGGGTGAGGAGCCGGTTGACCCGACGCTTGAGGTCCTCCCCGATGAGGAATCATGGTAATTGAAAGGAGAAAATGTAAAATGTCCAAGCTTTGCACCGTCGTAAAAAAACTGTCGCTTGCCGGCACCGCATTTTTCGTCGTTACCTTTGCGGCCTATTACTTCAATCTTGACATGAAGCTCACCGCTGCCATGGAGCCTGTGCTCAACTACTTCTATGACAGGGTTGACCGTGACCAGCATCTGTGATACAACCTGAATAAAAAACTTCCAAAGAGGGGGGAGGCTTCCTGATGAAGCCTCCCCCTCAGTGTTTCAAAAAAATCCTGTGATTTTTTGCACGCCGGCACGCCAGATCCTTTGACGGTAAAAAAACAGCTTCCCCGAAGGGAAGCTGTTTGGCTGTTTAATTACTTGTTCTTGTTCTTTATGTACTCGTCAATGCCCTTTGCGCCTGCTTTGCCTGCGCCCATTGCGAGAATGACGGTTGCAGCGCCGGTAACGGCGTCGCCGCCTGCGAACACGCCCTCACGAGCGGTCTGACCGTTTTCGTCGGCCTCGATGCCGCCCTTGCGGGTGAAGGTCAAGCCCTGAGTGGTGTTGCGGATCAGGGGGTTGGGGCTGGTGCCGATCGCGATGATGACGGTGTCAACATCGAGCACCCAGTTGCTGCCCTCAATGGGAACGGGCTTTCTGCGGCCCTTCTCGTCGGGCTCACCGAGCTCCTGCTTGACCAGCTCGATGCCCTTGACATTGCCGTTCTCGTCGCCGATGATGGCAACGGGGTTGTTGAGCAGATTAAACTCAATGCCCTCGGCCTCTGCATGCTCGACCTCTTCCTTACGGGCGGGCAGCTCGTCTCTGCCGCGGCGGTAGGTGATGTAAACATGCTCGGCACCGAGACGCTTTGCCACACGGGATGCGTCCATTGCGACATTGCCTGCGCCGACGACGGCAACACGGTTGAAGTGCTTGATGGGCGTATCGTAATCGTCTCTGTAAGCCTTCATGAGGTTTACACGGGTAAGAAGCTCGTTAGCCGAGTATACGCCGAGGAGGTTCTCACCGGGGATGTGCAGGAACTGGGGCAGACCTGCGCCGGAGCCGATGAACACTGCCTCGAAGCCGTCCTCAAACAGCTCGTCAACGGTCTCGGACTTGCCGATGATGGCGTTGGTGATGATGTTAACGCCCATTGCCTTGAGGTTCTCGATCTCGGCAGCAACGATCTCCTTGGGGAGACGGAACTGCGGGATACCGTAAACGAGAACGCCGCCGGCCTTGTGGAAGGCCTCAAAAATGGTGACATCGTAGCCGAGCTTGCGCAGATCGCCTGCACAGGTAAGGCTGGACGGACCCGAGCCGACAACGGCGACCTTGTGACCGTTGGATTCGGGAGCTACGGGTGCGACCTTCTCGGCCTTGTTCATGTGGTAGTCTGCGACAAAGCGCTCAAGGCGGCCTATGCCGACGCTCTCACCCTTGATGCCGCGGACGCACTTGGACTCGCACTGCTTCTCCTGCGGGCAAACACGGCCGCAGACGGCGGGCAGGGAGTTGGTGGAGGTGATTATCTCATAAGCTGCATCGAAGTCGCCCTCTGCGACCTTTGCGATGAACTCGGGAATACGAACGGAAACGGGGCAGCCGGTACGGCAGGGGGTGTTATGGCAGTTAAGGCAGCGCTTTGCCTCGTCCATTGCCATCTCGGGCGTGTAGCCGAGAGCGACCTCGTCAAAATTGCCTGCACGGACCACGGGATCCTGCTCGGGCATCGGGTTTTTATCCATTCTCATATTAGCCATTGCGCTTACCTCCGGTCATATTGCAGATATGCTTTGCAGCCTCGTCCTGCTCGGGCTTATAGAAGGCTGCACGCTTGATCAGCGAGTCAAAATCGACCTCGTGTGCATCAAAGTCGGGGCCGTCGACACAAGCAAACTTGGTCTCGCCGCCGACGATGACACGGCAGCCGCCGCACATGCCGGTGCCGTCGACCATGATCGGGTCGAGGGAGATGATGGTCTTGATGCCGTAGGGGCGGGTGACCTCTGCAAGGAACTTCATCATGATGTCCGGGCCGATAGCGATGACACGGTCAAACTGGGGTCTGCCCTCGGCGATATTAGCGTCGATCTCCTGCTGCAGCAGAGCGGTGGTGAAGCCCTTGATGCCGTAAGAGCCGTCATCGGTGCAGATGATGGACTTGTTGGAAGCGGCCTTCATCTCGTCCTCAAGGATGACGATGTCCTTGCTGCGGAAGCCTGCGATAAAGGTGACATCGATGCCCTTCTCGTGCATTTCCTTAGCAATGGGGTATGCGATGGCGCAGCCGACGCCGCCGCCGACGACACAGACCTTCTTCAGACCGTCCATCTCGGTAGCCTTGCCGAGCGGGCCGACGAAGTCGGCGATGTAGTCGCCTTCCTCAACGGTGTGGAGCATTTTAGTGGTGCGGCCTGCAGCCTGGACCATGACGGTGACGGTGCCCTTCTCACGGTCGTAGCCTGCAACGGAGACAGGGGTACGCTCGCCCTGCTCGTCAAGACGGAAGATGACGAACTGGCCGGCCTGCGCATGTTTCGCAACCAGCGGAGCTTCGATCTCGAACAGGCAGATGGTCTTTGCCTCGTTCAGAAATCTTTTAGTTACTACTTTGAACATTTTTTACTACCTCTTATCCATTTAATAATTATTTTGTTTTCACATTATTCGGATACCAGTCGTATTTTAATCTAATTGCACAGGAATGTCAACAGAGCAAATGCATAAGTTTGTTTAAAAAGCCTTGAGTTTCAAAGGTTTTTTAAACATGCTTGATTATTAATTAACTAAGAATTGCGCATGATCATGCTCAATTTGCGCATTTTTGCGTTTTGCCGTATAATGCTGTCGAGGTGAGGCACATGTCAGTTGAGAAATCAGGCTTCGGAGAATACACACTCTATACGATAAAAAACCCCGCCGGAGCGAGTGTCAGCGTAACGGATCTCGGTGCGGCGGTGCAAAGCATCATCGTTCCCGACAGAAACGGTGTCTTGGGCGATGTCGTCCTCGGCTACGATACGCCGCAGGAATATCTCGATAACGACGGCTATTTCGGAGCCGCCGTCGGCAGATACGCAAACCGCATTGCCGGTGCGCAGTTTACGCTGAACGGCAATGTTTATAAGCTCACCGCAAACGAGGGTGCGAACACCCTGCACGGCGGTGTCGGATTTTCAAAGCGCCGCTTTGATTTGACCGCCGTCACCGAAAATTCCGTGCGCTTTGAGCTATGTGACCCTGACGGGGGCGACGGTTTCCCGGGAAATATCACGGTGAGCGTGGAGTATGAGTTCACCGACGATAACAGACTCGTCATAAGCTACACCGCCCGCAGTGACAAGGACACCGTACTCAATCTTACAAACCACAGTTATTTTAATCTTGCAGGCAGGGGAGATGTCCTCTCGCACGAGCTTATGATAAATGCGGACAGCTACCTGCCCGTTGACGGTGAGCTCATCCCGACAGGCGAGGTGAGACCCGTTGTCGGCACGCCTTTTGATTTCCGCACTCGCCGAGAAATCAAAAACGGATATTACGACCACTGCTTTGTGCTCAACGGCGAAAAATGCGCCGAGCTGTACGAGCCAGAGTGCGGCAGGATCATGCGTGTCACGACCGATATGCCCGCCGTCCAGTTTTACGCAGGCGGTGCAACCGGCACACGACATGGCAAAAACGGCGCAGTCTACGGCAAAAACTCCGCCCTGTGCTTAGAAACGCAGTTTTACCCCGATGCACCCAACCGCCCCGACTTCCCGACCGCCGTATTAAGAGCAAACGAGACCTACTCACACCGCACGGCGTACGAGTTTGCGACGGATAAACGAGAATGACTACGATAAAGATAGACGAATACACCTTTTCCGTTGATGTCGAAAAGACGAGGGAGTATTACGAAACGCACTCCCTGTGCGACTGCGCAAGCTGCCACAATTTCTACGCGCAGGTGAGGGGAAAGCTCCCGAAGCCGATAAAGGCAACGGCACCGTCAAAGCTCAAGCGCTTTTTCGGCAAAATCTTCGGATAAAATAAGCCTCCTTTTGCCGATGCAAAAGGAGGCTTTGCTATTAACTAATCAATCCAGCGCCAAGCCCCAGACTGTGTCACGGGGGAGATCCTTGGCCTCGTAGGCTGCAATAAACGGAGTGCCGTAGCGGTCAGGGCGGCGTACAAGTGCGCTTTTTGCGCCGAGCTTACTGCACAGCGCCGGAATAAACTCCGGAGAGTCGTTCAGCACCTCTTTCACAAGCAGAACACCGTTATCCACATAGCCGCAGGCGATGCCGCCCTTGCAGCCGAACAGCCCGCCGCCGTATCTCTTGCAAAGAGCTTCCTGAAACAGCATGTAGCCGTAATTAAGGTTTACATAATTATTATCACGCAGGATATCCGCACGCTTGAAGGCGTACTCATCGGCAAAAAGCGGTGTTATTTCGGCGGCGCTGTCCGAGGGGAGCACCGTCTCGTACAGGCACCTTGTTGCGGTCTGAAATCCGCCGACACGCTCGTACCATGCATACAGCGACTCCTCGGCGGGAAGCGTGGTGCAAATTTCAATGCCGTTTTCCCAGCAGTACCTTTCGCAGGCTGAAATGAGCTTTGCGCCGATGCCACAATTGCGGGCAGAAGGCTCAACGGCGACGGCGTAGATATACCCTAACTTTACCGGCGGTTTTTCTGGGCTCCAAAGCTCGGCGTCCAGAAGATACGCAGCGCCCAAAAGCTCACCGTCTGCCTCTGCGACAAGCCCGGTTCCCATCGACGGCAGCAACTCAAAAAAGCGGTCAACGAGCTCCGGTGCATCACCGAAGGTCTCCATCCACAGGCGCTTGAGCGAGGGAATATCCTCCTGCCGGTATTCGTTTATATTGATTGCGTAATACATATCATCTTGACCTTACGATGTATTTTATGAGTATCTCCTCGGGCTTATACGACAGCTTGGAGGTGCGCAGAGCAGGGTTGCCCATGTCATCTTCTCGGTTTACATAACGCACATCCGGGTGCTTTGCCATGACCGTGCGGGCCATCTCACGGCAGAGCATTGTGTATGCTCCGTCAATGTCGGTGTAGGCCTTTTCAAAGTGGGTGCAGAAGGTGTCGGAGTTTATGACCTCACCGACGGTGAAGCCGACAAGCCTGCCGTCTGCAATGAGCATACCGCCCTCAAGACCCAGCTTGTCAAAGCTTTCAAAGCCACGGACTATGGCATCGTGCTCAAAGCCTATATCATCGGTAAGCCGGTCTTGCGACTGCCGCATCCACTTATCGAGCATATCGAGGCAATCGGGGAGGCGCTCGGCCGTTATCGGCTCAAAGCTCCATTCGTGCTCGGCCTCAAAGCGATTGCAGTAGTTGCGCTTTGCGTGCAAATGTCTGCCCGGGTACTCGGCGAGCTTGTCTATCTCGTAGATATAGTCTGAAAAATCCCTGTCCTCGGTGACTTCAAACTCATCGGGGTAGGCTTCGTTTATGAGAGGAAGGTGTTCCTCGCAAACGCCGCAGATGCGCAAGGGGAGAGCGTTCCTGTCGCATATGCTCTGCATAAATTCAAAGCTCGGACGGATATCTCCGCTGCCGACGGGGAAAGCGAAGAACAATTCGCCCCTTCTGTGCAGCAAAGTGACGAGTCTGTCGCCGCAGAGGGTGACAGACTGCTTAAAGCGCTTGTCCCACATGTAAACATTGCCGAAGCAGAAGTCGGCACTGCGGGAGTTTTCAATTTCAAAAAGCCTGTCAACGGCAGGCTTTAGGTCAAGTGTGATTGGCTTAAGAGAGTGCATCGGTCAATAGGTTTCCTTACAAATTCTTTTTATCTCGCTTCTTATCGAGCGCAGGTCGGCAAAGGTCTCGGGGCGCTTTGAAATATCCCTGAGCAGCGCCGAGGGGTGGTATATCGCAGTCATGCGGCGGCCGTTAATGTCAAACCACAGTCCGTGCTCACGGGTGATGCGAAAATCATCCCGAATGAGCGCTGTGGCGGAAATGCGGCCGAGACATATAATTATTTTGGGGTCTACGAGCTCTATCTGCTCTGCGAGCCACGGGTAGCAGGCATCCTGCTCCTCGTCACGGGGGTCACGGTTTCTCGGCGGGCGGCACTTTACGATGTTTGCGATGTACACCTTGCTGCGGTCAAGGTCTATCATCCTGAGCATATTGTCAAGCAGCTGCCCCGCCGGCCCCACAAAGGGTATGCCCTGCAGATCCTCCTGCTCACCCGGGCCTTCGCCGATGAGCATGACCTCGGCACGGTCGTTGCCGACACCGAACACCAAATTCGTCCGTGTTTTTCCGAGCTCGCAGCGCATGCAGCCCAAACAATTGGCGTTCAGCTCCTCCATATTAGCACAGCGCATCAGCTTTCCTCCGAATACTTCGCAAGCTCCAGCAGGATCTCACGCTTGTTATTATCAGGGTATTCCATTACATAGTCGAGCAGGAATTTGAGCATCTCGCCAAGCTCCGGACCCTTGAGTCCAAGACTCAACAGATCGTCGCCCGTGACGGCAAGATGTTTGAGCGAAAAGCACTCGCCGCTTTTGAGCACGGCTTTGAACTCCTTTTCGCAGTTAAGTCCGTTTATAACATCGTAGGCGGCGACTGCGCAGGCTACGGAGTCGACCCCGTAGCGGCTCAAAAGCTTTTTCCAGCCTAACTTATCTGTCGGTGCTTCGCACTTTAGTATTTCCTCGGCATCGGCGCAGCAGCGCAGGGTGCGCCCATCGAGCCGAAGCTCCTCCAAAAATGCGTGCGCCGACGGGATATAGCCGTATTTTTGGAGCATTATACTGAATGTGACCCAACGGGTCAAGGGCTTGCGGGTCATGCTCGCAATGTCGGCATAATTGGGGCTTGCCCAGCCGTTTCCGGGTATGTAGCGCCTTAAAAGTCCGAACTTTATCGCAACGCCCAGCGTCTCGGGGCGGGTGGTGAGAAGTATCTTCTCAAGCTCATCACGCACACGCTCCGGCGCAAGCTCTGCGGCAAGGGGGGCGCACTCGGATATTGCGGCAACGGTCTCGTATTCTATTGTAAAGCCGAGACGGGCGGAAAAACGGAGTGCTCTGAACATTCGCAGCGCATCCTCGTTAAACCTGAGCATCGGGTCGCCGACGCAGCGTATCGTACGCTCACGGATCGCCTGTACGCCGTCAAAGGGGTCGGAGAGCATGCCGTCTGCCGAAAGGGCGATGGCGTTCATCGTAAAATCACGGCGGCTGAGGTCGCTTATGAGTTCGGAAACGAAAGTTACCGACTCCGGCCTGCGGTGGTCACGGTAGCTGCCGTCGGTACGGAAGGTCGTGACTTCTGCGGAGCGGTTGCCGACCTTGACGGTGACGGTGCCGTGCTTTATGCCGGTGGGCTCCGAGCCCGGGAAAATGCTCATGACCTCCTCCGGCAGAGCGCTCGTGCATATATCCCAGTCCTGCGGGGTAATGTCCATGAGCACATCACGGACGCATCCGCCGACAAGATACGCCTGATGCGATCTTGCCTGCAGACCGAACAGTATTTGCCTGACATATTTGGGCGGGTTTATTTGTGGCATGAATAACACCTATAACAGTATATGAATATTAAACTACTTGTAAAGTCTCGATCACAGTATTATAATATCATTTGCCAAATGATACATCAATAAGAATTTGTAAATTAAAGATGCGGCAAAATCGTATTGATTGGAGATATTATGTCTGATTTTGATAAGTTTCTTAAAAAGGGCAGCAAGGGTCATCTTATAGGCATCGGCGGCGTTTCAATGTCTCCGCTTGCCGAGGTCCTGCATGACGCAGGGCTTGAGATAACCGGCTCTGACATCGCAGAGAGCGAGCGCACCTCAAATCTCCGCGGCAAGGGTATTGAGATCTTCATCGGCCACGATGCATCGAACATCACCCCCGATACGCAGTTTGTCGTCAGAACTGCCGCCGCCCATGAAGATAACCCCGAGGTCATAAGAGCGCATGAGATGGGCATCCCCGTGTTCGAGCGCACGCAGGCTTGGGGCGCCATAATGAAGGGGTATAAAAATGCCCTGTGCATTTCCGGCACGCACGGCAAGACCACGACCACTTCTATGTGCACTCACATTCTCATGGCGGCCGAGAAAGACCCCACCGTCATGATAGGCGGCACTCTGCCGCTTTTGCAGGCCGGCCACCGTGTCGGCAACGGTGACACCATCGTCATGGAGTCGTGCGAGTATTATAATTCGTTTTTGCAGTTTTACCCCACGGTCGCCGTGATACTGAACATTGAGTCGGATCACCTCGACTTTTTCTCCGGCATCGAGGATATCAAGAAGAGCTTCCGTGCCTTTGCCGAGAATGTGCCGCATGACGGCTATGTCGTTGCAAACTACGACGATGAGAACACCATGGACGCTCTCAAGGGCATTGACCGCAATGTCGTGACCTTCGGTCTTACCTCCAAGGCGGATGTGTACGCAAAAAATGTTGTGTGCATAGGCTCGCTCACGAAGTTTGACATTATGTACAAGGGTAAGTACCTTGAGACGGCAAATATCCATGTCCCCGGCGAGCATAATCTCAAAAACGCACTGGCCGCAGCGGCCGCAAGCATTTGCCTCGGCATAAAGCCGACGGCGATAAAGTACGGCCTTGCGGGATTTTCCGGCGCCGGACGGCGCTTTGAGTTCAAGGGCAAGTTTAACGGTGCGGATGTCTTTGACGACTACGCCCACCATCCGGGCGAGGTCAAGGCACTGCTTGACGCTGTTGAGCTTTTAGGCTACAAGCGCACCATCGTTATATTCCAGCCGCACACCTACAGCCGCACAAAGGCGCTGTTTAACGACTTTGTCCGCCAGCTCAAGCGGCCGGATATCGTCTACCTTGCCGAGATATTTGCCGCCCGTGAGAAAAACACTCTCGGCATCAGCTCCAAGGACTTGGCGGATAACATAGACGGTGCAAGGTTTTACAAAACCTTCGGCGAGATAGTTCAAAGTCTGCGCGAGACGGCTCAGCCCGGTGACATTATACTCACCGTCGGAGCGGGCAATGTCTATAAGATCGGCGAGCAGCTTTTAGAGGACGATTACGAGTAATAAAACAACGATGCATGATCTCGGCATAACAATGCCGAGATTTTGCTGCAGAATCAAGACATACAAATGTGAAACGGAGAATACTATGAAAATACAATGGCTTGGACATTCATGCTTTAAGATAAGTCATGACGGCTACAGCGTCGTCATTGATCCGTATGACCTCACGAATGCGCACTACCCGCCGCTCAAGGTCGATGCCGATGCGGTGCTCGTGAGTCATGAGCACAGGGGACACAACTACCGTGAGGGCGTGCGCCTTTCCGGCACGACGAAGCCCTGCCCGTACGAGGTGGAGGTCATTGACTGCTTTCACGACACGAGCTGGGGCTCATTAAGAGGCAAAAATAAGATACATATCATCAATTGGGACGGATACAAGCTCGTACACATGGGAGACCTCGGCAGTATGCTCACCGATAACGAGAAGGCCGAGCTTTTCGGAGCAGATGTCCTCATGATAGCCGCCGGCGGCTTCAGAGCCATGCCCAGCGATAAAACAAAGCCCCTCGCAGACGAAATTTTTGCAAATGTCGTAATCCCCATGCACTATGCGCATGACGGCTGCGGCAGCCGCAGGATGGAAAGGGTGGAGGCATTCACCGACCAGTACATGCCGCTTGACCTTGTGCATTTTTACGATACCGACACCATAACCATCGACCATAACACGCCCCAGCAGGTGGCGGTGCTCAAGTACATGAGGTGATTGTTTACACAAATCCCTTGATTTATCGCTATCGGCGGTATATATTACACTAAGTTTTAAAATGATAAGCGTAGGGGGAAAGCCCGTGGGTAAAGCAAAGGAACAAAACTATCTGCACGGTGCGGCAATACTCACCGCCGGCGTTGTTATAATGAAGATCCTCGGTGCGATCTACAAGATCCCCATCGGAAACCTGCTCGGTGACGACGGGTACGGTCTGTTCATCTCGGCGTACAATGTTTACAGCGTGTTTCTGATGCTGGCGACGGCCGGCCTGCCGGTGGCATTGTCGAGAATGGTGAGCGAGGCTCACACGCAGGGCAGGCAGATGCAGGTGCGCCGCACCTTCTCTGTCGCATTGTGGACATTTTTCGCATTAGGCGCAATCAGCACGGCGATAATGTTCCTGTTTCCTGATTGGCTTGCCGGTATCCTGCATAATCCCGACACCGCACTGAGCATACGCATGCTTGCACCGGCGGTGCTTTTGGTGTGCCTCACCTCGGCGTTCAGGGGCTATGCGCAGGGACACGGAAACATGATACCCACGACCGTGGGTCAGGTGCTCGAGGTGCTCGTCAAGGTCGTTGTCGGCCTTTTGCTGGCGTGGTATTTTGTCGCAAACGGCTACGATAAGCCCATTGCCTCGGCCGGAGCCATCTTCGGCGTTACCGTCGGCTCGTTGGCGGTGCTTATATACATGTATGTGTATAAGGTTCGCAACTACAGGATCATTCCCGTTGCCGAGCCCGATATCCCCGAGCCTCGGGGAGAGATATTCAAAAACCTTATCAGGATCGGCATACCCATTGCTCTCGGCTCTATCGTTTTGTCGTTTATCAATCTGCTTGACTCCGGCCTTTGCATGGCAAGACTTCAGGACGCAGCGGGCTTTACCTATAACGAAGCAAAGGTGCTCTACGGTGTTTACGGCAAGGCACAGACTCTATTCAATGTTCCTGCGGCATTTATAACGCCCTTGACCATCTCCGTCGTTCCGGCTATCGCCGCAAAGATCGTTATCGGCGACAAAAAGCTGGCGGCCAAGATATCCGAGGACTCGCTGAGAATTTCCATGGCGCTATGCCTTCCCATGGGCGTCGGACTTGCTGTGCTCGCAGACCCCATCATGAAGATAATTTACCCCGGCGCTCACGAGTCCGGCACGCTGCTTTTGTGCCTTTTGGGTATCGCATCGATATTCGTATGCTTCTCACTAATGACGACCGCCGTTTTGCAGGCAACGGGCAAGGAGAAGCTCACGGCGTATTCCATCATCGCCGGCGGACTTGTGAAGATAACCGTCAACTGGTTTCTTGTCGGTATCCCGGAGCTCAACATCTACGGTGCCCCTATCGGCACGCTGTGCTGCTATGTGACGATGTGTGTCTTGAACCTCATTTTCATTGCCCGCAGCTTTGAAAAGTCGCCGTCGGCAAAGGAAGTGTTCGTAAGACCCGGTGCTGCCTGCCTTATCATGGGTGCCGTGACCTACGCCGTGTACTACGCAGGCTCGCTTGTTTTAGACTATGACAGCAAGCTTTATATGGCTGCCGCAATGTGCGTTGCGATGCTCGTCGCAGTCGTCGTTTACGCCGTTGCCGCCATCAAGCTGCGTGCCATAACCGCCGAGGACATGAAGCTCATACCAAAAGGCGAAAAGATAGCAAAATTGCTCCATATGCGCTAAAAATTAAAAAAAGTATTAAAAAATCATGCTTTTATGAAAAAAAGACTTGATTAACAGGGCATAATGTGGTAGATTTTCAGTGCGCTTTCGCAAGGGGGCGCAATTTCCCTGTAAATAACCCGAGGCTCATTTGCTGATACGGGCTATATATATAATTACGAATTACGCACGAAATTTTAGGAGGATTACACATGAATAAGGCAGAACTTATAACAGCCGTCGCAGAAAAGACCGGTCTTTCCAAGAAGGACTCCGAAAAGGCTGTCAACGCCGCATTTGATACCATTGTTGACACTCTGGTTTCCGGCGAAAAGGTTCAGATGGTTGGCTTCGGCGTTTTCGACATCAAGGAGCGCGGCGTCCGTGTCGGCCGTAACCCCAAGACCCGTGAAGAGATCGAGATCCCCGCAACTAAGGTCCCCTTCTTCAAGGCAGGCAAGGCTCTCAAGGACGCAGTTGCAAAGTAATTGATATGAAAAGGCCGCCGTTTGGCGGCTTTTTTCAATAGGAGACTGTATGAGACTTGATAAGTATCTAAAGGTGTCCCGACTAATAAAGCGCAGAACGGTGGCGAACGATGCCTGCGACGGTGAGCGTGTTTCCGTAAACGGCCGTCAGGTCAAGGCAAGCTATCAGGTCAAGGTCGGTGATATCATCGAGATCGCCTTCGGCCAGCGCAGCTTGAAGGTCGAGGTGCTCGCCGTGAACGAAGCGGCAAAAAAAGACGAAGCTCCGGCAATGTACCGTGAGCTTGAGTGAAAATGAAGTGAAAAGTGAACCGAAAAGGCGACCTGTATAGGTCGCCTTTTTGCCTTTTCATATATCAAATCATGTACTTCTTAACATCCTCGCCGACGGTCTCGGGATCGAGGGTAGCACTTATAATAAACTCAATGTTTTCCTTTGCGGAAAAAGCGTCCAGCCAGCCGAGAAACTCCGTGAACTTCTGGGGGTCCTTGTCGCTGACAATCTTGAAGAAATTATCGACAAAAACATGGGTGATATCATAGTTGCCGGAGTGCAGACCGCAGATAAAGCCTCTTATAAACTCATAAGAGCCGACGCTGTAAGAGCCTGCCTCGATAAGGCGAGCCTGATAGGGAATATCGAAGGTGAGTTTCTTCTCCTTTTCGATGCAAACGACATCGCCGTTCTCACTGGCGACTGCCTCCCGAACCAGCTCAACAAGGCGCTTGGTCTTTCCGGAACCCTTTAGACCCAAAATCAACTTAACCATTGTGACCATCTCCTTACTAAAAATATGGCTTTATTGTTGAGTTTAGATTAACATTTTTCGCTCAACAAAGCAAGAAGAAAAGTGTAAATATTTTAATAACCGCTCAATTGACTTGAGCGGTTATGTTTTAACTATGATTTAGTTGGGCTTGCCGAGCATTTTGAACATATTCTTTTTGTACGCCTCGACGCCGGGCTGGTCAAAGGGATTTACACCCGACATGTAGCCGGAAATCGCGCAGGCAAGCTCAAAGAAGCATACCAGAGACGCAAAACCCGCCTCGTCCCTTGCGGGGACGGAGATGCCGATGTTGGGAACGCCGCCGGAGATGTGCGCAGCCTTAACGGCCTCGGCAGCGGTCTTGCAAATGCCTGCAAGCTCCTTGCCTGCAAGGTAGTTGAGCCCGTCCGGATCGCCCATTTCAAACGGGATCGTAAAGCCTCTGCATGGTTCATCAAAGCTTACAATCGTCTCCATAAGCGTGCGAGGACCGTCCTGAATGTACTGCCCCATCGAGTGCAGGTCAGCCGTCAGCTCGACCGAGGCGGGGAAGATGCCGATGCCGTTTTTGCCCTCGCTTTCACCGTAAAGCTGTTTCCACCACTCGGCCATGAAGCGGAAGCTCGGCTCATAGCAGCCGAGAATTTCAATGCTTTTACCGTTGCGGTAAAGATGCTGTCTTGCTGCGGCGTACTGCCACGCAGGATTCTCCGGCGAACGCAGGTCAAGTGCCTTGAACTCCTCGATAGCGGTGTTGACGACGGTTTTGATATCAATACCTGCAACTGCCATGGGAAGCAGACCAACTGCCGAGAGCACGCTGTATCTTCCTCCGACATCGTCGGGAACGACGAAGCACTCCCAACCCTCGCTGTCGGCAAGGGATTTCAGAACGCCCTTGTGGGCATCGGTGGTCGCAAATATATGCTTCTTTGCGGCCGTGCCGTACTTCTCCTTGAGGAGCTTGCGGAAAACGCGGAACGCCACGGCAGGCTCAAGCGTCGTGCCGGACTTGGATATGACATTGACATCAAAGTCGCAGTCTCCGAGCTGCTGCAGCATATCGTTGAGTGCATCTGGTGAAAGACCGTTGCCGATGAAGAATATCTTGGGGTCATTCTCGCCTCTGACGGGACGCAGAAGCTCGATAGCGCCTCTTGCACCGAGGTAGGAACCGCCGATGCCTATAACGACGAGCGCCTTTGAGCGGGAGCGTATACGCTGTGCCGCACTTAGGATGCTCTTAAGCTCCGTATCCTTTATCCGCTGGGGAAGCTCCAGCCAGCCGGTAAAATCACTGCCTGCGCCGGTACGATCGACAAGCTCTCTGTGAGCCATCGATGCCGCCGCAAAGTCAAGTTCCGCCGGGTCAAAAAAAGCGGAAACACCCGATAAATCGACCTTAACCATAATTACCTCCGTATCTGAAGTAACAGTATCAATATATTATACATCAAATATATATAAAATCAAGCGATTTGTGCTCAAGTGGGGAAATAGACGCTGAAAATATCGAAATCTTAACACGAAGTGGGACAAATTACCCTATTCCGAGATAAGAAAGCGTAATATCGGTGAATATCCCGAGCAGCCCCGCTCGCTCAACATCGCTTCCGGCAATGAGAGGTACCTCACGGAACACCTTGCCGCCTGTGCGCACGGTGAGCGTGCCGAGCTTCTGCCCTTTTTTGACGGGCGCAGGCACGCTCTCGGGCAGGTCAACATCGTAGGTGATGTCCGCCGTGCCGGATTTTTTTATCAGTGCCGTCTCCTCACCTGTGTAAACCGGCTGCACGCTGTCACACTTGCCGAGCCTGACCTTCACCGGCGGCAGCACCTCATTCGAGCGCAGGGAGCAAAGCTTGTAGTTTGCAAAGCCGTAGTTTAGCAATGCTTTAGCGTCATTGTTTCTCGACTCTATCGAATCGCCGTGCATGATGACGGCAATGTACTCCACGCCGTCCCGCTCTGCCGTTGCCGAAAGGCAGTACATGGCCTTGTCGGTGTATCCGGTTTTGAGCCCTGTGCAGCCGTCGTAGTAGTACACTAACTTGTTGGTGTTCGATAGCCCAAACTCGCCATCTCGTATGCTGTCCATCCAGATGGTCGAGTATTTCTTTATGAGGTCGTGCTTTATGAGCGCACGGCTCATGACTGCAAGGTCATAGGCGCTTGTATAGTGCTCGGGGTCTTCGAATAGTCCGGTGCAGTTGCAAAAATGCGTGTCCTTCAGTCCGAGCTCGGCCGCTCTTTCGTTCATCCGCTGCGCGAATGCCGGCTCCGAGCCGCAAAGAAATTCGCTCATCGCAACGGCGCAGTCGTTAGCGGAAACTACGGTGATGCACTTTAGCATTTCGTCGACGCTCATCTTCTCGCCCTCTTCGAGGTAAACGCAGCTTCCGCCGAAGGAGGCGGCACGCTCGGAAGCTATGACCGTGTCGTCAAGGCTGATATCGCCGCGCTCGATAGCTTCGACGATGAGCAGCAGCGTCATGACCTTCGTAACGCTCGCCGGAGGCCGCTTTTCGTGTGCGTTTTTCTCGTAGATGACCTCGCCGCTGGTCTTTTCCATCAAAATAGCCGACGGAGCTTTGATATCTATTGCATCATCACTTATCGTTTCTATCGCATGTGCCGGCACCGACATGAGCAGTGCGGCAAGAAATGTGCAGATCAGTTTCTTCATTGCTTATCCCTCCGTGAAAAGCATATGCTCACGGTGGGGGACAAAATGATAAGGTTCGGCTCCCGTCAACTTAAGTTGCAAAATTATGCTTTATTCGACAAAAACCGATTTTATGTAAGAAAAGTACATAGCTAAAAAGCACTTGATTATTAAAGCGTTTTGAACATTTTCAACATAGTTTCCAACAATCGTTTTTCGAGGATTATTCAAAAACAGTTAACATAACATAAAAAATTCATAATTTACATAATATTTATTGACGGACAATTAAAGTAATAGTAAAATCAAACCAGAGCACGGAGGTGGACAGCTTGCGAAGAATGAATCACAATTACAAGGACTATCTTGCGTGGGGCATTACCGCATTTGCGGTGCTGGCCTGTGCGATAGTTTTCTATTTCGGCCTTGACTATATAAGCTCACTTATAAAAGCCATAGGCTCGTTTTTGGGCATACTCAGTCCATTTATCTGGGGTCTTGTAATATCGTATCTTCTCATGCCGTCAATGGCGCTGTATGAAGAAAAGCTGTTTACGCCGCTGCTTATAAAGGCTCGCAATAAGTACCCCAAGCTGAAGCTCAGTGATAAGCTGCCGAGAGTGCTTGCAGTTGTTTTGGCCGAGATAGTTTTGATGCTGATAATCACGGCGCTTATATATCTGATCGTCCCGCAGGTGTACGACTCCATTGCGACCATCGTCGCAAACAGCGGTGAGTATTTCGACTCCGCAACCAAGACCATCGACAGGCTCTTGCGTGAAAATCCCGTTGTTGAGCAGTATGCCACCAAGATATTCGGGAACCTCGCCGATGCACTGACTAATTGGGCGCAGAACACGCTCCTTCCCGGCATGGACGGCGTTATCGTGAATATAACCACCGGTGTTTACGGTGTTTTGAAGGTCGTTTATAACATCGTCATCGGCATCATAGTCTCGGTGTACATTCTCTATAATCGTGAGGCCTTCCGTGCCCACGCAATGAAGCTTCTGTACTGCATTTGCAGCACTAAGGCTGCAAAGAGCATCAGTGAAGCATTAAAGTTCACCGACAGGACCTTTATGGGCTTTATCACCGGTAAGCTGCTCGACTCTGCGATAATCGGCGCTATCTGCTATATCGGCTGCCTTATCATGAATATGCCCTATGCGCTTTTGGTGTCGGTCATCATCGGCGTTACGAATGTCATTCCGTTCTTCGGGCCGTTCATCGGCGCGATACCGTCTGCGCTTCTGATTTTACTCGTTGATCCGTGGAAGTGCCTCATATTCATAATCTTCATTATTATCCTCCAGCAGGTCGACGGTAATATCATAGGGCCGAAGATCCTCGGCGGCTCAATCGGCATAAACGGCTTTTGGGTCATGTTCTCGATCATTCTGTTCGGTGGTCTGTTCGGCTTCTGGGGAATGCTTCTCGGCGTTCCCGTATTCGTCGTTATCTACACCGGCGTTACGAGGCTTGTGGATAAGCGCCTAAAGAAAAAGGATTTGCCGGATGACCCGGACTTGTATTCGGATTTAGACCATATAGACCCTGAATCGGGGACCATGATAATGCGCAAGCAGGCGCAGAAAGATAAGTAAAAAGAAAAAAGCAAAAAACCTCCGCCCAAGCGGAGGTTTTGCATGTTTATCTGTGAGCCAGCGTGTCGTGAGCGTCCTTGAGAGCCGAGCACAGCTCGTCGAGCTCGTCTTTTGTCGTGTAACGGGAAAGACTTATACGCACGGCACCGTCGATGACCTCGGCGGGCAGCCCCATCGCTTCAAGCACATGGCTTCTGCCGCCCTTTTTGCAGGCCGAGCTTCGTGAGACAAAAACGCTTCTTGCTTCGAGAAAGTTCATCAAAACCTCGCTTCGCCAGCCCGGGAGCGATACGCTCAAAATGTGCGGTGCTCCGCCGCCTATGATGACCGCCTCCGGCATCTCGGCGACTATGCGCCCGGCGGCATACTGTCTGAGCTGCGCCATACGCTCGGTGGCGTCATTCATGCTCGCCTTGGCAAGCTCGCAGGCTTTGCCGAAGGCGGCTATCTGCGGCGTGGCCTCGGTTCCGGCTCTTAGACCCGATTCCTGAGCGCCGCCGATGATATAGGGCTTGATTTTGACCCCTGTTTTGATATACAATGCGCCTATGCCCTTTGGAGCGTGGATCTTGTGGCCGCTGACGGTTATCATGTCCGCACCGAGCCGCTTTGCCGAAAACGGCACCTTCATGAAGCCCTGCACGGCATCGGTGTGCAATAGGGCAATTGACTTTGCCTTTATGAGCGCCTTTGCAACGGCGGCAATGTCGGTGACGGCGCCGGTCTCGTTATTGACCATCATGAGGCTCACCAAGACCGTGTCCGGCCGCAGTGCGGCAGCGACCGCCTCCGGGGATATAGAGCCGTCAGACTCGGGTTTCAGCATCGTGACCTCAAAGCCACGGCGCTTGAGCTCGTCCATGGACTTTCTCACCGCATCATGCTCCACCTCGGAGCTTATGATGTGCAGCCCCTTGCGGCGCATACTCTCGGCACCGTTTATTATCGCCCAGTTGTCGCCCTCCGAGCCGCATGAGGTGAAGTACACCTCGCCGGGTGCGCAGTCCAGTGCGGCGGCAAGCTGCTTGCGGGCGTTATCCAAAACGGCCTTTGCCTCACGACCCTTTGTGTGGGTGGAGCTTGGGTTGCCGTAGGTTTCCAGCATCGTCTTATAAGCAATGTCCGCAGCCTCGGGGCAGACCCTCGTTGTTGCGGCGTTATCAAGATAGACTTCCATAGACTACTCCTTGTATATAGAAATGGAGAAAAGCATGAAATATATTATATACACTCTTGGCTGCAAGGTCAACCAGTATGAGACACAGGCGATTGAAACGCTGCTAAATGAGCACGGCCACACGGCGGCGTCAGAGGGCGAGAGCGCCGATGCCGTCATCGTCAACACCTGCGCCGTCACCGCCGAGGCAGGGCGCAAGTCCCGTCAGGCGATAAACCGTCTGCGTGAGGAAAACCCCGGTGCGGTCGTCGCCGTGTCCGGCTGCTATTCGCAGCTTAGCCCCGACACCGCCGAAAAGCTCGGCGCCGATGTCGTGTTCGGCAGCGGTGACAGGGTAAAGCTCGTCGAAGCTATCGAAAATGCGGCGCTTACCGGTACGCATAAAAAAATGCTCGATAAGCCCTTTGAGCGCAGAATATTTGAGGAACTGCCCGCCGGCGCCGTTGCAGGCCACACCCGTGCGCTTTTGAAAATTCAGGACGGCTGCGTCAATTTCTGCACCTACTGCATCATCCCATACACCCGTGGCAGGGTGCGCAGCCTGCCGGTAGAGCAGGCGGCAAAGCAGGCACGGGAGCTTGACGAAAAGGGCTACAGAGAGCTTGTCGTGACCGGCATCGAGGTCGCCTCCTACGGCGTTGACCTCAAGGGAAAGCCCGATCTTGCCGATGTCATCGTTGCAATTGCCGAGGCAGCGCCCCATATGCGTCTGCGCATGGGGTCAATCGAGCCGAGCATCATCACCGAGGATTTCTGCCGCCGCATCGCCGAGACCGGCAGCGTGTGCAGGCATTTCCACCTGTCGCTGCAATCCGGCTGCGATGCGACCTTGAAGGCCATGAACCGCAAGTACGACACCGCAAGATTTTTCGAGGCCACCGAGCTTCTGCGCAAATATTTCCCCGGCTGCGGCCTTACCGCCGACCTCATCGTCGGCTTTCCGGGCGAGACCGAGGAGCACCAGCGTGAGACGCTCGAGTTTCTCGAAAAGGTCGCCTTCTCCGATGTACATGTGTTCCCGTACTCCCGCCGCCCGGGCACACCGGCGGATAAAATGCCGAATCAGATAGACCGTGCCGAAAAGGCAAGACGCTCGAAGCAGGCGAGGGCAGTGGCGGAAAAGACACGCAGGGCGTATCTTGAAAGTGCGGTCGGCACTGTACTCCCCGTTCTGTTCGAGACGAAAGAGGACGGCCTTTGGCAGGGTCACAGCGACACATACCTGCTTGTTCGTGTCGAGGGCGAGGAGCTGCGCGGTCAGATTCGGAATGTCGAGATAACCGGCGTTTCCGGCGATACTCTTGTCGGGAAAACGGTTTGACAAGTTTATCACATGGTTTTATAATCAATGCATTGCTAAAAACAGCGAAAGGAGAGCTCATCATGTCGAGAAAAGGGATCTATAATTTTTCAGCAGGTCCGTCTATGATGCCAGAGTCTGTGCTCAAAGCTGCCCAAAGTGAAATCACCGATTACCGATCTTCGGGAATGTCGGTCATGGAGATGAGCCACCGAAGTAAACTGTTTGCCGATATCTTTGCCGAGACAAAGGCAAAGCTCAAGCGTGCGCTCAATGTGCCCGATACGCACGAGATCTTGTTTTTACAGGGCGGTGCAACGCTCCAGTTTGCGGCGATACCCCTAAACCTCATGGGCGAGGGCGGTATGGCAAGCTATGCCGTGACGGGTAATTTCTCAAACTTAGCCGCCAAGGAAGCAAAGAAGTACGGCACGGTCAGCATTGCCTGCGACAGCTCCGACAAAGACCACAGCTACATCCCTGCGCAGGATAAGCTCATGATAGACGAAGGCGCAAAATATTTCTACTACTGCGCAAACAACACCATCTACGGCACCGAGTGGCAGTATGTGCCCGAGACCGGGAGCGTGCCCCTTGTGTGCGATATGTCGTCGGACATCCTGTCCCGACATGTGAATGTCGCCGACTACGGTCTTATCTACGCCGGTGCGCAGAAGAACATGGCACCTGCCGGTCTGACAGTAGTCATCGTCGACAAGGCTCTTGCCGGAAACGAGCTTAACATCTGCCCGTCCGTCATGAGCTACGACACGCTTATTAAAAAAGACTCGATGCTCAACACCCCGCCGTGCTGGTGCATCTATATGCTCGGGCTAATGCTCGATTGGCTTGAGAGCGTCGGCGGCGTTGCCGAAATGGAGAAGATAAAATCCGCCCGAGCAGCAAAGCTTTACGACTATCTCGATAACAGCAAATTGTTCATTCCGCACGCCGAGCCCGGCTCGCGCAGCGATATGAATGTCACCTTCCGTACCGGCAGCGATGAGCTGGATGCCGAGTTTGTAAAGGGTGCATCCGAGCACGGACTTCTGAATGTCAAGGGTCACAGGCTCACCGGCGGTATGCGTGCCTCGCTGTACAACGCCATGCCCATGGAGGGCGTGGATGCGCTTATAGAATTTATGAAACGATTTGAGGTCGAACACAATGTATAATATAAAGACAATAAACAAAATTTCGCCTGTGGGACTGGATAAGCTCAAGCAGCTCGGTTACAATGTCTCGGCGGATATCGATGATCCCGAGGGCATCATCGTGCGCAGTGCCGATATGCACGGGTACAATACCAACGCTTCGCTTCTCGGCATCGCAAGAGCCGGAGCGGGCTATAACAACATCCCGATCGAGGAGCTTGCCGAAAAGGGCATAGTCGTGTTCAACAGCCCCGGCGCAAATGCCGAAGCGGTCAAGGAGCAGTCTATATGTTCGCTCGTCATGGCGTCGAGAGATGTTCTCGGCAGCGTTGAGTGGGTCAAGAGCATAGCCGGTGAGGGCGATAAGATACCCGAGCTTGTCGAAAAGGGCAAGTCCAATTTCGCAGGTCCCGAGCTCATGGGCAAGACCATCGGCGTACTCGGTCTCGGCGCAACGGGTGCACTGGTCGCAAACGCCTGCCTTGCGCTCGACATGAATGTCATAGGCTACGACCCGTTTTTGTCCGTTGAGTCGGCTTGGAGACTCAGCCGTGATGTCAAGCGTGCCGACGACCTCGGTGAAATTTACAGAAACTGCGATTACATAAGTGCCAATATTCCCTATAACGAGGATACGCACCACATGATAGACGAGCGAGCGCTTTCCATGATGAAGCCGGGCGTGCGCATCATAAACGAATCCCGTGCCGAGGTCGTTGACGACGATGCGATGCTAAGAGCGCTCGAAAGCGGCAAGGTCGCAAAGTATGTGACCGACTTTCCGAACAAGAAGATACTCGGCGGCAAGAATGTCATTGCCCTGCCGCATTTGGGCGCATGCACGCCTGAGAGCGAGGACCGCTGCGCAGAAATGGCGGCACAGCAGCTTCACGAGTACCTGCAAAACGGCAATATTATAAATTCTGTCAATCTCCCGTCGGCTCGACTTGAGCGCATGGGCGTGTGCAGACTTTGCGTTATACACCACAATGTCCCGGGCATGATAAACCGCATTCTCGACCTGATAACCGAGAAGAACATCAATGTTGAGCACATGATAAACAAGCCGCACGGCCACTTTGCCTACACCATCATCGACCTCGGTGACGAGATTTGGGAGGACACCGCCGTAGCCATCCGCAAGATGGACGATGTCCTGAGAGTGCGGGTACTTTGAGCCAAAATCGGCCTTTCGTCTGAAAGGTCGATTTAATTTACAGATTATTATAAAAGAAATAAAAACACCGTGCTATAATATGCATCGAAAAGGGGGTAAAGCCATGAAGAAAACCGCAGCCATGCTTATATCCGGAGTGTTGATGCTCAGTCTGTGCGCCTGCGGCGGAACGGCGGAGCCCGACCCTGTGCCGACCGGAACTCCGGCGCCGATAACATACACAAAGGACGATGGCAGACTCAAAATGGAGGAGACTTATAACTCAAACGGTCTGCTGTTCAGCACGATAATCTACGAGTACGACAACAAAGGCCGACTCGTAAAGCAGGCCGAGTTCGGCATAAACGACGCTCCCACGGGCTACAAGAGCTTTGAGTACGATAAAAGCGGCAGAAAAACACTCATGACAAGCTTCCTGGCCGAGACCGACAAGGATTATTCCGAGGAATACCGCACAAGCTATGAGTACGACAGCGACGGCAACATCACGAAGGCGGTCTCGACTATTGACGGCAAGACCGTTTCCGTGACGGCGTACGAGTATAAGGACGGCCTGCTCATCGACGAGAAAAACTACGAGGGTGAGAGCTTTGTTGCCTCCGAGTACAAGTATGAGTACGGTGCAGACGGCCGCAAGACCCGTTGCGTGCGCATCGATAACATGGAGGGCGACACCACCGAGAACCGCTATACCTACACATCAAGCGGCCTGCTGCTTGCCGACCTCAGCTACGGCGACGACGGCAAGGTCATAAGCCGCACCGAGCACAGCTATGACGCAAACGGAAATGCCGTCAAGCTCAGCGTCTATAACGCCAAGGGCGGGCTTATCAGCAGCACCTTAAACGAGTACACCTACGACGAGTACGGCAACATAAAGCGCTGCGCCGTGACCCACTCGGACGGCAGCAAGGGCACTACCACACAATACAAGTGGGAATACACCAAAGGTTAACAGATTATTTATAAATTTTAAGTAATATTATGTTAGTATTTATTATTAAATCATATTGATTAAATCATATTGATCAAGGTGAACTTTCAATGAGAGAAAAATTTGCCCGATTTATGGCAGGACGCTACGGCAGTGATCAACTGAATAAGCTGATTTCGGTGATTTGCCTTGTGCTTGTCATTCTGGCCATGATTTTAAACGGAACCAAAGCCGCAGGCGTGCTTTGGATCGTGGGCTTTGCGCTGCTTATGCTTGTGTATTTCCGTATGTTCTCAAGAAACATCTACAAGCGCACCGCCGAGAACAACAGCTACATGCGCTTCCGCTACAATGCGGGCAAAAGGTTCAGAATGATCAAGGAGCGTTGGACGCAGCGCAAGGACTATAAGTTCTTCTCCTGTCCGGCGTGCCACACCACGCTTCGTGTCCCCAAGGGCAAGGGCAAGATAAACATTGTATGCCGTAAGTGCGGCACATCCTTCCAGGGAAAGACCTGATGTTCGGTTTTGTTGCGGCCGACCTAAAGCGTTTAAGCCCCGAGCAGCGGCAACGCTACAACGCCTGCTACTGCGGCCTGTGTAACGCCCTGCACGAGCGGCATGGCCTGCTTGCCCGCATGACGCTGACCTACGACATGACCTTTCTCGTCATGCTCTTAAACTCACTGTACGAGCCGCACGAGCTGCACGGTGAGGACAGGTGCCCCACGCACCCGATAAAGCGGCGCAGCTGGTGGCAGTCGGAGATAACCGATTATGCCGCCGACATGAACATTGCGCTTGCGTATCTTAACTGCATCGACGATTGGGAGGACGACCTAAACGCTGCCGCCTTTGCCGAGGCAAAGCTCATGAAGTCGTCCTACGAACAAATTTGTAAGGCATACCCCCGCCAGTGCGAGGCGATAAAAGCCGGAATGGCTCGGCTCAAGGAGATCGAGGATAGCTTCAAGCCCATGCCGGATGAGGCCTCACGCAGCTTTGGACTGCTCATGGCTGAACTGTTCGTTTATAGGGAAGACCACTGGAGCGATGACCTTCGTGCGCTCGGTATGGCACTCGGGCAGTTTATCTATGTTATGGACGCTTGTATTGACCTAAGGGATGATAAGCGGTATTATAAATACAATCCATTTGTGAAGCTCTATGGCAGACTTGACGAGATGCAGTGCTTCCGGGATATCCTGCAAATGCTGATGGGCGACTGCGTGTACCACTTTGACAGGCTTCCGCTCGTCCGAGATGCGGACATTTTGAAAAATATCCTCTGCTCCGGTGTGTGGAGCAAATTCAACCGGCATTATAACATCAATGATGAAAACTGAAGGAGCAGTGCCCCAGTATGGTACAAGACCCCTATTCCGTCCTCGGCGTTTCGCCAAACGCCAGCGACGAGGAGATAAAGAAAGCCTATCGTGAGCTTGCCAAGAAGTATCACCCCGACCGCAACCCCGGCGACGAGGAGGCGGCAAGGAAGATGAACGAGATAAACGCAGCCTACGACCAGATAAAAAACGGCACGGCCAACAATAACCGCTACGGCGGCTACGGCCAGTATGGCGGCGGATACAGTCAGTACGGCGGTTTCGGCGGTGCGTATGAACAGCCGCAGGAGCGAGCGGAATGCCGTGCGGCGGTAAATTACATACGAAACGGCAGGTATAATGAAGCACTCACGGCGCTGTCTCAGGTGCCGGAGGTTGAGCGCGACGGCAGGTGGTACTACCTGAACTCTGTTGCAAATATGTATCTCGGCAACCGAATCGCCGCTCTCGACAGCGCAAAGCGAGCTGTCGAGCTTTCGCCGGATAATCCTGAGTACAATAAGCTTTTGCAGGTGCTCCAGTCCGGCGGCACATATTACGCAAATTACAGTGACAGCTCCATGCCCAGCTGCGGATTGTGTTCCGACTGCTGCAATATGTATCTGTGCTTTTCCTGCCTCACACCTTGGGGCGGTTGCTGCTGCTGAAATACCACAGCCGATGGGTCATTATCCATCGGCTGTTTTATTAAGTTATGAGCTTTACCGTTTCACTCTCGGTAAACTCCGTAAGCGCCGCAAAATCCACATGCGGTCTGTACTCACATTCGAGCAGATCGTGATATTTTTTTGCCTGCTTGAGATAGCCGACACCACCGTCAAGCAGACTGCGGTACTGCTTTTCGAGCGCTTTTAGCTCCGATTTGTGCGTACGGACGGTCTCCGGCGCAACGAGTGCATCGAGACGCACATGCCGCCACGGGTCTTTGAGCTGCATTGCGCTTGCCGAAACGAAGCCCAGAGCGTGGTTTGGCAATAGCACGGCATCAAGCTCATCGGGACACAGCGGAGAGGGGCAGACAACGGCATTTTCGCCCCGTTCGGCGACACCGTCCGCTATGTGCTTTAGGTAGGCATCGGCAAGCCCGAGCCTGTCGTCAGCAAGATAAACCCGTTTACATAATGCACTTACTGTGCCGCTTAAGCAGACCTCGCCAATGCAGCTTATGCCCCTTATAAAACGCTTTGTGATGCGCCCTTCCCGTGGTGAGCCGTGCTTTTTGCCAAGCTCACGCAAAAGTGCGCTTTCTGCACGTTTCTTGGCTGAAACAACATCGTTTTTGCAAATCAGCTCCGGAATTTGAATTTTTCTGATAGTTTTAGCCGCCGATAAAAAACCGTACGCCGTCTTGTACAGCTGCCTGTATTTTGCGGTGTACTCGTTTGCTTTCTCACTTTTAAAGCTTGAACAAAATTGCCCCAAGTTAACATAACAACTATCGATCGCAAACAGTCTCGGCTCTAAAATATGCGGTGCAGTTGCATCGGCTAAGCCAAGGTGCAGCGCAGGAATGTAGACACCGTCGAGAGACTCCGGGTCGCCCGAGCACAGTATGTACTCAACGGTGAACCCTTGCTCCTCGGCACGGGACGCAAGCTTTTTCATGAAGGTAGATTTGCCGCAGCCGGGGCCTGCCTTGATCAGATGCAGCCGATCGCCGGGAGCACAGGCAAAGTTATCGTACAGCGAGTAAAAACCGTCACCGGAGTTTGCTCCGAGGAAAAACCGGACACTCATTTTACCACCTCACCTTCACATTGTATGCACCATTTGACAAGTGAGTGAGGCAATGTTACAATTTTGCTGACAGGAGATAGATAAAAATGAAAGACTACATTCTCTTTGACTTTGACGGCACTGTTTTCGACACTGCCGAGGGTATCACTAAATGCGTTCAGTATGCGCTGGGCAAAATGGGCATTGAAGCTGAGCTTGACGAGCTCATGTGCTTTGCAGGTCCTCCGCTCGTTGAGATGTTCATGCAAAAATACGGTATGAGCGAGAAAGACGCTCTGCACGCCACCGAGCTTTACCGTGAGCGTTATCTGCCTACCGGCTGGGTCGAGTGCAGCCCCTTTGACGGGATGCATGAGCTTATGCAAAGGCTTCGGGCAGCCGGCAAAAAGCTCGCAGTTGCAACAAGCAAGCCAGAGCGCTTAGCGAGGCAGATATTGGAGCACTACAGCATGACCGATGACTTCGACCTCATCTGCGGCTCTGAATTTGACGGCACACGGGGGCAGAAGTGGGAGGTCATAGGCTTCGTGCTCAAAAGCTTCGGTATTGAGCCCACTGACGCTATAATGGTCGGCGACCGCAAATACGATGTCATAGGCGCAAAAAAATGCGGCCTCGACTGTATCGGTGTCCGCTTCGGCTACGCAGAGCCGAATGAGCTTGAGGAACACGGAGCGGTTTACATTGCCGAGACCGCAGATGATCTGTATAATTATCTTGTAAATTAGTTTACCGTGACAGGCTCCTTGATACACATGACATCACGGGCGTACTTATCCGCCTTGGCGAGCAGTTCTCTGTCTGACTTGTAGCTCGTCTCACGGGTCGTGGGCACGGGAGCGTAGCGGGCGGTGTCGTACTGCCTGTACACATAGCAGGGGATGAAGCGTTCGGTCACATCAATGCTGCTGCCAGACTTCCTGAGCGTCAGCTGCAAAATGCCGGTATGGCGGCTTATCTCTTTGGTCTCACTCGTAAGGAAATTGCCCATCGAGAAGACAACGGGAACCGTCCTGCCGTCGACACTTTCAACAAATTCACGGGCTTGCAGACAATGCGTGTGCGAACCGACTATGTAGTCGGCGCCGCAGTCTGCAAGCTCTTTTGCCATTCTGCGCTGGCTGCCGTTCGGCTCGTGGGTGTATTCCGTGCCCCAGTGCATATACACGAGCACAAATTCCGCACCCTTTTTGCGGGCATAGTCAATGTCATTGCTTGCCTTGTCGGCAGAGTATCTGTTCAGAAGCGTTTTGCGGCCGAACGGCGTAAAGCAGCCGTCGTTTCTGTTAAAGTAGGTCGCATAAGATATCACCGCAAGGCGGATACCGTTAACCTCTGCAAAGACAGCGCGCTTGTCATTGGGAGAGGCAAAGGTGCCGGTGTGCATGAAGCCATGGCGGTCAAGAGCTTTCAGCGTGTCTATGAGTCCGGCAGCTCTCGAATCGCAGTTGTGGTTATTTGCGTTAACAAGTGCGTCAAAGCCGGCGTAGCGCAGAGCGTCAAGGTAAGCCTCCGGCGAATTGCAGTGGTACTTTTCCTCAATTATGTGTGCCTCGCAGGCATAGGGAGACATATCGGTCACGGTCGTTTCAAGATTGCCCACGGCAAAGTCCGAGCCGCGCAGAATATCACGCACAAAGCGAAAGCACGGGTTCATGAAAAAGCTGTCGCCGTATTTGTTTGCGCTTTGAAGCTTTGGCTCACCCATGAGGTCGCCCACGCAGCACAGCACCGCTTCATTCGTACCCTCGGCATCGGGGCGGCGCCACCAGCCGTCATCGTTCGGTGTATATCTCGGGGCATCCTCGGGTGTTCTGTCAAACTCGGGGTACTTATACGGAGCGTGGGTATCGTAGTCCGAGCCTGCGCCGAAAATGCTTTTAAGTAATCTGCTCATATCTCTATCTCCACCTGAATTATCTCGGTGTCCCTTTCCATAGCGTATCTGACGGTGTTCCATGTGCCGCCGGAGCTGCCGTTGTAGCAGGCAATGAGGACATTGGAGTTGTCCACCATGTACCTGTTGCGGCGCATCATGCAGCCGGGCGTATAAGCGTCCTGAATAAGCGTCGTTGTGTCGCACTGCATGAGGACGCTGCGATAGCGCCTGCGGTTTTGCTCCGACCACTTGGCCTCCTGCCCATCGTAGGGGACGGCGGCTTCGAGCGTTATATCGTCAAAGCTCTTCCTGAGCTCAATAACAGCCTCGGCGCAGTACATATCGCAGCCGAGCGCCATGCCGCAGATAAAATGCTTAATGCCGGACTCGTACACCGCCTTAATGACGGCTGCAAGCTTTGCTTTGAACGCAATGCAGCGTGGGTCAAGCTCATTATAGCCCCAAGGCAGCTTCTGCGGCCTGTGGCCTGTGAAGCAGCAGCTTTTGCCGTATTCGGACATGTTACACCTTCTCTCTCATCGGCATTATATGCCATGATGAGAAAAATGTCAAAGAGCTATTGACAAATTGCTCCGGTGGATTATAATAAAGGCACAACCGAATAAACGATATATCTTCAGGGCAGGGTGAAATACCCGACCGGCGGTAAAGTCCGCGAGCCATTTGGTATGAACCGGTGTGATTCCGGTACCGACAGTATAGTCTGGATGAAAGAAGATGTTCGATGTGCGAGCACCTGAGAGATATTGTTCTTTCGGGTGATTTTTTATTCGTGGAGGAAATACCCATGTCAAAGACACTAAAAGACAACCTTAGCTTCATCCTCATCTGCCTCTTGATTTTCGCAGCGATACTTGCTGTTGCATATATCCTCGAAAAACTGCTCGTTAAGGACAGGAAAAAGCTTGGCAGCACGCATTTTATCTCGTATACGGCGATATTCTCCGCTATGGCGGGCTTTTTGATGTTCCTCGAGATACCGCTGTTTTTCGCACCGGCGTTTTATGAGATAGACCTCAGCGAGATACCCATTTTGATCTGCACCTTCTACCTCGGACCCGTGGCCGGTGTCGTCGGTGAGCTTTTGAAGATCGTTGTAAAGCTGGTTTTGAAGGGCACGACCACCGCCTTTGTCGGTGACTTCGCAAACTTCGTTGTTGGCTGCTCGTTCGTGCTTCCCGCTTCGATAGTTTACCACATGAACAAGGGCAAAAAGTCTGCGCTCACCGGCATGATAGTCGGCACGCTCATCATGACCGTGTTCGGAAGCCTGTTCAACGCCGTGTACCTGCTGCCGACCTTTGCAGACCTCTACGGCATGCCGCTTGATGCCATCATCGCAATGGGCACGGAGGTAAACTCCGCTATCAACAGCGTGTCGACGCTCGTTTTGTTTGCAGTCGTGCCGTTTAACCTCATAAAGGGCGCCATCGTCACGCTGCTAACCATGTTGCTTTATAAGCGTATCTCGCCGCTGCTGCACAAGGGCGACAAGAAGCTTCAGGAGCGCAGCGCTAAGAAAAAAGCCTGATATTCGTGACCTTACGAAGCCGCATGATGCTCAACGCAAAGTTAAGACACTCATTAAAGTAAATGATGCAGATATACCCCTTCAGGGCGAACACCGGCAGCACCTGCCACACAAGCAGAACGCCCAGCAGCGCATCCAAGAGATTTATCCCCATGCACCAAAGCTGCTGTCCCAGACCCTTGAGGCAGCCGTCGGCCACCATATCCGTGTACATTATCGGGATAAGCGGCGCAAGCAGCCGCAGGTAGTCGCCTGCCTCGGGCGAGGAGTATATCCGCACGCCGAGCTTGTCGGCAAAAACAAACAGAACAAGGGCAACGGCTGACGAATAGCCGAGGCCCTTTTTTATAAGCGAGCTCACGGTTTTGGAGATATCGCCATCGTTTCCGCGCACCTGCGCCTCGGTAAGCTCGGGGATAATTAGCTCCGCCAGCGCCATGAGTATGCAGGCGGGGAAGGACACAATGGGCAGCACCATACCCTGTATGACCCCATAGCCGGACAGTGCCCTGTCCGCCGAAAAGCCTGCGGCCTTGAGCCCACGGGGGACTAAAAGGTGCTCAAGCGTTGAAAGCGCCGAGCGTGCGTAGGCCGACACCGCCAGCGGCAGTGCGACCTTGAGCATCCGTGAAGTGAGCTTGAGCTTCTGCGCAGAGTAATCCCTTACCGAATGGCGGTCGGTGAGATAAAACAGCAGCATGCAGACAAAGGATATCACATCGCCGCAGACATTGCCGAGCATCACGGCAGCGCAGTTTTTCTCGATATCGCCCGCCGGTGAGTGCGACAGGAAATACGCCACAAAGCCGATGGTTATAAGCTGCTCACCGAGATGCACTACCGTTGGTTTCCACACCCTGCCGCAGGCGGTAAAGTAACCGGACATGACCGATGACAGCGACAGAAACGGCATGGAAAAGGCGATGAGCTTTAGAGACTTTACCGTTCTTGCGTCACCTATCCACAAAAAGCCGATCGGCTCGGCAAATGAAAACAGCACCGCCATGGCGCTCAGCCCGAAGAACAGACTGTATGCAAAGCAGCGACGCATTGCGGCGGCAACGCTCCAGCTGCGCTCGTGCCCCAGTTCCTCGGAGACTAATCTTGTGGCGGCAAAGCGGATGCCCGAAACGGCAAAGGTGGTACACAAAAACGCTACAGAGAGAACCAACTGGTACAGTCCGATACCCGCAGAGCCGATGCGCCCGGCAAGCCAAACCTGGAATGCCATGGAAATGGCGCTCATCGCAAGCGAAGACCCCGTGAGCAGAGCGGTATTCATAATTAAACGCTTTCTGTTGACCATACATAAAAATATTCACAAAAATATTTGCATATGCGTTGAATTTTTGTTAACTTTAGTGTATAATGTTACTACATTAACAAAATAGGGGGCATGGCATATGATAATTACCATCGGCAGACAGCATGGATCCAGCGGTAGAGAGATCGCAAGACTTCTCGCCGAAAAGCTCAACTACAAGTGCTACGACAAAGAGATCGTGGACGAAGCTGCAAATCACTCCGACTTCAGCAGAGACCTCATTGACGCCTTCGATGAAAAGCGCATGTCCGCATTTATCCTCCACGCAGGCGGCTACGGTCTGAACGAAAACTTCCGCCTTAATATGCAGGTCGTATCGGCGCAATTTGAGGCCATGCGCAATATCGCCGAAAAGGGCAACTGCATTTTCGTTGGTCGATGCGCAGACTATATCCTGCGTGACCATGACGATCTTATCAGCGTGTTCATCCTCGGCGACATGGACGAGCGCCTCAAGTGCCTTGAACGCCGCCAAGGACTTGATGAGGTCGAGGCAAGGAAGAAGATAAAGGAAGTTGACAAGGACCGTTCAAGCTTCTACAGATATTACAGCGACCAGACATGGGGCGATGCGCAGAACTACGATATGTGCATCAACAGCTCCAAGCTCGGCGTTGAGGGCACCGTGCAGGTCATCCTTGACTACATAAAGGCAAGAGGACTTAAGTAAAATAAGCAAAACCGCCGCAGAGTTAAATCTCTGCGGCGGTGTTTTTTTATTTGTCCGGCCATGGCACGGGCGTCTGCCCCTTGTCGACTATGAGATACGCCTTGTCGGCAAGCTTCGCAAGCGGAGTGTCGGTAAGCGAGTCGGAGTAGAAGTTCTCGACCACGGTATCCTCGGGAAACTCCTTATAAAACCTGCGAACCTTTTCATCGCCGTGGCAGTTTAGCCCGTCTATCTTTGCCGTGTGCTTATCCATGTTAGTTGCGATGAGCCTGATGCCGAGCCTATCGGTCATGGGCTTGACCACAAATTCCGGCGAAGCGGAGATAACGAGGTCGTCCGGCCTCTGCTGCTTGAGATACCACGGGCATATCCACGATTCGTGCTCGTTCCAGTAGGTCTCAAGCTCTGCATCAATGTCCGGCAGATAGCGGATAAAGCGCATTGCACCCTCCTTGAGCTGCTCTTTGGACATGATCTTAAGCAGATACAAAAGCCCGTGCCACAGCGCCACCGGCAGGCAGCGCAGGAAAATGAGCGGGTGACGCTTCATTTCCCATTTAACAAAAGTCACCGATGAGTCGGGGTAAAATATCGTTTTATCAAAATCGTAAACATTCATTCTTCATTGATCCTAAGAGTTCTTGTGGCGTTGAGCACGGCCAGTATCAGCACGCCCACATCGGCGAACACAGCAAGCCACATACCCGCAATACCCAGTGCGCCCAGCAGCATTATAACAAATTTAACTGTCAAAGAAAAGGCGATATTCTGCTTTGCAATACCCACCGTGTGCTGCGATATCTCGATGGCAAGCGGAAGCTTTCTTACATCGTCGTCCATAAGCACGACATCGGCGGCCTCCACCGCAGCGTCAGAGCCTAATGCTCCCATCGCAATGCCGACATCCGAGCGGGCGAGCACGGGAGCGTCGTTAATGCCGTCACCGACAAACAGCAGCGTACCTGTATGCTTTTGCCGCAAAAGCTCCTCCACGGCGATGACCTTGTCGCTTGGCAGAAGCTCACTGTATACATTGTTTACGCCGAGTGCCGTGGCGACGGCCTGAGCCGTTCGCTTTCCGTCACCCGTGAGCATGACGGTACTCTCAACGCCCAGCCTGTAAAGGTCGCTCACGGCCTGCTTTGCGCCGTCCTTTATGCGGTCGTCGATGACGATATAGCCGCCGTAAATGCCGTCTGCAGCAACATGGACAATCGTTGAGTGCTCGGTCGGGGTTTTGGGTGTGATGCCGTTAGAGGTCATCAGAGCCGCATTACCGACAAGCACCTTCCTGCCGCATACATTGGCCTCAATGCCACGACCTGTAAGCTCGCGCACATTGGTGACGAGCCTGCGGTCGGGCAAGCTCTTGCACGCTTTTCTGAGTGACAGTGCGATCGGGTGACTGGAGTAGCACTCGGCGGCAGCGGCAAGGGTTATAAGGTCAGCACCGCTAATGCCGATAGGCTCAACGCCCGTAACGGAGAAGCTTCCTTCCGTGACCGTGCCGGTCTTGTCCATAACAACGGTGCTCGTATCTGCAAGCGCTTCAAGATAGGTCGAGCCCTTTATCAAAATGCCGTGCTTTGATGCGCAGCCGATACCTCCGAAGAAGCTCAGCGGCACGGAGATAACAAGCGCACACGGGCAGGAGATAACAAGGAATATCAGCGCCCTGCGTATCCACTCGAGCCAGTTGCCGTCAACAAGAGACGGAATAACGGCCAGCAGCACCGCAAGAGCGACCACTACGGGGGTGTACACCTTGGCAAAGCGGGTCACGAGCGCCTCACGGCGGGACTTGCTGTTTGCCGAGTGTTCGACAAGCTCGAGCATCTTCGACACCGTTGACTCTTTATATGTACTGCTTACCCTGATGCGCAGAACGCCGCTCAGATTAACGCAGCCGGACACGACCTGCTGACCCTTTTTTACGGTGCGGGGCATCGACTCACCCGTAAGGGCGGAGGTGTCAACGCTGCTCTCGCCGTCCATGATAACGCCGTCGAGCGGGATGCGCTCACCCGGGGTGACGGTGATCACCGTGCCGACGGGAATGGTGTTCGGGTCAAATTTCTGCAAAACGCCATCGACCTCAACACAGGCGTAATCGGGGCGGATGTCCATAAGCTCGGCAATCGAGCGGCGGCTTTTGTCAACTGCGTAGTCCTCAAAGCACTCGCCGATGCGGAAAAACAGCATGACCGCCACGGCCTCGGGGTACTCGCCGATGCACAACGCGCCTATCGAGGCGACCGTCATCAGGAAATACTCGTCGAATAATTCACCGTGCAAGAGCTTGATTATTGCATCGCTTATTATCTCAAAGCCCAAGACAAGGTAGGGAACCAAAAACAGCCCCAGCATCAGCCACTGGTTGATGTTCGGCTGTGAGCCTGTGTATATCCACACACCGACAAACAGCGCAGCGCCGAGCAGAATTATTATGATATCACGCTTGAGAGTTTGCTTTTCTTCCTGCATACTCATACCTCCTCAAGATGCTTTGTGCCGATATCAAGTATCGAAAAAATGTGCCCGTCGTCGAGGGAGTAGAACACCGTCTTGCCCTCACGGCGGTATTTGACGAGCCTGTGCGAGCGCAGCACCTGCAATTGGTGCGACACCGCCGACTGCGACGCTCCTAAAAGCTTCGCAAGGTCGCACACGCAAAGCTCGGTTTTTGCAAGTGCATATAAAATGCGCAGCCGTGTCTGATCGCCGAAAATGCGGAAAAAATCCGAAAGCTCACTCAGCCGGCTCTCGTCCGGAACGTCTGTGCGGCTTATTTCATCCATGGTGCGCCTCCTTCATATGAAGAGTTATTCATATATAAATGCTACACTGACACAGTCAAAATGTCAAATCCGCATTGACATAATTATAAGAAACTTAATTATTCCTTGACATAATGCAAAAAGAATGTTATACATGTGTGGGGAGGTGCTGACTATGAGAGGCTCCATGCTAAAGCAAATTCTTGACGATAAGGGCATAACCATAAGCGAGCTGGCACGGCGATTGAACGCTCCGGCGCAGACACTGTACAGTATGGTCAAAAGGGATAATCAGAAGGTCGATTTTGACCTCATGATGCGCATTTGCAGCGAACTGAATGTACCCGTTGAGCGCATGTGCGAGAATATCAGCCTGCCGAGGCTTCCGGATAACCGTGAATGGGGGCTTGTGACCAATTACAGACAGCTTGACGATAACGGTAAGTCGCTTGTAGACACGGTCATTGACCATGAGCTTTCACGGCTCGAGAGTGCAGCCAATGCCGAAAAGCCTGCCAAGATCATTCCTCTGTATTCCACCCCCGCTGCCGCAGGCTATGCATCACCGGCCTTCGGCGACGATTACACCGATTACGAGGTCCCCGACGGAACGGCTGCCGATTTTGCCGTGCGCATTGACGGCGACAGTATGGAACCGTACATCAAGGATGGCTCGGTCGCACTGTGCAAGAGGGGGGCTATTATCCGTGACGGCGATGTCGGCCTGTTCTTTGTCGACGGCGACATGAAGTGCAAGCAGTATTGCCAGGACTATGCCGGCAATGTGTACCTGTTTTCCGCAAACAGGCAGCGTGCCGATGCCGATGTGGTTATCAGCTCCAGCTCCGGTATAACGCTCATGTGCTTCGGCAAAGTGCTCACCGATAAGCCCATACCATTGCCGTCGGAATAAAGGAGCAAGAGTATGTATTGTTATAAAGAAAAGCCCGAAAAGCTCAAAACCGAGCATGTCATTGACCCCGAGGAAGATAAGAAACTCAGGCTGTATCTTAGCTTGGGTGCGGTGGGCTTAGCCGCCGTGCTTGTCGGGATAGGCTGCATTTTTGTGCCGATGACGAAGCTTTACGATGTCGGTGGTGTGGGCAGGTTTATCCTGCGTGCGGCGCTGATAATCGTCATGGCGGTCGTGTATTACTGCGTGCATGAGCTTTTACATGCGTGCGTGTTAAAGCGGTTGACGGGCGATACGGCGAAGATAGTCCTTGAAAAGCACCATGCCCGCTGTGTGAGTGATACGGTGTTCACTCTGAAAGGCTACATCATCTACTGCTTTGCACCTGTCGTTATCATCGGCACAGTGCTGCTGATACTGAACATCGTATTGCCGAACAGGTTCTTTTGGCAGGTTTACATAATTCAGATAATCAACATAGCCGGTGCGGCAGGCGAGTTTTATGCAGCGTACAGGCTTGTTAAGGAAAAGAAAGAAGCTGCGGTCGTCGATGACGGTGTGCAGCTTCGGTATTGGACATAATGATTCCCGGTAAAGACTAAAAAGGCCGGCAGACGAACGATCGCCTGCCGGCCTTTTGCTGCTGAAATACTGTTGCGATCAGTTGCCGTGCATAAGCTTGGTCTTTGATTTACTTTCGTTGAAGTGCTTAAGCATAGGCCTGAATATGATGCCGCACACCAACGACAGCGGAATAAGTATCGCCGCCATAAGCAGGAGCACAAGAATGCATTTGAGATACACATTGCTGTAACTGCCGGCGATTGTTTCGCGCATTGCGGTCATTGCGTAGTTAAACGGCATGAATTTGTATATATCCTGGAAGAACTTAGGCAACATTTCCAAGGGGTAAGTGCCGCCGGAGCCTGCGACCTGAATAACAAGGACGATAATTGCCAGCGCCTCTCCGATATTGCCGAAGGCAAATACAAAACCGTAGTTTATCAAAGTGAACAGGAGACTTGCAACGGCAGCGGCCAGCCAGAACTGGAACGGTGCATAGCACTGAATTCCTATGTAGTACAGGTTGCCGAGTACGGTAATAAGCGCCGTAAACTGCCCGATCACAAAGAAGACGAAATATCTGCCGAAGAAAGCCTCGGCCGTGCTGAGATTCGGGATATCGCTTCTGCGCTTGATATGAGTGTGCATAAGGCTTACGCTCAGAAGTGCGCTTGCGTACAGTGCGAGTGTCGTGTAGAACGGAGCCATGCCGGAACCGAAGTTTTCAAGAGCGTAGACGCGAACGACCTCAAGATTGGCAGGGGAGGCGAGGTACTCGACCAGACCGCCAACATCATCCTGGAGCAAATCAATGAGCTTTGTAAAGCTCTCGCTTGTGCGAAGCTCGTTGATGCTTGACTGAAGATTTGAAACCATGCTGACCATGTAATTGAGAACATCTTCTGTGCTTTCAATGCTCACGGTGCAGGAGTTAAGGGCATCAGTGTACTGCTGAAGGGTCATGGACTGACTGTCAACATCGCCCTCGACCTTTGCGAGCAGCGAGTCAAGATTCTTGAGTGAATCCTGAAGCGTACTCATTGAGGAAACGAGATTTTTATCTATCTTTGTCTGCTGAATTATGTCATCGAACTCAATGACGCTCTTGTGAAGCTGCTTATTGACATCGGCATACAGGTCGTCAAGGATCTCGCCTTCGTATTGCGTGATACCGCCTTCGCCGAATACGGAGTCCCAGTCGATGTATGTGCCGCCTGCCTCGGCGGGATCACCGTCAACGGCACTGTCAAGCCGCTCCATAGTGTTGCGCATTTCTTCAGATGTGTTGCGTATTGCGTCGGCGGCGTAAACCACATCCTGTTTGCTGTTTGAAAGTCTGTCCTGAATGTCAACGATAGTTTTTCTGCTGTTGACAAGCATATTTGTAACATCGGGCAGCAGGTCATTTGTCATACTTGTGACTGTAGCCGCAGACTTTGTGACCGTGGACATTGAGTCCATTATTGCGGCGTAGGTCTTCAAATCGGATTTGATCGATCCCAATTTGTTGTCAAGCGATTCGAGCGCATTCTCCGCACTCAAACCCATGCCGTTAAAAACAGAAGTGAAGTTTGACAGCTCATCAACGATGGTCGCGACGAAAATGCTGTTTATCTCGTTGCGTATGATACCCTGCGCTCTGTCGGTAACTCGGGAAGCAACGGCGTTCATTTTCTGATTGTCATAGTAGATGATTTCCGGCTGATCCATTTCGCCGTCGGTAAAGCCGAGCATTGAAGCACTGAAATCCTCCGGAATTATCAGGCCCGCATAATAGTCACCGGCATAAAGACCGTCCATAACCTCCTGGACAGAATCGGGGAACTGCCAGTCTATTTGGTCGTTTGCCTTGAGCTTATCCAAAATAAGCTCACCTACATTGAGCTTTAAGCCGACGAAATCTGTGCCTTCATCGGAGGAAGCGACGGCGATTTTGAGATTTTTAGTGGAATCGGGAGTGTACGGATTCCAGTTTGACATGATATTGAACCATGCATACAAACAAGGTACAAGAGCGAGGCCAAACACACAGATGACGGTGACGACACTCCTGCTCAATCGCTTATAATCAGAGCGAATGACGGCTGAAATATTTGAAGTTGTCTTCTTAAAATTCTTCATATTCAATACATCGTTTCTTCCGTAGATTTATTGTATGCGCTTAGACCTTTGCTTCTTCTTCCTCGCTTGCAGCAGAAGAGCATTCACCGACTTCGTTGATTTCCGGTACCGATCCTTCGTCTGCATCTGCCGGCACTTCCGCTTTTTCGTCAGTATCTTCTTCAACAGCAACGGCGGGGAGCTCCTCATCGGAATTATCATATACAAACGATTCGGTGGGCTTAGGGTCAAACTCCGGAGAACGCTGCTGAACCGACTGCCGGATCCGCTCGGCAAGCTGAAGAGCTTCGTTTGCCGAGACCTCCTCATCCGGGAGAGTATCTTCGTTGTTCTGATCACTTGCCGTGTCGTCGGTATAAACCTGCGAGAACATCTGCCTGAGCAGGTAGTCCTGATACTCGATAACTATGAGGATACCGGCAATGACGAACATCGAAGCTATCCAAAGAACAAGGAATATAGTCTTTGAACCTTGGGTCACAAAAAGCATAATGAGGAAGAATGTCGGGATGATAAGCAGGCTTTTCAGCGCAGAACTCGTTCTCTTGACATTTCTCCGATGCATTTTTTCAAGACCGGCAACGAGGTCGTTATACATTTTTTCGTACTGGGATTCTGTATTCATAATACATAACTCCTGATGCGTATTTGGTAGGGAAGAGCAGAAAATTCAAGAGAAAAGTCACATCATCTCTGATTTTTCGAGCTGGTCGTTCATATAACGGTTGATACCGTCGAGCGGGCGCTTGAGTACAAGCCCGACAAACAGACCGACACCGAAGAACAGCAGAAGCTGAAGCAGGTAGATGAGGTAGTTGTTCTGATACAGACCTGCGATAGCCTCACGCATTGCATTGATAGCGTAGGGGAAGGGGAAGAACAGATAGATCTGCTGGAAGAAGTCGGGCAGCAGCTCAATGGGGTACGAGCCGCCGGAGCCGGCGATCTGAATAATCAAAAATACAACGAACAAGGCTTTGCCGATATTGCCGAAGGCGATAGCCATGGAGTATGCAAGCATCGAGCAGGTGAGCGATGTCACAACGCCCGACAGAATGAACAGACACGGATGGACACAATCCATGCCGAATATAATCAGGTCTCCCGCCATGATGACCATGGTCTGAATAAGCCCTAACAGGGCAAAGACAAGGTAACGACCGAAGAACTTCTGACGGACGGTAGCGCCGATCAGCTCAACGGGCATATCTATCTTCAAAATCGCATTCAGTATAATGCAGCCGACCCAAATTGCGAGCATCGTATAGAACGGAGCCATTGCGGTACCATACGATTCAACGGGATAAACGGATTCGGCTCTGATCGAAACAGGGCTTGCAAAGAATTCTCCGATGGACTGCGGATCGACATTCAAAAAGTCGAGAACCTGCTGAAGCTGGCTGTCGCTTGTATCGCCGTTCAAGAAGCCGAGTGCATCGGCGATCCTGCTTCTGTAATTTCCTATAAGCTCCTTGACCTGAACAAGAGCGTTGTTGACCGCCCCGAAAGTGTTGCCAAGCTCGTTTACGATGGGGGGCACCTTGCCCATAACATCGCTCAGCTCAAGCAGAATGGAGGAAAGGTCTCCGAGACTGTCCTGAAGGTTGGACAGCATGGAGTCGATGGAGGGATGTACTATTTCGGTAAGAGCGACTCTTGCATTGCCGAGCAGGTCGCTTATCACCTGCAGGTCACGGACAAGGTCGATATCTCTGTTGCCGTTGAGAATATCGTCGAATATCTGGCTTGCGTCCTTTGTGTCGGATGCTGCTTTGTCGGCGGCATCGGAAGCTTTTTTGTTATCACTGCCGGAAGCATCCTCAACGGCGCTCATTGCGGTACCGAGAGCAGAAAGCTCCTCGGTGACGATCTTACTGTCGTCTCTTGCTTTGGTGAGAGCATTTTCGCGAGCCTCGGCGTCGTCGGTGGTTTTTGCAAGATTTACATTCTCCTGAATACTGTCTATTCTCTGCTTTGCATCGTCGGCCATGAAAGTCATCATGGTGTCCATGCTCTGCTCGGTAGACTGGGCCTTTTCAAGATCCTTGTAGTCATAGCCGGTAACTGCGGTGTAAACCACGGGAACGGTGATCTCGTTGTAGTCTGCCTGAAGCTGCTCGGCGGCATTTTCTTCGGGCTGGGAGTTCATACCCAGCTTGTCTCTAAGCTGAGTGATCTTGCCCTTGACCTTGTTAAGCGCAGACAACGCATCCTCGATATCGGGGCCGGTAATACCCGAATGAGTGAGATAATCGATAAGCTCCTGATACTGCTTTTCAAGCTCCTTGAGAGCGGCCGTCGTTTCCTCCGAGTCGCCGGAATTGTCATACAGTCGGTCAAGCTTATAGATAGCCTGCTGAACGGAATCCTGCAGGTTAATGAGCATATTGTTGACTTCCTCGTTTATAAGAGCAAGGTCGCCTTTTGTGCTTTCAAGATAGGATATCTGATTTGAGATGTTTATTCTTTCGTTGCCGAGCAGATGGATCGTGTAATCGATGGTGTTGTTGGAATTGTTAAGGGTGCCGACGAGGGAGTTGTTGGCTGCAACAAACTGGTTTATCGTATCGTCATACTGCTCAAGATTCCTGTCGATCTTTGCAAGGGTATTTTTGAGCATACTCACGGTGGAGTCACCCTGAACGCCCTCGGAGAAAGAGTTGAACTTGCCGAACAGAGTTTCGACAATGGCCTGAATATACTTTTCGTTTACGCACTGCTTGACCTTGTCACCGGCGGCCTCTACGACCTTGACCGCAACGGCATTCGTCTTTTCGTTCTGGTAGAAGTTGATGGTCGGGCTGAACATATCCTCTTTGAGGAAGTTGTACATATTGTATGTAAAATCAGGCTCGATGATAACGGCGGCATAGTATTTGCCGGCATAGAGATCATCGACCGCTTTGTCCGCATCGTCAAGAAATACGAAGCCGAAATGATTATCATCTTTAAGCTCGTCAACGAGCTGATTGCCTATGTTGATAATATTACCGTCGTCGTCCATATAGTCACGGTCGTTACAGACAACTGCAATGTTGATATCGCCGGTTTTCCCGTAAGGATCCCAGAAAGCATAAATATTAAACCAAGCGTAGAGCGCAGGCAGAAACAGTATCGCCAAAATAATAAGAAAGGCGAAGAAATGCCGCGTCAAAGCTTGCAGGTCATGTTTGAAAATAGTTAATGTGTTACGCATACCGGGTAATACTCCTATCATGATCAAGAGTAGTGTATTATAATCAACGCAAAAAATTGCGGGAAATCAGGCGTGATGTCTAATTACAAAAATGTATCGATACGGATACAAAGTTATTGTACATTTATTCAAATAGAAAGTCAAGTAAACATAACTTCGAAAAACAATAAATTTTTACATAATTGTGTCTGGGAAACATTTAGACACAAAATGTTGTGTGTCAAACTTGACAGTATTTACATAGCTGCCGAGAAGAATATATGTCGAATGCTTGGTAATGATAAGTTACGGGTTGAAAAACTGAAAGCCCAATTTGAAAAAAGGAGATGTAAAACTATGTCTAACAATTCCGGCAATCGTCTTGTCATTCCCGCAGCACGCGAGGCAATGGATAAGTTCAAGATGGAGGCGGCAAGTGAAGTCGGCGTTAACCTGAAGAACGGTTATAACGGCGAGCTCACTGCACGCCAGGCAGGCTCCGTTGGCGGCCAGATGGTCAAGAAGATGATCGAGGCATACGAAAACGGCCTTAAGTAAGAGCAGAAAAAGAACGATGTCCGCATCAGCGGACATCGTTTTTCTACATTATTTAATTTATATTACATATCAAGTGTTATTTATTTGCTCGCAAGCAACCGGAAAAATGAGTCTTTGGCGTTTGCCTTCTGCGCTCTGCTTATGGGGATCGGCGAGCCGTCACGCATTATAAATTTGTCGGATTCGAAGGTACCTATGTTGCGTGCATTTACCCAATAGCTCTGGTGGCAGCGGATGAATGCATCTTTGCTTTCAACAGTACTCAGCAGCTCCGCAGGCGACTGCGTTGACATATAGCTGCCGTTGACGGTCACAACTTTGGTTTTATGCAGCGCCCGCTCCAGATACAAGATTTGCTCCAAGGGGATCCTGCTGACGGAGGCACCGAACTTGACGAGCATAAAGCTTTTCGGCTCGGTGAGGCTTGCAACGGCTTTTTCCAAAGCTGCCGGCAGACGCTCTTCGATCTGTGATTTAAGGACAAAGTAGATATGCTCGGTATCATACACCTCGGGAGCATAAAAAATGTAGCTCGAAACGAAAATGATCATGCACTCCGGGGCGCTGCGATTGATCTGCTTTGCAAGCTCGATACCGTCAACGCCCGGCATTTGAATATCAAGCAGCGCAATATCGGGAACATATTCGGTGCCGTCCATTTTGAAAAGGAGCTCGTTTGCGCCTCCGAATTCCAAAATAGAGAGACTCCGCCCGCCGAGAACCTTCTCCGTAAGTTTTCGTGTATATGAAAGATGAAGCCTGTCGTCATCACAAATGGCTATCTGAATCATAACATCCGCCCCCGCGTACGGTTTACATGGGAATATTAACACGAAAGGTTGACATTATCAACCACTAATTGATAATTATGTAGAAATCTTGTCTAATTATGTAATTATAGCGTTCAAAAAAGCCTGTCGGTGTTATTTTTATAAGCATAAATGAAATAAGCGTAAATAAAACCGACAGGGGGAGAAAAGATTGATCAGAGTGAATATTGTCGACAACGACTGCGAAAATATTGCCGTTATAGAGGAAATAATGGGCAAGTACTTTTTCGATTTTGCGGTAAAGTATGAAATTGATACGATAGATTGCAATGAGCTTATATCACCCCAGCTGTGGGCGGAGTGCGCTTATGATCTTGCCGTGTTCAATATCTCGAATAGGCTTAACCGCAGCCGGCTTCTGGAGTATTCCGTGGAAATACGCAGACTGTGCCGAAAAACGAAGGTTATTTTCATCTCCGACGAGCTTTGCAGCGTTCTTGATATATTTGATTATGAGCCGAACTATTTTATTTATAAGCCGCAAATCGCGGATAGACTTATTGAAGCGATGGAACATTTGCTCAAGTTAGAAGCAAATAAGGGAACAAGCGGCCTTGTCCTCAGCACTAAATCGGCAAGGCATATAATTCCGCAAGCCATGATACTCTACATGGAGCATTATCAGCATAAAACAAAAATAGTTTGCGAAGGAGAAGAATTGATCTGCCACGAAAAACTGAGCACTCTGCTTGAGCAGCTGGATGTGACGGCATTCGTGCGCTGCCATTGCAGCTTTGTCGCAAATCTTGAACATGTACGCAAGTATACCCGAACGCAGCTTCTGATGAGCAACGGAGACATTCTGCCATGCAGCAGAAGCAACCAAAAGAAGGTTCGTGAAATGTTGGAGAACAGCCGCAGGGTGAAAGACTGATTAGAGCCAATTGTGCCGATAAATCTGCCAATTATGTTCTTTGAACACCTAAACGCAGTAAGCGTGTTATAATCACTCACCGGTGGATATACATCTGCCGATACATAAGTATATTACGAGAATGAATCATTAGGAGCAAAAAAAAAGAAGAAAAGATTATTAAGTATTATTATTGCAGTGTGCATGATTTTCACCATGCTGCCCGCAGCGGCGCTTGCGGATAAAACTGCGAGCGGTAACTGTGGCGCCAATGGCGATAATGTCAAATGGACTCTTAAAAACGGCGTCCTGACAATCTCCGGCAAGGGAGAAATGGCGGAATATGATGAGCAGTTCAGTCCACCGTGGTCCGATAAAAGAGACTCAATTAAGAAATGCGTGGTAGAAAAAGGCGTAACTAGCATCTGCGAGCGTGCGCTGTTCTTGTGTGAAAATGTAAATAGCGTTACTCTTCCCGAGGGAGTAACATATCTCGGATGGCAGTCGTTCTATGCCTGCAAGAGCCTGAAAAGCGTCGTTATTCCCAGCACGGTGAAAGAAATTGGCGAGCATTCTTTCAGTCGTTGTGAAGGACTCAAGAATGTGGTTATACCGGAAGGTGTAGAAATTATAGATTCTATAGCATTTTACGAATGCACTTCTCTCAAGTCGGTGTTTATTCCGAGCACGGTAACGGAAATCGGCGAGGCGGTATTTGCCAAGTGTGACAAACTTTCCGATGTCTATTACAATGGCTCTCCCGCACAGTTCGGGGAAATATGCGGCGGTACGGACTTCGTTGGGATAGAAAATGCAACGATCCATTACTACGCATCCCCCGCACCCGAACTCAAGATAACAACCGTCTCCGGACATCCGAAAATCTACTGGAACGCAGTTGACGGGGCGGTGAAGTACTGGGTGTACCGCTCAACAGACGGCAAGACCTTCAAGTACTACGACAGCACGACCAAGACCAGCTACACCAATAATTCGACCGAGATCGGCACGACCTACTACTACAAGGTCAAGGCGGTCAAGATTGTTGACGGCAAGGAGTATACCTCCGATTACAGCCTCGCAAAGAACATACTGTGCAAGCCTGCAATACCGACTCTGATAATTAACCGTGTAAACGGTAAGGCTCAGCTCAAGTGGAGCACAGTCGGCGACGCAGCGAAGTACAATGTATATCGCTCCACAGACGGAAAGAACTTCAAGTATTGGGACAGCACCACCAGGACGAGCTACACCAACTCCGCCGCAGCATCCGGTACGAAGTATTACTACCGTGTCAAGGCCGTTGCGGTCGTGAACGGTAAGAATGTTGAATCTGCAAGCAGCAATGTAAAGAGCCTGATGACCTCGCTTGCGACACCGAGCGTTAGCATCACGACCTCAAACGGCAAGCCGAAGCTCAGCTGGAGTAAAGTAACCGGCGCAGACAAGTACTATGTTTACCGCTCCACCGACGGCAAGAACTTCAGCTACTGGGACAGCACGAGCAAGACGACCTTTGTAAACAGCGGCGCAAAGAAGAATACCAAGTATTATTACAAGGTCAAAGCGGTCTGCGCATCAAACTCCAATGCAAACTCCGCACAGAGCAGCGCCGTCAGCATCAAAGCAACAAAATAAGCACATAAACGACTCCGGTCGTTTATCCCAAAATATACAGGGAACGGCAGCAGGGGATGACCTGCTGCCGTTTTCTCGTTTATATATAAATGCTCCCGCATGATCACATACGGGAGCTTGATAAGTTTTAGTCTCTATATTCGAATTCGAGGTTGTAGATGCTGACGGTGTCGCCGTCCTTGATGCCCATGGCCTCCATGCGCTCAAACACGCCGGACTCACGCAGGACACGGTCAAAGTACATGCGGCTTTCGTTGTCATCAAAATTGATTGAGCCGAGAAGCCTCTGCATCCACGCACCCTCAACGACCCAAACATCGTCAAACTGTTCGATGGTGAGTTGCTCGGATGTGTCGATCACGGGCTCGGGCGGGACATAGTCGGCCTCAAAGCGGATGACCGGCGGCAGCTCCTGAAGCTTGGCTGCGGCAACGCTCACGAGCTCGTGTGTGCCGTTATGCGTTGCGGCGCTCATCTCGAAAAACTCATAGCCCAGCGCCTCAACATGCTCACGCAGTCTGTCGATATTCTCACGGTCGTCGCCGAGAAGGTCGCACTTATTTGCGGCGACTATCTGCGCACGGCCCGCAAGCTCGGGGCTGTACTCGTGCAACTCGGCGTTTATCGTGTCAAAGTCCTCAATGGGGTCACGACCCTCGCTGCCGGAGACATCAACAAGATGTATCAGCAGACGGCAGCGGTCGATATGCCGCAGGAAATCATGACCCAAGCCCGCACCCTCGGAAGCGCCTTCAATGATGCCCGGGATATCGGCCATGACGAACGAGCGCCCCTCATCAACATACACGACGCCGAGGTTGGGAAAGAGGGTGGTGAAGTGGTAGTTGGCTATCTTCGGATGCGCCTTGCTGACAACGCTCAGAAGCGTTGATTTGCCGACATTGGGAAAACCCACAAGACCGACATCCGCCAGCAGCTTGAGCTCAAGCGTGATATCATGGCTCTCACCGGGAAGACCGGGCTTTGCAAAGCGGGGCACCTGACGGGTGGGCGTTGCAAAATGCTTGTTGCCCCAGCCGCCCTTACCGCCACGGGCAACGACGAACTTTTCACCGTCGGACATATCGTGCATAATGCCGCCGGTCTCGGTGTCACGGATGAGCGTACCGCGGGGGACACGGATGTACAGACTCTCGCCGTCCTTGCCGGAGCAGCGCTTGCCCTGACCGTCCATGCCATTGCCTGCGACATATTTGCGCTTGTATCTAAAGTCCATCAGCGTGGACATATTATCATCAACAACAAAGACAACATCGCCGCCTCTGCCGCCGTCGCCGCCATCGGGGCCGCCTGCTGCGACATACTTCTCACGGTGGAACGCGATTGCGCCGTTGCCGCCGTTGCCCGCCTTAACGGTGATCCTTGCCTTATCAACAAAAGAAGCCATAGTGTGCCTCCTTAAAACTTAGTAAAAACAATGCCGGACAGTTTAGTCCGGCATTGTCAAATCTTCATTTACTGAGCGATTTCTTCGTAAACAGAGACCTTTTTGCGGTCCTTGCCCATGCGCTCGAACTTTACCTTGCCGTCTACGAGGGCGAACAGGGTGTCGTCCTTACCCTTACCAACATTGGTACCCGGGTGGATCTTAGTTCCGCGCTGTCTGACAAGGATGTTGCCGGCCAGAACAAACTGACCATCTGCTCTCTTAGGTCCAAGACGCTTAGACTCACTGTCACGGCCGTTCTTGGTTGAACCCATACCTTTTTTATGTGCCATTAAGGTTACACCTCCATTATCAGTAGTAGCGGAATAAATTATGCGTTGATGGTTTCGATCTGAACCTTGGTATAGGGCTGTCTGTGGCCCTGAGTTCTGCGGTAGCCCTTTTTAGGCTTCATCTTATAAACGCGAACCTTCTTGCTCTTGCCGTTCTTGACGACATTTGCGGAGACGCTTGCGCCTTCGATAACGGGAGCACCGAAAACGGTGTTTTCCTCGTCGATGACTGCCAGAACACGGTCGAACTTAACAGACTCGCCTGCCTCGACATCAAGCTTCTCAACGAAGATGACATCACCCTCGGCAACACGGTACTGCTTGCCGCCGGTCTCGATTATAGCGTGCTTCATGAACTTAACTATCCTTTCTTCAGGTCTCGCTCTCATAGGTGTCGGGCAGATCCCGAGCTTCCGACCCATTCAATGCGGCTTTAACAGTATAGCATTGCCAATCAGCAATGTCAAGCACAAAAATGCTTGAAAAACGAAAGAAAAAATGGCATAATCATAATGAGATGTGAAGGAGGGAGCGCAAAATGAACAAGCTTCTGAAAAAGGTATTTTCCAGAACCGTTGTGACGGCTCTGCTGATCGTAATACAGGTTGCATGGCTGGCGGCACTGCTGCTACAGTTGGGCAACTCCCTGCCAGCGATACAGACCGTGCTGCGCATACTGAGCCTTGTTGCGATTTTATTTGTGATAAAAAGCGATATGAACCCATCGTATAAGATAGGTTGGATATTGCTTATCGCTGTGCTGCCGATCCTGGGCGGCCTTATGTATGTCATTTTCGGCAACAAGCGGCCAACTAAGTATATGCGTGAAATGCTGCGTGCCCAGCTTGAAAAGTCGGCGGAGTATCTCGGCACACAGGAGAGCATCACCGGCGAGCTTGACGGAGGAGCGGCGGGACTGTTCAAATACCTTGAAGGCTCAGCCGGCTACCCAACGGCGAAGAATACGACCGTGCGGTATTACCGTGTAGGTGAGGAAATGTACGCAGACCTTCTGCCGGAGCTTGAAAAGGCGGAGAAATTCATCTTCCTTGAATATTTCATCATTCGCCCGGGCGAGATGTGGGACGGAGTGCTTGAGATACTAAAGCGCAAAGCAGCCGCAGGCGTTGATGTGCGCATAATTTACGACGACATGGGCTGCATTGACATCTTGCCCGCAAATTACAACGCAACTCTTGAGGGCTGGGGCATACGGACAATGGCATTCAACCGCTTTGTGCCTGCCGTCAGCTTAGTTATGAATAACCGTGACCACCGCAAGATAACCGTCATCGACGGCAAGGTCGGCTTCACCGGCGGCATAAATATCTCGGATGAATATATAAATGTAAAGGAGCGTTTCGGACATTGGAAGGACACGGGGCTGATGCTCAAGGGTCCGGGCGTGTTCAATCTGACGCTCATGTTCCTTGAAATGTGGAACGCATTTAACAAAGACGGCGACGGATACGCAGAGTTTATCCCCGACTCGTTCGAGGAATGCGGCAGCGCCGATGACGGCTATGTCCTGAGTTTTTCCGACAGTCCCTTGGATAACGAGAGCGTCGGTGAGAGCGTGTATACCGATATGCTGTATCAGGCCAAGGACTACATTTATATAACAACGCCGTATCTCGCCATCGACAGCGAGCTTCAGACCGCCTTGTGCATGGCGGCAAAGCGAGGCGTTGATGTGCGTATGATAACCCCGGGCATACCGGACAAAAAGTTAGTGTACCGCCTGACACGCTCATACTACCCGACGCTCTTGAGAGCGGGAGTTAAGATATACGAGTACACACCCGGCTTCATCCACGCAAAAAGCTTTGTGTGCGATGATAAGCTGTGCGTCGTCGGCACGATAAACATGGACTACCGCAGCCTGTACCTGCACTTTGAATGCGGCACGCTCATGTATAATAATCCCGAGATAAAGCAGGTCAAAAAGGACGACCTTGATACTATGGAAAAATGCCGCAAGGTCGAGCTATCCGACATGAAAACCAACTTTCTCGGCGAGCTGTTTGACAGCTTCCTTCGCTCCGTTGCACCGCTGCTTTAATATCAAAAAATGCCGCCCGATTTTCGGGCGGCATTGCCATATTCAAATAATGTATCAGCCGACGATATCCTTGGTATCACGGGCGATAACGAGCTCCTCGTTGGTGGGGATGACAAAAACCTTGACCTTGGAGTCGGGGGTGGAGATCATGATATCCTCGCCGCGCTTGGAGTTTGCCTCATCGTCGATGGTAACGCCGAGGTAGCCGAAGTACTCTGCAATGGCCTTGCGGGAGGACTTGGAGTTCTCGCCGACACCTGCGGTGAACACGATAGCGTCAACGCCGTTCATGGCTGCAACATAGGAGCCTGCGACCTTTGCGACCCAGTAATGGAACATATCCAGAGCGAGCTGAGCACGGTCGTTGCCCTTTTCTGCTGCCTCGTCGAGGTCACGGAAGTCGGAGGAAACGCCGGAAACGCCGAGAACGCCGGATTTCTTGTTGAGGATGTTGAGCATCTCGTCGATGCTGATGCCGTACTTATTCATGATGAACTGGATAACGCCTGCATCCAGATCGCCGCAGCGGGTGCCCATCGGCAGACCAACCAGCGGGGTGAAGCCCATGGAGGTGTCGACGCACTTGCCGCCGTCGATAGCAGCAATGGAGCTGCCGTTGCCCATGTGGCAGGAGACTATCTTGAGCTCCTCAATGGGCTTGCCCATGAGCTCAGCGCAGCGGCCGGAGACATAGCGGTGGCTGGTGCCGTGGAAGCCGTAGCGGCGGATGCCGTCGTTCTGGTAGTACTCATAGGGAATAGCGTACATATATGCCTTGCCGGGCATGGTCTGATGGAAAGCGGTGTCGAAAACTGCGACCATGGGGACATCGCCCATGACATCACGGCAGGCATTGATGCCGATGATGTTTGCGGGATTGTGCAGAGGAGCAAAGGGAGTGCACTCCTCAAGAGCCTTCATGACCTCGTCGGTGATGAGAACGGAGGAAGCAAACTTCTCGCCGCCGTGAACGACACGGTGGCCGACAGCGTCGATCTCCTTCATGGAGCCGACGACGCCGTACTCGGCGCTGGTGAGCTTGTCGATGACTGCCGCAATAGCCTCGGCGTGAGTGGGCAGGGCAATGTCCTCATTGAAAACGGGCTTGCCGCCGACCAGCGGGCTGTGCTTGAGGTGACCGTCGATACCGATGCGCTCGCAAAGGCCCTTGGCCATGACCGACTCGGTCTCCATGTCGATAAGCTGGTACTTCAGAGAGGAGCTGCCTGCGTTGATAACAAGAATCTTCATTACAAAATCCCTTTCTTATTGTAAAAATACCTATATAATAGTATTATAGTAATATACCTACCCTATTTTAATACAAATTGCATAAAAAGCAAGATTTTTTTAAGGAGGCGGGAAATTTGGGCGTTATCGGCGTTGTTGCGGAGTACAATCCATTTCACTTCGGCCATGAGCACCACCTGACCGAGACCGTACGCACTCTGGGAGAGGACTGCCCGGTGGTGTGCGTCATGTCGGGCGACTTTATCCAGCGGGGGCAGGCCGCCGTGTACTCAAAGTTTGCAAGAGCGGAGGCGGCGATAAATTGCGGGGTCGACCTCGTGCTTGAGCTTCCCCTGCCGTGGACGCTGTCCTCAGCCGAGGGCTTTGCCCGCGGCGCAGTGGGGCTTTTAGGGGCAACCGGCGTTGTCACGCATTTGAGCTTCGGCTCGGAATGCGGCGAGACAGAACCGTTAGAGCAGCTTGCCGAGATGCTTCTCGACCCGCTGTTTGTAAACGATATAAAGGCAGAGCTGAGTAACGACGAGGGCATATCCTTTGCCGCCGCCCGACAGAGAGCCGCCGCCAAAAGGGTGGGGGAGCTGTCATGCCAGCTCGAAACACCGAACAACATCCTCGCAGTGGAGTATATAAAGCAGCTTTATGACCAAAGCCTGCATATTAAGCCCATTACGATCCAGCGCTTCGGCTCGGGACACGACCGGACCGGCGATATAGGACCACGCTCGGCATCGGAGATACGCCGGACCATAGCCTCCGGCGGCGATATCACGGGCTCGGTGCCCGATGGAGCGCTTGCGGTGTATCAGCGAGAAAACAAGCTCGGCCGTGGGCCTGTTTTGGACGAAAATCTCGAGCTTGCCGTTTTATCACGCCTGCGCATGATAGACGATGCGTCTTTTGCCGCCCTGCCGGACGCCGGCGAGGGATTAAACTTCCGCCTTGCGAGAGCGGCGAGAGAGGAGACTACCATCGATGCCATTGTGGCTGCCGCAAAATCAAAGCGCTATGCGCTCAGCCGCATCCGCCGCATGACCATGTGCGCAGCACTCGGCATCAAAGCCGAGGATGCACAGGAAATACCGCCGTATGCGAGGGTGCTTGCCGCAACGCAGCGTGGCTGTGCGCTCCTGAGGGAAATGAGCACAAAATCGTCCGTTCCCGTCATCACAAAGCCCGCAAGCGTCAAGGAGTTAGACGACAGAGCAAGACATATATTTAATGTATGCAGCGCTGCTCACGACCTGTTTTCGCTGGGCTATACCGCCCAAGCGGAGCGCCGAGGCGGCGCAGATTGGAGAATAAGCCCTAAGATAGCCATTAAATAGGGGGATATTTGTGCAAAAAAACTATTGCAATTTTGTTAAGTGTAGTTTATAATGCAACCTGTAATCAGCAAAAAGACAAATGTTCGCCTCGTGCGGACAAAAGCTGAGATGTTGAGAGTATAATTAGGAGGAAACCAAAATGAAGAAAGTCATAGCACTTGTCCTCGCATTCGTCATGGTGTTCGCACTTTGCGCATGCGGCGGCGGCTCGGATGAGAAGGTCATCAAGATCGGCGTCTATGAGCCTCAGACCGGCGCAAACGGCGCAGGCGGCAAGCAGGAGATCCTTGGCATGGAATATGCCAATTCCGTATGCCCCACCGTCACCATCGGCGGCGTGGAATACAAGATAGAGCTCGTTTACGGCGATAACGAGTCCAATACCGAGAAGGCTGTTTCCGCAGCAACCAAGATCATTTCCGAAGGCGTATCCGTCGTTCTCGGCTCTTACGGCTCCGCTGTTGCTATCGCAGCATCCGATACATTCAAGAACGCAGGTGTCCCCGCAATCGGCGTAACCTGCACCAACCCTCAGGTCACCGAGGGTAACAGCCACTACTTCCGTATCTGCTTCCTCGATCCGTTCCAGGGCACCCTTCACGCAAACTTTGCCAAAGAGCAGCTCAAGGCCGACACCGTCTACTGCCTCGGCGAGCTTGGCAACGACTACGACCAGGGCCTTATCAATTACTTCAAGGAAGCTGCCGATAAGCTCGGCATCAAGGTCATCACCGAGTCCTTCCCCAAGGATAACTCCGACTTCACTTCTTACCTGAACAACGCAAAGAAGGAAGGCGCAAAGGCCATCTTCGCTCCCGTATCCATCCAGTACGCACAGCTCATCGTTGAGCAGGCAAACGCACAGGGCATCAAAATTCCTCTGCTCGGCTCCGACACTTGGGATAACAACACCATCGTCGAGGCAACCGTAGGCAAGAACACCGAGCTGTATGTCTCCACCTTCTACGCCGAGGGCGGCAATGCCGATTTCGAAAAGGGCATTAAGGAGTGGATGAACGCTGACTCTGCTCGCCTTGAGAAGAACGGCGGCAACGACATGCTCGCAGCAGTCACCGTCATGGGCTACGATGCATACATGGTAGCGGTCGAGGCCATCAAGGCAGCAGGCTCTTCTGATCCCGCAGCCGTCATGGCAGCCCTGCCCAATGTTAAGTACAGCGGCGTCTCGGGCGATATTTCCTTCAACGAGACCGGCGACGCAAACCGTGACTCTGCATTCATCAAGACCGCAAACACCGAGAAGGGCGTTTGGGACTTCGTAGCAGTCCAGAAGGCGTAAGCTTCTAAAAAGGCTTATATCAAGCTCAAATATGGTGGGGGCACAGAAATGTGTCCCCACCATACCGATATTTTACGGCAAGATAAAGGATCGTGTAAATGCGCTCCTAAAATAATTTTCCGGAGCGGATTTATGCGTTCCTGTAAATAGAGAGGAAGGCCCTCAGATGATTGAGTTTTTGCACAATAACCTGCAATACCTGCTTTCGGGCATATCCGTCGGCGGCCAGTACGCTCTTATCGCCATCGGCTATACGATGGTGTACGGCATACTGAGACTTATAAACTTTGCCCACGGCGATGTGTTCATGGTCGCAGGTCTTATCATGATATACGCAATAGCGGGCGGTCTGCCCATGTGGGCGGCAATAGTGCTCGTTATCGTTCTTACTGTAGTTTTGGGCGTAGCGATAGAAAAGGTGGCGTACAAGCCCCTCAGAAGCGCACCGAGAATGTCGGTAATGATCTCGGCTATCGGCGTGTCGTACCTGCTGCAAAACTGCGCACTGTACTTTACCGGCGGCCTGCCACGCATGTACCCCGTTATCCCGTTTTTGACAAAGTCGGTGACGATATGGGGCGCAACGACCAAAATGGTCACCATCATTACTCCGATACTTACGCTCGTGCTCGTCGTTGCGCTCGTACTTCTTATAAAGTACACCAAGATGGGTATGGCGATGCGTGCTGTCGCAAAGGATTTTGAGACAAGCCAGCTCATGGGTATAAAGATAAACTCCGTTATATCCTTTACCTTTGTCATCGGCTGTCTGCTTGCGGCTGTCGGCTCGCTGCTTTATTTCTCAAACTATTCGACCGTTGTTCCCACCTCGGGCGCAATGCCCGGCCTTAAAGCCTTCGTCGCAGCCGTGTTCGGCGGCATAGGCTCAATCCCAGGTGCGGTCATCGGCGCATTTATAATAGGTATCTGCGAGAATATCATCAAGGGTGTAGGTCAGCAGTGGACCGTGTTCTCCGATGCATTTACCTTCGTTCTGCTTATAGTCATTCTTCTCGTCAAGCCTACAGGCATCTTCGGCGAGAAGGCAACGGATAAGGTGTGAGGTGAGGATGATGAACAAAACCATGCAGAAAGAAAAAGTCCTCAGAACACCGGAAGAGCTTGCAAAACGTCAGGGCATGTGGCTGACGATAATAGCCCTTGCAGTCGTATATATCCTGCTGTTTGCGCTTGATAACTTCATTAAGCCCAGCAAGTTCACGCTTATGCTCATCCCCGTGCTCAGAAAGGGCGCAATTTATTCGCTTCTTTGCGTTTCGATGAACCTGCTCAACGGCTTCACCGGCCTTTTCTCGCTCGGTCAGGCGGGCTTCATGCTCATCGGCGCATACGCATACTCCATTTTCTCCATCCCCGCAGCGCAGCACGCCTCGGTGTATCAGTACTTTGACGGCGGCGCTATCCAGTTTTCCATCCCCGAGGCTCTCGGCAATGTCCTCGGTGTAAATGCCGGCAGCTTCCTCGGTGCGATAATCTGCATCATCATCGCCGGTATCGCTGCAGCGATATTTGCAGCACTCATCGGCATCCCCGTGCTCAGGCTCAAGAGTGACTATCTTGCCATTGCGACCCTTGGCTTTGCGGAAATAATCCGTGCGTTTTTCCAGTGGGACAGCTTGGGCGAGATTACAAACGGATCTAACCTGCTGCGTAAGTACACGGCGTTCAGCGACATGAACATTCAGCTCGGCACGAGCGTTTTTAAGCTCGGCACGATATTCCCGTTCTTTATCGCAATGATATCAATTGCGATGATCGTTCTGCTCATAAACTCTTCCTACGGCAGAGCTTTTAAGGCCATCCGCGATGATGAAGTGGCGGCAGAGGCAATGGGTATAAATCTTTTCAAGCACAAGATGCTGTCGTTCGTCATCTCCAGCTTCTTTGCCGGTGTCGGCGGCGCGCTGCTTGCAATGTTCCAGACCACCGTTCAGGCCTCGGCGTTCATGTCCTCGATGACCTATGAGATACTGCTCATCGTCGTTATCGGCGGCATAGGCTCTGTTTCCGGCAGCTGCATCGCAGCATTTTTGTACATTGCCTGCTCCGAGTGGTGGCTTCGCTTCCTCGACTCGGGCGCAATCGGAAGTATACAAGTCTCCTTCTTCCGTGACGGCTTCCGCAAGGTCGTGTTCTCCGTTGTTATCATGATAATCGTGCTGTTCTTCTCGAAGGGCATCATGGGCAATAAGGAGCTTTCCTTTGCCGGACTTATCAGAAAGATACAGGCCAAAAAAGCCGCTAAGGCGGTCAAGGCCGAAGCAGGAGGTGCGGCAAAATGAGTGAAAAGAATGTACTCCATGTTGAAAATGTGACCATGCAGTTCGGCGGCGTCGTTGCCGTCAACAACCTGTCGCTTGACATCCCCGAGGGCAAGATTGTTGCGCTCATCGGCCCTAACGGCGCAGGCAAGACCACGGCCTTTAACTGCATCACCGGCGTTTACGAGCCGACAAACGGCCTTGTAGAGTTCATGGGCGAACCCATCGTCCGTAACCACCCGCAGGGCAAGATGAAGAAAAACTATAAGGGCGAAAACGGCGACAAGTACCTCGGCAAGGTCGTTGCCAACACGCCCGACAAGATAACCCACAAGGGCATCGCCCGTACCTTCCAGAACATCAGACTTTGGAAGAGCATGACGGTGTTTGAAAATGTCCTTATCGCAAAGCACATGAACGCCAAGCAGAATGTGTTCTCCGCCACCTTCCGTGCAAATGCCAAGGAGGAGCAGCGCATGCGGGACGAGACCATGGCACTTCTGGTCGAGCAGGGACTTGATAAGTTCAAGGACGAGATAGCGACGAGCCTGCCCTACGGTCTCCAGCGCCGTTTGGAGATAGCAAGAGCGCTTGCCGCCGACCCCAAGCTTTTGCTTCTTGACGAGCCTGCCGCCGGCATGAACCCGCAGGAAACTCAGGAGCTTGCGCAGTTTATAACCGAGATCCGTGATAAGTATAATTTGACGATATTCCTCATCGAGCACCACATGGATCTTGTCATGAACATTTCCGATTATATCTATGTCATCGACTTCGGCAAGGAGATAGCCCAGGGCATTCCGAGCAAGGTGCAGAACGATCAGCATGTTATAGACGCATATTTGGGGGTTGTTGAAGATGAGTGAAGCAATACTGAAGATCAATGACCTCAAGGTCAATTACGGCGGCATTGAAGCCGTCAAGGGCATCAGCTTTGATGTTCCCGCAGGCGAGATAATCACTCTTATCGGCGCAAACGGCGCCGGCAAGAGCTCGACCCTGCGTGCCATAGCCGGTTTAGTTAAGCCCGCCTCCGGCAACATAGTCTTTGAAGGAGACGATATCACCGGCAAGGATCCGACCGCTATCGTCACCAAGGGCATCACGCTCGTTCCGGAGGGCAGAAAGATATTCCCCGATCTCACGGTTTTGGAAAACCTGCGTATCGGCGCATATCTGAGAAACGACGACCTGACCGACGATCTCAACTGGGTGTACGACCTGTTCCCAAGGCTCAAGGAGCGCTCGTGGCAGGCAGGCGGCACTCTCTCCGGCGGCGAGCAGCAGATGCTTGCGGTCGGCAGAGCACTCATGAGCCGCCCCAAGGTCATCATGATGGATGAGCCGTCGCTCGGCCTTGCACCTATCATCGTGCGTGGTATCTTCGATATCATAAAGGAGATAAACAAGCAGGGCGTGACCGTTCTTCTTATAGAGCAGAACGCAAACATGGCACTCAAGACCGCCGATATCGGCTATGTCATGGAGACCGGCCGCATCACCATGAGCGGCGCCGGCTCCGAGCTTCTGACAAACGAAGAGGTCAAGAAAGCCTACCTCGGCGCATAATTTTACACATATTAAGAAAGCAGAAAAGCTGCTCGGCTTTTCTGCTTTTTTATTGACAATGTGCTGACAGTGACTTAAAATCTATCTTATTAGATTAATGGGGGAATTATTATGACACTTGACAAACTGCCTATAGGCGACAGTGCCGTTATTATATCGGTCGGCGGTGAGGGAAACCTACGCTGCCACCTGTTGGACATGGGGCTTATACCGCACACCGAGGTCTCGGTGCGCAAGGCTGCACCCTTGGGCGACCCTATTGAGATATCGCTCCGGGGATATACCATGACCATCCGCAAGGACGACGCCGCAAAGATCGAGGTGCGCCCGAATAAGGAGGTATAAACCATGGTAATAGCTCTTGTAGGTAACCAGAACTGCGGTAAGACCACACTTTTTAACCAGCTGACAGGTTCAAATCAGCATGTCGGCAACTTCCCGGGCGTGACGGTCGAGCATAAAATGGGCGAGATAATCGGCTATAAAAATTACAGCCTTGTCGACCTGCCCGGCATCTATTCCATCCGTCCGTATTCCGGTGAGGAGAAGGTCACCCGCAATTTTATAATCGACAAAAAGCCCGATGCGATAATAAACATCGCCGACGCAACGAATATCGAGCGCAACCTGTATCTCACGCTTCAGCTCATAGAGATGGGAAAGCCCATGGTGCTGGCGCTTAATATGATGGATGAGCTTTTGGGTAACCACGGCTCTGTCGATATAAGCAAGTTGTCCGAGCGCCTCGGTATACCCGTTGTGCCAATATCCGCTGCAAAAAATGACGGTGTTGACGAGCTCATGCGTGTCGTGTCCGAAACGGCGCAGGCAAGGCTCAAGCCCCGCAGAATAGACTTCTGCTCGGCAGGCCCCGTGCACAGGTGCATACACACCGTCAGCCATGTCGTGGAGGACCACGCCGAGCGTATCGGCGTTCCGTCCCGCTTCGCTGCTACCCGTGTCATCGAGCAGGATGAGGATATAATAAACTCGCTCAAGCTCAGCGAAAACGAGCTGGAGCTCATTGAGCATGCCGTTGTGGAAATGGAGACCGAGAGCATCCTTGACCGTAACGCTGCTCTTGCCGATATGCGCTACCGCTTTATCGAGGCCGTGTGTTCCGAGTGCGTGGTCAAGGCACAGGAGAGCAGAGAAGCCCAGCGCAGCGTGAAGATAGATAAGGTGCTTACGAATAAGTACCTTGCCATACCCATGTTCATTGCGATAATGGCGTTTATCTTCTGGATGACCTTCAGCGTTGTCGGGCAGCGGCTGTCGGATCTTCTTGGCATGGGCATAGATAAGCTCACGGTGCTTGTTGACAATGCACTGACCGCATATGGGCTCAACCCCACGGTGCAGAGCCTTGTCATCGACGGTATTTTTGCCGGTGTCGGCAGCATTTTGAGCTTCCTGCCGATAATAGTCGTACTGTTTTTCTTCCTTGCCATTCTGGAGGACACGGGATACATGTCCCGAGTGGCGTTCGTTATGGATAAGCTTCTGCGCAAGATCGGCCTATCCGGCCGCAGCTTTGTGCCGATGCTTATAGGCTTCGGCTGCTCGGTGCCGGCTATCATGGCGACAAGGACACTTTCAAGCGAGCGCGACCGCAAAATGACGATGCTGCTTATTCCGTTCATGAGCTGCTCTGCCAAGATACCAATTTACGCCGTGTTCACTGCGGCCTTTTTCCCGAATAACGGCGCACTCGTCATGACACTTTTGTACCTCGGCGGTATCCTCGTCGGCATAATAGCCGCAATGGTGCTCAATAAGACCGCCTTTTCCGGCAATCCTGTGCCGTTTGTCATGGAGCTTCCGAACTACCGTATGCCCTCGCTCAAGAGCGTGCTGCTTCTTATGTGGGAAAAGGCTTGGGACTTTATCCGCCGTGCTTTTACGATCATTTTCGTTGCGACCATCGTCATATGGTTCCTGCAGCACTTTGACGCAAAGCTGAATGTCGTCCCGTCCGACAGCACGACAAGTCTGCTGAGCATCATCGGAATGTGGATGGCACCCGTGTTTGCGCCGCTCGGCTTTGCCGATTGGCGTGTCGTCACGAGCCTTGTGACCGGCCTCATGGCAAAGGAAGCGGTCGTAAGCACCCTCGGCGTCCTGCTCAATGTCGGCACCGATGCCCTCGCCGGAGCGATAGCGGGACTGTTCACCATGCGTTCCGCACTCAGCTTTTTGACGTTTGCGCTTTTGTATACACCGTGCGTTGCGGCAATATCAACAATAAAGCGGGAACTCGGCAGCACCGTCAAGACCATAGGAGTTGTCGTCAGCCAGTGCTGCGTTGCGTGGCTCACGGCATACATAGTGTATCTGATAGCGGGTATAATATTGTGATATGGAAATCATAATTGTACTTGCGCTCGTGGTGTGGCTCGTGCTTGCGCTGCGCTCTATAAGAAAAAACGGAGCAGGCTGCGGCGGCGACTGCGCCAAATGCAGCGGAAAATGCTCAAAAAGACGGGATCGTTGATCCCGTCTTTTTTCAATGAAATGTATAATACGAAACACTTCCGTCAAAAATAGAAGCAACCTGATATATAGGAGGTTTCTGTATGGAAAACGGCAGATCCAAAAGGACGGATAAGTTTTTTGCAGGTAAGGGCTTTTACATAGTCCTTGCACTATGTATAGCGGTGATCGGCATCTCGGCGGTCAGCATAGCTCTGAACTCCGACGGCGGCAAAGCGCCCGAACTTGACCCGGGGCTTTCACTCTCAAATCCTACCGAGCCGATAGCGACCCCGCCCGTAGTCACGCCCACACCCAACGTAAAGACCGATATAGAGGAGGACAACGGCGCCGTGGTCAGCACATGGAAGTCAAGCGAGACCTACGAGCAGCCCGCTGCATGGGTCTGGCCTGTAAAGGGTGAGATCGAGCGCCGGTACTCAGTCGAGACGCTTGCCTACGATGTCACCATGAAGGATTGGCGCACCCACGACGGCGTCGATGTACTTGCCGACAAGGGCACGGTCGTAAGGGCAGCCTCCGACGGTACGGTCGAGAGCATCACGCAGGACGACCTGTACGGTACGACCGTCACCATCGACCACGGCAACGGCTTAAAGAGCACCTATTCAAATCTCGCCGACAAGCCCACCGTGAAGCAGGGTGACAGCGTCGGTGCAGGCGATGTCATAGGCTCTGTCGGAGCGACCGCACTGTGCGAGGTGGGGCAGGGCAGCCATGTTCACATCGCCATGTCAAAGGACGGAAACAGTGTTGACCCGACCAAATATCTGCCCTCGTGAAGTTTTTTTGAGAAAAATGAAAAAAGCTGTTGACAACTTAGTCTATGTCTGCTAAAATCTCAATTGCTCATTTGATAAATGGCGGCATAGCTCAGTTGGCTAGAGCATGCGGTTCATACCCGCAGTGTCCCCGGTTCGAATCCAGGTGCCGCTACCAAATTAAGGCGCAGCAATCCTGCGCCTTTCTTATAAGGCCCGTTGGTCAAGCGGTTAAGACACCGCCCTTTCACGGCGGTAACATGGGTTCGATTCCCGTACGGGTCACCAAAGAGCAGTCCACATCTGTGGGCTGCTTTTTTCTTACCGGTGTGCAAAACAGCGAAATTTATGGTATTATAAATGGCACCTGCTCAATTTTTTCAAACCCCTGTGTAATAATAAAAAATAGTAAAGAAGGGCATTTTCATGTGGGTTCTTTTTGCGCTGGGCTCGGCACTGTTTGCCGGACTGACCTCGGTGCTCGCCAAGTGCGGCATAAGGAAAACGGACTCTGACGCAGCAACGGCGATACGCACCATCGTCGTGCTCATTTTCTCGTGGCTGATGGTTTGGATAGTTGGCTCTGCCCCGACGATAACGACTCTCAGTACAAAAACATGGGTGTTTCTCATCCTGTCGGGCCTTGCGACCGGCGCATCGTGGCTGTGCTATTTTAGAGCCTTGCAGTTAGGAAATGTCAACAAGGTCGTGCCCATCGACAAATCCTCAACGGTTCTGACCATTCTGCTTGCAATTGTATTCCTCGGCGAGCCTGTCTCGTGGTTCAAGGGCATTGCCGTTATCCTTATCGGCATCGGCACGTTCATGATGATTGAAAAAAAGGCAGACTCCGGAGAAAATCCGGAAAAGAAAAGATGGCTCCTATACGCCGTTTTGTCCGCTGTATTTGCGTCGCTGACCTCCATCCTCGGCAAGATCGGCATAGACGGCGTTGAATCGAACCTCGGGACGGCCATACGCACGTGCGTTGTGCTCGTGATGGCGTGGCTCATCGTACTTATAAAGGGCAAGCAGCATACGCTCAAGGCCATACCCCAAAACGAGTTAGGATTTATCTGCCTGTCGGGCCTTGCGACCGGCGCATCGTGGCTATGCTACTACAAGGCATTGCAGGACGGCCTTGCAAGCGTCGTTGTCCCCATCGATAAGCTGAGTATTCTTGTCTCCATCGGTTTCTCGGCATTGGTATTCAAGGAACACTTGAGTAAAAAAGCGGCGTTCGGTCTTGCACTCATAGTCGTTGGAACACTAATGATGCTTATTAAATAGAAGTACTGACCATGACATTTTTTGTGCGTGTAATCAGGTGACAGGTAGGGTGGCGGTGAACAAAAAAGCGCCGCAGCAGCTCCTGCCCGTCACCTGATTACACGCCTATCTTGTGCTCTATGCCCTGAATGACACTGATTTGATTCACGCCGTTGTAAGACTTCTCGTTTCTTAACTCTTTACGGCATTACCTCTTGTTAAAACGGCAATTTCTTGGTATAATACACTGAATATGTCTCAGGAGGTGCGCCGTGTCAGCAAAAGCGAGGCGGCAGGGAAGCAGCCCGGCCAAAAGAACATATATTGCATTTGCGGCGATAACGCTTGCCGTGCTTGCGGTGGTGTTCGCCGTCATCATGCAGCTAAGGTCGAAAACGCCTGTGTATGTGTTACAGGTGAATGGACTCGACGCCGAAACGCCTGCCGAAGCGCAGATAGAGTGCAGAGCCGAGCATGGGAAGTTTGCAAAACCGCAGCAGGAGTATACCGGCTGCTCATGGGTCTGGTGCGGGGATAGTAAGCTTTATCTTGTGAAGACTACGGCGCTTAGAATTGATACCAAGGATGAGACCGCCAACTTCACCGCCGTGACATTTGACGGCGGCGAGGGTAAGCGCCTTGCCGGCTTTGTCATCGACCCGGCGATCCAACCTAAGGAGCTTGGAAGAATAGTTCTCGAGGGCGGCGAGAAGTGTAACTTTGAAAGCGTCAGCATGTCCATCAGAGAGGGACTTCGCAGCGGCGAGATAAGCTACGAGGACGCCGTCTACCTTTGGGATAAGGACAGCACCGAGGTCATCGCCGTGCGGGCGGACAGCTATCAGACGGTGCAGGACAACATCGTGTCGTTCACTGATGACGGCAACGTGACGCACACATGCTATATATTAGACACTAAAATAGATTGAAGGAATAAGAAATGGCAAATGCAGCGCAGGGACTGACGGGCGATACCAAACGTCTGCTTGAAATAGTTAAGGTGATGAGCAAATACAAGGTGATGCAGGGCTTTGACCCCGATAAGCTTTGCGAGATGCTCAAGGAGCTCGGGCCTACCTTCGTTAAGTTAGGACAGCTTCTGTCGATGCACCCCGAGATCATACCCATGGAGTATTGCAAGAAGCTCGAGAGCCTCAGAACGGACGCCTCCACACTCGTCACCGCCCAGATAAGGGAGATAATCAGCGAGGAGTATGGCAAGCCGTGGAACGCCGTGTTCGAGCGCATTCTGCCCATTCCCTTGGGCGCAGCGTCCATTGCGCAGGTGCACGAGGCGATACTGCTCGACGGCACGCATGTCGCTGTGAAGGTCCAGCGCCCCGATATATATGACAAGATGGAGCGGGATGTCAGGCTCATCAAAAAAGCGCTGGATATAGTGAAGTTCAAGAGCATCAACAATGTAATGAACCTGTGCGACTGCATCGACGAGATGTGGCTCGTTGCGCAGGAAGAGATGGACTTTTTCCGTGAGGCCGAGAATATCCGCACCATCCGCCGCAATAACGAGGGCGTGCAGTATGTCTATTGCCCGAGGGTGTACGATGAGCTGACAACAAAAAATGTACTTGTTATGGAGTATATCGGCGGCTTTGAGCTTAATAACACAGAGGAAATGCGCCGTCAGGGCTATAATGTCCACGAGGTGTGCACGAAATTTATAAATAACTACATAAAGCAGTTTGCCGAGGACAGGTTCTTCCACGCCGACCCCCACCCGGGCAATATCCGTGTTCAGGACGGACGCATAGTGTGGCTCGACCTCGGCATGATGGGCAGGCTCACCGAAAAGGATGCCGAGCTCGTGACCAGCTGCATGAGAGCCATTTTCAGCAACGACTATCTGAAATTTGCCGACAATGTACTTGAGATATGCGAGCATAACCCGGACATGGACAAAGAAGCGTACTATGAGCGTATGCGTGCCTATCTTGATAAGTACAGGGTCATCAGCATGGCGGATATGAGCAGCACGGTCGATATTTTCGCCGACCTCTACCGCATCTCAAGAGATTTCGGGATAAAGGTGCCGAGATCGATGACGATGTTCTGGCGCTCGCTCGCCATCATGGAGGGCACGGTCTCCGACCTTTCACCCGATACCGATCTTGCGGCGATAATCGGCAAGCACTTGGCTGCACAGTCACTCGTAAAGGGCATAGCCGGCAGTATAACAAAAAGCATTTCCCACCGCAAGCTCATCTCCGGTAAGCCCCTGAGCTACACCGGCCACGAGCAGGAGCCCGACGAGATAATAGACGAGGCCGTAGACGAAGAAAAACCGGAGTGATTTCATTCCGGTTTTTGCTGTTTTTACATATCTATATGCTTACTACATGCTTACTACGCCGTTTATAACTATCGCCGCTACAACTATAATAGCGGAGACGGCTGCGATCGTATACCTCTGGCTGCATTTCTGCGGGTCTTTGCGCCTTAAAATCAGCTCTGCGCCATCCTCAAGATAGCCGTTCATGAGCCTGCCCACGGCATCGTTGCCGAAAGCAAGGCAGATAGCAAAGCTCATCAAAACGGAGGCGAGCACCATGACCCTTGCACGGTATTCGGCAATGCCGGCACTGAAAACGAGGGTTATTAGCCTATGGATGAGAAATATCGACAGCGAGTTTCTGCCGAACATGGTCAGGAACGGGATCTTGCGCTGTGGCGCAAACGCCAATATTGCAATTATTGCGGCCGATGCTGCGGCAAACATGCAGAGCCTTGTGAGCGACTCTGTCGACTCGAGGTATGCTTTCATGAGCATCTCATCGCTTTGAATATTCAGCACCCGTATCGTCAGATATCCGAAGCCGACCGCCGCTGCAAGGGCGATAAGCCCCGGGACAGGCATTTTCGGCTTGGACTCAAACCGCTCCTTCGGTGTTATGAGACCGGCGAGGTAAAACGGGAAAAATGCAATGGCTCGAGAAAGTGCAAAGTCATTTGTGATGACCGGAACAAAGCCTATACCCACACCGAAGACGATGGATATGACGAGGTTCGCTCGGCTTTTAGGGACATATTTTGATGCAAGACGCCAGATGACCAGAGCGAGTATGTACCAGTATGAATACTCCGGATTGAAAAATTCCGTCCATCCCATGATAATGCCGGTTATGCTGTTGAAGATAAAGTAGGCAAACAGCAGCGTAAAGATGCTCTTTTCGCTGTGCGCCCGCTCACTTTTGCCGAAAAAGCCGGACACAAAAATGAATGCCGGCATGTGAAAAAGATATATGCTTTTGACTATGGCATCAATTGCGGCCTTGTCTTGATGGTCGTATAGGCAGTGTGCAAAGACTACCAAAAATATGAGAAATCCCTTGATGTTATCCCAATATGCGCTGCGGCTTTGTATTTTATCCATTGTCTGTTCCTGTCTATATATGTGTTATATGTTGAGGCAGTCGGGCTTGCTTCTTATATCGAACAGAAGCCGGATGAAGCTTTTGAAAAAGGGGATAAAGCTTCCGTCGTCTATCATAGCGAATATCTCGTCTAATGATGCCCACCTGACTGCCTGCACCTCCTCGGTCTGAAGCGTGAGCGAGGCAAGGTCGATGTCACGGTTTATGAGGTAAAAGTCGTCAAATCCGTTGTCAAAATTAACGGTGAGGTTTGGGCGGATATTGGCAAAGCTGAGGTCAAGCCCGAGCTCTTCCATGAGTTCACGGTGCGCAGTGTCACGGCTCGTCTCGCCTGCGACCGAGCAGCCGCCGCAGGTCACATCCCACATGTCGGGGAAGCCTACTTTGGTCGGCTGGCGCTGTTGAATGAGCATCTTTCCCTCGGAGCTAAAAATGCAGATGTGTATGACCGTGTGGTAGCAGCCCTCCGGCGGCTTCTCACCCCGAACGCCGGTAAGTCCGGTCGGAAGCCTGTTGACATCGTATAAATCCCGTATCTCCATGACGCACTCCTTTCACAACAGAAGTAAGCGTATCACGGTTTGTATGATAATTCAAGCTTGAAAATTTCAGCTGGTGATTATATAATTACAATATTATAACATATTTTCAACAAGGAGGAAAAACCATGCAGAGAGTATATGATTTCCTTAAGGAAGCAGGCACATATTTCATCGCCACGGTCGAGGGAGACCAGCCGAGAATAAGGCCGTTCGGCACCGTCGATATCTATAACGGGAAGCTCGGCATCCAGACCGGCAAGAAAAAAGCATTCTTCAAGCAGGTCGAGGCAAACCCCAAGGTGGAGATCTGCGCATTTAAAAACGGCGAGTGGATCCGTGTCGCAGGCGAGCTCTACGCCGACGACAGCATAGAGGCCTGCGAGCACATGCTCCAAAGCTACAATGAGCTCAGAAGCATGTATACCCCCGGTGACGGCAACTGCGTCGTCCTGTACTTCAAGTCCGGCACGGCGACCATAAGCTCATTTAACGCCGAGCCCGTCGTAATTGAGTTTTAAGCGGAAAACGACAAAAGCTTCTTTACATCCGGCAGAGGTTTTGCTATAATATATCGGCAAATGCGCCCGTAGCTCAGCTGGATAGAGTGTCAGACTCCGACTCTGAAGGTCGTGGGTTCGAATCCCGTCGGGCGTACCAATAAAGCCAAGTCAAAATGACTTGGCTTTATTTTGTGGAATATATTAAATTACGGAATGTGAAAAATACAAGCCGTACTTTTGATCCTGCACTCCGGTGCAGGTTTTTTTATGTGTAAAACTTGTGATAACATCGTTAATGCAGGCTTTTCACGGCATGCAAAATAGTGTATAATCACGGTGAGAGGCGGCGAAAGGGGGCGTATCATGCGAAGAACGAGCCGAAGCGGCAGTTTCTTTGTCTGCCTTGTGTTTAATATGCTCCTAAACCTTGAGGGACTCATACCTGCGGTGGTTCTCTTAGTTCTGCACTATGCGCTCGGCTGGCCGCTGTGGCTCACTTTTGCGGCCGTGGGGCTGTGGGTGCTGTATCTTATCGCATGGATGGCGGTGATCGGCTGGGCGGGACGCTGCGGCAGCACGCCGGATGCACCCAAAGAAAACAAAAATCCGTATTCAAACAAACATATATAACCGAAAGGAGTCAATGCAATGGGACTTATCAAAGCAGGCATCGGTGCCGTAGGCGGCACATTGGCAGACCAGTGGAAGGAATTTTTCTACTGCGAAGCGATACCCAAGGATGTGCTTGTCACAAAGGGACAAAAGCGTACCAGCGGCCGCTCGTCGAACACCAGGGGGAATGACAACATCATCTCCAACGGCTCGGGCATTGCTGTTGCCGACGGCCAGTGCATGATCATTGTCGAGCAGGGCAAGGTCGTCGAGGTCTGCGCAGAGCCGGGCGAGTTTACATACGATACATCGACCGAGCCGTCCGTTTTCTCCGGCAGCCTCGGCAGCAGCATAAAAGAAACATTCAAGACCATCGGCAAGCGCTTTACCTACGGCGGCGACACTGCCAAGGATCAGCGTGTGTATTACTTTAACCTCAAGGAGCTTATCGACAATAAGTTCGGCACGCCAAACCCGATCCCGTTCCGCATCGTTGACAGCAAGATCGGTCTTGATATCGATGTATCGGTGCGCTGCTCGGGCGTGTATTCGTACAAGATCGCAGACCCGCTGCTTTTCTACACCAATGTCTGCGGCAATGTCGAGCGGGAGTATACCCGGGATGAGCTTGACAGCCAGCTCAAGACCGAGTTTATCAGCGCACTTCAGCCGGCCTTCGGCAAGCTCTCGGAGCTTGAGCTGCGCCCCAATCAGATAGTCACACACAATACCGAGCTTGAAAATGCGATGAACGCAGCGCTCTCTGAAAAATGGGGCGCACTGCGTGGGTTGAAGGTCGTGAGCATCGCTCTTGGCTCCGTGACTCTGCCCGAGGACGATGCCGAGCTTATCAAGCAGGCTCAGCGCACCGCCATCATGCGTGACCCGACCATGGGCGCAGCAACGCTCGTCGGCGCTCAGGCCGATGCAATGAAGGCGGCGGCAGCCAACGGCTCGGGTGCAATGACCGGCTTCATGGGCATGGGCATGGCCATGAACGCAGGCGGCGGCATGAACGCTCAAAACCTCTACGCCATGGGTCAGCAGCAGTCAGCTCAGGCGGCACCGACGGGTGCATGGAAATGCGCCTGCGGCGCCGTGGCTACCGGCAACTTCTGCCCCGAGTGCGGCGCAAAAAAGCCTGTTTCCGAGGGTTGGGTGTGCGCTTGCGGAGCGGTCAACAAAGGCAAATTCTGTACCGAATGCGGTGCAAAGAAGCCCGCAGGCGTACCGCAGTATCGCTGCGACAAATGCGGCTGGGAGCCGGAAAAGGGCGCAAAACCGCCGAAGTTCTGCCCGGAGTGCGGCGACCCGTTTGACGACGGCGACATAGTAGGCTGATAATTTTGGCTGAAAGGAGTTGGCCTGATGCAAACCTTGCAGGAATATAAGTGCCCGTGCTGCGGCGGTGCGATTGCGTTCGACAGCCGCCTGCAGAAGATGAAGTGCCCGTACTGCGACACCGAGTTCGACATGGAAACGCTCAAAAGCTACGACGAGGGACTTTCCGAAGCTCCGGACGAGATGGAGTGGGAGACCACGGCAGGACAGGAATGGAACGACGGCGAGACCGACGGGCTTTGCTCGTATGTCTGCACCTCCTGCGGCGGCGAGATAGTCTGCGACGAGAACACGGCGGCGACCTCGTGCCCGTTCTGCGGAAACCCGGTCGTCATGATGGAAAAGCTCGCAGGCTCACTGAAGCCCGATATCGTGATACCGTTTAAGTTGGATAAGGAAGCGGCAAAGGCGGGATTATTAAAGCACCTGAGCGGCAAGCGCCTTGTGCCCAAGGCGTTCAAGGACGAAAACCACATCGATGAGATAAAGGGCATCTATGTCCCGTTCTGGCTGTTTGACACCGATGCTGATGCGCAGGTGCGCTACCGCACTACAAGGATGCGTGCATGGAGCGACAGCGAGTATGATTACACCGAGACCAGCCATTTTCTCGTCAGCCGCAGCGGCAGCATAGGCTTTGAGCATGTGCCGGTCGACGGCTCGCTTAAGATGGCGGATGACCTCATGGAATCCATAGAACCGTTTGATTTTTCCGAGGCCGTCGACTTTCAGACGGCGTACTTGGCGGGATATTTAGCCGATAAATATGATGTCGATGCCGAGCAGAGCGTTGAGCGGGCAAACGAGCGTGTCAAACGCTCGACCGAGGAAGCCTTTGCCTCGACCGTTCACGGATATGACACCGTCATGACCGACAGCAGCCACATCCGGCTGTATAACGGCAAGGCAAAATATGCGCTTTACCCCGTGTGGCTTTTGAACACCACATGGAACGGCAATAAATACACCTTTGCGATGAACGGGCAGACCGGCAAATTTGTCGGCGACCTGCCTGTAGACAAAGCTGCGGCGGCATGGTGGACAGCCGGCCTTTCGGCGGTGTTCAGCGTTGTAGTCTACGGTGTTGTGAATCTATTGCACGGCACGGGCTTGATGTGAGGGGGGCGGCTATGAAAAAGAAACTGTTTGCACTCCTGTTTGCCTTCGTGCTCAGCCTTAGCTGCGCCGTGCCGGCCTTTGCGGCAACTGAAAGTCATAGCCGTGTCGCCGACGGAGCGGAGCTTCTGACCGATGACGAGATATCGGCGCTTTCCGATATGCTCGATGAGATAAGCAGCCGTCAGCAGATGGATGTCGTCGTCATGACCTCGGATGACCTGCAGGGCTACGACACGGCGACCGAGTGCGCCGACGAGCTGTACGAGTATTGCGGCTACGGCTTCGGCGACGAGAAGGACGGTATCATGCTGTTTATCTCCATGGACGACCGTGACTGGGCGATATCCACCTGCGGCCGAGCTATCGATGTGTTCAGCGAGAACGACTGCGATTACATCGGAGACGAGATAGTGCCATACCTGTCCGACGGCGACTATGCCGCCGCATTCGAGCGTTTTGCTGAGCTTTGCGACCGAATCATCACAAGTGGCGGCGTTGACGACGATTATGACTATGACGATGATGATAACAGGGACTTCACCATCCCGAGCGAGCGGCTCTCGCCGGTATGGATACTCGTCTCGATAGTTGCAGGCATTCTCATTGCCGTCCTCATTGTCGGGATAATGCGCTCAAAGCTCAAGACCGTGCGCTTCCAGGCGGCAGCATCGAACTATGTAAAGCACGGCAGCATGCAGATAACCGACAGAAGCGACCTGTTCCTGTACCGCACCATGTCCCGCACCCCGAGACCGAAGAGCAACGATAACTCGTCCTCCGGCGGCATCCATATGTCCTCTTCCGGCACGATGCACGGCGGCAGCAGCGGCAAATTCTGATAAACCTCAAAACCGGCGCACCAAACGGTGCGCCGGTTTTGAGGTTTATCAGTATCATCAATTCAAAATCAATCGATATGTATAACTGTCTGCATGAGCTCTTCGGGGGTGATGTTGGGGTTGTGGTAGTGCTCACGCTTCTGCGTTTTCTTGCCCATATAAATCGACTCGGTCGGGCAGTATTGCAGGCAGCCGAGGCACTGGATGCAGTCATTGCCGAAGGTGGGATGACCGTCAACAAACTTGATGTTGCCCTTGGGGCACAGCTTTGCACACTGGCCGCAGGAAACGCATGTTTCCTTGTTGACGGCGAGCTTCTTTGCCTTCTTGACGGCGAGCTTCGGCCAAGCCTTGCTCTCGACGGAATTAAACGGATTGCAGGGCGGCTCCTTCTCGGTGACCTTGCCTGCGAGGATCTCCTTTGCGATCTTTGCGGCGAGCTTTTCGCTGCGCTTCTGCGCAAGCTTCGGGGTCGTGGGCGGGAGCATCAGCGTGTGCGGGAACAGCCAGATGCAGGTGCACTGATGGGTTACGCCCTTCCAGTAGCTGAGGGAATGAATTTTGTTGAGCTTATAAAGACCCGTCCCGAGGTAGCTTGCCGACTGGCTGATGCCGAACACATAAGCGTCGGGGCTGACCTTCACGCTCTTCATAAACTCCTCAACTCCGCCGGGCAGACCGCCGCCGTGGCAGGGGAAAACAAAGCCGACTCTTTTTGCCTGCGTGGCATCGGTGACAACGGGCTGGGAGCGCATCATGACAATGTCGGTGTCCCCGAGAGCCTTAGCGAGATTTTTCGCAAAATCAAGGCAATTTCCCGTGCCGGAAAAGCAATAAATGATGTTGGTGCTCATAAAAATCATTCCTTTCATGTAATGCGTATATTGTAATACACAAAAAGTTATGGTACAATAGTACCGCAAGAAATGAAACATCGGAGGGCGAAATGTACCACATCAAGAACGATAAGCGTGCCTATGCATCGGTCGAGCTCATATGTTCTTCACTGCTTGAGCTTTTGGAAACAACGCCGTTTGAGCAGATAACCATAAGCGATATCCAGCGGATGTCTACCGTGAGCCGCTCGACATTTTACCGCAATTTTGACCGCATCGAGGATGTGCTGATGCTCCTGTGCGACCGCAACTTTGACGCAGCGTTCAAACGAGCCGAGGAGACCGGCGAGGAGATTCGGGTGGCGGTGTTCCACTACTGGTTTGAGAATGTGACCCTGCTCGAGACCATTGTCAGAATACACCGCACGGACATTCTCGTTGAGAGTCTGCGCCGAAGCGAGCAGGTGGAGCGATATTTCCGCCCGTATATCAAGGACGAGACGGTGTTTGACTACTTCTCGGGCGTCATAGCTTCGGCCATGGTCGGCATACTTTCAACATGGATAGAGCACGGCAAGGTCGAGAGCGAGGAGCAGGTCATGCAGAACACGCAAAAGGCGTTTGTGAAGCTAATAACCCTCGGAATCATGGGAAAATACAGGATAAAGAAATGAAAAACACAGACAAAACCGAAATTTTTGAATCAACTCCGATGCCCACTGCGGTCGCCAAGCTTTGCATCCCGACGGTGCTTGCGACGCTCGTGATGGTGCTTGCAAAAATGTTCCGCAGGCTGCAAAACGAAAGAGGAGTGCAAAATGGCTGAAATTATTGAGATACAAGACATTTCCGCACCCGAGCTTTCGCCGTTTGCAAGGCTGACGGAAGCTCAGCTAAGGCAAAAATCAGACCCCGAAAAGGGAATTTTCATTGCCGAGAGCACCAAAGTCATAGAATATGCGCTAAATTTCGGCTGCGAGCCGATAGCGTTTTTGATGGAGCGGCGGCACATTAACGGTCAGGCTGCCGGGATAATCGCCGCCTGTGCCGATACGCCGGTCTACACCGGCGACAGCGAGGTGCTGTCGGAGCTCACGGGCTTTGAACTCACCCGCGGCGTACTGTGCGCAATGCGCCGACCGGTGCTTCCGGATGCTGCGGATATCTGCCGCAGCGCACGCAGGGTTGCGGTGCTCGAGGGATTGGCCGACCCCACGAATGTCGGGGCGATATTCCGCTCTGCCGCCGCACTCGGCTTTGATGCCGTGCTTATTACCAAGACCTGCTGCGACCCGCTGTACCGCCGTGCGGTAAGGGTGAGTATGGGCACGGTATTTCAGATACCGTGGACACGCATAGACAGTGCCGCAGAGCTTAAAGCACTCGGCTTCAAGACCGCCGCCATGGCGCTCACGGATAATTCCGTCAGTATCGATGACCCCACACTTTGCAGCGAGAAAAAGCTTGCCGTCATCATCGGCAACGAGGGCAGGGGACTTTCCGAGGAGACAGTTTTGAACAGCGACTACGCCGTAAAGATACCCATGTCCCACGGTGTTGACTCACTTAACGCTGCTTCCGCCGCTGCGGTCGCATTTTGGCAGTTAAGATAATTTACATGTGCGCCAAAGTGTGCTATGATGAAATATCACGATAAATGTGGAGTGGACTATGCTCGAAAAGTTAAAACAGCTTGACAATAAATATAACGAGATCCAGCAGCGCATGGAAAGCGGCGAGATATTCGCAGACCCGTCGGCATACACAAAATGCGCCAAGGAGCTCAAGGAGCTTGAGCCCATTGTGCAGTGCTACCGTGAGTATTGTGCTTGCGGAAAGCAGATGACGGATGCGCAGGAGCTTATGTCAGACCCCGAGTTCAAGGAGCTTGCGCAGGAGGAATATTCCGAGGCAAAGCAGAAGCTGGGCGAGCTTGAGGAAAAGCTCAAGATACTGCTCCTGCCCAAAGATCCGAATGACAGCCGCAATGTCATTATGGAGATCCGCGGCGGTGTCGGCGGCGAGGAAAGCTCGCTGTTTGCCTATGATCTTTTCCGCATGTACTCAATGTACGCCGAGCGCAAGGGCTGGAAGATAGATGTCGTGAACCTGAACGAGACCGAGCTTGGCGGCATAAAGGAGATAAGCTTCGTTGTCGAGGGCGAGGGGGCGTATTCAAGGCTCAAGTTTGAAGCGGGCGGACACCGTGTGCAGCGTGTGCCGGAGACGGAATCCGGCGGCAGGATACACACCTCGGCGGCGACCGTTGCCGTGCTCCCCGAGGCAGAGGAGGTCGAATTTGAGATAAACCCAAACGACCTGCAAATCGACACCTACCGCTCATCAGGCGCAGGCGGCCAGCATGTAAACAAGACCGAGAGTGCAATAAGGATAACGCACCTGCCTACCGGAGTTGTCGTCGAGTGCCAGGACGAGCGCAGCCAGTATAAAAACAAGGACAGAGCGATGAAGATACTCCGCTCCAAGCTCTATGAGGCCGAGCGGGCAAAGCAGCAGGCGGCGATTGCGGCCGAGCGCAAAAGTCAGGTCGGCTCTGGCGATCGCAGCGACAGAGTGCGCACCTATAACTTCCCGCAGAACCGTGTTACCGACCATAGGCTCACCGGCGATGTGCGCAATTTCAACATCGCAAGTGTCATAAACGGCGACCTTGACCCGATAATAGATGCACTTGTGACGGCTGATCGGGCGGAAAAACTCAAAAATCGGGCATAATGGATATGAAAACAACGATAATAAAAGACGATATCGAACTTGCGTCCGCACTCATAAAAAGCGGCAAGCTTGTCGCCGTGCCGACCGAGACGGTGTACGGCCTTGCGGGCAACGGCCTGGACACCGAAGCGGTTGAGAAGATATACGAGGTCAAGGGCAGACCGCAGGTAAAACCGCTTGCACTCATGATACCCGACAGCGGCAGCATGGAGCGCTACTGCGAGCCTGTTCCCGAGCAGGCGAAAATGCTTGCAAAACGCTTTTGGCCCGGACCGTTGACGATAGTTTTAGAGGCGAAAGCCATTGTGCCGGAGATAGTCCGAGCGGGCGGAGATACCGTTGCACTGCGCTGTCCCGACCATCCGCTGACGCTTGAGCTTCTGCAAAAGGCGCAGCTTCCGCTGGCAGCGCCCTCGGCAAATCCGTCCGGTGAGCCGAGTCCAAAGAACGCCGCTAAGGTCGTTGAATACTTCGACGGCAAAATTTCCGCCGTAATTGACGGCGGCGAGTGCGGTATCGGCACGGAATCGACCATCATTGACATGAGCAAAACTCCGTATAAGATACTGCGTGAAGCGGCGCTGCCCGAGGAAACGATAAGAAAAGCCCTTGCCGATGATCTCACTGTGCTCGGCATAACCGGCGGCACGGGCTGCGGTAAAACGACAGCCCTGCGGCAGCTTGAAGCGCTGGGAGCGATGATAATTGACTGCGACGCCGTGTATCACGAGCTTCTCGAAACGGACGAAAAGCTTTTAAATGCCATTGAAACGGCGTTTCCCGGATCTGTGACGGACGGAAAGCTCGACCGCAAACGCTTGGGCGGCATCGTGTTTGGCTCGGAGCGGGACTTGAAGCTTCTAAACGAGATAACGCACCACTATATATCGCTTGAGGTCGAGCGCAGACTGTGCGACTTTGCGATGAACGGCGGCACGCTCTCTGCAATTGACGCAATTGCACTCATCGAAAGCGGCCTTGCCAAACGATGCAAGGCGGTCATAGGCATTGTTGCCGAGACCGAGACGAGGGTGCAGCGCATCATGAAGCGTGACGGCATAAGCCGTGAGTATGCCGGTAAGCGTATCGCAGCGCAGAAGCCGAACGAATTTTTTGAAAACAGCTGTGACTATGTCCTGCACAATGATACGACCGAGCGGGACTTTGCCGATAAATGCACAAATCTTTACAAGGAAGTATTGAAAAATGGATGAAATCAGAAATCAATTATTCTATCAGCAGAAAAACGGCTATGACCTTATCGATACCGCAGAGCGCATTGCCGTCGAGGATTACAGCCTTGAGTACATGAGCTTTCTCAATGCCGCACGCACCGAGCGTGAGGCGGTGAGGCTCGCCATAGCGCAGGCCGAATCGGCAGGCTTTGTAGAGTATAAGATCGGTATGGAGCTCAAGCCCGGCACAAAAATTTACCGCAACAACAGAGGCAAGGCTCTCATGCTCGCCGTCATCGGCAAAAAGCCTCTGAGCGAAGGCTGCGTTATAGCGGGAGCTCATGTCGATGCACCCCGCATAGACTTAAAGCAGAACCCCCTGTACGAGTCCGATGAGCTTGCCTACTTCAAGACCCACTACTACGGCGGTATCAAGAAGTACCAGTGGGTGACGATCCCGCTCGAGCTGCACGGCGTTGTTGCGCTCAAAAACGGCGAGGTCGTCGATGTCACTATCGGCCGTGAGCCGGAGGATCCCCAGTTTGTTATCACGGACCTCTTGCCGCACCTCGGCAAGGATCAGATGAAAAAGACCATGGAGGAAGGCATAACCGGCGAAGGGCTGAATATCCTCATCGGCAGCGTGCCTTATGCAGACTCCGGCAGCGACAGAGTGAAGCTGAGCATAATGAGCATCCTCAACGACCGCTACGGTATCGTCGAGGAGGATTTCCTGTCTGCCGAGCTCACCGCAGTGCCCGCATTTGAGGTGCGTGAGATAGGTCTCGACCGCTCACTCATCGGCGGATACGGCCACGATGACCGTGTGTGCGCATTCGCAGAGCTGCATGCGATTTTCGATGTTGAGACCCCCAATAAGACCTGTGTCTGCATCCTCGCCGACAAAGAGGAGACCGGCTCGGACGGTGTGAGCGGTATGCAGAGCAGCGCCTTTGAGTGCTTTATGGAGGATCTTTGTGAGCAGCAGGGCGTGAGCCTGCGCCGCTGCTTTGAAAACAGCTTCTGCCTGTCGGCCGATGTCACTGCAGCCTTTGACCCGAACTTCCCCGAGGTCTCGGAAAAGCGCAACGACTCCAAGCTCAACTACGGCATGGGCATCTGCAAATTCACCGGTGCAAGAGGCAAGTCCGGCACGAGCGACGCATCCGCCGAGGTGGTCGCCCACCTGCGCAGGCTGTTTGCAGAAAACGGCGTTATCTGGCAGCTGAGCGAGCTTGGCAAGGTCGATCAGGGCGGCGGCGGCACGATAGCCAAGTTTATGGCAAACCGTAATATTGATACCATCGATGCGGGCGTGCCCGTTCTGAGCATGCACGCACCGTTCGAGGTCGTGTCAAAGTTAGACTGCTACATGACCTATAAAGGTGTATTAGCTGCTTATAATGAATAATTTGAAACTTTCACCTCTGATTTGGTTATGCTAAGTCAGAGGTGATTTTTTTGGACGAGATAAAAGAGCTTGGCAGCGTAACTGCACAAACGCCGCAGGGAATGATACAATGTCTGACGATAATCGGGCAGGTGGAGGGGCATCAGGTCATGCCCGAGGATACGAAAACAACGAAGTATGAGCATGTGATGCCGCTGCTTGCCGCTGTGGAGGAGTCCGAGGAGATAAAGGGGCTTTTGATACTGCTAAACACCGTCGGCGGCGATGTTGAAGCGGGACTGGGCATAGCGGAGCTCATTGCGGGCATGAAAAAGCCCACGGTGTCGCTCATTCTCGGCGGCGGGCACTCTATCGGCGTGCCGCTTGCAGTAGCCGCAAAGCGCAGCTTCATAGCCCCGTCGGCAGCAATGACGATCCATCCCGTGCGCTTAAACGGCGTTGTCATCGGTGTGCCGCAGACCTATAATTATTTTGCCCGCATACAGGAGCGCATAGTGGGCTTTGTGACGAGCCACTCGAATATAAGTCGTGAGCGCTATAATGAACTGATGCTCGCCACCGATGAGATAGCAAACGATGTCGGCAGCGTCATCTACGGCGAAGAGGCGGTCAGCTGCGGACTCATAGACAGCATCGGCACGCTCTCCGATGCGCTGGACTATTTGCACTCATCGTGTGACAAAGCAAAAAAAGACAGCTAAGGCTGTCTATTTTTGCTATTGTGCTTTTTGGCTTTGTATGATAGAATACATAAGTTAAGTATACATAATATCGCATTACTACGGAGGCCGGCAGATATGACCATTGGCGAAGCCATAATTTTAGGACTTGTACAGGGCATTGCGGAGTTTTTGCCGATATCCAGCTCGGGACATCTTGCAATACTCCAAAATCTTTTTAATATGTCGGATATAGAGGGCGGACATATGCTCTTCGATGTCCTGCTGCACTTCGGCACGCTTATTGCCATCTGCTTCATGTATTGGAGTGATATAAAGGCGATGGTCGTCGAGGTTCTGGCACTTTTGTCCGGCCGCAAGGCCGTTACCGCCGACGGAAAACCCAAGCAGTTTACGGCGGCAAGAATGTTTTTTCTCATCGTTGCCGCAACGCTGCCGCTGGTGCTTATTCTGCCGATAAACGACTACATAGGCGAGCTTTCGAAGTCAACGGTATTTGTCGGTATAGCGCTCATACTTACGGGCTTTATGCTGCTTGTATCCGATAAGATGACACCGGGCACAAAGACCGAGAAAAATATGCGCTTTTCCGATGCACTCATCATCGGCCTGTGTCAGTGTGTTGCAACCCTGCCGGGACTTTCCCGCTCGGGAACGACGATAACCGCAGGCATCGCAACGGGGCAAAACCGTGGTTATGCGGTAAAGTTCTCGCTTCTGATGAGCATTCCGGCGGTCTTGGGCGCAACGCTTTTGGAGCTTATAAAGGCCATAAAGACGGGCATAGATGCATCGCTCATACCGGCGTATCTTTTCGGCATGGTTGCCGCAATGGTGTCCGGCGTTCTGGCGATAGGACTCCTCAAAATGATAGCGAAGAGCAAGCGCTTCGGCGGCTTTGCCTACTACTGCTGGATAGTCGGCGCACTCACGATAATTCTTTCCATGATATTCTGATAAAGGCAGGGATAGCTTAGTAATGGCACAGACCAAAAATAAAAAATCCACAAATAAAAATGCGGCACGGAGCGGACAAACGAAGTCCAAGCAGCAGTCTAAGACTGCCGCCAAGACCCAGACTCAGCCCATCCGCCGTGAGGTGGCGGCCATTGTCTCTGCGTTTGCGGCTCTGCTCACGGGCATCTCGGTATTCTCCAGCGACGGCATAATCGTCGGTGCGATAAGCTCACTGCTAAAGGGACTGTTCGGCTACGGCTTTTGGCTGTGTGCGCCTGCTCTTGTGCTTGTTGCGGTGATCCAGGGTTTCCACCACGGAAGACCCGTTGCGTTCAAGACTACCTCGGCACTACTCATGCCGCTGCTTCTCGGCGCCCTTTTGGACCTGATGTTTTCGACCGTCATCGTAGAAAATCTCAAGGGTGTGGGTGCGGTACTCGGCGGGCTTTATGCCGGCGGAAAGGCAATGACCTGCGGCGGCGTTTTCGGTGGCCTGCTGGCATTTGCCTTCCAGAAGGCGTTCAGCTTCTACGGCGCTGCGATAATTCTCGTGGTCTCGTTCGTGTTCTTTGCGCTCAACGCCTTCGGCATCACGATAGGCAAGATCATCGAGTGGGCAAGAAACAGGGAGCATCCCGAGTACGAGCCGGAGCCGGAGCCCGAAAAGCCTGCAAAAAAGCAGCCTGTTCAGGATGAGGAGGAGCTGCGCCGCATCAAAAATGCAAAGCGTAGAGCTATAGATATTCCGCTTGATGACGAGCCGACCTTCGAAAAGAAGCCCGAGGAGGCAAAGACCGAAAAACCGGGCAAAAAGAATAAAAAAGCCGAGGTCAAAATCGACCACACCGCCGATGTCGAGCCTATAAGCATCGAGGAGGCGGAAGCATTCACCGGCGTTAAGCTCAGCGGCAGCGGCGCTACCGAAGCTGCCGAGATCATGGATCCGCCGAAGAAAATGTCCGCGGCCGAGGTTGCGGCGGAGACCGCTGCCGTCGCAAGCGAGATCGAATCCAAGGACGATGACGGCTCTTACGAAAAGCCGCCTATATATCTTCTCAAAAAGGGTCACTCCGTCGCCGCAAATGTCGACGAGGAGCTTGACATGAACCGCACGAGGCTTGAAAATGCATTGCGCAGCTTCGGCGTTAACGCCTCCGTCACCGAGACCACTCACGGCCCCACGGTCACGAGGTACGATTTTGAACTTGAGCAGGGCGTAAAGCTGAGCAGGATAACCAATCTTGCCGACGATATCGCCCTTGCCCTCGGCGTTGTGAGCGTGCGCATTGCGCCCATTCCCGATAAAATTTCCACCGTCGGCATCGAGGTGCCAAATAAGATAATCAGCACCGTTTACCTGCGTGATATCATCGATTCACCGAAGTTCCTCACCTCCAAGGCCGACCTCACCTTTGCCATCGGCAAGGATATCGGCGGCAATGCCGTTGTTGGTAATATCTCGAAGCTTCCGCATTTGCTCATCGCCGGTACGACCGGCTCGGGCAAGTCGGTGTGCATGAACTCGCTTATCATAAGCCTGCTTTATAAGTCCAACCCCGAGGATGTCAAGCTCATCATGATAGACCCCAAGATGGTCGAGCTCGGCGTTTATAACGGCATCCCGCATCTGTACATCCCCGTTGTCACCGATCCGAAGAAGGCCGCCGGAGCGCTCCAGTGGGCAGTCACCGAGATGCTCAAGCGCTACAGGCTCTTCTCCGAGCTTGGCGTGCGCAGCCTTTCGGCGTATAACGACCACCTTGTTGAAAACGGCCAGCCCAAGATGCCGAATGTAGTTGTCGTCATCGACGAGCTTGCAGACCTTATGCTCGTTGCCTCCAAGGAGGTCGAGGAGAGCATCTGCCGTGTTGCTCAGATGGGACGAGCAGCCGGTATGCACCTTGTCATTGCGACCCAGCGTCCCTCCGCCGATGTCATCACCGGCCTTATGAAAGCAAACATCCCCAGCCGCATTGCCTTTGCAGTGTCATCGGCACTTGAAAGCCGCATCATTCTTGACAATAACGGCGCAGAAAAGCTCATCGGCATGGGCGATATGCTGTATGCTCCGCTCGGCTGCGGCAAGCCTCTGCGTGTTCAGGGCGCATTCGTAAGCGACGAGGAGCGTGACGCTATAGTCAGCTTCATAAAAGAACAGTCCACCGCAAATTACAGTGAGGATATCATAGCTCAGATCGAAAAAGCCGCCGAGGACAAGAGCTCCGACAATAAAGGCGGCGAGCTTGTACCCGTATCGGAAAACAAGCCCGATTATGATGAGCTTCTGCCGCAGGCCGTCGATGTCATTTTCGACACCAAGCAGGCCTCCGTCTCCATGCTCCAGCGCCGACTCAAGTTAGGTTACTCAAGAGCTGCACGCATCATCGACCAGATGGAGGAGATGGGCATCATAGGCCCGTTTGAGGGCTCAAAGCCCCGCCAGATCATCATAACCCGTGAGCAGTGGCTCGAAATGCAGACCACGCAGGGCACCGCCCCGACCGAGATCTTGCAGACCCAGCTCGAGTTTGCAGATGAGATGGATTCGGACGAAGACGAATAAAATAGAAGGGCGGATAAAACCGCCCTTTTTCGATAGGTGACTATATGAATGATTACTTTTGCCCCAAAATGGAGCTTCGAGACATCAACAATATAAGCATGCTCGGACTTGCGCACATCGGCGACGGTGTGTATGAGCTTCTGACCCGCACCATGCTTTGCTCGGACGGCAATAAAAGGGTGACGGAGCTGCACAAAAAGTGCGTTGCTATCGTCAACGCTCCGGCGCAGGCTGCCGCTATGGAGCGGCTCATGCCGCACCTTACCGACGACGAGCTTGCGCTATATAAGCGTGGCCGCAACGCCAAGGTCAACTCCGTGCCGCACAAAGCGGATATCGGCCAGTATCATGCTGCAACAGGCTTAGAGGCACTGTTCGGCTGGCTGTACCTGCAAGGCATGACCGAGCGGATAAACGAGCTGTACGCAATTTGCGTGGAGGACAGCCATGGCGCTTGATACCGTGATGATCTCGGCGCTCGTGTCGGAGCTTCGACCCAAATTAGAGGGCGCACGCATTGACAAAGTGCAGCAGCCCGAGCGTGAGCAAATTCTGCTTTCCGTGCGCAACAACGGCGAAAACCTGCGGCTGCTCATCAATGCCGGTGCGGGCAGCGGCAGGATCGCGCTCACTCGGCAAAGCTTTGAAAATCCGGCAGAGCCGCCGATGTTCTGCATGCTCCTGCGCAAATATCTTGTCGGGGCGAGGATCGAAAAGCTCACGCAGCCAAACTGGGAGCGCTTGCTTTTAGTTGACATAATGTCTCACAACGAACTCGGCGACAGTGTTAATTTGAAGCTTGCCGTTGAGCTTATGGGACGCAGCTCGAACCTTGTGCTCGTCGGCGCCGACGGCAGAATAATCGACTGCCTGCGCCGCATGGAATACGGCGGTGATGCCGAGCGGCGCATGCTCCCGGGCATGATATACAGATTACCGCCCGAGCAGCGCAAGCCGCTTGTGTTTAACTGCGACAGGGCGCAGATAGAGACTGTTTTGAACGCCTCAGATGCCTCAAAGCCGCTTGATAAGCGCCTGCTTGACGGCTTTTCCGGCCTTTCGCCGCTCGTGTGCCGTGAGCTTGCGCATAGAGCATTTAACGACATCGGCTGCCTTCCGGATGCCGTGGAGGCGTTTCTTGAAAGCGTCAGGGCAGGGGAGTTCATCCCGACGCTGCTGTTAAAAGACGGCAAGCCCGCCGAGTTTTCCTTCATGCCGCTCAAGCAGTATGGCGCAGAGTATGAGCAGCAGACGCTCGACAGCTTCTGCGAGCTTTTGGACGCTTACTACTCAAAGCGTGAGCTTCTGGAGCGCCGCCGCCGCAGAGCAAGGGAGCTTTCCCACTCGGTCAAAACCGCCAGAGACCGCATACAGCGCAAGCTTGTTAGCCAGCACGAGGAGCTTGAGCGCACCTACGGCAGAGATGAGATACGCAAAAACGCAGAGCTTCTGACCGCAAATCTATACCGCATCAAGCGCGGCGACAGCTCCGTGACGGTCGAGGACTATTATACCGACGGCTGCCCGGCGGTCGTAATTAAGCTCGACCCGCTCAAAACGCCGCAGCAGAACTCGGCTGCAATGTTCAAGGAGTATACCAAGCTCAAGACCGCCGAGGCACACCTCACGGCGCTTGTTGCCGAGGGCGAAAAGCAGCTTGATTATCTGAACAGCGTATTAGATGAGTTAGATCGAGCCGAGACCGAGCGTGACCTTGCCGATATCCGCCGTGAGCTTTTCGACACCGGCTACCTAAAAAAGCAAAAGGGCGCTAAGCCCGATAAATCCAAGAAACAGGGACCGCTGCGCTTTGTCTCGTCCGACGGCTTTGAAATTTTTGTCGGCCGCAGCAATAGCCAAAATGATGAGCTCACAACGAAGCTTGCCCGCCGCACCGACATCTGGCTGCACACCAAACAGGTGCACGGCAGTCATGTCATCATATCCTGCGATGGTTTGCAGCCGCCCGAGCGGACGATAGCCGAGGCAGCGTCCATCGCTGCCTACTATTCGCAGGGCAGGGAAGGCGGCAAGACCGCCGTTGACTACACCATGGTGCGCTTTGTGCGCAAGCCGTCTGGCTCAATGCCCGGCAAGGTCGTGTACACCGATTACAGTACCATTATGGCGCAGGCCGACGAAGCCCTGTGCGAAAAACTCAAAAAATAAACGGAGTGCAATCGCACTCCGTTTTGTCATCTTGCCTCGATAAGATCCATTGCGGCGGCGAGCATGTCCGCAGCCTCGGCACGGGTGAGGGCGTCCTCCGTTGCCTCATCGGCGCTTGCAATGCCGCAGGCGGTGAGATTAGCCGCCGACTGCGCCGCCCAAGTGGGAACGGTGTCGCCGACCTTGAGGTAGCTCACATCCGAGAGCCTGAGCGTGCGGTCGAGTATGACCATCGCCTCGGCACGGCTTATCTCTTTGTCTGCACCGAAGCAGCTGCCCTTGTCGGTGAGCTCACCCTTTACGATGCCCTGCATGACTGCGGTCGAGACATAAGACTTCAGCCACGAGGGGATATCGCCGTCATCGGAAAAACCGGTGCTCACAACGCCCGAGAGCAGATCCGTACCTGTTGCCTCAAGGCATAGGCTCAGAAATTCGCCTCTTGTGAGGCTGCGCTCGGGCTCAAAGTAATACTCGCCGCCAATGCATTTGCCTACAAATGCGCCGCACTCGGCAAGCTTCATCGCACTGCGGAAGCTGCCGCTGCCGACCATGTCGATGTAGCTGACATCGCTGTCGCACTTAACGAGCTTGATGATGACCGTCGCCTCCTGCGAGCGGTTGCCCTCGGCGTCAATGACCTTGTAGCCGAAGTAGTCCTTGCCGCGCTTGCCGTCGGCGGGGGTGTAGACGAAGCTTCCGTCGTCGTCAAGGTCGATGCTGCCCTTGACGGGCTTTGTGGTTATCTCGTAGCTGAGGGTGTCGCCGTCGGGGTCAACGGCGGCTAACTGACCGCCGAAGGACACGCCCCTGTAGGTCTCGAACTCGAAGTTTTCGGCAATCGGAGCGGTGTTCTCGGCACTGACGGGAGCAATTAGCCCGCCGCATAGCATGCTGCACAGTGCAAGTGCCACAGCGGAAACAAGAATATTCTTTTTCACAGCAAAAATACCTCCGTAAAAATGTTTACGGAGGTATTTTGTGCGCCTGCAGGTTTTAATATTCAAGCGCCATTTCAAAATGCAAGACCGCTTAACTTAATTAGAATAATACTTTTGAAATATCAAATCGCCCATTCTGCTTAAAGAATCCCAGATTAAAGCTCTCAGTTGGGTGCATCTTATCCCATTTTTCGGCTACGTTTTTCAGCTCATCGGCAGTTATCAGGAGTATTAGGGTGTCGCTTGTCAAAGAATATTTTACACACTCTTTTATACTGTTTTCGGTGAAGTCCGGTCCGATAACCATAAATACAGATACCGGCTTATCTGAATTCCTAATATAACCATCAAACTGTTGTATGTGGTCTTTAAGATTTACAGGGCTTTCTTTTGATTTGTTATCCCACAGAATGTACTTGTCGTTAAAAGATAGCTTTCCATCTGCGTGCTCACTGCCTGTCATGTTTAGAGGCTTATTTCTCAGTAACTGCTCAAAAAGAAAATTGGTTGCTTTTTCAAAGTAGTGCTCGCACTCAAGGTCTTTTGTGATGACTTCGTTTTTCCTAAGAGTGGCGAGGTCTCTACAAGCCAATTCGTGATAATAGTGGTAATATTGCTCTCTCTCGTCATCAGTGTTTGCTTTTATTTCTCGAAGTTGGTCGTAGTAGTCAAGAATCCGTTTTGTTAAAACAGCCTTGGAACCAGATACTTGCAACGATAGTTTTGAACACCATGTCTGAAGCTCTGCAATATCTAACCCGTCTCTGGCGGAAAAACCGCAAATGAGATTAGAGGGCTTAATTGATGTGAAAATCAATTCTTGCAATGTAGCAATGTTTGAAGCGGCTGGAACTTCTATTATTGAAGTGTTGGGGTTTTCGTTGAATTTTGAAATTATATCAAGCAAATACTGCTTTTTTCTTATTTTCGAGACATAAGAAATCAACGCTCTGTAGCCGTAACTTCTAATCTCAATTCCATAATACTGCCTAACACACTGAACGGTTTCTTCCGAAAGCACATCGCAAGGGACGCCATCTGCATCTTTTATGTAAAAAAGGATACCCGCCCCTTGAAGAGCCTTTCGTACGCTATCGATTTCGGAACGAGAGTGGAGTACATTCCCCTTAGTAGGGAAGCGATTTGATTTAGCTTCAAGCATATTTTGCTCATAGGTGGTAATATGAAGATACTTGCGTAATTCTTCAATCAAGTTTTTCTCGTCAACTGAAATACTGCCCTCTTTTTCCCAAGATTTATCGAGTACAAATTTAAAAAGCGCAAGATCTCTTGTTATGCTCTTTTGGTCGAAATTGTTTGAATCATCTATTACTGTTTGCTCATAAGCTAAAATTTCATTTTCTGTTTCTTTGCACGGAGACAGAAATTCATCTTTGTCAAGAAGCGTTTTCAAGAAAATTGGAGTAACTATTCTGATAACAGGATTATCATCCAATTTAAATTCTTCCAGCCGTCGAGTAACATTTTCAAGTGAAAGATACTGACCTTCGGTCTTTAATAAGGCGGCCTTAATTTCGTCAACCGTCAATCTTTTGCAGTCCTCAACATATGCGCCAGCGAATCGTTTTAACTCATATTGGTTTTGAGAAGCATCAACACATTCTTTAAAAAACACAATAAGACCTCCTGCATTTCTACATATATTAGTTTTTTTCAGTATATACCAAAACGAGTAAGTTTGCAATAAAAAAAGCCCCGAGCGGGGCGTTTAGTCTTTCTTGTTCGTCAGGGCGATACCGATGAGGCTGCCGATGAGGACGATGGGGGCGAGGCGGACGAAGGCGAACTCAAATGCGTGGAACGCTGCACCGAAAACGGCTGTCTCGGGGTCGGACCAGTCCCAGCCGAGATACGGGCTGCCGACACAAGACAGCACCGCAAACCCGATGACCATCAGCGCCGCAAGCGTGACGAACACCCAGTGCAGCACCCTGCGCTTTGAACACTTTTTCTGCGCAAGCTGTAGATTGATGACCTCTAACTTTTCGCTTATCGCCTTGAGGCTGTCTGCCTCCGTTACCTCCGGCGCTTCGCCGAGCAGGGTGCTCACGGGAGCTTCAAAGGCCTCCGACAGCTTGATCAGCAGATCCGCATCCGGCACGGACAAGCCCTGCTCCCATTTTGACACGGTCTGGCGCACGACATTGAGCTTGACTGCAAGCTCCTCCTGCGAAAGCCCCTTTGCCTTGCGCAGCCTTTTGATGTTTTCACTTAGCATAGTATTCAACTTCCTTTCCCTGAAGCTGTCACTATTGTACGCAAAGCCGACCGTTGCATCAAGCAACGCATCTTAACATTGGTTTATGGAACGAAAAAGCCCTGCATGTCGGCTTGCTCAAGCTCTAAGAGCTTGAGCTTCTTATCAATTCCGCCGGCGTAGCCTGTCAGACTGCCGTGCGTGCCGACGACACGGTGACAGGGGATGATGACGGAAATCTTGTTATGCCCGACCGCACCGCCTACTGCCTGAGCGGACATGTGCGCAAGACCTTGCTTCTCGGCAAGCTGCCGGGCAAGCTCACCGTAGGTCACGGTCTGCCCGTAGGGTATCTGCAAAAGAAGCATCCACACTTTCTGCCGGAATGCCGAGCCGACAGGGTGCAGCGGCGGCATGAAGTCGGGCTCATTGCCCGTAAAATACACATCGAGCCAGCGCTTTGCATCAATGAGTATCGGCGTTTCACGCTCAATGCGTTCGTCGGGCAGGTCATCGGCAAAAAATTTCTGCCCTTCAAACCACAGACCGGTCAGTCCTATATCGTCGGCTGCAAGCAAAATCCCGCCCAATGGGGAAGTGTATTGCTGAGTATAAGTCATGGCGTTTACCTCGTTTTCGGTTTATAGTCTTTCATTTCGGGGATAGCGCCGCCCGAGACTGCCCACAGATACAGGCTTGCAACGCTGCAACAGGGGCTGAAGCGGCGGCGGTATTTCTCGAACAGCTTGCGGTCAATATTGCGGTGGTGATACACCATGCGCAGACCTCGCTGTATGGCCAAGTCATCGTAGCTGAACACATCGGGGCGCTGCAGGCAAAACAGCAGTATCATCTCCGCCGTCCAAACGCCGATGCCCTTCAGGGAACTCAGCTTACGGATAGCGTCGGCGTCATTCATGTGCTCGACTGCATCCAAGTCAAATGCGCCCGTGTGCACCTTTTCGGCAAAGTCAGTTATATACTCGGCCTTGCGGAAGGTCATGCCCAGCGCCTGAAGCTCGGAAACACCGGCGGAAAGGATAGTCTCGGCGTTCACTTCACCGAGTGCGTCCTGCATCCGCTGCCAAATAGTCGCCTGCGCCTTTGTGGATATTTGCTGACCGATGATATGATGCACAACGGAGGAGAACAGATCTGCATCCACGGCTCTTTCGATATGCCCGATGCGGTCGATGATCTCGCACAGACGCCTATCCTTTTGCCGCAGGTAGTTTATCTCCGTTTCACCATATTCAAAATACATCTTGTTCACCGTCCCGAGAATAAAAAAGAACCTGTCGCTTTCGACAGGTTCTCATTATGGTGCGAGAGAGGAGACTTGAACTCCCACGTCGGTTGACACACGCCCCTCAAACGTGCCTGTCTACCTGTTCCAGCACTCTCGCATAGCCCAATCAAGGGCAAGAGTTATTATAACAGAGAAAATGCGATTGTCAAGGATAAATTTTATCTTTTTCTTGGTTTTCTTTCAGATAAATGCCGACATAAATGGCCGAAAGGGCCAAAACCGCAAGCATCAGCTCACCGCCAATGCGGGGCTGCACAAGGTAGTATCGGGAAAAGTATGCGTAATAGCAGTGCAGCGACGCAAGCTCGGCGAGAATGGGCATGACCGCAAAGCGCAGGTCGGAAACTGCGAGAACGATGCACATCATGCCGCCGGTGAAGAAATAGCGGTCGTGCATATGCGGAAGCAGAAACGGTATGCCGACAGCCAGAAGCACCGCCATGCCGAAAATGACACGGTCGTCAAGCTTTTTGCGGTTTGCTATCGCCACGGCGAACACGATGAACATAAACACGAATGCGGCGATGACGAGCAGCATCGACCACATCTCGGTGTTCTCACCCCACCGGAACATTGAGGTCAGGGAGGGAGCATTGTAATTCATAGCATCGCCCACCGTGCCCGCCTGCGAGAAATAAAGAGTCAGCGTGTCCCAAAGCGGCCTGCCTGCAATAACGGCGGGCAGCACCATGCCGAGGTACGCAGCGGGGAAAATGAAAAGATGCTTGAACTTTATTTTCTTTGCAACGAGCAGCACAAAGAATATCGGCATCACGAACACCGCTTGGAGCTTGAACGCAAACGATGCCGTGATAGTGACCATTGCGCCCACAGGCTTATCGCTCAGCGCAAGGTACAGCGAGAGCACGGCAAAGAAGGTGTAGATACTGTCGCACTGCGCCCAGTATGCGCCGTTGAGCACAACGGTGGGGAACAGCGCAACGGCAAAAAAGCAGACGATGAGCCGCAAGCGGCCTTTTGTAAACAGCGAGCACAGCTTCATGCACGCCCACGCAAGCAGCACATCGAAAACGATAGACAGAAGCTTTATCAGATACAGCTCACTTATATCAATATAGGAAAAAAGCGCAAGGAAATACAGATACGGCAGGTTGTAGTTGCCGACCGACAGCCCCAGCGCCTTGAACCCTCCATGCTCACGGAAAAACTGCGTCCACGGTGCAAGAAAGCTGAGGTAATCGCCGCTTTCAAAATCGAGCAGAAAATAGCGGATGACGACCGAACCGGCCATAAAAAGAAATGCAAAAACGAGGTGAGCGGTGTTTTTCAAAAGCCCCTCACGCCAAAGCAGGAACATCCCCAGCGCAAATATGAGCAGCATCGATATCATTACAAAAGCGTTCATAAGCAGTCAAATCTCACAAAAAAACGGCGGAAGCTTATAGCAACCGCCGAAAAATCCACATTTCACAAAATATTTCTTGACATAGCTATATATACAATGATAAAATAACTTGCTATGTTATCTTGTGCCGTAAACGCTGGCATCCCATTGTTTACGAGTACAATATATCATCATCCGAAAGCAAATACAACACCGACTTCAGCAAAAAAAACAACTTAGCCGGGTGTTCTCAATTTCAATTAAGGAGTGTGCACGAATGCCAAAAGATGTTCTCTACGGCAAAACTCTAAGAAAGAGCTTTGCAAGATACGAAGAGATCCAGGACATGCCCAACCTGCTGGAGATCCAGAAGAAATCATACAAGTGGTTTCTGGAGACCGGCCTGCGTGAAGTTTTCAGAGATACCGATGCGGTCACCGACTACAGCGGTAAGCTCGAGCTCAGCTTCGTTGACTATTCCATGGACGAAAAGCCCAAGTACAACGAGGAAGAGTGCAAGGCAAGGGACGCAACATACGCCGCACCCTTGAAGGTCAGCGTTCGTCTGCGCAATCTCGAGACAGAGGAGATCAAGGAGCAGGAGATCTTCATGGGCGACTTCCCGCTCATGACCGCAGGCGGCACCTTCATCATTAACGGTGCTGAGCGTGTCATCGTCTCGCAGATCGTCCGTTCCCCCGGTGTGTACTATGACAAGACCACCGATCGCAGCATGACCAGCATCTACGCTGCGACCGTCATCCCTTATCACGGCGCATGGCTCGAGTATGAGACCGATGCAAACGATGTGTTCTATGTCCGCATCGATAAAAACCGCAAGCTGCCCATCACATGGTTCCTCAAGGCAATGGGCAAGTATGATGCAAATAAGCCCGAGACTTGGCTGTCCTGCACCCCCGATCCCATTGTCGGCGCCGTCACCAATGATCGCATAAAGGAGATCTTCGGCGAGGACGAGCGCATCGTAAACACTCTTGATAAGGACACCACCACCAGCCGTGACGAGTGCCTTATCGAGATATACAGAAAGCTGCGCCCCGGCGATCCCCCGACGGTGGAAAGCGCCGAATCCCTGCTTGACGGTCTGTTCTTCGACCGCCGCCGCTACGACATTTCCAATGTCGGCCGCTACAAGTTCAACAAGAAGCTTGCGCTTCGCAGCCGCATCGTCGGCTTTGAGCTTGCAATGCCCGTTGCAGACGAGCGCACCGGTGAGATAATTGCCGACGCCGGCGAGGTCATCTCCCGTGAAAAGGCTGAGCTTATCGACAGAGCCGATGTAAACGAGGTTTACCTCAATGTCGATGGCAAGACCGTTCGCGTGTTCTCCAACGGCATGGTGCATCTTGATAACTATGTCGACTTTGACCCCATGGAGCTCGGCATCAAGGAGAAGGTCAGAGGTATCGTCCTCAAACAGCTTTTAGAGCAGTACGAAGGCGAGGCTCTCAAGGCTGCTATCGCCGAGAATATCGATGTTCTTATTCCTAAGCACATCGTTGTCGACGATATGTTTGCTTCCGTCAACTACCTCAACTGCCTTGCCCACGGTATCGGCACCAAGGACGATATCGACCACCTCGGCAACCGTCGTGTCCGCTGCGTAGGCGAGCTCCTGCAGAACCAGTTCCGCATCGGCTTTTCCCGCATGGAGCGTGTCATCCGTGAGCGCATGACCCTGCAGGATCTTGACATCGTCACCCCGCAGAGCCTTATAAATATCCGTCCAGTGACCGCAGCCATCAAGGAGTTCTTCGGCTCCTCGCCGCTGAGCCAGTTCATGGATCAGACAAACCCCCTGTCCGAGCTTACGCATAAGCGCCGTATGTCGGCTCTCGGCCCCGGCGGTCTTTCCAGAGAAAGAGCGTCCTTCGATGTCCGAGATGTACACTACAGCCACTATGGCCGTCTGTGCCCCATCGAGACCCCCGAAGGTCCTAACATCGGCCTTATCTCTTACCTTGCATCCTACGCCCGTGCTAATGAGTACGGCTTCCTTGTTGCACCTTTCCAGAAGGTCGAGAAGGGCACCTGCCGTGTCACCGACGAGGTCGAGTATATGACCGCAGATGTTGAGGATAACTACATTGTTGCTCCTGCGACCGAGCCCCGTGACGAGAACGGCTGCCTTATAAACAAGCGTATCACCTGCCGTCACCGTGACGAGATCATTGAGGTCGACCGTGAGCGCGTTGATTATATCGATATCAGCCCCCGCATGATGGTCTCCATTGCAACCGCAATGATCCCCTTCCTCGAAAACGACGACGCAAACCGTGCTCTGATGGGCGCAAACATGCAGCGTCAGGCAGTTCCCCTTATGACCACCCAGGCACCTATCGTTGCTACCGGTATCGAGCACAAGTGCGCTGTCGACTCCGGCGTTGTTGTCCTCGCAGAGGGTGACGGCGAGATCGTCCGCTCCGATGCTCAGAATGTCACCGTTAAGTACGACAGCGGCGAGATAAAGAACTACAAGCTTATAAAGTTTGCCCGCAGTAACCAGGGCACCTGCGTAAACCAGCGTCCCATCGTCTCTCTCGGCGACCGTGTCCATGAGGGCGATGTCATCGCCGACGGCCCGAGCACCAGCCAGGGCGAGATTTCCCTCGGCAAGAACATCCTTGTCGGCTTCATGACTTGGGAAGGCTACAACTACGAGGACGCTATTCTTATCAACGAGCGCCTTGTTATGGACGATGTGTTCACCTCCATCCATATCGAGGAGTACGAATGCGACGCACGAGACACCAAGCTCGGACCCGAGGAGATCACCCGTGATATCCCCGGTGTCGGCGACGATGCACTCAAGTATCTTGACGAGCGCGGTATCATCACCGTCGGCGCAGAAGTCCGTGCCGGTGATATCCTTGTCGGCAAGGTCACTCCGAAGGGCGAAACTGACCTCACCGCCGAAGAAAGACTGCTGCGTGCGATCTTCGGCGAGAAGGCAAGAGAAGTGCGTGACACCTCACTCAAAGTCCCCCACGGCGAGAGCGGCATCATCGTTGATGTTAAGCGCTTTACCCGTGAAAACGGCGACGAGATGAGCCCCGGCGTAAACGAAGTCGTAAGAGTTTACATTGCGCAGAAGCGTAAGATATCCGTCGGCGACAAGATGGCCGGCCGCCACGGCAACAAGGGCGTTGTTTCCCGTATCCTGCCCCGTGAGGATATGCCTTATCTGCCCGACGGCACTCCGCTTGATATCGTCCTTAATCCTCTGGGCGTTCCGTCCCGTATGAATATCGGTCAGGTCTTGGAAGTCCACCTCGGCTATGCCGCACAGGCTCTCGGCTGGAAGGTCGCAACGCCTATCTTCAACGGTGCCAACGAGAAGACCATCCGTGACACTCTGCGTCAGGCCGGCCTGCGTGAGGACGGCAAGAGCGAGCTGTACGACGGCCGCACCGGCGAAAAGTTTGACAACGATGTCACCGTCGGCTGGGTCTACTTCCTTAAGCTGCACCACCTTGTTGATGATAAGATCCATGCCCGTTCCACCGGCCCCTACAGCCTTGTTACCCAGCAGCCTCTCGGCGGCAAGGCGCAGTTCGGCGGCCAGCGCTTCGGCGAAATGGAGGTTTGGGCGCTGGAAGCATATGGCGCCGCTTACACCCTGCAGGAGATACTCACCGTCAAGTCCGACGATGTCACCGGCCGTGTCCGCACCTACGAGAGCATTGTCAAGGGCAACAACATCCCGCAGCCCGGCGTTCCCGAGTCGTTCAAGGTTCTCATCAAGGAGCTTCAGTCTCTGTGCCTTGATATCCGTGTCCTTGATAAGAACGGCGAGGAGATAGAGCTCAAGGACGACGATGAGGATGAATTCATCCCCGGCGTGAAGGACGAAATGTTCGAGAGCTTCACGAACGATGACGAGATAACCGCCGAGGGTTACACCATCGAGGATATCCCCGAGCAGGACGATGAAGCTTTTAATTTCGATTCTGACGATTACAGCGAGGAGGATGAATAATAATGAGCTACACACCGTTTGACGCCATCAAAATAGGCATTGCCTCCCCTGAAATGATCCTTTCCTGGTCGTCCGGCGAGGTCACCAAGCCCGAGACCATCAACTACCGTACCCTTAAGCCCGAGCGTGACGGCCTGTTCTGCGAGCGCATTTTCGGACCGACCAAGGACTGGGAGTGCCACTGCGGCAAGTACAAGAAGATACGCTACAAGGGCAAGATCTGCGACCGCTGCGGCGTCGAGGTCACCAAGAGCAAGGTGCGCCGTGAGCGCATGGGTCACATCGAGCTTGCCGCTCCCGTGTCCCACATCTGGTACTTCAAGGGCATACCCAGCCGCATGGGTCTGCTGCTCGACCTCACTCCGAGGATCCTCGAGAAGGTTCTGTACTTTGCAAATTATATAGTAACCGACCCCGGCTTCACTCCGCTGGAAAAGTGTCAGATACTCACCGAAAAAGAGTACCGTGATATGCGTGAGAAGTACGAGGACGACTTTGACGCAGGCATGGGCGCAGAGGCTATCAAGAAGCTCCTGCAGCAGATAGATTGCGAGAAGCTCTCGGCTGAGCTGCGCGAGGAGCTGCAGAACACCTCCGGTCAGAAAAAGGCAAAGCTCGTCAAGCGCCTTGAGGTCGTCGAAGCGTTCAGACAGAGCGGCAATAAGCCCGAGTGGATGATAATCGACATTCTGCCTGTTATCCCGCCCGAGATCCGCCCCATGGTTCAGCTCGACGGCGGCCGCTTCGCAACCAGCGACCTTAATGACCTGTACCGCAGAGTTATTAACCGCAACAACCGTCTCAAGAGACTTATCCAGCTCAACGCACCCGATATCATTGTCCGCAACGAAAAGCGCATGCTCCAGGAAGCAGTTGACGCACTTATCGATAACGGCCGCCGCGGCCGTCCCGTCACCGGCGCAAACTCCCGCGCACTCAAGTCGCTTTCCGATATGCTCAAGGGCAAGCAGGGACGCTTCCGTCAGAACCTGCTTGGTAAGCGTGTTGACTATTCCGGCCGTTCCGTTATCGTTGTCGGCCCCGACCTCAAGATCTATCAGTGCGGCGTTCCCAAGGAAATGGCTATCGAGCTGTTCCGTCCGTTCGTCATGAAGAAGCTCGTTGAGGACGGCGTTGCAAACAACATCAAGTCCGCAAAGAAGATGGTCGACAAGCAGCGCACCGAGGTTTGGGACGCTCTCGAAGTCGTCATCAAGGAGCATCCGGTGCTGCTCAACCGTGCACCTACGCTGCACCGTCTGGGCATTCAGGCGTTCGAGCCTATCTTAGTTGAGGGTCGTGCTCTTAAGCTGCACCCGCTGGTATGTACCGCATATAACGCCGACTTCGACGGCGACCAGATGGCTATCCATGTACCTCTGTCTGCAGAGGCACAGGCCGAGGCGAGAATACTCATGCTTTCGGCAAATAACCTCCTGCGTCCGCAGGACGGCCACCCCGTAACCGTGCCGACTCAGGATATGATCCTCGGCTCTTACTACCTTACCATGAAGCGCATCGGCAAGGCAGAGAAGGGCGCAGAGAATGTCCGCATCGACGAGCCGGGCGACACCGATTACATGAAGGGTGAGATAGTCGACGGCGACGAATTTGTTGCCGCACAGGAGAAGGCCGAGGCCGAGGGCAAGACCGCTCCTACCTATAAGCCCCTGCTTTGCTACCGTGACCCCAATGAGGCGGTCATGGCATACAGTCAGGGTGATGTTGGCCTGCACGCCCCCATCCTCGTAAGAGTTACAAAGACTATCGACGGTGTCGAGAAGTCCAAAATTATAGAGAGCACCGTCGGCCGCATCATCTTTAACGAGAACATCCCGCAGGATCTGGGCTATGTTGACCGCACCGATCCCAAGACCATGTTTGACCACGAGATCGGCTTCCAGGTCGGCAAGAAGCAGCTGGGCAACATCATTGACCGCTGCATCAAGAAGCACGGCTTCACCATTTCCGCAGAAGTTCTCGACAGCATCAAGGCAATGGGCTACAAGTACTCTACAAAGGGCGCTATCACGATCTCCATCGCCGACATGACCGTCCCCGAGGCAAAGCAGACCCTCATAAACGAGACTGAGGAGAAGGTCATCAAGATCGAGCGTCAGTTCAAGCGTGGCTTCATCACCGATGACGAGCGTTACCGCCTTGTCGTCTCCGAGTGGGAAAAGACCACCAAGGATGTTACCGCCGCACTTCAGAACTGCCTTGATACCTACAATCCTATCTACATGATGGCAAACTCCGGCGCTCGTGGTTCCATGAACCAGATCCGTCAGCTTGCCGGTATGCGTGGCCTTATGGCTAACACCTCCGGTAAGACCATCGAGATCCCCATTAAAGCAAACTTCCGTGAAGGCCTTTCCGTTCTGGAATACTTCATTTCCTCCAGAGGTGCACGAAAGGGTCTTGCCGATACCGCACTTCGTACCGCCGACTCCGGTTACCTTACCCGCCGTATGGTCGATGTCTGCCAGGATGTCATCATACGTGAGCCCGACTGCGGCACTACCGAGGGCGTGTGGATGAGCGAGGTCGTCGACAAGGGACAGGTCGTCCAGTCCTTCGGCACCAGCATCCATGGCCGCTTCCCGGCAGTTCCCGTTTGCGATCCCGCAACCGGCGAGGTGCTGTTCGATACCGACCATATGCTCATGCCCGAGGATGCGGAAGTTCTGGAAGCACACGGCATCAAGGCCGTCAAGATCCGCAGCGTCCTGTCCTGCGAAGCTCGCACCGGCGTCTGTGCGAAGTGCTATGGCATCAACCTTGCTATCGGCAAGCCCGTCAACGCAGGCGAGGCCGTCGGCGTTATCGCAGCTCAGTCCATCGGCGAACCCGGTACTCAGCTTACCATGCGTACCTTCCATACCGGCGGTGTCGCAGGTGACGATATCACACAGGGCCTGCCCCGTGTCGAAGAGCTGTTTGAGGCACGCAAGCCCAAGAAGATGGCTGTCCTTTCCGAGATCTCCGGCACTGTCAGCATCGAGGAAACAAAGAAGGGCGCACTGTTTGCAATAAGCGTTATCAACGAGGACGAGAGCGATACCAAGGTATACACCGTTCCTCACTCCGCAGGCATTCTCGTCAAGAGCGGCGACCATGTCGACAAGGGTCAGGAGCTCACAAGCGGCGCACTCAGCCCGCATGATGTTCTGCGCATCCGAGGCATAGACGATGATGAGTTCGGCCGTCCCGGCGTCCGCAACTACATCATCCAGGAAGTCCAGAAGGTCTACCGTCAGCAGGGCGTTGATATCAACGATAAACATATCGAGATCATCGTACGCCAGATGATGCGCAAGGTCAGGATCGAGGAGTCCGGCAGCACCGACCTGCTCAGCGGCGCAACGGTCGATATCGGCGAGCTCAAGGCAGCAAACCGCAAGATCGACGAGCGCATTGCGGCAGGTGAGGAGGGCCTTACCAAGGCGACCTACACCCAGCTTCTCATGGGTATCACCAAGGCATCCCTTGCAACGGAAAGCTTCCTGTCGGCAGCCTCCTTCCAGGAGACCACCAAGGTTCTTACCGAGGCTGCAATCAAGGGTAAGGTCGACCACCTCGTCGGCCTCAAGGAGAATGTCATAATCGGCAAGCTCATCCCCGCAGGCAGCGGCCTTGCAATGTACCGTGAGTTCGAGGAAAAGACCGACGAAACGGCAGCCGACGAAGCCGAGAGCTTTGTTGACCTGTCTGCACTTGTCGGACGCACCAACGCACTTTAATAAAACTAAAAACTGCTGTACCCACGGGTACAGCAGTTTTTTGCCGTCAATACCTTCAATTACGGCAGCCACTAATTGTATAGTATGGCAAATTATGCGTCGCTGAACAAATTTTCTTTGCATAGAGATAATTATTATAGTACGATTTATTTATAGATGTATTGGAGGGATAGCTATGAAAAAGAAACTATCCGGGTGGATAACCGCCGCCGTGTGCCTGCTGCTGATAATAGCTCTGTATTTCCTTGCGCCTGCTCATCCCATCGACGCAGGCGAGATAACCTACGCCTCGGTCACTCGCAGCTATGACCACATTGATCTGAAGGGGAAGCGGATAGAAGACATCAATGAACTGTTTGCCGAGGTTACAGCCAAGCGCTGCTTCGCCCCGGCAAATATCACAGAGGATGAGAGCGCTCCAATGGTTGACATAACAACAAACGACGGACCAATGCACATCGTCTTCGGTGACGAGGTGTATTTGTACTCATCGGCCGACGACATCATTTGGTACAGACTAGAAAATGCACTCTACCTGCGTTTGTTCGTAGAAGACCTTCCGCATGTCGAAGAGTGACGCAAAGCATGAAACTGCCGCCCATATGCGGCAGTTTCGCCATTTAGACAAGAAAAAGCGAAAAAGGAAACTGTATTTTGTGTAAAAAATTCTTGACTAAATTTGTGTAATTTGCTAAAATATCAATCTGTGTGGGGTCACTATGCCCAAAAGGGGCTGACCCACCGAAAATCCTTGATATTCAAGGAAATTTTTGAAGAAAGGAGAAATGAAACTTGCCTACCTTTAACCAGTTGGTAAGAAAAGGCAGAGAGAAGGTCACCTACAAGTCCAATTCTCCCGCAATGCAGAAGGGTCTGAACACCCTGAAGAATCGCGAGACCGACCTGAGCGCACCTCAGAAGAGAGGCGTCTGCACCGCAGTCCGTACCTCTACTCCTAAGAAGCCGAACTCCGCTCTGCGTAAAATTGCCCGTGTCCGCCTGACCAATGGCTACGAAGTTACCGCTTACATTCCCGGTATCGGCCACAACCTTCAGGAGCACAGCGTCGTCATGATCCGCGGCGGTCGTGTAAAGGACCTCCCCGGTGTCCGTTACCACATCATCCGTGGTACCCTCGATGCACAGGGCGTTTCCGGTCGTATGCAGGCCCGCAGTAAGTACGGTGCAAAGAGACCCAAGGCCTCGAAGAAGTAATCAACCAACAGCAAAAATTTTTGCCCTGTTGTTTATCATAATATTGATAACCTCGGGGCGCAGACGGAAAGCGAGAAGTCTTTCCGAGTACCTGTGAAGTCATTTTTTAATGAAGGAGGGAAGCAAAGTGCCCAGAAGAGGTAATGTTCCCAAAAGAGAGATTTTACCCGATCCTATGTACAATAGCGTTCTGGTGACCAAGCTCATCAATGCTATTATGCTGGACGGCAAAAAGGGTGTTGCTCAGAAGGTCGTTTATGACGCTTTTGACATCATCAAGGAGAAGACCGGCAAGGAGCCCCTTGAGGCCTTCACCGAGGCAATGAACAACATTATGCCCAGCCTGGAAGTCAAGGCTCGCCGTGTCGGCGGCGCTACCTACCAGGTTCCTATCGAAGTAAGACCTGCCCGCCGTCAGACGCTCGGCCTTCGTTGGCTCGTCGGCTACGCCCGCAAGCGTGGCGAGAAGACCATGAAGGAACGTCTCGCAGGCGAGATCATGGATGCATGCAACAATCTCGGTGCCTCCGTCAAGAAGCGTGAGGATACCCACAAGATGGCAGATTCCAACAAGGCATTCGCACACTTCAGATGGTAATCTGAACAGGAGTATTTTATGCCCAGACAGTATTCACTTGAAAAAACCAGAAATATCGGAATCATGGCTCACATCGATGCCGGTAAGACTACGACCACTGAGCGTATTCTTTACTATACCGGCGTCAACTACAAGATAGGTGAGACCCATGAGGGTACTGCGACCATGGACTGGATGGAGCAGGAGCAGGAGCGTGGCATCACCATCACCTCCGCCGCAACCACCTGCCACTGGCGCAATACCCGCATCAATATCATCGATACCCCGGGTCATGTTGACTTCACCGTTGAAGTCGAGCGTTCTCTGCGAGTACTCGACGGCTGTGTGACGGTCCTCTGTGCAAAGGGCGGCGTTGAGCCTCAGTCCGAGACAGTATGGAGACAGGCCGACCATTACCACGTTCCCAGAATGATATACGTTAATAAAATGGATATCATGGGCGCCGATTTCTATCATGTCCTCGAGATGATACATGACAGACTTAAATGTAATGCGGTCCCCATTCAGCTCCCCATCGGTGCTGAAGCTGATTTCAGGGGCATAATTGACCTGGTCGAAATGAACGCCCGTATCTACTATGACGATCTCGGCAACGATATGCGTGATGAGCCCATCCCTGAGGATATGCGTGATCTCGCCGAGGAGTACAGAGCCAAGATGCTCGAAGCCGTTTCCGACTTCGATGATGAGATAATGATGCTTTATCTCGAGGGCGAGGAGATCCCGCAGGATATGATCCGTGCCGCCATCAGAAAGGCCACCTGCGCTGTCAAGATGGTGCCCGTCGTCTGCGGAACTTCCTACAAAAACAAAGGCGTGCAGAAGCTGCTTGACGCCATCGTCGATTATATGCCCTCTCCCTTGGATATCCCCGCAATATGCGGCGTGAATCCCAAGACCGACGAGGAGGAGACCCGTGAGGCCTCCGACAGCGCACCGTTCTCGGCGCTTGCGTTCAAGATCATGACCGACCCTTATGTCGGCCGACTGAGCTTCTTCCGTGTATACTCCGGTACGCTGGAGGCCGGCAAGACCGTGCTCAACTCGTCCAAGGGTCAGCGTGAGCGCATAGGCCGCATCCTGCTGATGCACGCAAATCACAGAGAAGATCTCACCATGGCTTATTCCGGTGACATCGCCGCCGCAGTCGGTCTCAAAAACACCACAACAGGCGATACTCTTTGTGATGAGAAAAACCCCATTGTCCTTGAATCCATGGAATTCCCCGAGCCTGTCATCCGTGTTGCCATCGAGCCCAAGACCAAGGCCGGTCAGGAGAAGATGGCTATCGCCCTTCAGAAGCTGGCAGAGGAAGACCCCACCTTCAAGACCTATACGGATGAAGAGACGGGTCAGACCATCATCGCCGGTATGGGCGAGCTCCATCTGGAGATCATCGTCGACAGACTGCTCAGAGAGTTCAAGGTAGAAGCCAATGTCGGCAAGCCCCAGGTTTCCTATAAGGAGACCATTACCCGCTCTGCCACCGTTGATACCCGCTATGCCCGCCAGACCGGCGGTAAGGGTCAGTTTGCACAATGTAAGATCACCGTTGAGCCGAACGAGCCCGGCAAGGGTTATGAGTTCATCAACAAGATCACCGGCGGCGCTATCCCCAAGGAATACATTCCTTGTGTCGATCAGGGTATTCAGGGTGCTATGCAGTCCGGCGTCCTTGCAGGCTATCAGGTCGTCGATGTCAAGGTAACCTTGATAGACGGCTCGTACCACGAGGTCGACTCCTCCGAGATGGCCTTTAAGATCTGCGGCAGCATGGCGTTCAAGGAGGCCTGCGAAAAGGCCGGCCCGACTTTGCTCGAGCCCATTATGAAGGTCGTCGTGACCGCACCCGATGAGTACATGGGTGATGTCATGGGCGATGTAAACGCAAGACGCGGACAGATCGTCGGCTCCGACATCAGAAACGGTGCGGCAGTCATCGAGGCAAATGTCCCGCTGTCTACCATGTTTGGTTACGCTACCGACCTGCGCAGCAAAACGCAGGGCAGAGCGACTTACAGCATGGAACCCAGCCACTATGTTGAGCTTCCCAAGAGTCTTCAGGAGACTCTGGTCGGCAGCCGCAGAAAAGGCTGATAAAATAAATGTACAAGTAAGTAATTATTAAAAGTATTGATCAAAACAATTTGGAGGTAAAATCATGGCAAAGCAGACATTCGACAGATCCCTGCCCCACGTTAATATCGGTACCATCGGCCATATTGACCACGGCAAGACCACTCTGACCGCAGCTATCACTAAGTACCTTGCAATGCAGGGTGGCGCAGAGTACACTGACTACTCTTCCATCGACAAGGCTCCCGAAGAGAGAGAGCGCGGCATCACTATCAACACCGCTCATGTTGAATACAAGACCGCAAAGCGTCATTACGCACACGTTGACTGCCCGGGCCACGCCGACTACATCAAGAACATGATCACCGGCGCAGCTCAGATGGACGGCGCGATCCTCGTTATCGCAGCATCCGACGGCCCCATGGCTCAGACTCGTGAGCACCTTCTGCTCGCTCGTCAGGTTAACGTTCCTTCCGTTCTCGTATTCCTGAACAAGTGCGATCAGGTCGACGACGAAGAGCTCCTCGAGCTCGTTGAGATGGAAGTTCGCGAGCTTCTCGACTTCTACGGCTTCCCCGGAGATGACACCCCCATCATCCGTGGCTCCGCTCTTAACGCACTCGTTTGCGAGTCCGACGATCCCAATGCTCCCGAGTATGCTTGCATCAAGGAACTCATGGACGCAGTTGACACTTGGATCCCCACTCCCGACCGCAAGGCTGACCAGCCCTTCCTCATGCCCATCGAGGACGTCTTCACCATTTCCGGTCGTGGCACCGTTACCACCGGCCGTGTAGAGCGTGGCCGCGTCAAGGTTGGCGACAAGGTCCAGATCGTAGGTCTTAAGGACGAGATCACCGAGACTACCGTTACCGGTACCGAGATGTTCCACAAGATCCTCGAGTACGCAGAGGCTGGCGACAATGTCGGTACTCTTCTCCGTGGTATCGCAAAGAAGGACGTAGAGCGTGGACAGGTTCTTGCTGCTCCCGGCTCCATCAAGCCCCACACCAAGTTCAAGGGTCAGGTTTACGTTCTGTCCAAGGAAGAAGGCGGCCGTCACACTCCGTTCTTCAACAACTACCGTCCCCAGTTCTACTTCCGTACCACCGACGTTACCGGCGTCATCACTCTTCCCGAAGGCACCGAGATGTGCATGCCCGGCGACAATGTCGACATGGATGTTGAGCTGATCACCCCGATCGCAATCGAGAACGGCCTGCGTTTCGCTATCCGTGAGGGTGGCCGCACTGTCGGTTCCGGCGTTGTTATCGCAATCAACGACTAATATCGTTTAATAGCCGCTCTTGCGGCAAAGCAAGGCCGCATCAAGGGCTAACGCCCTTGGTGCGGTTTTTCTTGCAAATGGTTTTTCTTTATGTTATCATGTACTCGGAAGTATTTGAGGCTGCCGTGTTGTTATATACAGGCAGGGCATCTTAAATTCGATTACTTTAACAGAACAAACGGAGGATGAAAAATGGCAAATAAGTATGCAGGGACAAAAACAGAAAAGAATCTTTGGGAGGCATTTGCAGGCGAATCTCAGGCAAGAAACAAATACACCTACTTTGCCTCTGTAGCAAAGAAGGCAGGTTATGAACAGATAGCGGCTTTGTTCCTTCAGACAGCAGATAATGAAAAAGAACATGCAAAGCTCTGGTTCAAAGCTCTCGGGGAACTTGGTGACACGCCTGCAAATCTTCTTCACGCGGCTGAGGGTGAAAATGCAGAATGGACTGATATGTATGACAGAATGGCTAAAGAGGCTGAAGAAGAGGGCTTTGTTGAGTTGGCAGCTCAGTTCCGTGGTGTTGCAGCAATTGAAAAAATGCACGAAGAGAGATATCGGGCACTTCTGAAAAATATTGAGGCTATGGAAGTGTTCAAGAAGAGTGGCGTAACCGTGTGGGAGTGCCGTAACTGCGGGCATGTTGTTGTCGGAACAGAGGCACCGAATGTATGCCCGGTTTGCAAACATCCTCAGGCTTATTTCGAAGTGAGAAAAGAAAACTATTAATTGAAAGGTGATTGGAAAATGAAATTCTATATATGTGAAATATGTGGAAACTCCGTTGGTATGATTAAGGAATCCGGAGTTCCTTTGATGTGCTGTGGCCAAAAAATGAAGGAGCTGATACCAGGAACCTCTGATGGGGCGGCGGAGAAGCATGTTCCCGTTTTCAGCGTTGACGGAAATAAGGTTACAGTTACGGTCGGCTCTGTTGACCATCCAATGTTAGATGAACACTATATTGAGTGGATTGCAGTTGAAACAGCAAAGGGTGCACAGAGAAAGGTTCTTAATCCCGGCGAAGCTCCCCGTGCTGAATTTGCATTAACAGATGATGATACTTTAGTAGCGGTTTATGCATACTGCAACTTGCACGGACTTTGGAAGGCAGAAAACTGAATTAGTACATATTTACAGGCCGTTTACCATAGTGATAGACGGCCTTTTTTAACACAAAAATCTAATTAGCGAAAAATAGATTAAATTGCAGGAAGAGATAATAAATAATGGTAAAAATCCTGTTCATCTGCCACGGCAATATCTGCAGAAGTCCGATGGCGGAATTTGTAATGAAAAAACTTACTGAGCAGGCAGGCGTCGGCAATGAATATAAAATAGAATCGGCGGCTACAAGCACGGAGGAGATAGGAAACCCCGTGTACCCGCCCGCAAGGCGCAAGCTGCAAGAACACGGCATAGCCTGCGACGGAAAGACCGCACGGCAGGTGAGGCGGGCAGATTATGATAAGTATGACCTAATCATCGGCATGGACGAGGAGAATATGTGCAATCTGCGCAGATTGTTCCATGGTGACCCCGAGGGCAAGCTCAGCCTGCTCATGGACTACACCGCAAGACCCGGCAGCGTCGCCGACCCATGGTACACACGAGACTTTGAAGCAACATGGCGAGATGTCCTCGAAGGCTGCACCGGCCTTTTGTGTTATACCGCAAAAAAATGACGAGCCTGAGATAATCAGCAGCCGGGGCAGCTTAACGACTTTTTTCACATATGCAATGAAATAATCAAAAAAGCACGGAAACCGTTGAGTGAAGTGAACCCCAAAAGTTAGACAAAATATTTATTAAGCGACCTGAAGGGTCTGGTATCTGTGTTGAGCAGGTGTCAGGCCCTTTAGCTTTAGCTTGATCCTGCGGTTGTTATAGTAGTCGAGGTAATCGATGAGTTCTGCTTTGAAGTGTTCCATTGAATCAAAATCTTGCAGGTAAAGTAACTCTGTCTTGAGCAAGCCGAAGAAGTTCTCCATGACAGCATTGTCCAGGCAATTGCCTTTTCGACTCATGCTCTGCTGAATGCCCTTTACTTCCAGCATTCTCTGGTATTGCTTATGCTGGTACTGCCATCCCTGATCGGAGTGAAGGATCAGTCCTGTACTGTCCGGAATGGTCACGAAGGCTTTCTCTAACATGGTTGTGACCATTC
>OJPW01000057.1_pt1 | contig 115451 bp, 92 predicted proteins | sample 1598571 | NCBI WGS metagenome assembly OJPW01 (sample SAMN03922493, study PRJEB24848) | human gut metagenome | isolation source: stool sample | host: Homo sapiens | place: Germany | collected 2011-05
TCTACACAAGGAGTATCGTCGGCAGCGTCAGATGTGTATAAGAGACAGCTCTGGAAAAGAATAAAACTAATGGAGAGGCATGCGCGATACCTAATCATGAGTATTTCATAGGTGCATACTCTCCAATATTCATGTCACGTAACAGAGTGAGAAGCTGGGATGAACCTGGCTTTACAGTGCAAGCCAGTGGACGTCAATGCCAGCTTCATCCGCAAGCACCAAAAATGATTAAGGTTGAGAAGAATAAGCAGATTTTTGTTCCGGGACAAGAAACCTTATATAGAAGAATGTCCGTTCGGGAAGTCGCTCGTGTGCAGACTTTCCCCGACGATCATGTATTTCTATATACCGATGTAAATATGGGGTACAAGATGATTGGTAATGCAGTCCCTGTAAATCTTGCCTACCATGTAGCTATGAGCATCCGTGCGGCACTGGACAAGCATGGCATAGACTACCAGGACTGAAATGAACATTGTCTCACTTTTCGCTGGATGTGGAGGTCTTGACCTTGGATTTGAACGAGCAGGATTTAATATCGTATGGGCTAATGAATACGACAGGTCCATACATGAGACTTATAGGCTTAATCATCCAAACACTATACTGAACACATCAGATATACGTGAGATCTCAGGTACTGACATACCTGATTGTGACGGGATTATCGGAGGACCTCCATGCCAGGCATGGAGTGAAGGGGGTAAACATTTAGGGATAGAAGATCCTCGTGGTCAACTATTCCTTGAATATATACGAATTGTAAAGGAAAAACGACCGATTTTTTTTGTAATAGAGAATGTCCGTGGCATTCTTGAAGATAGACATAAGGCTTCTTTGAACTGGTTCATTACACTATTAACAGAGGCTGGATACAGAGTGAATTATGAACTTCTGAATGCTGCTGATTATATAATTCCTCAGGATAGGTTTCGCGTGTTCTTTATCGGTATAAGGAGCGACTTGAAAAACAGGTTTAAATTTCCTGATGCAGTAAGTGATATTCCTGTTACTCTTCGCCAGGCTATAGGTGACATTATTGAAGAGCCTCGATATTATAAGGACGAACCTATTCTTGAAGTAAACAAACAACGTGTAAATCACGATACCTATACTGGACCATACGATACCAAATATATGGCCAGAAATAGAGTCAGATCATGGGACGAAACCTCATTTACTATACAAGCCCAGGCGAGAAATGCGCCACAGCACCCTCAAGCACCTAAAATGGTCTCTGCTTCTGTAAATCAACGGATCTTTGCCAAGGGATATGAACACTTGTATAGGAGATTAAGCGTCCGAGAATGTGCACGGATTCAAACATTCCCTGACAATTTCATATTCAAGTATTCAGATGTCAAGGATGGCTATAAGATGGTCGGGAACGCTGTGCCTCCTCGTTTGGCGTGGTATCTGGCTACACAAATGAAAAAGGCTTTCTCGGATGAGATGAAAGATTGCGACATTAAGCCTGCAAAGACTAAAAATACCGGGCATATAGCTGTCAACACTATCGCTTCGCAATATCCTTACAATATCATTAAAAATTCGATGATAGAGGATGGCTCAGATCTTAATATCGAGAAAAATGTATTGATTAGCCTGGTTTCACGGGAGAATGAAGCTGCCTATATTGACAGGTCTGCTAAGATTTATTACACAGGGAGGAAATTTCCATCCACGGTCAATCTCAAAAGACTTTTTTATTTCATGCCATACATAAAAGGTAGAGGAATAAAAGATTTATACCTGATTAAAGTGGCAAGAATCGGGAGCAAACAAGAAATCCATCCAGAGTGTTCAGGTGATGATTTACGCCTCATATTTGAAGTTGAGTTTCTAACACAACTGTTTGAAAGCCACATGCCTGTTCACTTGAACATTTGGCACACCTTTACAGATACATCTCTCTCCGAATTGTTAAAGATGAATGAATCGGAGATAAATATTTAGCTGTAATATCTACGATACAATTGCCTTTGTACCTCTACATTGGCACTATGTAATTCCCAAATAGATCCCTAAAGTCAGTCATCAGACCTTTATGGTGACAGATTATTTGGGGATGAGCGAGAAAATCGGTAAATTTGCCACAATTTACAGTAACTACCTACAAATTTCTAAGGTACATTTCACATGGTCAACCAACTCAGGAGTCACACAAGCACCCACGGACGCCGCATGGCGGGAGCCCGCGCGCTCTGGCGTGCCAATGGCATGAAAGAGGAGCAGATAGGCAAACCGATCATAGCCATCGTCAATTCGTTCACACAATTCGTCCCCGGACACACCCATCTCCACGAGATTGGCCAGGAAGTCAAGAAAGAGATAGAGAAGCTCGGCTGCTATGCTGCCGAGTTCAACACCATCGCCATCGATGACGGCATCGCGATGGGTCATGACGGCATGCTTTATTCGCTGCCCTCGCGTGACCTGATAGCCGACTCGGTGGAGTACATGGTCAATGCCCACAAAGCTGACGCGATGGTGTGCATCAGCAACTGCGACAAGATCACCCCTGGAATGCTGATGGCAGCAATGCGCCTCAACATCCCCGCGATATTCGTGTCTGGCGGACCTATGGAGGCTGGCGATGTGGACGGCCGCAAGGTGGACCTCATAGACATAATGATAGAGAGCGCGGACGAGACCGTAGGCGAGAAAGCTGTGGAACGTCTCGAGAAGGACGGCTGCCCCACATGCGGCTCATGCTCGGGCATGTTCACTGCCAACTCCATGAACTCGCTCAACGAAGCTATCGGTCTGGCTCTGCCCGGCAACGGCACCATCGTAGCCACACACATCAACCGCAAGGAACTGTTCAAGAAAGCCGCCAAGCAGATAGTAGAAAATGCCTATGCATATTATGAGCGCGGCGACGAGAGCGTGCTCCCGCGAAACATCGCCACACGCCAGGCGATGCTCAACGCCATGACCCTCGACATAGCGATGGGCGGAAGCACCAACACCGTGCTGCATCTGCTCGCCGTTGCAAATGAAGCAGGCGCCGACTTCACCATGGCTGACATAGACATGCTCTCGCGCAAGACCCCTGTGCTGAGCAAGGTCGCCCCCAACTCACACTATCATATCGAGGATGTCAACCGTGCAGGCGGCATCCTGTCAATCATGAAGATACTTGCCGACAACGGACTTATCGACACGGCTGTCAACCGCGTGGACGGCATGACCCTCCAGCAGGCAATAGACCGCTATGCTATCGGCGGCAAGGACTATACCGATGAGGCTGACGAACTGTGGCGCAGTGCCCCCGGTCGCAAACACACCACCGAGATGGGCAGCCAGAGCGCATATTACAGCGAACTTGACACCGACCGCACCAATGGATGCATCCGCGACATGGAGCATGCCTATGTCAAGGACGGCGGCTTGGCAGTGCTCAAAGGCAACATCGCCCTTGACGGCTGCGTGGTCAAGACTGCGGGCGTGGACGAGAGCATATTCAAGTTCTCAGGTCCGGCGAAGGTATTCCACAGCCAGGACGAGGCTGTCGACGGTATCCTCCGTGACAAGGTCAAGAGCGGCGACGTGGTAGTCATCACCTATGAGGGACCCAAGGGAGGTCCCGGCATGCAGGAGATGCTCTACCCCACCAGCTATATCAAGAGCAAGCATCTCGGCAAGGAGTGCGCCCTGATTACCGACGGACGTTTCTCTGGAGGCACTTCCGGACTCTCTATCGGTCACATCTCTCCCGAGGCTGCCGCAGGAGGCAACATAGCCTTGGTGCGTGACGGCGACATCATCGACATCGACATCCCGGGTCGCAGCATCTCCGTGCGCATCTCCGATGACGAACTCGCCACACGCCGCGCCGAGGAGGAAGCCCACGGCAAGGACGCCTTCACTCCACGAGGACGCGACCGCCATGTGAGCCGCGCACTGCGCGCCTACGCATCGCAGGTGACATCTGCTGACAAGGGCGGTGTCAGAAGCATAGATTAAACAGTAAATCATCATACATTATAATATGAGCGAAAAAATAACAGGAGCGGAAGCACTGATACGCGCCCTCATCGATGAGGGTGTTGATACAGTGTTCGGTTATCCCGGCGGAAGCATAATGCCGGTTTACGACAAGCTCTTTGACTATACCGACCGGCTTCGCCACCTGTTGGCACGCCACGAACAGGGCGCAGTACACGCCGCCCAGGGTTATGCCCGCGCATCGCACCGCACTGGTGTAGTGATAGCGACCTCAGGTCCTGGAGCTACAAACCTCGTCACCGGTGTCAGCGATGCCATGATGGACTCGACTCCATTAGTGGTAATCACTGGACAGGTAGCCACAGGATTTCTCGGCAAAGATGCATTCCAGGAGACCGATGTGGTAGGTGTAATGCTCCCCATCACCAAATGGGCTGTACAGATACGCCGCCCTGAGGATGTCGCACCTGCGGTTGCCCGTGCTTTCTACATCGCTTCATCGGGACGTCCCGGACCAGTGCTTCTTGATTTCGCAAAGGACGCACAGACCTCACTGACCGAATATCACTTCGAGCCGTGCAAATTCATCCGCAGCTATGATCCCGACCCTGTAGTTGACGAGGCAAAGGTTGCAGAAGCAGCAAGACTCATAAATTCGGCTGAGCGTCCGATGATACTGTCGGGTCACGGCGTAATGCTCTCGCATGCCGAAAAAGAGCTTGTCGAACTCGCCGAGAAAGCCCACATACCTGTGGCATGCACCATGCTCGGACTCTCGACCATACCGAGTGCCCACCCCCTCTACAAAGGCATGCTCGGCATGCACGGCAACATAGGTCCCAACGTCAACACCAACCGTGCCGACCTGATAGTGGCTGTAGGCATGAGATTTGACGACCGCGTGACCGGCGATGTGGCTAAATATGCACCAAACGCCAAGATAGTACACATCGACATCGATGCATCGGAGTTTGACAAGACGGTGCGCACCCACACTCATATCCATGGCGACGCGAAAAAGGTGCTTCGCGCCCTGATTCCGCAGGTCAATCCCGCCATACGCCATGACTGGACCGCTTCTTTCGACCGACATAACGACGTGGAACGCGAGAAAGTCATCTTGCGCGAGGTGCAGCCCGAGAGTCCCGCGGGTCCGATGCTCATGGGAGAAGTCGTCAGCCAGGTATCGGAAGCGTTCGGCAACAAAGCCATCGCTGTGACCGATGTGGGTCAGAACCAGATGTTCGGTGTGCGCTACTCACGCTTCACCGAGACCGACAGCATCATAACCTCCGGAGGTCTCGGCACCATGGGCTTCGGTCTGCCAGCAGCCATCGGAGCCAAGATAGGTGCCCCCGACCGTCAGGTGGTGCTCTATGTCGGCGACGGCGGACTCCAGATGACCCTTCAGGAGTTGGGTATGATAATGGAGTATAATGTCGGCGTGAAAATCGTGCTTCTCAACAACAACTTCCTCGGCAACGTGCGCCAGTGGCAGTACCTCTTCTTCAACGGCCGCTACAGCGCGACTCCGATGCTCAATCCTGACTTCGTGGAAATCGCTGCCGCCTATGGTATCAAGGGAGAGGACGTGTCGGACCGCACCGAACTCGCCGGAGCCATCCACCGCATGGCAGAGCATGACGGTGCATATCTGCTCAATGTCAACATCGATCCGACGGACATGGTGTTCCCCATGACCCCCGGCGGTGCTGGAGTGGACGAGATACTCCTCAACGAGAAAGACCATTACGTACCCGAAGTTTAAAGCCGACCATCATGGACAACCAATTATATACCATCACTGTTTTTACAGAAAACCAGGTAGGTCTGCTCAACCAGATTTCTATCATATTCACACGCCGCTGCCTCAACATCGAGAGCATGACTGTCAGCGCATGCTCCATCCACGGTGTGCACAAGTTTACCATCACCTGCCGCAGCAACCGCGCCATGATGGAGCACGTGGTCAAGCAAATCGAACGCCGCATTGACGTGCTGCGGGCATTCCTCCACACTGACGATGAACTTGTCTATCAGGAAGTGGCTCTATACAAAGTGCCCACCGACCGTCTGCTCAAAGAGGGACACCTTGAGGGCATCATACGCCGCAACGGTGCCCGTGTGCTCGAGATTACCGACGAATACACCATATTCGAGAAGACCGGACACAAAGCGGAGACCGAACGTCTCTTTGAGGAGCTTAAGGAGTTTGGCATCCGCCAGTTTGTCCGCAGCGGACGTGTGGCAGTCACCAAAAACAAGACCGAGTTTGTCGACCTGTTCCTCAAAGAGCAGCAGCTACGCAAACTGCGGCTTGAAGCAAACGAATAACCTGATAAGATATGGCATCTCTTCCGACATTTCTCAAGACCGATTATTTCCTTACGGCAGCCGAGTGCAACGCCGAGAGCGAACTGGCTCTCAGCACCCTCGTGCGCCATATAATCGAAAGCGCTACCGAGCATGCCAATCGTCTCAACGTCGGGTATTCGCGTCTGGCGGAGACGGGCATCGCATGGGTGCTCAGCCGCCTGGCATTGGAAATGAAGCGCATGCCTCGGGTCAACGAACGATTCTCGCTCGAGACCCGCGTGACAGGCATAGACCGCCACTCGTCTGACCGACTGTTTGAAATCACCGATGCCGACGGCAAGCAGCTCGGCATGGCGCGCACTGTGTGGGTGGCACTTGACATCGTCAACCGCAAACTTGCCGACCTCTCGATGCTCAAGGAGCTTGCCGCCATCGCCGCCCCCTACTCCCCGGCATGCGCACCGCCCAAACGGTTGAGGATGCAGAAAGAGCCTGACCAGTCAAAGGAAATCAGCGTATGGTACAGCGACCTTGACATCAACCGTCATCTCACCACCACGCGGTATATCGACTTCATGACAAGCGCCTTCGACATGGAGTGGCATGACCGCAACCGCATCAGCCGCCTTGACGTGGTGTTTATGCGCGAGACACTGCCCGGCGGCTCAGTCACACTTTCCACCACCGCCCTGTCAGACCACGAAGTGCAGCTCGACATCAGCCAGAACGGCGAAGCACACGTGCTCGGTCAGTTTACTTACGAGCCACGTCAATGATTTCCACGACAAAGGCTGCTTGATGATAAAATATCAGACAAACCGCGCGAATATGCGATAAATTGCAACAAGTTTGTGCGTATGTCAAGATATTTGTTTAACTTTACACCCGTTTTAGGAAGCAAATAACATTTTATTCATAATCCAATAGACATTATGGCAAAATTGAATTTTGGCGGCGTTGAAGAAACCGTCATCACACGCGATGAATTCCCCTTGGAAAAAGCACGCGAAATCCTCAAGAACGAAACTATCGCAGTGCTCGGTTATGGCGTACAGGGTCCCGGCCAGAGCCTCAACCTCCGCGACAACGGATTTAACGTAATAGTAGGCCAGCGTGAAGGCAAGACCTATGACAAGGCTGTGGCTGACGGATGGGTTCCCGGCGAAACGCTCTTCAGCATCGAAGAAGCATGCGAGCGCGGCACCATCATCATGTGCCTCCTCTCTGATGCCGCCGTCATCTCAGTTTGGCCCACCATCAAGAAATACCTTACAGCCGGCAAGGCTCTCTATTTCTCTCACGGTTTCGCCATCGCTTGGCAGGACCGCACAGGCGTAGTTCCCCCCAAGGACGTCGACCTCATCCTCGTTGCCCCCAAGGGTTCAGGCACATCGCTCCGCACCATGTTCCTCGAAGGCCGCGGCCTCAACTCAAGCTACGCCGTAGAGCAGGACTACACCGGTCACGCACTCGAGCGCACCCTCGCCCTCGCTATCGGCATCGGTTCAGGCTACATCTTCGAGACCACATTCAAGCGCGAAGCCTACAGCGACCTCACAGGTGAACGCGGTTCGCTCATGGGCGCAATCCAGGGTCTCCTCCTCGCCCAGTACGAAGTGCTCCGCGAAAACGGACATACACCCTCTGAAGCATTCAACGAGACCGTAGAGGAACTCACCCAGTCACTCATGCCCCTCTTCGCAGCCAAAGGCATGGACTGGATGTACGCCAACTGCTCTACCACCGCACAGCGCGGCGCACTCGACTGGATGACACCCTTCCACGATGCCATCAAGCCCGTCGTAGAAAAACTCTACGCAAGCGTGGCATGCGGACAGGAAGCCCAGAACTCCATCGACTCCAACTCCAAGCCCGGCTATCGTGACGGCCTTGAAGCAGAGCTCAAAGCACTCCGCGAAAGCGAAATGTGGCAAGCAGGCGCAACCGTCCGCGGTCTCCGCCCCGAAAACAACTGACAACCCCAACCCCACCATACCCACGGAGGGCATCGCACCAGCGATGCCCTCCGTCCTTTTATACCCCTACCCCAAGCAATAGCACCCCTACCTCGTGTACGTTGTCGCGTACGTTGTCCGGCCCGGACACCCTACACTTTCGCTGTGGGACGCAGACCGACACAATCCAATTAACATCAGTATGTTTTAACCAAGTTTTCAACCAGTTATGAAAAAGCTATTGCTATTGTTCATGGCAGTCATCGCGCTCGCCGCGGCGGCATCGGCGCAGTCACGCACAGTGACGGGCACCGTCGTCGGTGCCGAGGATGACGAGCCATTGGTCGGTGCCACCGTCACCCCAGTCGGGGGCGGACAGGCAACCGCCACCAACATCGACGGTCACTTCTCCCTCACCGTCCCCGCCGGGGTCAAGGAACTCAAGGTGACCTACATCGGCATGCACCCCGCCACAGTCCCTGCCTCTGATGGCATGACCGTCAAGATGGTCAGCTCAGCCAACCGCCTCGACGAAGTCATGGTGGTCGCCTACGGCACCACAAACCGGTCATCTTACACGGGCTCGGCTGCTGTGGTCGGAGCCGAGCAGATCGGTAACCTTGTGGTCACCGATGTGACTTCTGCTCTCAACGGAACTGTGGCTGGCGTTCAGCTCCAGAGCTACAACGGTGCCCCTGGCGAAGAGCCAAAGGTGCTTATCCGTGGTGTCGGTTCTATCAACGCTTCTACGAATCCCCTTTATGTAGTGGACGGTATCCCCTATGACGGTGGTATTACCTCCATTAACCCTCAGGACGTGGCATCGATGACCGTGCTCAAGGATGCCGCTTCGGCAGCACTCTACGGTGCACGTGGTGCCAACGGTGTGATCCTCATCACCACAAAGCGTGGCCAGGCAGGTCCTGCCAAGGTGACTTTTGATGCCCGCTGGGGTGCCAACTCTCGCCAGGTGAGCGATTATGAGACCATTTCCGACATACCTACATACTATCAGCAGTATTATAAGTCCCGTTATAACTATGCCATGGATGCTACTGGCAACGGCGACTTCGCCTGGCAATGGGCAAACGGTCTCGGTCAGCGCAGCGGTATGGTGCAGGGCAACGGCACTAATAATATCTTCGGCTATCAGATGTGGACTATCCCCACGGGCGAAGGTCTGTTTATGCCCGACGGTTCGCTTAACCCCAATGCGACTCTCGGTTACCGTGACGAGGACTATGACTTCTATCTCCAGCCCGATGACTGGAAGAAGGGCACATATCGCAACGGTTTCCGCCAGGAGTACAATCTTGCTGTCAGCGGAGGCGGTGACCGCTTCAACTATATGGTCAGCGCATCTTATCTGACTGATGACGGTGTGATTGCCGAGTCAAATTACGAACGTCTCTCAACCCGCGCCACCATAGAATATCAAGCAAAATCATGGCTGCGTCTCGGTACGAATCTTGCCTATACTTACGAGAACTCCAACAAGCCTTATGGTCAGACCGAGGACGGTTATTCGGGCAATGCATTCTATACCGCCAACTATATGGGACCGATGTATCCTATGTTCCTCCGCGATGCCGCAGGCAATATCAAATATGACGAAACCTCGGGGCATCCACTCTATGACTTCGGTATGAAAGGTCTTGACGGAATGCCGATGTCACGTACGTTTCTTGGAGGTGCCAATCCCACAGGTACTCTTATCTATGACAAGCGTGAATATCTGCATGATGTATTCAATGGAAAATGGTTTGCCCAAATCACGCCAATCGAGTCGCTCAAACTGACCGGTACCATCGGATATTGGACTGACTGGATGCGCTACAACAGTCTTGGCAACAACCTCCACGGTCAGATGGCTATGTATGGCGGCAATGTCACCCAGGAGACCGTGCGTAACCGCTCTATCAATCTCCAGGTACTCGCCAACTATACCAAGACATTTGCCGATGTGCACAATCTTGACGTACTCCTCGGTTATGAGAGCTATGACCTCAATATCGCCGACCTGTGGGGCCAGGGCGAAACCATCTACTCCAACGACAACTATACGCTGAGCAACGTTATCGACAACCTTGAAAATGGCGGTTCTATAGATAAATACGCTACACGCGGCATCTTCGGCCGTGTCAACTATGACTACGACAACAAGTATTTCGGCAGTGTAAGCTATCGTCGCGATGCATCGTCACGTTTCGCCAAAGATCACCGTTGGGGCAACTTCTGGTCTGTAAGTGCTGCGTGGAATATAGCCAAAGAGAAATTCATGGAACCGTTTACCTCAGTGGATCTGTTGAAATTCAAGGCTTCTTTTGGTCAGCAGGGCAACGACAACCTCGCTACGTCTACCTCCAACAACTGGTATGCCTGGGCTGACCAGTACAAGGCAAGCGGTTCAAACGGACTGTGGTCTGTTGGTCCCCTCGCCTATAAGGGCAACCCCAATCTGACATGGGAGACTTCAAACAACTTCAATGTCGGTTTTGATTTCAGTTTCTTCAGCTCCCGACTGATGGGTTCACTTGAATATTTCCAGCGTCAGACTCACGACATGCTCTACTACAAGCCCGTGGCTCCGTCGCTCGGATATTCTTCGATGCCTATGAACATCGGATCGATGCGCAACAACGGTCTTGAACTTGACCTGACCGGTACGGTGTTCCGCAACAAGGATGTGGAGGTGAGCCTCAATGCCAATCTTACATGGATAAACAATAAGGTGCTCTCTCTGGCTCCCGAACTCAACGGAACATGGATTAACGGTTCGCGCATCTTCAAGGAAGGCAAGTCGATGTATCAGATATACACAGTCAAATATGCAGGTGTTGACCCCGAAAACGGCGATGCTCTCTACTGGGCAAAACGTGCTGACGGCACTGAGGAGAAGACCAACAACTGGTCTCTCGCCCGCAACGGTGACGGCGACCAATATGTTGAAAACCGCTGCGAGTCGGGCAATCTACTACCTCCCGTCTATGGCGGTTTTGGTGCCAATGTGACTGCCTATGGCTTTGATTTCGCGATCAACTGCGGCTTCCAGGCTGGTGGCAAGATGGTGGATTACGGATACCAGACCCTTATGAACGGTGCAGGAAGCTCTGATGCCGGTATGGCACTGCATCAGGACCTTCTCAACGCGTGGACTCCTGAGAATCCCAACACTGATGTGCCACGCCTGATATGGGCAGGCAATCAGTCGACATACATGTCTGCACTGTCTGACCGTTGGCTGATCTCAAGCAACTATTTTTCAATCAACAATATCACTGTGGGTTATACTCTGCCCAAGTCAATCACTGACAAGATGCACCTCACCACTCTGCGAGTTTATTTCTCGGGTGACAACCTGTATCTCTGGTCAAAGCGCAAAGGTCTTGACCCCCGTCAGAGCTATACATCTTCTTATGCTGGCTCTTACTCGGCTATGCGTTGTCTGTCAGGCGGTATAAGACTGGAATTCTAATCCCTATCAGATTTTTCTTATGAAAACAACAAAATATCTTATTACAGCGGTGGCTGCGGCTGTCTTGGCTGGCTGTAACGACCTTGACACGCTGCCGATGGGAGACACCTACACCGACGGACAGCGCAAGGACGTAGTAGACAAGAATCCTGCAGCCATTGAGTCTCAGATGTCGGCTGTCTATGCCAATCTGTATGCTTTTCAGCAAAACATAGATGACTATCTGAATGATTTCGGTTATCCTGCCACTATCCTCGGACTTGAAAACCGCGGCCAGGATCAAGCTATGGTTATAAATGCCTACGGATGGTTTGAGGACAATGTGCTATATACCGACAATTCGTCTACAAGCAAATTCACTACAGACAACTGGGGCACACTCTACAAGACGGTCTATTCAAGCAACAACCTTCTCAAGAGTCTGAATCTCAACACCGATGACCCCCAGCTGCTCTGCTATATAGCACAGGCAAAAGCTATGCGAGCATGGGCTTATACCAATCTGGTACAGCTCTACTGCAAGCCCTACAGTGTCAATCCGCAGGCTCCGGGTATTCCTGTGGTTACCGAACTCAATGAGGAGTCAGGAGCAACCACGGGTATCCCTCGCGGTACAGTTGCTGATGTATATACGCAGATTATCAGCGACCTCAATGATGCAATAACCCTGCTTACCTCTGACGGAGTATATGGTGGTCGCTATGACAAGCGTTTCGTTGATCCTGCCGTGGCATGTGGTCTGCGCGCTCGTGCTTATCTTCTGATGGGTAAAGGTCACGAGGCTGCCCTTGATGCAGATGCTGCAATGCAGCTTGCTGACGCTTCGGAGGCTCTCGTAGAGGATGTAGAGAAACCTGCGTTCAACAGTTTTGCACAACGTGACTTCATGTGGGGCATCCATATCGCCGAAAACGAGGCTCATGGTCTCTATACCTTTGCAGGTATGATGGGTTCATTGACCTACGGTTATGCCTATGCTGGTCAGTGGCGCACCATCAATGAGCTTCTTTGGGACATGATTCCTGACGGCGATGTGCGCAAGAGCTGGTGGCTCAATCCTTACGCCTATAAGCCTAGTCCTATAGCAGGTCGCTACGGTGTTGGCAGTTCTGCACTTGATAATTACATTGTCGATAATTCGATGGTGACCATCGAAGGATACCCTGCTGCCGCGTACCCTGCTCTGGTAGGTATGCCTGATTATGCCGTGGTCAAGTTCGCTCCCTACCAGGATGAACTAATGAACACCACCGGGGCTACCGACATACCTCTGATGCGCTTTGAAGAGATGATTCTTATCAAAGCTGAGGGTCTTGCCATGGAAGGCATGTGGACCGATGCCAAGAGCCTCATAGAGAGTTTCGTCAACGAATATCGTTGGACTGATGAGACAGCCCGCTACACTTGCGCTGCCGCTTCAAAAGAGGAGATGCTTGACGAAATCTGGTTCCAACGCCGTATTGAGCTTTGGGGCGAGGGCTTCAGCTACTTCGACTGTCTCCGTCTACAGAAAGGCATAGACCGTCGCGGTGGCGGCTTCCCTCAGGAGGCGGTATATAATATCCCTGCCAATGACAACATCTTCCAGTACATGATTCCTACCCGCGAACTTGAGGCGAATATCCTCCTCAAGGGGCAGCAGAATCCTGCAGGTGTGGTGCATGCCGTGTCTGACGGCGGACAGCCCTACTGGTATAAGGCTCGTCAGTAAAAGACTGACCATTTCATAACTGAAAGCGACCCTGCCGTATTATCGGCAGGGTCGCTTCGCTATAAGGGGGGTATGGAGGGTGTTTACTTAACAACGTAAAATCACATGGATGTAGGGACGCGGCGGAAATAGGAGGCGTGACAACAACATGTGTCATACAAGCCTACAAGCTTGTATGACACATGCCTAATATATGCGACCCCGCTGGGGTCGATAGGGTAGCATCTCTGCTTAAGTAAACTATTGTGGTATGCGCTATAGGTTGAGGAATCTCCAGTTCGGCAACACCCTCTCTTAATCACGATATCACATAGGTGGCATCTCTTTGCTGTGTGTGGCATTGAATTATTTTTTTGGACTGTCGGAGATTAAATGCTATATTTGCATAATACTAACAAAAGTGTGCAAAAGCACCGACAATCCGAAATCAATCATAACGATATAATTCATAACTGAAAGCATCATGGAGCAGCAGATAGACTGGGCGAATCTCCCATTCGGCTACATCAAGACAGACTACAACGTGCGTTGCTATTATAAAGACGGCAAATGGGGCGACATAGAGGTGTCGGATTCCGAAAATCTCAATATCCACATTGCCGCCACTGCCCTCCACTACGGGCAGGAGATATTTGAAGGCATGAAAGCCTTCAGAGGCAAGGACGGACGGGTGAGAGTGTTTCGCATGGAAGAGAACGCCCGACGCATAGCCAGCTCGGCTCGCGGTCTGCTCATGGAGCCTGTCCCCGAAGAACTCTTCAAGGAGATGGTCAAGAAGGTCGTGAAACTCAATGAGCGTTTCATCCCCCCTTATGGCAGCGGAGCGTCGCTCTACATCCGTCCCCTTGAAATCGGACTGTCGGCACGTGTGGGAGTACAGCCCTCGCAGGAATATCTGTTCATGATACTCGTCACACCTGTAGGACCCTACTTCAAGGGTGGCTTCAAGCCCACAAATATCTGCATCATGCGCGAGTTTGACCGTGTGGCTCCCAAGGGCACTGGTCGCTACAAGTGCGGCGGCAACTACGCTGCCAGCCTCGTGGCAGGTGAAAAAGCTCACGAATTGGGCTATTCGGCTGTGCTCTATCTTGATCCCAAGGAAAAGAAATACCTTGACGAGTGCGGTCCTGCCAACTTTTTTGCCATCAAGGGCGACAAGTACATAACACCGGCATCAGAATCGATACTCCCCTCTGTCACCAACCTCAGCCTGCGCCAATTGGCTAAGGATATGGGGCTGACCGTGGAGGAGCGTCACATCCCAGTTGAGGAGCTTGCCGAGGTGGACGAGGCAGCTGCCTGCGGCACAGCAGCCGTGGCATCGCCTGTCGCCGAAATCCATGACCTTGACAAGGACATCAAATATATCATTGCCAAAGACGGCAAGCCAGGTCCTGTGGTCACTGCCCTCTACAATAAGCTCCGTGGCATCCAACTCGGCGAGGAAGAGGACATCTATGGCTGGAACACTATCATAGAGTGAAAGTCAACATCCCACACTTGTAGGGACATGCCGTGGCATGTCCGAACGCGACAATGACTGATTACCAGAAAATAATCGACCTATATTATCCCGCAGGGACAGCCTTGCGGGATATTTATTTGCGCCATTGCGGGCAGGTAGCCGCCATGGCCCTCGCCATAAATGAGTCAAAAGCCTTAGGCTTGGATCCAGAGCAAGTGAAAGCAGCAGCGATGCTACACGACATAGGCATATATGCTTGTGATGCCCCATCCATCGAATGCCACGGCACAGAACCATACATACGCCACGGCATCATAGGAGCACAGATACTCCGAGAGTGCGGAGCAGACGAGGAGATGGCACGAGTGGCAGAGCGCCATACCGGCTCCGGGCTTACAGCGCAAGAGATTGTGGATAGCGGTTTGCCGTTGCCGGCAGATGACTACCTGCCCGAAACAGTGCTCGAACGCCTGATATGTTACGCCGACAAGTTCTTCAGCAAATCCACTATCGCCGATGCACACCCTAAGCCGATAGAAAAAGTCAGGGCGCAGATGGCACGCTTCGGCGAAGCCTCCTTAGCTCGTTTCGATGCTTTAGACAAGGAGTTCCGATCTCTACCGACTGTTTAGAGTTCATCATCGAGTAGCCACGTCTCCGACGTATCTGACTGCTTGATAATATCTCCGATTCAATGGTATCAGAGTCGATTAAAGTAATTATATGACTATATTTTATCATATATCAATCTATATTTATATGTCAGCATCTTAAAGTGATTATGCTTATAATCAGATATTTAATTAAATATATATCTTGATTTAATCTATATTTTGTTTGTATTTGCTTGTGTAGGCGTTGATGGATGTGTAACTTTGCAATGTCAGAAACAAAGACACTGACCTCTCGTTTTAGAGACGATGTTTTTAGGTTAATGCAAGAAATAAGAATTGGTAAGAAAGATGTGTTTTTAAACTCTTAGCCGAATGTAATCGGCAACAGTATGAGCGACGTTGTGAAACGCCGCTCATACTGTTTTATACAGAATAATGATATCGCTTTCCTGTGGACATAAAAAGTGAAAGTGCACATCTTCACAGATGCGCACCTCCCTCATAACCAAAATTCAAGTATATATCGTTGTTATAATCAGAGATTCTATAGTCAAAAATCCTTTATCAAGAATATGCGACAATAAGAAGCCTACAAACCGCGTCATCGTTTTCCCATGGATGGGAAACAGTTCAGCAGACTGTAAGGAGTCAAAATCCGTAATAAATAGAGATTAAAGCAAATCATTTGTGTCATCACGTAAGTTTTCCCCTTAAGGCTACTGCAAAAGTAATATTCATTTTCATATTTTCAAAATAAGTTCACATATATTTTGGCAAAAATGTCATTTTCTCACTGCATAAAAGCTAAAATAATTTAAACTTGTCAGCAAATGACGTTTTCAAGCTGCAATTCAAAAGAGAGTGGGCAAACATATGGCACAGGGAGGACTGGGTATTATGATATGGAAGACGGCAATGAGACAGATTGTAGTGTAGCTGCGTGTAGCTGACGAGATGAGATTGTCCCTGACGGTTTTGCTAAAACGCTGTATAACTCTTGTAGAGACATGCCGTGGCATGTCCGCTTTTAGCAGCACTCGCAAATGCAACGCTTGATGGGCGGACATGCCACGGCATGTCCCTACACCAGTCATATTAGGTATCCTTTTTCTGCGGCAATGGTAGTACAGCCATTGGCTTGATGGCCGATGAGGAATAGATAGAGGGGTGCGACGCTTCGCGCGTGGCACCCCTCTGGGGAATTGTTGGATGGGATATATATTTGGAAATTGCTCTGATTGCCTTGATTAGAGCACGCCCTGAGCCATCATTGCGCGGGCTACCTTCATGAAGCCTGCCACGTTGGCACCCTTCACGTAGTTGATGTAGCCGTCCTTCTCCTTGCCGAAGAGTTCGCACTGGTGGTGGATTTCCTTCATGATGCCCTTGAGCTTCTCGTCAACCTCAGCTGCGCTCCAAGAGAGCTTCTGAGAGTTCTGAGCCATCTCAAGACCTGATACAGACACACCACCTGCGTTAGCAGCCTTGCCGGGAGCGTAGAGGATGCGGGCTGTGAGGAATTCCTTGATAGCCTCGGGGGTTGAGGGCATGTTGGCACCTTCGCTGACAGCGATGACACCGTTGGCGAGGAGGGCGCGAGCATCGTCGCCGTCGATTTCGTTCTGAGTTGCAGAAGGCATGGCGATGTCACACTTGCAGTGCTTCCAGGGACGTTCGCCTTCGAAGTACTGGCAGCCGTATTCCTCGGCAAATTCGCGGATGCGGCCACGATATTCGTTCTTGAGCTTGAAGATGTAGTTGAGTTGCTCCTGGCTGATGCCTTCGGGCACGTAGATTGTGCCGTCAGAGTCGCTCATTGACACAACCTTGGCACCGAGCTGAAGAAGCTTCTCTGCAGTGTACTGAGCCACGTTACCTGAGCCAGAGATGGCTACAACCTTATCCTTGATGTCGATGCCCTTGGTGGCGAGCATGTTGAGCAGGAAGTAAACATTGCCGTATCCTGTAGCTTCGGGACGGATGAGTGAGCCGCCGAATTCGAGACCCTTGCCGGTGAATGTGCCTGTAAATTCGCGAGCCATCTTCTTGTACATGCCATACATGTAGCCTACTTCACGACCACCTACACCTATGTCACCTGCGGGGACATCGGTGTCAGGACCGATGTGACGCCAGAGTTCGGCGATGAATGCCTGGCAGAAGCGCATCACTTCCTTGTCGCTCTTGCCACGGGGTGAGAAGTCAGAACCACCCTTGGCACCGCCCATGGCGAGTGTGGTGAGTGAGTTTTTGAAAGTCTGCTCGAAAGCGAGGAACTTCAGGATTGACTGGTTGACGCTTGAGTGGAAGCGGATACCGCCCTTATACGGACCGATGGCATTGTTGTGCTGGATACGGTAGCCCATGTTGTTCTGTACCTTGCCGTTGTCGTCGATCCAGCTTACGCGGAATGAGAAGATGCGGTCAGGTATGCAGAGACGCTCGATGAGGTTGTAAGCGTCAAATTCGGGATGCTCGTTGTAGGTATCCTCGATGGTGGAGATTACTTCCTCCACTGCCTGGAGGTACTCGGGTTCGTTGGGAAAACGACGACGCAGGTCGTCCATTACTTCCGTTGCTTTCATATACTATTGGAAATTATATAAAGAGGTATTTAAAACTATCTTTTTTACTTGCGAGAGCACGCTTTCCGTGGAAAATCTTATGCCATCCGTAATGTTTCGGTGCAAAGTTAAAACATTTTACAGCGATATGCAATACTTTTGCTTGTTTTTTCTTTAGAAAAGTTACATTTTGCTTGTGCGGTGGAGGCGGATAAGTCTTATAAAACGAATAAGTCGTATAAATCTTATATGACTTATACGACTTATCGGATTTATTTGTATGCCTATCGGCTATTGCTTGGCAGGGAGGATGCCGTCGCGGCGCAGGAGAGCATCAACGGTGGGATCCTGCCCGCGGAAGCGGCGGTAGAGCACGGCGGGATCCTCGGTGCCTCCGCGCTCGAGGATGTTGTGGCGGAATGACGCCGCGGTCTCGGGATTGAAGATGCCATCTTCCTCAAATTTGGCAAATGCGTCAGCATCAAGCACTTCGCTCCACTTGTAGCTATAATATCCGGCTGCGTAGCCTCCGGCGAAGATGTGGCTGAACTGGGGCGACACGAGAGAGTTTTCAATAGCAGGGAACATCTGCACCGGTGCGCCGGCTTTCAGTTCCAGTGCGGTGAAATCTTCCACGGGAGCCAACGCGGTGTGCCAAGCCATGTCTATAAGCCCGAAATTGAGCTGACGCAGGCATGCGTAAGCGGCTCCGAACTGCTCCGATGCCACCATCTTGGCAATGGTGTCGGAAGGGATGGGCTGCTTGGTGACGTAGTGGCGGGCGAAACTGTCAAGAAACTCCTTTTTGGTCAGGAAGTTCTCGTTGAACTGCGAGGGAAGTTCCACGAAGTCGCGGTAGACCGATGTGCCTGACATAGACGGGTACTTGGTGGCAGCCAACAGCCCGTGGAGCGAATGACCGAACTCATGGAGGAAAGTCTCTACCTCATAGGGTGTCAGCAGCGAGGGCTTGCTGTCAGTGGGCTTGGTGAAGTTGGTGACAATGGTGATGAGAGGACGCACTTCGGTGCCGTCATCCTTGATCTGCTCCGAGCGGAACTCCGTCATCCATGCGCCCGGACGCTTGCTTTCGCGGGGGAAGAAGTCGGCATAGAAGATGCCCATGAATTTACCGTCAGCATCGGTGACCTCATAAGCCTTGACATCGGGATGATACACTTCTATATCAGGATTCTCCTTGAATTTGAGGCCGTAGAGCTTGCCGGCGAGACCAAACACGCCATCGATGACCGATGACAGTTCAAAGTAAGGACGCAGCGACTCTTCATCGAAGTCATATTTGGCTTCCTTGAGCTTGTTGGCATAATAGCTGTAGTCCCAAGGCATGATTTCCATGGGCTGACCTTCGAGTTTGGTGGCATAGTCAGTCAGTTCGGCAAATTCCTTCTGCTGAGCCGGGCGGTATGCCTCGACGAGCTTGTTGAGCAGGTCATACACAGCTTCAGGAGTCTTCGCCATGGTGTTCTCAAGGGAATATTCGGCATAGTTCTTATGTCCGAGAAGCACCGCTATCTGGCGGCGCACCTCGGCGATGCGGCGCATGATGGCAGTGTTGTCATATTCGCCTTTGATATTGCGCCCGTTATAGAGACGCCACATCTTTTCGCGCAGATCGCGGCGCGATGAATACTTCATAAACGCCATGTAGGTGGGCTGGGCGAGGGTAAACAGATATTCGCCGTCGCGTCCCTTCTCCTTGGCGGCAAATGCAGCTTCCTCCACCGATGACTCTGGCAGCCCGGTGAGATCTTCGGCTGTGAGCCATATTTCGTAAGTATTCAGCTCCTTAAGCACATTCTGACCGAATTTGGTGGTCAGTTCGCTCAGCTCGGCATCGAGCTTCTTGTATTTCTCGCGGTCTTCGCCATGGAGGAGTGCACCGTTGCGTGAAAACGACTCATAGGCGTTTTTGAGCAGCATCGAGTCCTCGGTGTTGAGATGGAGTGTGGCACGACTGTCATAGACGGTGCGGACGCGCTCCCACAGTTTCTCGTTGAGGGTGATGGAGGTGCTGTATTCGCTCAGACGCGGAGTCATGCGCATGGCTATGTCGTTCATCTCATCGGAGTTGGCGGCTTCGAGCAGAGGATAGAACACGTTGAGCACGCGGTTGAGGTCTTCGCCTGAGTGCTCGAGAGCCACGATGGTGTTCTGGAACGTGGGAGCGTCCTTGCTCTCGGCGATAGCGTTGACTTCGTCAAGACCGAGCTTCATGCCCCGCTCCATGGCTTCCTCCATGTCCTTGGGGGTGATCCGTGAGAACGGGATGGTGCCGTAGGGGGTATCGGTAAACTCGCTGAAAAGCGGATTAGTAGCTGTAGACATCAGTGTCGTTGTCAATAATATTGATGATAATAGTTTGATTTTCATGTGATGATGGATTGGCGTGTTAGCATTAGGTGTCATCTATCTAAGGGACGCGTTTTCTCCTCTAACCATGCCGCGCCCTCGGCATCGAGCATCGGGGTGAGACGCTCGCGTACGGTGGCGTGGTAGTCGTTGACCCATGCGATTTCTTCATCTGACATGATGGAGGTGTCAAATAGGCGCAGGTCGAAGGGGAAGAGTGTCAGCTCCTCAAAGGCGTAGAAGTCACCGAACTCCGTGGTCATCTTCGGCACTGTCAGCACCAGATTTTCGCAGCGGATACCGTAACGGTCACTCAGATATATGCCAGGTTCGTTGCTGGTGATCATGCCTGGAAGCATCGGTGCCATGGTGTCGTTGAGGCGGATGCTCTGGGGACCTTCATGTACATTGAGAAAGTGCCCTACGCCGTGGCCAGTGCCATGGAGATAGCTTTTGCCTTCCTTCCAGAGCGGCATGCGCGCCATCGCGTCAAGCTGGTGTCCACGGGTGCCGGCAGGGAACACGGCTGTAGAGATGGCGATGTGTCCCTGCATCACGCGGGTGAAATCATGCTTCATCTCGGCGGTGGGAGTGCCTATGGCTATGGTGCGCGTGATGTCTGTGGTACCGTCGATGTAGTTGGCACCAGAGTCAATGAGCAAGAGATTGTCGCCCTTGATCTCGGCATTGCTCTGCTCGTCGGCAGTGTAGTGCACTATAGCTCCGTGAGCACCGAAGCCGGCTATGGTGGCGAAGCTGTCCTCGAAATACAGTGGCTGCTCCGAGCGGTGGCGCGTCAGTATCTCGGCTACGTCCATTTCGGTCAGCTTTGCCCCTGAGGCGAGGCGGTTTTCTATCTCCATGAAGCTGTAGACCAGAGCCGCTCCGTCACGCTTCATCGCCTCGCGAGTGCCGGCGAGCTGGATGTCATTTTTGACCGCTTTGAGCATAGCCACGGGAGATTTGCCTCTGACAACGCGGTCACCGGCGATATGTGCCAGCTCCACGGCATTCTGTGTGGCTGACATCAGCATCTTTTCGTCATCAGCAAGCGTGCCGAGGAAACTCTTGACAGCCGTGTAGGGCATCACCTGCACATCTGCGGCTTTAAGATAAGCCTCCACTTCGGGTGTCATCTTCACGGGATCGACAAAGATGGTCGAGCCTTTGGGCGAGAGATAGAGGAAAGATGTTGCCACAGGGTTGTCGGGCACGTCATTCGAGCGTATGTTGAGCGTCCATGCTATCTCGTCAAGGGCTGACAGGAAGGCTGTCGAAGCCCCGCTCTGAGCCACATTGGCAAGCACACGGCTTATCTTTGATTTCGCGTCCTCGCCTGCATATTTGATGTCGTGGACGAAAATCTTGTCGGCTGGGAGACTTGGACGGTCGGTCCATATGGTGTCGATGGGGCTGAAATCCACGCGGATATTGATGCCTTTGGCAGCCAAGGACTCGGCGAGGGCGGCGCATCCGTCTATCGACATGGTCATGCCGTCGATACCTACGGTGTTGCCCTTATGGAGATTCTGGCAGAGCCACGATGATATGTCGGGCGTGTCGGGCAGTCCCTCTTTCATCAATTCGATGCCTGTGTCTGCAAGCTGCTGGGCTGCTTGCAGGAAGTAGCGCGAGTCGGTCCACAGCAGAGCCTTGTCAAGGGTCACCACCATGGTGGCGGCAGAACCTGTGAAACCGCTCAGAAAGCGCACCACATGCCAGTGGTCTGATATATATTCGCTGAGATGTGCGTCGGTGCGCGGTATGATCATCGCATCGATGCTCTGTGACTTCATCGACTGACGGAGGTCATTGATTCGTTGAGTGAATGTGTTCATGATATGTATGTGTTTTATCTAATAGGCAAATATACAAAGAATATTCGTACCTTTGCCGGCATAAACACTACTTAATATATCTATGATACGCAATCTGCTTTTTGACCTCGGAGGAGTCATACTTGACATCAAACGTGACAATTGCATCAAGGCTTTCGAACAGCTCGGTGTCCACGACCCAGGCAAGTATCTCGGCGACTACGAGCAGAGCGGTTTTTTCCACAATATAGAGGCTGGTCTGATTACTCCGGCGCAATTCCGTGACGAAGTGCGAACACTACTTGACCATCCTGTGACCGACGAGCAGATTGATGAGGCGTTCAATGCGTTTCTCATAGGAATCCCTGTGGAGAGGCTTCGTGAAATCGACCGTCTGCACCGACATTATCACATATACATGCTCAGCAATACCAACGCTATCATGTGGAACTCGTTCATACAGCGAGAGTTCCGCAAGGACGGTCACGATATGGCGTATTATTTCGACGGCACCGTGACCAGCTTCGAGGCAAAGGTATGCAAGCCCGATGCCGGCATATTCCGCTTCGCCGAGAAAAAGTTAGGCATCAACCCAGCTGAAACCCTGTTTATGGATGATTCTGCGGCAAACTGCGAGGCAGCCCGCGCCCTCGGCTTCCATGCCGCACAGGTGCTCCCTGGCACTGAGTTTATTACACTGATACCCAGTGAGATATAAATCTTATAAGTCTTATAAATCTTATAAGAAGTTATAACCGCTATGACAAGACCTGAAGTTCCGCACCGCATCGCCGCTATCGGCACATTTGACGGTGTGCATCTTGGGCATCGGGCAGTAGTGGACTATCTCGTGGCTGAGGGGACAGTCCGCGGACTCGTCCCGACGGTAGTGACTTTTTCATCGCACCCTCTGTCATTGGTGCGACCTGAGAGAGTGCCTAAATCGTTGAGCCATTTATCTCAGCGACAGCAGCGGCTGCTTCATGCAGGTGTCCGTGATGTCATTGTGCTTCCGTTTGATGAGCCATTGAGACGCATGACAGCCCATGACTTCATAGCCATGCTCCATGACAGATATGGAGTGGATGCGATAGTGCTCGGATTCAATAACAGTTTCGGCAGTGACCGCCTCCGTGATTTTGAAGACTACGTAAACGTTGCGCATGGCATAGGCGTAGATATGCTCCAAGCTCCGCGATATGAATATCCGGGATTCGGAGAGGTCAGCTCCACTGCCATACGCCACCTCATCGCCTCAGGCGACGTTGCCACCGCATCGCGCCTCTTGGGTCATCCGCTGTCATTGTCAGGCAAAGTGGTCGGCGGTCAACGCTTAGGGCGCACCATTGGCTTCCCTACAGCCAATCTGGATATAGACCCTGCATGTGCCATCCCGGCAGAAGGTGTCTACGCATGCCGAGCCAGCATTTCCGCGCCTGACTCTACTGAACATTACAAGGCGATGGTCAATATCGGCTATCGCCCCACAGTAGATGCCTCCACGCAGCCTCCGCTCACAGTCGAAGCACATCTGATAGACTTCACCGGCGACCTCTACGGCAAAGAAATCACCCTCGATTTCATCTGCCGCCTGCGACCCGAGCAAAAATTCGCCTCCCTCGACTCCCTGATAGCCCAACTCCACTCCGACCGCGAAGCCACCATCCATTGCCTCCAGTAATACGTATAACGAAGCATCCGGCATAAAAAGGAGCCATTACCCACGCTGGGTTATGGCTCCTTTTGTGTCAGATTAGTTTGTTTCTGCAAGTTTACAGCAGCGAGGCTGGAAGTTTCAGCTTTGTCTGACCGTTTTGACCGGTGTTGTAGTAGCCGCTACCTGTGCCATCGTCGAGCTGTATGATCAACTCGCCAGCGGGGAAGGAGATGATGCCGTTGGCTGACATCGTAGCCGTGAACAGTCCAGCTGCTTTGCCCTGCTCTACAGTGATACCCTGACGCATCTGGTAGAATGCAAATACCGACATTACAGCTTCGCCGACATAGGGGTTGAGGTCAAGCTGGCCCAGCTCGGAGTATTCCATGTAGATGGCATCCGGATCATCATAGTTGATGGTGATGTGGGTAGGCGATATGGCTGTGAATTGGAAGTCTTCAGGCACATTGCTTGCTCCGATGAGGAAAGGATTCATCACGCGGACACGCTTGGCATTGCCCACATACTTCTTGACAGGCACATAGTATGCACCCGGAGCCATGCCGAATACCGCCAGCAAGTCGTTCTGGAAAACGCCCTGACCGGCATCAACCCACATATTCATGTAGAGGTTGATATTCAGAGTGGTAGGAGCATAGGTATAGCCCTGACCACCGATGGCAAGAGTGACAGGATAGGGAGTATCACCTATCTGAGCAGGATCAAACGAGATAGTATAATCGGCTGTCTTTTCGCCGGCTGCAAAGTTTACCTGAGCAGGAGCGGTAAACAAGCCAGATTCGTCACTGAATGCCACAGGTACGGTTTCAGCTGCTGAAGCGTCCGTGCGGCACACGGTCACATTGATGTGATTGTCGGTGTCAAGGAACTCGATGGTCGAAGGCGTGTCAGCAGAGAAATACGCGCCCTGCGACACTGGACCAGCCTCAAACTTGTCCTCGGAACAGCTGCTGAGGGCAAGCGCCCCCAGAGCTACAGCGATGGATAAAAGATATTTTTTCATTTTAATGATAGCTTTTGTTAATAAAAGACTGTATAGCAGCACACGTTACCACACATGTTCGGGAGAGTCGCCTGTGGGAGATGTGGGCGTGGGATTTTGCACGATACCGATATTATACGTCGGGTCTGTGCCACCGATCATAAATGTCATCCACGAGGGAGTCTGCTGGATGTTCCAGCGGTAGGGAGTGATATGGTTAGTGCCGGCATAAGAGCGGATGATGCCCTTCTGGAGACGCTTCACGTCAAACATCGAGAAGCCTTCTCCCCACAGCTCCACGCGACGCTGCCACCAAACTTCGTTCTGGAAAGCCGAGCTGGCATTGTTGCCATACGCCTCATTGTGACGACCGTATACATAGTCAGGATCACGCGTGAGAGCAAACTGGGTCAGCAGGCTTATGCCACGACCTTCGTTCTGCATACCGGCAGCTTCAGCCTCGATAAGCTTCATCTCCTCAACACGCATCAGTGGCACTGACACCAAGAAGCCGACATACTGGTTCTGACGGCCAGCGAGACCACCGTTGGGACGGAACTTCATCGACACGCCGCCGATACCGTAATCATTGCTGTTGGGAAGCTGCTGGAGCCATGTGGGATAGTCGGTATATTTGCCGAGCAGAGCCTCACAGTCAGCCTCGTATGTAGCTGACGAAGGATTCAGCGAGGCAGCCGTCACGCCGTCACGGAAGTCCACCCATAGACGCTTTCGGAAATCTGATTCAGGAATTGTCTGGAACAGGTGATAGTCAATAGTTGACGGACATCCATAGTTGGCTGCATATCCACACGATGAAGCAGTGTGTTCCATATCGGTCACCATGAGTGAGCCCCACGATGAGTCGGCATCATTGTCGAGAATGGTGGGATCATCAGCCTTGAAGCGTGCCGCAAATATCCATGAGCCGTTGGGAGTGTTGAAGCCCGTCTCACGGTCAAGATACTCAGCCTGAGACATCATGCCATAGCCAGCCATAGCCTTTTTGGCAAATTCCTCGGCAAGTGCCCATTGCCCCATATAGAGGTATGCACGAGCCTTGAGACCATAAACCACCGACACATCGGGAGTGTACTTGTCAGGTCGACTGTAGCCTGCAAGCTGACGCTCAGCCTCGTCAAGGTCAGGGAGAATAAGAGTATTGAAAAGCACCTCCTGCGTGGCACGAGGATTGTTATCGGCACTTGACAGTTCGGTCTTCTCTGTAATGATAGGAACAGTCAAAGCCTGTGGGTCAACGGTATACGGTTTCTGGCAATACATCTGAGCGAGAGTCATATAATACATTGCTCGCATGGCATGCGCTATGCCCGCTCCAGTCACTTTGTCACCCTCAGGATTTTCGCCCGCAAGCGAGAGCACTTCGTTACAGTTCTTGATCTGAATGTAGAAGCATGTCCAGGGCACCTGACAGATAGCATATCCTGCCTGTAGGCCTACCGAGTTCTCATACCAGTAGATTAGAGGATTGTTAGCTCCTGTAGGCACAAAATCGTTACCTGCAGATTCGGTGATAAGTATCATGCCGGGATAACCGAAGTCATAGGGGTAGGAGGTCAGAGACTGACCAAAGAAGCCGGTATACAGGTTCTGTCCGCAGAGATTGTTGGTTATTGCGCCCACGAAGTTGTCATAAGACCCAGGGGCATCAGCAACCTGATCTTTGGAGACGATATTGCTCTGTGGCACCACATCCTCCAGACACCCGGTCATAGGGAGCGCAACAAGAGTTATGGCTACCGCTTTATATATCAGACGTTTCATGTTGATTGTTAGCATTAAAAGTAATGTGAGATTAGAATGTTACCTGTACGCCGCCAGAGATATTACGTGAAGGCGAATATGCTGTCATACCCTGATTACCATAATATGCAAAGCGAGGATCAAGACCCTTGCGAGCACTCCAGAAACAGAGGTTTTCGCCCATAACATACACACGCAGGTTGCTGATTTCTTTGCAGAACTTAGGCAGAGTGTAGCCCAAAGTGAACGACTGGAAGTTGAGATAACTTGCCGACGTCAGGAAGCGGTCAGACTTGGCTGTGGTGTAACGGTCGCCCATCTGCCAGCGAGGTATGTCGCTTGTAGGATTCTCGGGACTCCATGACTTGACCCAGTCTTTGTGGAAGTTGCTGCCTGCACCGCTGGCATTTTCTGGAGGCGTCATGTACATGGCATACTGGTAGTCATAGACCTTGCCGCCGATAGAGTAGTCAAATGAAAGCGAGCAGTCTATGTATTTCCAGCGGAATGATGTGCTGAATCCGCCATACACTTTAGGCAGAGTGCTGCCTGAGGTATAGACGCTGGCGTCCTGATAATTGGTTGTAACACCGTCTTTCTTTGTTGCGACGCCTTTCTGTGTGCTCTGTCCTCCGGGCAGTGATGAATCGGTATAGTAGAGTGCTTCGCCTTTCTCATTGACACCTGCATAGCTCGGGAGATAAGCATCATACAGTGAGCCACCCTCAGTGTACCAGAATGGAATAAGGTCTCCACCCTTTCCTGCTGTTTCGAATCCTCCTTCACGCATCTTTGATTCAGGCAGTTTGAGAATCTTGGATGAATTGTGTGAGAGGTTGAAGCTAAGATTCCAATCAATATCGCGTGTGCGGATAATGTCACCGCTAAGCACAAATTCCACACCCATATTGCGTATGTCACCGATGTTGTCGTAGTAACCTACGGCACCCATCGACTGTGGGATGTTGAGCCAGAAAAGCAGGTCGGTCGTCTTTTTGTAATAGTAGTCAAGAGTACCTTTGAGGCGGTTGTTGAAGAAACCGAACTCAAGACCGACGTTCCAGTTAGTTGTGGTTTCCCATGTAATGTCCTCTGTACCATATGAGCGGAATGATGCACCCATGGTCTTCTGGTTAAGGGCAGCGAGACGGTAAGTGTCCGTATAACCGAAATCACCGATATTGTCATTACCCTGAGAACCTACAGATGCCTTTAATTTCAGCAGGTTGATCCATTCCTTGTCTGCAAGGAAATCCTTGTTGATAATCCAGGCTGCGCCCACTGACCAGAAGTTGCCCCAGCGGTGTTTCTTAGCGAAACGCGAAGAACCGTCACGACGGTAAGACACATTGGCATAATATTTCTCATCAAAGTCATACTGTGCTCTGCCAAACCAGCCTTCTACATTATAGGTTGACTTATATGAACCGTTGTCATAATTGTAAGCGAAAGCATTGAGCTCAGGAATGTCTGGAGAGAAGCCACCCTGGCCGAGTGCTTCAAGATAGCGTGTCTGTGAACGGTAGTATTCGTGACCTAACAATACATTGACATGGTGCTTGCCGAAGTCTTTAAGATAGGTAAGTGTCTGGACATTGTTGGTACGTACCTGAGTGGTAGTCGATTTGCCGAGATAACCGTTGACCGAAGCTTTTGAGCCATACCAGGGATTTTCGTAGTCAGAAAATTCCGATTCGCCCCAGTTTATATTGCTGGTCACATTGGCTTTCAACCATGGGAAGATATTGAAATCGGCATTGAATGTTCCGTTGAACTGGTTGAAGATAGTTGTTACCTTGTTGTAAAGGTTGGAGCCTATGGGGTTTCCGTTGGCAAGGAATGGACGGTTATAGAAATAGCCCGAATTCGGAGTACCGAAATCGTAAGCCACATGACCCTCGGCATCGGTGGCAACATAAGGCTGTCCGTCGGCACCTATTTTCCGCACAAAAGCGGGATATATAGGAGCTATATGGTCAGCATAGTACGCCAGATTCTGATTGGTCATGTCTTCGTCTGACAGATTAGGATTCTGGTGCGTCAGCGAGTGTACATAACCCACGTTTACACCGAGCGACAGCCATTTCTTAGCCTGATAGTCAGCCTTGAAGCGTGCAGTGATTCGCTCGTAGTCTGATTCGGGTATCACGCCTTCTTCATCCAAGTAGCCGAGAGAGGCATAGTAGTTACCCTTGTCAAACGAGCCGTTGATTGTACCGTTGTATTCCTGACGGAAACCGGTCCGGTACGACAGGTCATACCAGTCGTCGGGATAGAGGTAGAACTCCTCGCCTCGGCGTGTCACACGGTTGCCGAGAACGGCGTTGGGATTCAGACGGCCGTTCTGACCGATAAGCATCTGCCCCTCGGGCACTGTATATACGTTGTAGACCAGATCATTGAGCGTCTGTTTGTTGGCAGCGAGGTAAGCATCGGCGTGACCCAGCCCCAGAGCATAACGCTGGTAGTTGTAAGCCAGGTTGTAATACGATTCATAGTATTCGCCCGGGCTGTCGATTACATCGTAGCGAGGTACCGCACGGGTGTTTGCGCCCCACTTCATGTCCACAGTCACGCGGGCGTCAGACGTAGACCCTTTCTTGGTGGTAACGATGATGACACCCGAAGCACCGCGGGCACCGTAAAGCGCAGCCGAAGCAGCATCCTTGAGCACTGTGATTGACTCGATGTCGTTAGAGGGGATATTTGACAGATTGCCCGGATAAGGCGAGCCGTCGACAATCACCAGCGGGTCAGTATTGGCATACATCGAAGAAATACCGCGGATATTGATGCTTCCCGCATCAGAGCCGGGCTGACCCGAACCGCCGCGCAGCTGCAGACCGGGCACCGTGCCTACGAGAGCATCAGCCACATTGGTAGTCACACGCTTAGACAGCTCCTCAGAACCCACTACCGAAGCCGAACCCGTAAACGCCGACTTCTTGGCAGTACCGTAGGCGACCACCATCACTTCGTCAAGACGGGTAGCAGTGTTGACAAGCTTGACCACCATACCGTTGGACGCAGCCAGAGTCTGCGGATCCATGCCGATATAAGTGACCTTCAAATCCTTGACACCGGCAGGCACCGTCACGGTGAAATGCCCGTCAATGTCAGTAGCCGTAGGCTGACCGCCACCCACAGGAGTGACCGTAGCACCCACGAGCGGCTCGCCGTCCTCATCAGAGAGGACCGTGCCGCTGACCGTGTGCGACTGAGCCGCCGCACCCACCGCCAGCGCGAACACCGCCGCGAACAATAGCAATAGCTTTTTCATAATTGGTTAAGATATTTGGTTAAAAAAACATACTGGTGTCATACCTGAAAAGTGTAGGGTGTCCGGGCCGGACAACGTACACTCCGCGTGCTCGGGTGTGGAATGCCGCGGCATGTCCCTACAACTTTATGGCTTTAGCTTGCGTCCAATACAATCAGATGTCGTATCTATACCATCTCTAATCCTACTTATTACATCTTTTATGATTTTATCCAGATTTTTACACCGTCCCGTTCGCGCTATACGCTTGGCGCACAAAAGGTTGCAGTGTCTGATATCTCCTGTTGATTGCGGTCTTGACGTAATTAATGCTTTTGAGCAGTTCATAGCCAAGGCGCCCTCGCGATGCCGACACGGACATCCTGTCTCTGCGAAAACCATACAGCACTATCGCCACGCTCTCAGCTATCTGAGGGCGTTTGTTACAGAAAAGGGTTACACAACGCTCTCTTTTGCCCGGCTTGACCGTGATTTCTATGAGCAATATGTTGCATTTGCTTACCGTAAACATTTGAGACTAAACACGATAGGCAACCATATAAAGATACTGAAAGCCCTGGTCCGTTCTCAACCTCAAGATATCCAAGACCTCGCATGGGAGTTTATGCGCTGCGAGGGATTAAGGGAGGAGACGGACGCGGTGGTTTTGACCGAAACAGAGCTGCACTGGATGGCAGGATTTCCGCTGCCGTCACAGTTGCTGTGCAGGGTGCGCGACCTATATATAATAATGTGTTGGACTGGCGTAAGGTATTCCGACCTCGCGCAACTGACACGTGACAACATAATCACCGATGGCAAAGGGGATTCTTATTTCAGCTTCCGAGCAGCAAAGACTGGTCGTAAGTCTCTGGTTAGGATCTTACCCGAGGCGGATGCTGTGCTGCAGCGATATGACGAGGGACGTTCACTCCCACGTGTGCCATCCAATACCCGCTTCAACCGCCGCCTTGACCAGATGCTGCAACTGATGGCTGCCACGCCTCAACTTGCATCGCTCAATGACCCTATCACACGCACATATACCGCCCTCCGACCCGACGGTACCGTAGGCTACGTGCGCGAGACCCTTCCGCGATGGAAGTTGACACGATGCCACACGGCACGCCGCACCTTCGCCACAAACATGCGTCTGCGCGGCAATGACCGCGACGTAATCTGCGCCGCCACAGGTCACCGCACCGAAGCCGCCCTCTCACGCTACATCAAAGACACCCTCCTCGACCGCGCATCACGCCTACACTGACCCCGCAAGCATGTCGAAAAACACCATTAAAAACGAAAAAACGATGTAGGGTCGCTACATGTAGCGACCGCCAAGAGCAACTGTTGGCCATCAACCAGTTAACGGTTGCTACACGTAGCGACCCAATACTGTTCGCTTAAGATTATTTCGTTTGTAAAGGCGCGGCATAGCCGCGGCGGGAGTAGTAGCCGCATGCAAGCAAGTCGTCAGACTTGTGAAGCTTGTGGTCTAAAAGCTCCCATCATATGCCGGCGGCGTCAGCTGCCGGGGCTGATACAATTGCCCCGGCAGTTACACCGCCGGTTTTCCCAACCATCCGTTTTCCACAAGCTGCGCAAGCCTGACGACTTGCTTGCATGTGGCTACTACACCCCTCGCGGTTAATACCGCGAGCGTTAACATCATTGTTTAGCTACCCTACAGATTCGGACATATTTTGACATGATTCCGGCATCTCATGGCACCCTTGGCATATTTTGGACGGCAGATGTGCCGTCAATGAGATATGTTATACAACAGTATTTTTAAGTCAAAAAATATATTTATCGCATCACTGAAATGTTAATAGCATATTGCCATAAAAATCCGTCATAACACGCCACTAACAAATGAAATATGGCTGATTGCAATCAATATCAACCATAATTGCTGGCAATATGCCAAATCAAACGTAAATTAAAGCCTCAAATTCAATAAAAAAGTGTCCGTTTTTTCGTGAAAATGCCAAAAAAAATGTTGACGATTTGCAACTAAACATAAAAAAGTGTAAATTTGCAACCTATCGTTATCATCTTTCGTCATGGTCAGATGCCACGATTTAGCATTTAACATTAGCCCAAGCCTCTAATATTCAGGCTCGTTGCCCCATTGACATCACATCACGTTGTCATTGACCCTTGCCTCTCTCCCTCCCCCAGCCGTGCTTCATGCGCGGAGTGTACGTTGTCCGGCCCGGAGTAACACCACGACAGGATACGTAGACGGTGGGTAGTTTCGCAAAGATAGTTCATTCTTAACATCAGTATGTTTTAACCAAGTTTTTCACCCAATTATGAAAAAGCTATTGCTATTGTTTGTGGCAGTCTTCGCACTCGCCGTATCGGCTTCGGCTCAGTCACGCACAGTGACAGGTACCGTGGTCGGCGCCGAGGATGACGAGCCATTAGTAGGCGCCACTGTCATGCCCATCGGGGGCGGGACAGGTACGGCGACCAACATCGACGGCCAATTCACCATCACACTCCCTGCCAATGTCAAGGAGCTTAAGGTGTCATACGTGGGCATGCACGCAGCCACAGTCCCTGCCTCTAACGGCATGATTGTGAAGCTCGTCAACTCCACCAACCGCCTTGACGAAGTCATGGTGGTTGCCTACGGCACAGTAAAGAAATCAGAATACACCGGTGCTGCTTCGGTGGTCAATTCCGAGCAGCTTCAGGACGCTCTTGTGACAACTGTCACTTCAGCCCTGTCAGGTAAGGTGTCAGGTGTACAGACCCTCAGCTCCAACGGCCAGCCGGGTGTGGCTCCGACAGTGCGCATCCGCGGTGTCGGCTCTATCAACGCCAACTCCAACCCCCTCTATGTGGTGGACGGTCTGCCTTATGAAGGTGACATCAACCAGCTCAACCCTCAGGACATCGAGTCGATGACCGTGCTTAAGGACGCTGCTTCTACAGCCCTTTACGGTGCCCGTGGTGCCAACGGTGTCATCCTCGTGACCACCAAGCAGGGTCAGCGCGACGGCGAAGTGAAGGTGACCTTCGATGCACGCTGGGGTGCCAACACCCGCGCTCTCCCCAACTATGACGTGGTTACCGACACTGACCAGTATCTCAAGATGGTAGGTCAGGCCATCTACAACAACGCCCGCTACGTCAGCGGTGTGTCAGGAGCGTCGGCTCTCGCCACTGCCAACAACAGCCTGTGGTCAAGCCTCGGCTATCAGATCTACACACTGCCCCAGGGTCAGAACTTCTTCCTCAACGAGAACTTCGACATCAACCCCAACGCTACTCTCGGCTACACCGACGGCAGCTACTACTATACTCCCGACAACTGGATCGACGAGACTTTCCGCACCGGTTTCCGTCAGGAATATAACCTCTCGCTCCAGGGATCTTCAGACAAGATCAACTACTACCTCTCTGCCGGCTACCTCGGCAATGACGGTCTGATCGAGGGCTCTCACTTCAAGCGCTTCTCTACCCGCCTCAACGTGGACTACCAGATGAAGCCTTGGCTCAAGGTCGGTGCCAACATGTCATATGTCTACACCAACTCCGGTTACCCTGGCGATCAGGACACTGATGCCAGCTCGTCATCAGGCAACGCTTTCTTCCTCGCCTACCAGATAGGTCCGGTATATCCTATGTATCTCCGCTCTGCCGACGGCAACATCATCTATGACAAAGCTACAGGCAACCCCGTATATGACTACGGTAGCAAGGACTACGATGCACATGGTCTGTCACGTAACTTCATGTCAGGTGCCAACCCTGTCAGCGCGCTCCTCTATGACACAGAGGAATATCTGACAGACTTCTTCACTGGCAAGTGGTATGCCACCGTAACCCCAATCGCAGGTCTTAACGTGACCGGTACTCTCGGCTACACCACTAACAACGAGCGTCTGCACTACCTCCATACACCCCTCTACGGTCAGTCTTCGACCTACGGTGGCCAAGCTATCCAACAGGCAACCAACAATAATGCTCTGACCCTTCAGGCTCTCGCATCTTACAGCCGCACATTCAACGATGTACACAACATGGACCTCATGGCTGGCTACGAGAGCCTCGAGCGTCACGTCGAGTATGTATCAGCATCAGGCAGCAACCTCTACAACCCCTTCGTACCTTATGTGGGCAACACCATCGACAACCCCAACGTGGGTGGTCTCAAGTACGGTTACGCCACACGCGGTCTGCTCTTCCGCGCCAAGTACAACTATGACTCAAAATACTTCTTCATGGGTTCGTTCCGCCGCGATGCTTCTTCACGCTTCGCCAAGGACCACCGCTGGGGCAACTTCTGGTCAGTCAGCGGCGCATGGGAAATCGCCAAGGAAAACTTCGCTAAGGACTGGACATGGCTTGACATGTTGAAATTCAAGGCTTCGTTCGGTCAGAACGGTAACGACAACCTCGGCACCTCTTCAAGCTCAGGCTTCTACGGATTCTTCTCGGCTTACACCGATATGTACCAGCTCACTGGCGGCAACGGTGTGTGGTCAGACGCTACCCTCTATTTCAAGGGTAACCCCGACATCTCCTGGGAGACTTCCAACAACTTCAACATCGGTTTCGACTACAGCTTCCTCAACGGCAAGGTTGACGGTACAATCGAGTACTTCAACCGTCAGACATCTGACATGCTCTACTTCAAGCCCACCAGCCCCTCTATCGGTTACTCTTCGATGCCTATGAATATCGGCTCTATGCGTAACTACGGTATGGAATTTGACGTCAACGTCAACATCTTCAATACCAAAAACATCCAGTGGGATGTCAACGCCAACATCACCTGGGCTGGCAACAAGGTGCTGAAGCTCCACCCCGACCTCAACGGCGAATGGATTTCAGGCAGCCGCATCTTCCGCGAAGGCGAGTCTATGTACCAGCTCTACGTCACCAAGTATGCAGGCGTTGATCCCACTACGGGTCTTGCTCTCTACTGGGCAAAGGATGCCAATGGCAATGAATACGCCACCACATCAGGCACACAAGCTTATAACACCAACCGTGTATCTACCGGCAACCTCATGCCTAAGGCTTATGGTGGTTTCGGCACCGACCTCCATGCATACGGTTTCGATTTCTCGATTTCGTTTGCATACCAGTTTGGTGGTAAGATCATCGACCAGACCTACTGCCAGCTGATGTATGGCGGCGCAACCGCATACATAGGACAAGCCATGCACAAGGATCTCCTCAACGCATGGACTCCGACCAACACCAACACCGATGTGCCTCGTCTTGCCACCAATGACCAGTACACCACATATACCGCTGCATGCGATCGTTGGTTGATTTCAAGCAACTACCTCAGCCTCAACAACATCACCCTCGGCTATACATTCAAGAAAGACTGGGTGAAGAAGCTCGGTCTGCAGGAACTCCGCATCTACGGTGCTGCCGAGAATGTAGCCCTCTGGAGCGCACGCAAGGGTCTTGACCCACGTCAGAGCTTCACAGCATCAGAAAACTCCACATACTCTCCCAGCCGCACCATCTCAGGCGGTATCCGTGTAGCGTTCTGATAATCGCGTATAAAAGTCCATCAATAACAGACTTATCCTTAAGATTAAACCAAATATGAAATCTATCAATAAATTCCTCACCGTCGGTCTGTCGGCACTCGCCTTAGTGGCTTGTAACGACCTCGACCAGCAGATTGAGGGCAACTACGCCACCACGGATCAGAAGAAAGATCTGACCGAGGAGTTTCCCGAGAAGCTCGTGGCAGCTGTGGCAGGTACCACCGCCGAGTTCAGCAAATACATGTCGGTCTATGAATACCACTTCGACTTCGGCTATCCCTCGCTGATGCTGGCTCTTGACAGCCGCGGCATAGACATGCTCGGATGCGACTCCGGCTATAACTGGTTCTCATGGTCAAACGACCTCTCTGACGGCAACGTCAACGGCAGAGGCACCAACATCGCGTGGAGCTACATGTACAGCCAGATTTCGGCAGCCAACACCCTGCTCAAGACCGTAGGCGAGAGCGATGATGCCACCATGCAGTTCTATATGGCTCAGGCCAAGGCCATCCGCGCCTATGACTACTGGGTACTCGCTCAGCTCTACCAGTTTAACTACGTAGGCCACGAGTCACAGCCCTGTGTGCCCATCATCACTGACAAGAACATCGATGAGATCGCTGCCGTAGGTGGTGCAAAGCGCTCCACAGTGCAGGAGGTCTACACACAGATCATGACCGACCTTGACGATGCCATCTCTTACCTGACAGCTGCCAAGGGAGCCGGTGTGACCCCCGATGGAGTCCTTGACTCCAAGCCCAAGCGTCTTGTGAGTCTCGCTACCGCCTACGGTCTCCGTGCCCGCGTCAATCTGACCATGGGCAAGTACCTTGAGGCTGCCAACGATGCCAAGGATGCCATCAATGCATTCGGAGGCCAGCCCATGTCATTCGAGACAGCCTCCAAGCCCGGTCTGTGGTCAATCGACGAGAGCAACTGGATGTGGGGTATCGCCATCAACGAGCAAGACCGCGTCGTGACATCAGGTATCGTCAACTGGCCCTCGCACATGGGTTCGCTCTGCGGCAACTCATATGCCGAAGTAGGCGCATGGCGTCAGGTGGCTAAGAATCTCTTTGATCAGATTCCTGCCAAGGATGCACGCAAGGGATGGTGGCTTGACTCCAAGAAGAAGTCAGCTAACCTGACCGAAGCCCAGCAGGCATATTGCAAGACCGCCGACATGCCCGCTTACAATCAGGTCAAGTTCGCCCCCTATCAGGACCAGCTCGGCAACACCGTCAAAGGCCAGGACATCCCTCTGATGCGTATCGAGGAGATGTATCTCATCCAGGCCGAGGGTGAGGCCATGAGCGGTAACCCCGAGGGTGCAAAGCAGACCCTGACCAAGTTTGTCAAGACCTACCGCTTCAAGTCATACGCATGCCACGCCAATACTCCTACCGACATACAGGACGAAGTATGGTTCCAGCGTCGCGTGGAGCTCTGGGGTGAAGGTCTGAGCTACTTCGACATCATGCGTCTGAAGAAGCCTATAGACCGCCGCGGCGGTGGCTGGCCTGCCAACTGGGTTTACAACGTGCCTGCCGAGAGCAATGTGATGCGTTATGTAATCCCCAACAGCGAGCTTCAGGCTAACCCGATGATTTCTGCTGCCGACAACAATCCGTCATCCGAACGTCCTCTGCCGGTAACCGAATAATCCCACTTACGAGACTCTCTCCTCCATTACTATCATCACAATAGACAACTCAGAATATGAAACTCAATAAGAAACTTTCATTCCTGGCAGTCACCGCATTTACTGCGGTGGCAGCCCTGACATCGTCGTGCAGCGATGACAAATACTGGGATGAAGACGGTATCTCCGGACAGGGCGTGACCTTTGACCGCAAGTCAATGAGTGCTACCTACAAGCCCGGTGACCAGATACCCTCACCAGTGTTCAACGTAGTCATGCGCCGCGGCACCACCTCGGGCACCGAGACTGTTACCGTAGCCGGATTCACAGCCGACTCCAAGGGCGAATACACCGTGCCCATGACATCGGCTGATCCCTGGAGCTTCCCCACCACGGCAACATTTGCCGAAGGCAGCGACCAGACTGTAATCCCCGTGACTCTGACCAATACAGCTGAGGGCACATACAAGATGGCTCTCAAGATCACATCGACTTCAAGCCTCGCCCTGGGAGCCAACAATATGGTATCACTCTCTGTCAGCATTTCAGCCGGTGATCCCCAGCCTGTATGGCGCTCACTCGGCAAGGGCAAGCTGACCATGGGCTTCTTCACCAATCCTACATGGGATGCAGAAGTGCAGGTTGACGATGCCGAATGGCCTGAAGGCAGCAAGGGCTACTGGGGCCACTACCGCATCTACAATCCCTTTGATGCTTCTGACGAAGAACTCGCTCAGGGTTGGCCCGAAGGCATCGAGTTCTATATCTGCCCTCCCGGATACTCTACCGATTTCTGGAACACCTACGCTACCAATCCTTCTGGAATGCCTTTCAGCTGGGGCAAATCTGAGCCTGTGACACTTGCCCTCGGCAAGACATATCAGGTGCCCATCGACCTCTTCGGTGCCGGCGATGCTTACGACTCGTTTGTATCTCCCATCTACCTGAACTCGTTTGACGGCAATGCCGGCTATGCAGAAGCCATCAGCGTACTCGGCGGCTGGCTTATGGAGCCCAACCCTGACGCTACTCCTGGCACTGACGAATTCCACGGTATCCCCAACGCCGTAGGTCTCGGCGCATTCATCATGCGCGAACAGACTGGCAGCGGTACATCGCAGTTTATCAACAGCAAGCAGATGAACTTCATCTTCCCCGGCGGCTCACTCGGCGACTACACCTTCGAGCTGTCATACTTCGGCCATACATTCAACGCCGACAAGACTCAGGAATATCTTGATGCCGAAGTCAAGGCTATCGGCTCTGACTGCAAGGACTTCGTGGTAGGTCTCGTACAGACCAAAAACGCCAATGATGCAATAGAGATCGTGCAGAAGTTCTATGAGGACATTCAGGAATCAGAAGATCCCGAAGCTGTTCCCCGCCCCGAAGGCTTGTATGGCTACACCGAAACCACCATCACCGAGGGCAACTCGAAGAATTTCCGCTACATGGTGCCCCAGGAGTCAGCCAACTACGTATTCGTAGCCTTCTCTCTCAATGAGGGAGCTGTGGCTGAGACATCTACCGTAGGTGTCAAGTTCCAGTCCATCACCGAGATGGGTGGCGAAGATGCCAACTGGGAAGCCATGGGCATGGGTCAGATGACCGACGACATGCTCCTCCCCTTCTATTTCCAGGGTGGTATCATCCCCGATGACTACATCATCGCTTATGACATCCCCGTGCAGAAGCACAAATCAGAAACCGGCATGTATCGTGTGGTAACCCCCTACTCTACAGAGTTTTTCCCTGTAGGTCTTAACGATTTCGTAGCCAGTGATGAGTCTATGGTCATCGATGCCACAAATCCCCAGTGCGTGAAGGTACAGCCTTTCGTAGCCGGTAGCTGGCCTGCTGACAACGAGACACTCGAACTCATGAGCTACTCATACTATCTCGCCGAAAATGGAGTATCTGATGGAGCCATGATCAATGCTGGTATCGCAGGAACCCTCGCCAATGGAGTGGTTTCGTTCCCCGCTGCGATTGTAGAACCTGACGGCACGATGCCCTCAATGATGGCAGTCATCCCCGAATCAGGCTCTCAGCTGATTTCCAACAAGCAGGGTCTCTTCAAGGTTGTGCTTCCCACCGCATCTAAGGCAGCCCGCAAGGTTTCAGCCAAGAGCCACAAAGCTCTCAAGATCACCAAGAAGCATGCCATGACCGCCAAGGCCGCCAAGATGGTCGGCAAGCGCTCTGACATGAAAGCTGCATCAGCCAAGGCTCCGCGCAACGCCAAGTTCCGCGTGCCCATGGCACTCCCGATGCATTGATGCTCCCGATGTAACCGACAGCTGATGCTGTCACGACATACGAAACACCCCACGTCAGGACCGCCCCACCAGGCGGTCCTGACTGCATTATATGTGTATCCAGAGGCTGTTAGGGAGACCCTTTTGGGTGTATCACCAAAATTGCGTATTTTTGCAGATATCACGCCAGGAAATAAGCCATCATGACCTCTGTCAATCCTCTACAACATAATGAAATCATAATATATCAGCCTGATGAAACACTCAAGCTCAATGTACGTGTCGGTGAGGAAACCGTATGGTTGACACAGGCTCAAATGGGAGAGCTATTTCTAACCTCTAAACAAAACATCAGTCTCCATACCAACAACATCTTTAAAGAGGGAGAACTGGATATCCACTCAGTTGTAAAGGAATCCTTGACAACTGCCGCCGACGGCAAAAGATACAGAACCAGATATTATAACCTTGATGTCATCATATCGGTTGGTTACAGAGTGAAATCGGTCAGAGGTACCCAATTCCGTCAATGGGCAAATAAAATACTTAAGGAATACCTACTACGTGGTTATGCCGTCAACCAACGCATCATGCTACTTGAAGAGAGAATCGACAAACGACTATCAGAACATGACAGACACCTGGCGGAAATAGACGACAAAGTGGACTTCATTGTCAAGTCATCGTTGCGACCCAAAGAAGGAATATTCTTCAACGGACAGATTTTTGACGCTTACGCTTTCGTAGCCTCTCTTATAAAAGATGCTAACTATCGGATTGTCTTAATAGACAATTATGTTGATGACTCAGTGCTCGTGCAGCTGTCAAAACGCAAGAAAGGTGTATCTGTGGACATTTATGACGGCAAAATCTCATTACAGTTGAAACAGGATGCAGATAGACATAACAAACAATATCCCGGACTCACCCTGCATTCTTATGAGAAAGCCCACGACCGATTCCTGATCATCGATGAAGATGTCTATCATATAGGACATTCACTCAAAGATCTTGGCAAAAAGCTATTTGCTTTTTCCAAAATGGATGTAATGACAGGATCAGAACTTATCGCCCGATTATAGCCCCGTACTACAGCACGCCATTAGGATATGTGAGGAGTTTTTAGTAAGTTTGCATTGATTATATATCATGAGAGATTGTATCCACTTACATTAATCCCCCATTGACAGCATATGACAGAAGACGATATAAAGCGGCTGAGCAAGGATGCCGACGGACTCCTCACTTATGAATACATCGCCAACCATATAGGCGACGACGACCTTGACATATCGCGTCTGGTCGACAACATGATACAGGTTGACCGTTCGGGACAGTTTGTCGTGTCGGCGGCGCGCTATCTTGCCGCCATAGACGCGCACGGTTTCAGCGCGGCGATAGACCGCCTGGTCAAGGCAGCGATAGACAAGGACCGCGAGCACCGCTACATCCCCGACCTGCTTCCGAGCCTCTGGGGCGCAGATTACGAGAGCCGCGCCGACCAGCTGATAGCCACCGACGACAATTTCCGCCGCATACACAAGCGCGTGTTTGAGGGCGGCAAAATATAACAAACAAGGGCAATAAAACGTTTGAATGTAAGGACGCGGCGTGCCGCGTCATCGCATCAGGCGTTGCATATACCCTTTGATGACGCGTCACACCGCGTCCCTACAATTATAAAACCTACCTTAATGAAACGACTCTCTCTGCTTCTCCCGCTGATGGTCATACTCGCCGTCATGGGATGCAAAGCACAAAATCCAAGTGAAGATATGAATACTGACAACACCCCTGCCAAAGACGCGATAGTAGAATTCAAAACTACCGAAGGCGACGTGACCCTACGCCTCTACGGCGACACACCCAAGCATCGCGCCAACTTCCTCAAGCTCGTCAAGGAGGGCTACTATGACGGACTGCTTTTCCACCGCGTAATCAAGGATTTCATGGTACAGACCGGTGATCCCGACTCGCGCAACGCCGCCAAAGGCACTATGCTCGGCACCGGAGACCCGGGATATACCATCGATGCCGAAATCATCGCCCCCAAATACTTCAACAAGCGCGGCGCACTTGCCGCAGCCCGCACTGGTGACCAGGTCAACCCCGAACGCCGCTCAAGCGGAAGCCAGTTCTACATCGTCACCGGACGCAAATTCAACGAACAGCAGCTACGCCAGATGGAGCACCAGCTCAAGCAGCAGGGTATGCAGCAGATATTTGACAGCTTGGTCAAGCAGCACCGCGACACTATAATGTCGCTGCGCCGCGCCAAAGACCAGGCAGGACTCCAGAAGCTCCAGGAACAGCTCATAGCCGAAACCGAAGCCAAGGGCGAATCGACTGACTTCTCCCTCACCCCAGAGCAGCGCGAAGCCTATATGACCGTGGGAGGCGCACCGCATCTCGATGGTGCCTACACCGTGTTTGGCGAAGTCATCAACGGTATGGATGTCATTGACAAAATCGAAGGCGTAGCCACCGATGGCAACGACCGTCCTCTTGAGGATGTCAAGATACTGTCAGCCAAAGTCATAGAGGAATAACACACCGTGATTGAAGTCACACGTCACACCCTGTCAAACGGACTGCGCATAGTCCATGCTTATGACCCGTCGACCATCATGGTCGCGGTCAATGTCATGTACAACGTCGGTGCACGTGACGAGTCGGCAGAGCGCACAGGCATGGCGCACCTGTTTGAGCATCTGATGTTCGGTGGCTCTGTAAATGTCCCGGCATTTGACCGGGAAGTAGAAGTAGCCGGCGGCATGAGCAACGCCTGGACCTCCAATGACTTCACCAACTTCTACATAGTGCTGCCAGCCATCAATGCCGAAACCGCCTTCTGGCTCGAAAGCGACAGGATGCTGTCGCCGGCATTCTCGGAGCGCACATTAGAGGTGCAGAAAGGAGTGGTCATCGAGGAGTTCAAGCAGACCTGCCTCAACCGCCCCTACGGTGACATGTCGCACCACCTGCGTCGCATGGCATTTGACTCCCATCCCTATAGCTGGCCTACCATAGGACTCATGCCGGAGCACATACGCGACGTGGAGATGGATGATGTCAAAGAGTTCTTTTTCAGCCATTATGCCCCTAACAATGCCGTACTCGCCGTCTGCGGCAACATCACTGCCGATGAGACATTGCGGCTTGCCGAGAAGTGGTTCGGCACCATCCCGTCACGCACCATAGTCCCTCGCCGATATCCGCGCTTGGGCGCAATCGATTCGCCACGACATGTGGAAGCGCGCGGCAATGTACCCCAGACAGCCCTCACAGTGGCATTCCGCATGCCAGGTTACGGAGAAGACGGCTATATAGAGTGCGACCAGATCACCGACATTCTCGCATCGGGTCACGCCTCGCGCTTTTACCGCAACATCATGATGGCTGACCCGCTCTTCACCATGGCAGATGCCTCCATACTCGGCAGCGACGAGCCAGGGCTACTCATGCTCAACGCCCGGCTGACATCTGACGATGATGCAGACATCACCCGCGCCACCGACCGCCTCATCAGCGAAGCCTCCAGAATATGGAGCGAAGGCATCACTGACGATGAACTCACACGGGCGCATACGCGTTATGAAAGCCAGCACACATTCTCCATGCTAAGCTACCTCGGCAAGGCGCAGACACTCGCCCAGACAGAGATGCAGCACGATGACATCAACGCTCTCGTCAGCCAGTATCAGGCTGTCACACCTCAGCGGCTTAAAAACGTCGCAGCCGACATTATCGCCCCTGACAAAGCGATGACCTTAGTGTATAGACCCACCGACTGATAACCTATCTGCCATAACCATGAAAACACTCAAGATATACCCTACGAGCATCAACCAGCGGTTCATTGACGAAGCCGTCGATGTCATGCGTGACGGCGGCATCATCATCTACCCCACCGACACGCTCTATGCCTTGGGCTGCGACGCCCTCAATCAGCGCGCCATAGAGCGTCTGTGCCACCTCAAAGGGATTGACACCAAGCGCAATACCTTGGCGATAGTATGCGCCGACCTGTCACAGGCTGCAGGATATGCCCGTATCGACAACCGCGCTTTCGAGGTCATGAAACGCTATCTGCCAGGACCGTTCACATTCATCCTCCCACCGTCACATGACCTGCCCAAGGTGTTCAAAGGTCGCAAGGAGGTAGGCATCCGTATCCCCGACAACCCCATAGCCACAGCCCTCGCCGAGGCTCTCGGACAGCCTATCATGAGCACATCCGTAGCCGCATCGCCCTACGATGATGCAGCCCAACAGCCCGAAGTGCTCGTGGAAGCCTTTGCCCCGATTGCCTCACTGCTCATTGACGGAGGCACCGGCGGTCTGCAAGGCTCTGCCATAGTGGATCTGACCGACCCCATAGTACCCCACGTGCTCCGCGAGGGTCCCCTGGAATTCGAAGGCTGACCGTGACACAGCCCACTCATAAACGTCTATGGGCGGCATCTCCGCAAGGATATGCCGCCCATGGTGCAACAAAAACAACTATAAACAACAGCTATGACAGCTTAGAGAGTCACAGAGGGGATAAATGCAGCCACATCGGTGTCACCGAAGAATGACGCAATCGTTAGCCATACCAGCAGCAGGGCTATCAGCACTAAAACTCCGATAAGGAGCCAGGCATTGATTTTCTTACGTTTTTTGTGGTCCATAATGTGTGAATTTTAACTATACAACAACCTCAATGTCACGAAGGTTTAAAAGCCCCTAAATTTTTGGAAAGGCATTAAAAAATCGCACCATGGCGTAAAACCGTGTTTGGGAGATTTCGTATATTTGCATGTTCAAGCGGTTACAACGCGATTCTTGCGCCACTAACCGCTATCATAGCACTGTAGGGACATGCCGTGGCATGTCCGCCTACCACCACGACACGTTATAAAACTAAATATAAGAGCAAAATGAGCCTTTTTGAAAAATTAATCGAGACAGCAAAGGGCGAGCGCCAGCGCATAGTGCTCCCCGAAGGTACCGAACCACGAACCCTCACCGCCGCCGACCGCATAATAGCCGACGGCATAGCCGACATAGTGCTCATAGGCGACCCTGCCGACATCACCCACATGGCGCAGTCGCTCAAGCTCGACAACATATCCCGTGCCCGCATAGTCAACCCCGGCGACAAAACTGTCATCGACACCTATGCACCCCTCTTCTACGAACTGCGCAAGGCAAAGGGCATCAGCATGGAGCAGGCACGTATGACAGCAGCCAACCCCCTCTATCTCGGATGCCTCCTCGTCAAGGCTGGCGAAGCCGACGGCATGGTGGCTGGTGCGATGAACACCACCGGCAATGTTCTCCGTGCCGCCTTCCAGGTCATCAAACCCCGCAAGGGCATCGAAGTGGTGTCAGGAGCATTCGTGATGCTTGTGCCCGAAAGTCTCCCCTACGGCACCAATGGCGTCCTCGTTTTTGCCGACTGCGCCGTGGTGCCCGATCCCACCGCCAAGGAGCTGGCTCAGATAGCAGTATCCGCCGCCCAGACCGCGCGTGACATCGCATGTATCGAACCGCGAGTAGCCATGCTAAGTTTCTCCACTAAGGGTAGCGCAAAGCATGAGCGCGTAGACAAAGTGATTGAAGCGACCCGCATAGCCCGCGAGATGTGCCCCTCACTGATCGTCGACGGCGAACTTCAGAGCGATGCCGCCATAGTGCCCGGCGTAGCCCACTCCAAAGCTCCCGACAGCCCCTTGTCAGGCACAGCCAACGTGCTGGTGTTCCCCTCTCTTGAGACAGGCAACATCGCCTACAAGCTCGTGCAGCGTCTCGGTGGCGTAGAAGCCGTAGGTCCTATCCTCCAAGGTCTTGCCGCTCCGGTCAACGACCTCTCACGCGGCTGCTTCCCCGAGGACATCTTCAAGACCATCGTCATCACAGCCAACCAGGCAATCGGCATCAAGCACGGCCAGGGTGGCGGCGTATGCCCCGCCCCGATGCCTAAAAAATCCTGACAATCACATATTCCTCCTAACAACAATACAGATATGAAGATACTCGTGCTCAACTGCGGCAGCAGTTCTGTCAAATACAAACTCATCGATACCGCCGACAACCGCGTCATGGCAGAGGGCGGCGTAGAACGTATAGGTCTTGATGACGGCATGCTCAAATTCAAGCTCCCCGACGGATCCAAGAAGACCGAAATGCTCGGCACCGTGGACCACAAGGGAGCCATTCAGGCAATACTCAACAACCTCATCAGCCCCGAATACGGCTGCATCTCATCGTTTGACGAAATCAACGCCGTTGGTCACCGCGTGGTCCACGGCGGCGAGAAGTTCAACGCCAGCGTCCTCATCAACGACGAAGTCAAAGAGATGATACGCGAGTGCTATGATATCGCACCCCTCCACAATCCCGCCAACATGACAGGCATCGACGCCATCACGGCTCTCATGCCCAGCGTGCCGCAGGTAGCAGTGTTCGACACCGCTTTCCATCAGACCATGCCTGCCAAAAACTACATGTATGCCCTCCCCTATAAATATTACAAGGAGGACGGCGTACGCCGCTACGGCTTCCACGGCACCAGCCACCGCTATGTGTCGCAGCGCGTGTGTGACATGCTCGGAGTAGACATTGCCAAGCAGCGCATCATCACATGCCACATCGGCAACGGCGGATCAATCACAGCAGTCCTCCACGGCAAGAGCTATGACACCTCCATGGGTCTGACTCCCACCGAGGGACTGATGATGGGCACCCGCGTAGGCGATGTAGACCCTGGTGCCTTGACATTCCTGATGGCAAAGCACCATCTCAGTGCTGAGGAGATGCAGAAAATCATCAACAAGGACAGCGGCGTGGCAGGTGTGTCAGGCATATCGAGCGACATGCGCGAGATCGAAGCCGCAGACCGCGCCGGCGATCCCATGGCAGTCCTCGCTCTTGACATGTATGAGCAGCGAATACTCAAGTATGTAGGTGCATACGCAGCCGAGATGGGCGGTGTAGACATCATCGTATTCACCGGCGGTGTGGGCGAAAACCAGACAGGTGTACGCCTCAACGTATGCGAACCGCTCGGCTTCATGGGCGTAAAAATCGACCCAGAAGTCAATGCAGCCACACGTGGCACAGAGACAGTCATCTCCACCCCCGACTCCAAAGTCAAAGTGGTAGTGGTCCCCACCGACGAGGAGATGATGATAGCCCGCGACACCGAAACCATCGTCGGCAGAAAGTAACGCCCACATCCCTACACTACCGAGCAAACGCATAATAACGTAGGGACGCGGCGTGCCGCGTCATCAGAGGTATCAAAGGCAATACAAATCACCTGCTACGTTGACGCGGCACGCCGCGTCCCTACAAGACCATCAGACACTTCATTACCTTCAGTATCATCATCAACAAAACCGATAGATATATGACAAAAATCCGTGCAGCCGTAGTTGGTTACGGCAACATAGGACGCTTCGTGGTCGAATCGCTCCAGGAAGCCCCCGATTTTGAAATCGCCGGCATCGTGCGACGCGACCCCTCAAAGCGTCCCGCCGAACTCGGCGACCTGCCCGTAGTCGCCGACATCCGTGACCTCGGCAAGGTGGATGTAGCCATCCTCGCCACCCCTACACGTGAAGTGGAGAAGCATGCCGTAGACATCCTCGCCCAGGGCATCAACACCGTCGACAGCTTCGACATCCACACCGATATCGTCAAGCTCCGCGAGACTCTCGACCGCGCAGCCAAAGCCCACGGCTCAGTGGCAATCATAGCTGCCGGCTGGGATCCGGGCAGCGACTCCATCGTGCGCACCCTCATGCAGGCAGCCGCTCCCAACGGTCTTACTTATACCAACTTCGGTCCCGGCATGTCAATGGGTCACACCGTATGCGTCAAGTCTAAGCCCGGAGTAAAGGATGCCCTGTCAATGACCATCCCCCTCGGCACCGGCATACACCGCCGCATGGTATATGTGGAACTTGAAGAAGGCGCAGACCTCGCCGATGTGGCAAAGGCAGTCAAAGAAGACCCCTACTTTGCAAGCGACGAGACCCACGTGATGGCTGTTCCCTCCATAGATGCAGTCAAGGACATGGGTCACGGAGTGCACATGACACGCAAGGGAGTGTCGGGGCGCACCCAGAACCAGCGTCTGGAGTTCAACATGTCAATCAACAATCCGGCTCTCACCGCACAGATTCTCGTAGGCGTGGCGCGCGCCTCAATGAAGCAACGGCCCGGAGCCTATACCATGATCGAAGTTCCCGTCATCGACCTGCTTCCAGGTGACCGCGAGGAGCTGATAGCCCACCTCGTGTAAACCGCAATAATCATACAAAAAGAGGGGGACAAACGCAACAAACAGCGTTTGTCCCCCTTTTGTATACCCTTACTACGACACATGCTGTCGGGGACTTTGATAACTTTGACGGCAGCAACAACCACTCTCGTCATAACCATCAAAACCATATAACATATTGTCCCCTTCTTGTCCCATCCATATCCTGCTATGCACAGACTCCCATTACGCTCCGTATTGTGGGGTGACAGCAACATCTGCTCTCGAAAATGCCGGGGGACATCCTGTTGAAGTCCATATATTCACCGACCATCTTACCGCAGATGAAATACGGCGATTCAAAGCATTAGAATCTCGATATGACTGTCATGTCGATATAAACCCCATTCCTCGCCATGAGTTGCTGATGCTCCCTCAAGATGTCAAGCAGTGGCCACCGTCATCGTTCATGCGTCTTATGGCTGCAAAACTGCTGCCTGCCGACCTGCAACGCGTGATATATCTCGACTGTGACATCGCAGTAGACTCTCCACTACTGCCTCTGTGGAAGATGGCACTTGGTGACAAACTATGCGCTGTCGCTCCTGACGGTCCCGATGACCATCCTAACCGTGTATATAAAGCCACCCTTGAGGTCAACTCTGTATATTTCAATTCAGGAATCATGGTGATGAATCTGGATGCCATGCGCCAAAGCGGCATACTTGACCAGGCATTAGACATACTGTGCACCTCCGGCAACAAATACCGGTGCCCCGATCAAGACGTACTCAACATCCTTATCAACGGACGGGTCGTGTATCTGCCCATATCCTGTAACCTCCAGTCATCGCAGCTACTTAGGCACCGACCACATCTGCCTGCGTCCGAAGCAAGCCTCGTCAGCAAGATACTGAGGCATAACATCAGAGCCATAATCCACTACACAAGCGAGTTCAAACCATGGACAACTGATATAAACCATTGGCATCCACTCGCATCCATATGGCACCGCTACCGACGCCAATCCCTTTGGGCAAAAGAAGCCAGACCTGATCTGAGCCTGCGCACCCGATTTGCCATATGGCGTCTTGCCATAGCTTACCGACTACTATACAGCGGTCCTTTTGACCAAATATGGAAAGGAACAAACCATGCTACACAACATCCTGTATAATCATTATTTTCATCTCTAAAAATGTTACTTTTGCAATTAACCGATTCTACATATCTCCTCCAGCTCGAATCTTCTTGCCAAAATTCAGCATCTCAGATCAGGTCAAGAGGCTAACCCAATCCACATTAGCATTCATAATACATTGAATACCAGTTGTTTACCCCCCTATCAAACCAATCCATCTTCTTTGTTCCTCCGACCGGAATTACGCCGCCTATTGCGGCGTGATGCTGACCTCGGTGCTGGAGAGCAACCGCCACGACCGTCTCGTCATACATATACTGACTGACGGATTCAGCGACGGTGACATGCACCGCTTTCTCTGTCTGCCGGACAAGTATAATTGCGAGATAGATGTCATCCATATCCCTCAGGAAAAACTGGCAGAGCTGCCTGAAAAGATAGGACAGTGGCCGCGGGCAATCTGTTTCCGTCTGCTTGCACCCGACCTGCTGCCACATGATATAGACCGCGTAATCTATCTTGACTGCGACATAATCGTAGATACACCGTTGCGACCTCTGTGGGAGACCGACCTTGACGGCATGGCGTGCGGAGCCGTCACCGAGGAGGAAGGGCACAACAGCGACCTGATGATCGGAGTACTCAATGTGGTGCACAACCTTGACCCTCGCCAACGGTATTTCAACTCAGGTGTCATGGTGATGGATCTCTCAGCAATCCGCTCCAAAGGCTTGCACACAAAAGCCCTCGACCTGATCAAAAGACTTGGCGACAGGCTGTCATGCCCCGACCAGGACGCTCTCAACATAGTGATGCGCCACCGTTGGATGCCGTTGCCACTGAGATGGAACGTGCAGAGCCGCTTTTTCGTCAAATGCTTCTTCAAACTTCTTCATGATCCAGAGAGGATAATGATTAGAGAGATCGCAGCCAAGCGCACACGTGGCATAATTCATTACACCGGCTGCAAGCATCCCTGGAACCGTGACAGTTTCCTGTTTCATCCACTATGGTATCTTTGGGACAAAAGCCTGCGACGCTCCATGTGGCGCAAGACTTGCCCCATCAGCCGCCCCGACTCATGGCGACAACGCATGGCAATACGCAAGCTAAAACTGCTCCGACGTCTCGGCATCTCCAGTTCATACGATTATCTATGGATACCTACAGCACATCTTTTGCCATGGAAGTTCTGAAGGAGAAACTGCCGCTGGTCAGCATAATCGTAATCACATATAACTCGGCAGCTTTTGTCACCGAAACATTAGAGAGCATCTCGCAGCAGACATATGAGGGACCCATGGAGCTGATCATCAGCGACGACTGTTCGGATGACAATACTGTGGAGATATGCCGCGAATGGACATATGCTCATGCCACTGTATTCACGCGGTCAGAAGTAACGCAGACACCCTGCAACAGCGGCATATGCGCCAACTATAACCACGCCTTGAAATTTGCCACCGGTGAATGGGTAAAATACATCGCCGGCGATGACATGCTCACTCCGGAGTGCATCCAGCGGTTTGTCTCCGAAGCTGCCACCAATGCCGATGACATGTTTATTTCCGGCGTATGGTGTTTCCACGATGTTGTGGGACCGCGCTTCCTTATGAAGGAATTATTAGACAGTCCCGACCCATACACACAGGCATGCAATCTTGCCAACGCTCCCGCCGGCATAGTAGAGGGTCCTACATTTTTCATAAAGACAGCCACTCTAAGAGCCATGAACGGCTGGGACATGCGATATCCGATGCTTGAAGATTTCCCTTTCGCTTTCCGCTACACATTCAGCGGAGCGCATATAAGCGTTATCAAAGAGCCGTTGGTCAAATACCGCGTCCATTCCAGAAGTGTGTCCCAGTCAAGTGACGCTTTCCGTCGGATGTTCTTTCAATCACTCTACGAAGCCCGGATGAAAGTGGCATGGCGCGAGAAGCATTACCTCCGATGGTGGCACAACTACATCATGTCACGCGTCATGGTAAGAGGCAGCCAATCCGCACACATAAAACTGCTGAAATGCACCGACATCTACGGCATCCTCCACAAAGTATGCTCCTCAGCCAGACGAGAGTAGTAGAACCACGAATCACCCACCTGTAGGGACATGCCATGGCATGTCCGCTTTCAGCAACACTCGAAAATGCAACGACTGATGGGCGGACATGCCACGGCATGTCCCTACAAACGGATGAAGCTTTAAACAACATTTAGACACACCAGATGATACCATGTTGCACAACATAGACCATTTGCTTGCACATTAACCCAAAAATTAATTAATTTGCATCTGAATCAGAGTAACAATTCAAACAACGATACTTCCGTGCATCAGCTAAAATGCTGTAAATCATATGTTTACCCCCCCCCATTGCAAATCATCCGCTCCACATCCTCTGCTGCACTGACGCGCTCTATGCCGCCTACTGCGGCGTGACAGCCACAAGCGTTCTTGAAAGCTGCAAAGACACATCCGTAGCCGTACACATCATCACCGACGGCATCAAAGACAGGGACAAGGAGTTATTTGGCATACTCGCCAAGACCTACGGGGCTTCAATCGACATCACAACCATACCTGCGCCGGTTCTTGAGAATCTGGCACATAACCAGGGCAGATGGCCACGCTCCATATGCTTTCGCCTTCTTGCGCCCGACCTGCTCCACGATGAGATAAATAGAATCATCTATCTTGACTGCGACATCATAGCCAACACCGACCTCCGACGGCTATGGACGACGGACATGGCCGGATATGCCATCGCCGCGGTCTCAGACATCGACCGATGCACCGATGCTGCTCTGACCGGCATGCTCTCCGCTCTGAGAGAGCTGCCCCAATCCCGACGATATTTCAACTCCGGCGTGATGCTGATGGATCTCGCTCAGATGCGCCAGACCCGTGTACATGACAAAATGCTCCGTCTTATATACGAAGCCGGTGACGCACTGCCTTATCCCGACCAGGATGCCCTTAACTTAATCCTCCATGGTCAGTGGAAACGTCTGCCTTGTGAGTGGAACCTCATGCCATGGGCTTTGGTCAAAAGCAATCAAGCGGAACTGACAGCCCAGGAGCGCGATGCAGTCACTGCGACAGCTGCCGGACATCCACGTGGCATAATCCACTTCTACGGACCCTATCATCCGTGGGATTGCCGCAGCCTGATATTCCACCCGATGGAACACTTGTGGGAACACTATCGCCGCATGTCTCCATGGCGACACAGCATACGGCGCATCCACCCGTCCCATATCATGACACGCTTCCATCGCCAGAGACTCAGGATGTGTTGGAAGCTGAAAATCCCTACAGTCTACGACACACCGTGGATAGACATCCCGCGACGCTCCTGAACTATCCGACATATCCACCGACATTATCATAACCATGAAAACCGACTCTTCTACACCATCACATATCCACATTCTCTGCTGTACTGACTCTAATTACTGCCCTTACGCAGGAGTAATGCTCACGTCGCTGCTTGAAAACAACCGTCACCACCATATCGACATCCATGTAGCCACGACCGACACCAATCCCGACAACCATACCCGTCTGGCAGCTTTGGCTGATAAGTATGGCTGCGGCATGCACATAATACACGTGACACAATCTGAATTGGATTCACTCCCTGATGCTCAGTGCGACTGGCCTAAAGAAGCATATCTGAGGTTTATCGCCATAACATCGCTTCCCCAGGAGGTCACCCGAGTACTCTACCTTGACTGCGACATCATAGTCAACACCGACATCGGTGACATATGGGACCATCCTCTCAATGGAAAAGCTGCAGCAGCCGTTCCCGACATCAATAATTACATCCTGCCCCACCGCCGCCGTCTGCACATCAGTTCACAATACTTCAATTCAGGGGTGATGCTTATGGATATCGCCCGCTGCAAGGCTATTGACCTGACTTCCCGTTGCCTGCAGATCATATCCACGACCTCCCTTGACTATCCCGATCAAGACGCCCTCAACATGGCATTGGAGGGAGAAGTGGTATATCTGCCACAGAAATGGAATCTCGTGGACGGATATCTGCAAACCCGCTATTACAAGCGTCTGCCGTCAAAAATCAAGAAACTCGTACACGCGGCAATGACAGGCAAACGCAATGCTATCATCCATTATACGGGGTTATACAAACCATGGCGCATCGGTACATATATGTTCCATCCGCTCTACGCCGTCTGGAAAAAATTCTACCATAAATCTCCATGGAAAAACACCGACCTATGGCACCGCATACCGGCATCAGCGATGAAGCGTATCGTCATATCAAGGCTGAAAATCATGTACATCCTTGGCATCACCAGCTCCTACAACCACACATGGATTCCCTCCCGTCACAAACCTCAAGCCCTCTAAGCCATGGAAGCCACACTACCCCTCGTCAGCATAGTCATAATCACATATAACTCAGCCAACTATGTCACCGAAACCCTTGAAAGCATATCACGCCAGACCTACTGCGGACCAATAGAACTGATAGTCAGCGACGATTGCAGCCAAGATAATACCCTTGACATCTGCCGTGAGTGGCTTAAACTCCATGGCAGCATGTTCGTCCGTGCAGACATCATCCAGACCTCACATAATTCAGGCATCTGCGCCAACCACAACAATGCTTTGAAACATGTCAGAGGGGAATGGATCAAATACATAGCCGGTGACGACATGCTGATGCCACGATGCATAGAGCGGTTTGTCGAGGAAACCCGTGCATGTACCGACTGCTTCTACATCTCCGGCGTATTCCGCTTCGGCGAGGCATCAGGGATATGGTATCCCATGGGAAACCATCTTGACTACGAAATGCCGACAGAGCAGGCTCGCAATCTCGCCATACATGCAGGCGGAGGCATAGTCACCGGTCCGTCATTTTTCATCCAGACACAACTTTTGCGCGAATTAGGAGGGATGGATATGCGCTATCCGATGCTTGAGGATTTCCCTTTTGCCTTCAGATGCGCTTTTTCCGGGCATCATATCAGCATAGTCAGGGAGGCTCTGGTGATGTACAGAGTATATGCCGGCAGCGTATCAAATTCTGACAACAGATTCCACAGCATGTATCATCAAGCCATCTATCAGGCTCGTAAGGAGATAGCACTGAGAGACCGACGCTACATAGAGTGGTACCACAACCATGTCATGAAGATAGTGTCACGTCACAACATGAGCCGTTCCATCATCCGTCACTGCGCCGACAATCTGCTCAAAGCCACTGACATATACGGCTGGATGATGAGATTGCGGGCACTCAGTTCCAGCCGCCGCCGAGAGCCTTATACAGCTCGATCATGGCGAGGTATTCGTCACGGATGGCATTACTGAGTCCTATCTCGGCATCAAACAGACGACGCTGTGCATCGAGCACGTCAAGATAGCTCAACGTGCCGGCATGGTACTGCATGACGGCAAGCCTCAGATATTGCCCGGCTGCCACTGTAAGCTCTTTCTTTGAGTCAGCCGATGCATGCGCCTGCTGATAGTTGACCGATGCGTCCCTCACCTCGCCGAACGCCCGGAGCAGATCCTGCTCATACTGTATGCGTGACTGCTCGTAACGAGCCACCGCTGCTTTGTGCTGACGTTTCTTGCGTCCGAAATCAAGCAGAGAGCCCCCTACCGCTCCTATAGGATAATAATAGGCGGATTTGAACAGTTCAGGGAAACGTGAATTCCAGAAACCGGCAGTGAAATCCAGTCTGATAGAGGGGAATCGGTCAGCATAAGCCACGCCGACAGCCTGAGCAGCCGCATTAAGCCGCTGCTCTGACGCCCTGAGGTCAGGACGGCGTTGCAACAATTGTGACGGCACACCGAGCGGCAGCTTTGGTGGAAGCACATCGCTCAGATTAATCGTGCGTGCATCATTGACAGCTGTGGGATATTCGCCGGTAAGTATCGACAGAGCCGTGCGGAGTATCTCAGCCTGTCGGTTGAGTTCGGGTATGAGCGACTGCGTGGAGATGTATTCGGTACGTGCCTGAAGATACACCAATTCGCTTGTCAGACCAGCCTCAAAACGCAGCTTCGCTTTCTTGACCGACTCTTCACGCGTCAGCAGTGTACGGCGAGTGATGCCTATGGCTGTTTCCTGTGCAAGGAGCTGATAGTAAGCTGATGCCACCTGCGCTATCACCGTCATGCGCATGGCTTGCTGGTCATCGAGAGTCGCCTTGAAGTCAGCTTCTGCCTGACGTCGGGCATAGTTGAGCTTACCCATGAGGTTATATTCCCACCCTATATGCACCTTGATGCCTACCTGCGGATCAGGTGAGTAGTTGCCATCAGGTGTGGAGCCGTCATGATACCACTTGGTCTCGCGTTCGCCCCTCACAGTGGCATCCACCGTAGGATAATAATCGGATTTTGAGATGCCGTAAAGCTCCCTGACTTCATCGACGCGGGCGGCAGCCTTGAGGATGTCATGGTTATGGACAAGAGCTTTCTCTATGAGACCGCATAGGGTCTGATCATCAAACACACGCCTCCAGTCATTGTCAGCATAGCTTGCTGACGATACCGTCGCCGTGCTGTCGGTATATGAGTCGGGCATAGCCGTGTCAGGCTGCTGCAGATCCTTAATAGGATGGCAGCCCCCTATCGCCGTAAAGACAACAGCCCAGGCAATAAAATATAGAGCTCGCTTTCCCATCAGCGTCTAAGCGTCTTATATCCGTTCCCTTTCTCTATCTCCTCCACATGGCTCACAGCGACATAATCGCCTATGTTGAGTCCCGAGGTGACGACCACCGAGTCACCTATGGCAGTGCCGATTTTCACCTCCGACTTCTTAAGCTCCCCGTCGGAGTCCTGGACGTAGACATACGTTTTGGCATCAGCCTCTACCACCGCGTCATGCGGCAGAGCCACTCGCGAACGGCTGTGTCCGCCCGTGACCGCCACCTGAGTATGCGTACCAGGCATCAGCACATGGGGCATATTGGGCACAATGGCACGGATACAGATGGTGCCGTTGTCAGCATCGGCACGGTGAGCGGCAAAATCCACACGACCATGCTGAGGATGTATGCGGCCGTCGGTATTCGTAACGGTAACGAAGTAATCGGTCTCGTGCTCTGGATTAGTGCAATGGGCATCAAAACACACCCCGGTCAGACGGCTGCGCTGATATTCCTTGGCAGAAAGATTGAACTCGACATTGACAGTATCCACATTGATTATTGACGACAGTTCGCCGCTACCCGGACTGACGTAGCTACCCACATCGACATTGCTGCGGGCTATAAAGCCCGAAATCGGCGCACGCACTATGGTGTTGCTGAGGTTGAGCCGTGCGAGTTCGAGCTCTGCCTGTGCGGTCTGAAGCTCGGCATTGGCATTTTCGTATAGGTTTTCGGCATTGTCAAGGTCAAGCTGCGATGCAGCGTTCGCCTCAAAAAGCGGACGGATTCTCGCCAGATCACGCTCCGACTTACGCAGGTTTGCTTTGGCTTTGGATACATTCGCGGCTGCTTTGTTGACCAGAGCCTGATATACAGTGGGGTCTATCTGGAAAAGCGGCTGACCCTGCTTAACCTCCGCACCTTCGGCAAAGAACATCTTCTGGAGGACACCCTCGGCTCGTGAGCTGACGCTTACAGTGCGGTGAGGCTTGATCACGCCGTCATATTCCCCCAAGTCACAAGTGCTGACTGGCTTGATTTTTTCAAGGATTACCGTATGCTCCGCAGAATCATCGGCGCGGTTATTACAAGACAGCAGGCATAGGGAGACGACTGTGACACATAACGCTGCGGTCACTTTGGGAAGATTTTGTGCCATATGGAGAGGATGTCTAATCGATTGGTCTTTACATTGAGCAGTATCTCCACAATGCGCCTATGGTCTGCATCGGCATGCAGTTTAGTGGCTTTGTGGAGCATGGTGTTGAGAAGATGCACGCCCTTGTCACGCGTAGCCTTGGCAGCCACAAGAGCCTCCCCCAGGTCTATCGACAGGTTCAGTCCGCGCAATGTCAGCTCAGGCTCTATCTTGGTGAGAAACTTGAGGGCGCGTGTGAAATACGCCACAGCTTCACGCTGGCGTCCCATCTGCATCAGGGTGCGCCCCTGTGTGGCAAGTGAATCTATCAGGCTGTCGGTGGCGAGAGTGATGGCGCGGTCATCGCCAGCCTCCACCTTAAGCTGCTCCATGTAAGTCATGGTAGCCACCTGACAGTGGGCAAGCATGTTTGCCTGCTTGACACGCGAGCGGTATATGCCTCCGGCGGCATCGATGGCGGCAAGATGCGCAGGTCCGTAACGCTCCGGGTCATCCTTGGCAAGACGTTCAAACAGGGATGCACATTTTTCTATCTCCCTCTCGGCTGCTTTGAGTTCGCCTCGCGAAGCATGCACCTGCGCAAGGTCATAGAGGAGCGACCCAAGGATGCTGAGGAAGACGGCATCCTTGCGCTTAGGTTCACGCATCATCACATTGAGAGCCGCAGCTCCACACACCAGAGCCTCCTCAGACTGCCCTTCGCGCGAATGCAGAGCGGTCAGCACTGACAGTCCCATGGCATGCAGATCCGAAATCTGACGGCTCTCGTCACCTGTCTCGGCAATGTATTCACACAGCTCGCGGCAGAGGAGTATGGCGTTCTGAGCCTCTTCCTTGTCAGCCATGCGGAGAGCACGCATCCTCAGATAGTCATACGCCACCACGCCCTCTGATGACTTGAGTTGCTGCATCAGTTCGGGCAATCCGCCCGAGCGGCGGCGCAGTCCCGACAATGTGCCTATGGGAGCTGCGACAGTCATAAAATGCGAATCTAACGAGGTGACGTTCATGTGATAAATTATGATATGGTGTATCTATGTATATTGTATCGTGATTGGTGCGGACGCTCTCATAGCGACAGATGCGGAGCATCCACAGCCGCCAGCAGAGCGAGGCGGTCATCGGCATTGAGTCCCTCGGCAAGCTTCATAAACCCTACACCGCTCTCCATCATGGCGCGTACCACTGCTGCAACAACGACTGCATTTCCATTACGGGTCGTCACCAGACTCTCATCAGGCAGCGGCTCGCGTATGGTCTGCGCGGGGGAGTAATAACGCATGCACGGTCCCTGGGCATCTACAGTCAGACCGATGAAATTGGGGCAGTAGAACGAGATGCTGTCGCGGTAAGCGGCATCAAGGTCTTTGCTGCCAAAAAACTCCCGCAGCTCAGCCTCGGTAGCCACCACAAAATCAGCAAGCTCAAGGTTGTCAAGCAGCGAGGGTTTGACAGGTGTCAGCTGTTTACCCTCATGGATATCAAATCCCGGAACATAAACCACAAGTGCCCTGCGCTGACGGCAAGAGCCTACAAATTCCCTGATGAACTTGATATTGCGCGGAGCCACAGCGAAGTAATCGCCCATCACCACGATATCGTCACGGTCTATGCGGGGCCATACGGCATCAAAAGCATCCTCGGGATACACCCGATAACGCACGGTATCCGATTTGGCATGCTCTGCATCAGGCAGGAAATGCAGATTGAGAGGTGTGTGACCTCCTGCATAGCGGTCAATGCTGGATGTGGTCACTCCATGTGCCGACAGATGACCGACGATGAAATCACCTACACGGTCACGTGCCGCTTCACTGACAAACGTAACCTGAACACCTTTATCAGCCAGGTGTATTGCTGTCTGAAGCATGCGTCCCTCGGGTGACATCGATATCGGATGCCCGTCTGCGGCATTAATGCCGATAGCCGACGAACCAATGACTGCTACTTTCTTCATATGCGATGGATATGGATTATTTGCCTGAGGATGCCACAGTACCGAGGTATCCGCCATGGTGGCGCAAAGCATACTCTCGGCGGGTAAAGCCGGTGGCTTTCATGACGTTTACCACAAGGATATCTCCGATAACCGTCATGGCAGTGGTGGAGGTAGTCGGGGTGAGTCCGAGAGGACAAACCTCAGGCGCGCCGCCGGTCGAAAGCACCACTGGAGTCATATGCCCCAGTTCGCTGTCGGGATTGCCTGTAATGACGATGAGCGGTAAAGCCGGATAGAGGTTCTTGGCAAGATCCACCAGTTCGATGATTTCGCGCGTACGGCCTGAATTGCTGACCAGCAGCATGACATCACCTGGCTGCAACACTCCGAGGTCGCCATGCTGCGCTTCGCTCGGATGCAGCGACACGGCAGGGATGCCTGTCGAGCAGAATGTCGTGGCTATATTCATGGCTATCTGCCCTGCTTTCCCCATCCCGGCAGTGACAAGTTTGCCGCCATGGTCATGGACGTGCTCCACTATAAGGCTTACAGCCTGATCATAGGCAGGAGTGTATGGTATATTCTGGATGGCACGACTCTCTGCATCGAGAATCTCCGCCATGGTCTGCTTAACTGACATCTGACAATGATTTAGAATTTGACATGAACGGCATAAATGCCACATGAATATATCTGCAAATATACGACTTTTCCGCCAATCGGCAGCTATCATATCAGGAGGGTCGGCTTGGCAAAGAGCGAGAATCCGAGCGACTCCTTGAACAAGCACAGCCCTTCATCAGGAATGCCATCAATCGATGACGGTCCGAGATCAAACCATCTGAATCCGTCACGGGCGAAATCCATCGACATACTGACTGCGATATTGTTCATCGGCCGCAACTCGGCTGCCTCTGGTATATTACCCCAGTAGACCCCTTGCACTATGCCGCTTAGGTGGTGATAATTGATAGCAGAGGCTATGGATTGCCCGTTGGAAGTAACTATATATACGCTGCCTCTGACCATGCGGTCAATCGTAGACCTGAGATTGTCAAAGCTCATATGGACCGGATATCCACGCGACTCATGGTTGATGGTGACCACCCGGTAAGCCTCTGCAAGAGCACCATCATCAGAAGCATCGTAGGCTCGGCACTCCAATCCCGCCCTTATCGAAGCCTTGTATTTGCGCCGTGATTGCGGACTAAGCATCCGCGCCACATCCATGCCACGAGAGAGAGGCATGGCATAAGTATAGTCGGTGAACAGCATCTGCGCTCCAGCGCTCATCGCTGCCAGATATTGTTTTGAAATCTGCGATTTTGTGGAGTAGATGTCGGGGGGAAGGGTCAGACGTATATGGCATCCGCAGGTCTGTGCATAGTCACGGAGCGCATGGATGGCATCTATGTAATAGAGCAATTGCTGCGGTCTGGTCTCCTCTACACATCCGAACGGAGCCGAAAACGGGGCTCTCAATTCTCCGTCTCTCAATCCGAGAGTGATGCCGAAACGCACTCTGCCGTTAGCATCGGTGACAGCCACATAATGGAGATCGTCACACTTGGCGCGGTTGAGTTCGCTGAACTCCACTTTGTTATAAACCAGCAAAGGACCAGTGAATATCCTGCCGTACTCATCGGGCTGGAGTCTCGTTGCTTTCATATGATTACACAGATTTACCGTCGGTTTTTCAGATAAGCAGTGTCGGTTTCGCCAACAGTTCGTAACCAAGCGACTCCTTGAAACGGCACAATCCGTAATTGGGCATACCATGCAGCGATGATGTACCCTGATCGAGCCATTCAAACCCTCTCGAAGCATAGTGGCGCGCCATCTCCACAGCAAGGAAATTCATGGGGCGCAGATGTCCGGAGTCTACAAGGTGTCCCCAATATACGGGCTGGACTACTCCGTCGGCATGGATGTAATTGATCGAAGCCGCCACACCTGCATTGCCGCATGACACTATACATACCTCACCTCTGACCCTGTCACCGAAACACCTTAGAGTAGCCTCGATCTGCTCCAATGACATGTGTACAGGATATCCGTGAGTCTGATGATTGGACTGGACAATGCCATAGGCATCTTGCAACGCCGACCTCTCGAAAGCATCCATGACACCAAGGGTGAGACCTGCACGACACGCGGTGCGGAAACATTTGCGGGCATGGCGCGAGACCTCATCCAGCACGTCAGCACCACGGTGCAACGGACGCACATAATTGCAGTCAGAGTGAAGCAATGTGACTCCTCGTGAGAGCGCAGCCATATACTGTTTCTCTATGTGAGAGCTGCGGGAATATATAGCTGGGGGCAATGTAATACGGACACGGCTATGATGCTCCTCGCCGTAGACACGTAGCGCATCCATCGCCTCCAGATAATATGTGATCTGCTGCGGTTTAGTCTCTTCGATGCATCCGAACGGCGCCGAAAACGGTGCTTTCAGTTCACCATCAGCCTCTCCGAGGGTGATACCTAATCTGATCTTTCCGCCGTCATCAGCCAGCACGACATAATGCACATCCCGGCACTTGGCGCGGTTTAGTTCACTGAACTCTACAGTGTTATATGCCACCGAAGGGTCAGGAAAATACCGTGCATATTCTGCCGGAGATGTCCGTATAGCTTTCATATATGCAAAAGTAATTAATTCCTGTCAAGAAACATCCCGTATCAGAGCTATTTTTGTAAATTTGCATCACATACCATCTTACCAACAAGTCAATTCCAATACTTCATATGGCACTATTAATACCCCTCCGAGGCTTCACCCCTTCATATGGGCAAGATTGTTTCTTCGCTCCGACGGCACAACTCATAGGCGATGTCACCATAGGTGACGGATGCAGCATATGGTTCAACACCGTGCTGCGAGGCGATGTCAACACTATCAAGATAGGCAACCGCGTCAACATACAGGACGGCTCGGTGCTCCATACCCTCTATCAGAAATCGACCATCGAAATAGGCGATGACGTGTCGATAGGTCACAACGTGACCATCCACGGAGCCAAGATCCATGACCTCGCCCTCATAGGCATGGGCGCAGTGGTGATGGACGATGCAGAAGTGGGCGAAGGCGCACTTGTGGCTGCCGGATCAGTGGTGCTGTCACGCACCAAAATAGGACCTCACGAGCTATGGGGAGGCGCACCTGCCAAGTTCATCAAGATGGTCGAGCCAGAGAAAGCCCGCGAGATGAACCAGAAGATAGCCCGCAACTACCTCATGTACTCACAGTGGTACAGTGAACCAGGCTGCGAACCCCGTGAGATAGACCAGCACGGCAACGAAATCGCCCAATTGTAGGGACATGCCATGGCATGTCAGGCATGGAAGCGCATATGCCGCATTATTGCCGAGGGAAGGTGAGCTGGTAGATTGCCAAGGCTGTTGACACAGCTACATTGAGGGAATGCTTGGTGCCATACTGCGGTATCTCTAAGCACAGATCGGCGGCATCCACCACTTCTTGTGACACGCCATGCACCTCATGCCCGGCGACTATGGCGTATTTCCTCCCTGCCTCCGGCACAAACTCGGGCAACGACACAGAGCCGTGGACCTGTTCGAGCGCACACACCGTGTATCCCTCAGCATGGAGAGCCTCCACGGCTTCAAGGGTCGAAGGATAGTAGCTCCAATCCATCGACATCTCAGCACCGAGAGCAGTCTTATGGATCTCAGCTGACGGCGGAGTGGCAGTGATGCCGCAAAGCAGCAGGCGCCCCACAGCAAAGCCGTCGCAAGTGCGGAATACCGATCCGATATTGTTGAGGCTGCGCACATTGTCAAGCACCACTACCAGCGACGATTTCTCGCCCTCGCGGAAATCGTCGACACTCATGCGGTGCAGGTCTCGTATGTTCTTCTTCTCCATATTTGCAATTGATTAATCTATGCCACGACATTTAAGCCTGCAATAGAGGGTGTCACATCCCCAATGTAACAAACACGTTCAGATTTGTAGGGTCGCTACATGTAGCGACCCTACTGTTTTCGGAACCCTGCATCTCCATAGTTTGCTGGTTTCCGATTGCAAATTTACCGCTTTTCCGCCAATTTACAACGAGTTATTGGGCATACTGGTCCAGAGCATCACGGAGATTGGAGACCATCATAGCGCGGAGTTCGGGCGGCTCGATGACCTTGATGCGTGGACCATAGCCGAGAAGCTCTTGCACGAAGTCGGGAGTAAGACGCAGACGATAGCTGAATATGGAGTAACTGTCGTGGACTACTTCATTCTGCGAATGGTGCAAGGGTAGTGCGCGGAAATATTTTGCCTGGCGTGAGTCGGTCTTTATCCTTACAGTCTTCGCTTCTCCGTGGGAGAATATAATGCCGTATGAATCACGGGAATAGCTTTCGGCATCAAAGTCGGGAGGCATCACAAACCGCTCGGTCTCCATCGTAACGTCCGACATGCGGTCAAGCGCATATGTCTTGATGGTGTCCTCCGCACGGTTGCGCCCTGTGATATACCACCGCTGACGGAATATCTTGAGAAAATACGGTTCAAGCTGCAGCCCTTCGGTTGGAAGCGAGCGGCTGTAGGAGTGGTAATTAAATTTCAACACATGACACTCTCTGAGGGCGTCCATGACCACCGAAAGATACACACGCGCCGACGGCACATCTTCGATAAAGATGCGCTGCGACAGGTCTCTTGCTCCGGACAACACACTGTTGGTGGCAGCTGAGTTAAGCAGCCAGTCGGTCATGCTTTCCTCGTGGGCATCGTTATATTCTATGAAATACTCATATGTAGAGGAATTGCAACCGATATTGACATTAAACAGCTCCTCTATGGCATTGCGATAATTGTAGAACGTGCGTCGTGGCAAATCTTCTCCGCTGTAGAACGGCGAATTACGCCAGCGGCGGTTAAGTTCGTCGCGAGTGATCGACCCATGCCTGCGTATGGTATCGATGATCCAGATGTAACGGCTTAATAGATTTTTTGACATCGCTGAGATAAGTAGAGATAGATGAGGTGAGATATATTTAATTGTTCAGCATCCCTCGGGCAGGCTTTATAGACAAAAAGCCCCGTGATTCAATACATGTGTTTCCCATCGTAATCCGCGCATAAAGCCGTCGGATATCGGAGGAGGATGCGCTCAGTAAATGAAATCCTATTAAGGAGATGGTATCTTAAATAAAACCGCGCGGATTGCACCAGGCATAGCCTGGTCTACAATCTCAGCGCGGTTATGAGGGGATCAGGAGGATACGGAGTGAATCCGTGCTCCCTTAAGGTTTTGTGTCAGAGCTCCGGCAAGCCACAAGGGGCTGACGTTGCTCCAGCATAGGCAGACAGAGATAGGGCTGCTTATGCCTCAGAGGGTGTAACGTTGATGAAGCGGCGTCCGTTGCGACCTACGGTGAATACCACTGTGCCGTCAACGAGAGCGTAGATGGTGTGATCCTTGCCCAGACCTACGTTGAGACCGGGGTGGTGCACTGTGCCACGCTGACGCTTGATGATGCTTCCTGCCTTAGCGTACTGACCTCCAAAAATCTTCACGCCGAGACGTTTGCTTTCTGATTCGCGGCCGTTCTTCGAACTGCCGACTCCTTTTTTGTGTGCCATTGTGTTTAGTTAGCGAATGATTTAGAGGGTTAGGCTACTACTTCCTTGATTAACACTTTGGTGAAGTACTGACGGTGACCGTTCTTGCGGCGATAGCCTTTGCGGCGTTTCTTCTTGAAGACAATCACCTTGTCACCCTTTACGAGGGGTGTGAGGACTTCACATACTACCTTTGCGCCTTCCACTACGGGTGCGCCAACCTTCACTTCTCCGTCAGCGTCAGCGAGGAGCACACGGTCAAATTCGACCTTCTCTCCTTCTTTAACTGCTTCGCCGAGATAGTGTACATACAGGAACTTGTCTTTTTCAGCTTTGAACTGCTGTCCCTGGATTTCTACGATAACGTACATTGCGTTGATTAAGAGTTTATTAAAGGTTACTCCGCCAGGCGAGCGGCACGCATCTCTGACACGGCATCCACTGCTTCAAGTCAAGCCCGAAACGGATTTTAGCTCACAAAGGTAACACTTTTTCCCCAATCCACCAAAAGTTTGAATTTTATCAAACAAAATAGGGCTACAGGTCGGATGGTTTGAGGGAAAAGTGCTATTTTTGTAGGTTGAATCAGTATTTACCTGACAATGGCTATAGATATGTCCGACCAATCATCAGGCTCTGCCAATATGAACGCTGACCGTTTTGCCACCCTCAACGGTGTCAGGGTGCACTATACAGTCTCTGGAAAAGGGCGTCCCATCATACTCATGCATGGCTGGGGATGTAACACCACCACCCTTGCAAGCGTTGAGAAGACCGCACTGGCAGCAGGATGCAAGGTCTACAACATCGACTTTCCTGGATTCGGGCTGAGCCCCGAACCGCCCGCGGTATGGGGCGTGGAGGAGTACACTCGCGTGGTCGAGGACCTCGTCAGCCACGAAGGCATAGAGCGTCCCATGCTCCTTGGACACTCTTTCGGCGGACGCGTAGGAATCCTCTACAGTTCGCGACACGATGATGTGGCGAAACTCATACTCGTAGACGCAGCCGGTGTCAAACCCAAGCGCACTCTGACCTATTACCGCAAGGTCTACACGTTCAAGATGATGAAATGGCTTATGTACTTCTTCATCGGACGCGAGAATACTCGGATGCGGCTCGACCGCATGCGAGCCAAACGAGGATCCTCGGACTATGCTTCAGCCACTCCGCGCATGCGAGCCATCCTGAGCAAGGTGGTCAATGAAGACCTGCGCAAGGTGATGCCGTCTGTCAAAGCCCCTACCCTGCTGATATGGGGCGAGAACGACACCGCGACACCGATGGATCAAGCTCGTACCATCACCCGGCTGATTCCCGGTGCGGGGCTGGTGTCATTTCCCGGAGCCGGCCATTACAGCTTCCTTGATGAGCCGGCAAAATTCGCCTCGGTACTGACCAGCTTCCTCTCCGACCGCTAAACAACCTATATATGTCAACAACAGTGATATACATTATATATATACTGACAGCCCTGATGGCATTGGTGCCGTTTCCAGCAGAACTGAAACGCGACTTGATGATGCTTCAGCAAAACTCCTACCGAAATGAGCGGTACATGCGCTGGCTACGTTCGTCGGGTGACACCACATCGGTCATCCGCCTGATGGGCATCGTGATGCTGCTGTTTCTGCTGACTCCGATGGTGCCGGCGGTAGTATCCATGCCCTGCGCATTTCTCTACTGCGGATGCGTCACCGGGAGGCTATTAGGAGCGATATACAAGAAACCGCTCGTGTGGACCAACCGCGCCAAGCGCATCTACTCGGTGCAGATAGCGCTTGCCCTACTCGCCGGAGTGGCAGTGGCACTCCCCCTGTCGCTCGGTGGAGCTATCTATACTGTCTGCCATATCATCACATGCGTAGCCATCGGCATATATCTGCTCAGCCATCCCATCACCATGGCAGCCAACTGGCTCTTGACGCCTGTTGAGACGCATATCAACAACCGATATTACAACGAAGCCGCCGACATGCTCCGCTCGATGCCTGACCTGAAAGTCATAGGCGTGACAGGCAGCTACGGCAAGACATCAACCAAGCACTATCTGCACCGCATCCTGAGCGAGCAGTTTGACACCCTGATGACTCCTGGCAGCTTCAATACCCCCATGGGTGTGATCCGCACCGTCCGTGAGATGATGAAGCCCTACAACGAGGTATTCATCGTAGAGATGGGAGCCAAGCAAGTGGGCGACATCAAGGAGATATGCGACCTTGTACACCCCCAAATGGGCATAGTGACCGCAGTGGGAGAGCAACATCTGGAGTCGTTCGGTTCAATAGAGAACGTCCAGCGCACCAAATTCGAGCTTGTCGACGCCCTACCTTCCGACGGACTCGCCGTGGTCAACAACGATTTCCCGATGTGCGCATCGCGCCCGGTCAGCAATGTCGAGTGCATCCGCTATGCCGTAACCGACACCGATGGAGCGCGGTACGTGGCAGAGGACATCAAGTATGGAGCTGATGGCACGGAGTTTACTGTAGTTGACCGCGAAAACGGCATGCACCTCCGACTTCACACCCGCTTAGTGGGCGAATGCAACATTTCCAATCTCATCGCTGCTGTAATCATAGCGCTGCGCTTAGGCATGGACGGTGACAAAATCGCCTATGCCGTGGAGCATATCGAGCAGGTGGAGCACCGGCTCAATGTCAAGCGCACCGGCGGAGGCATCACAATAATCGATGACGCTTATAATTCCAACCCGACCGGCTCCAAAATGGCGATGGACGTGCTGCGTCAGATGACCTCGGGCAAACGCATAGTCATCACTCCGGGCATGATAGAGCTTGGCGACCGTCAGGAGGAACTAAATTACCGCCTCGGCACATATATCGCCACCGCCGCCGACATAGCCATCATAGTGGGCAGATACAACCGTCAGGCGCTCACCGATGGCATTGCGTCGGTGGAAGGCGGACAATGCCGCGTAGAGACAGCCGACACATTTGCCGAAGCCCAGCTCATGCTCAGCTCGATAGCCCGCAGCGGCGACACGGTGCTATATGAAAACGATTTACCAGACACATTCAAATAAGTTAATGAAAACCAATATCGGAGTGTTTTTCGGCGGACGTTCCACCGAACACGAAATATCAGTTATTTCAGCCTCACAGGCAATGCACGCCATAAACCGTGACCGGTATGACGTTACCCCTATATATATAACCAAGCAGGGACGCTGGTACACTGGCGAAGCCCTGCTCGATGTGGCTAACTACCGCAATCTGCCCGAACTTCTGAAGAAGTGCACCGAGGTGTACATGCGTCCCACCTACGGCGACTATAATCTCTACGGAGCCAAGAAACCGCTGCTGGGCGGCAACCCTGTGATAGCGCATCTTGATGTGGTAATCCCGGTGCTCCACGGATCCAACGGCGAGGATGGCATCTTCGAGGGCGTACTCGACACCATCGGCATCCCCTATGCCGGATGCAACGTGCTTGCCAGTGCCAACGGCATGGATAAAATCACGATGAAGATGATACTCGGCGCATGCGGAGTGCCGGTAGTCCCCTACGTATGGTTTACCGACAAGCAGTGGTTTGCCCAACGCGACGCTCTGATTGAGGAAATCGAGAAGAAAATAGGCTATCCAGTCATTGTCAAGCCAGCCAACCTCGGGTCAAGCGTCGGCATAGGCAGAGCCGCCGACCGCCAGCAGCTTATTGCCAAGGTCGACGAAGCCGAGAAATACAGCACACGTCTCATCGTGGAGCATATGGTCGACAACCTCAAGGAAATCAACTGTTCAGTGCTTGGCGACTGCGATGACTACGCCACATCGGTGTGCGAGGAGCCCATCAAGAGCGGCGAAATACTCAGCTACCAGGACAAGTACATGGGCGGCACCAAAGGTGCGCAGGGCATGCAGGCTTCGCAGAAGCGCATTCCTGCCGACCTGCCCGAAAAGGTCAGCGACCGTATCCGCTACCTTGCCGGAGAGACTTTCCGCGTGCTGTCATGCCACGGTGTGAGCCGCGTCGACGTGATAATGGACCAGGACAACGGCGAAATCTACGTCAACGAAATCAACACCATACCTGGCTCCTTGTCGTTCTACCTCTGGGAAGCCACAGGCATACCGTTTGACAAACTGATGGACCGGCTCGTGGCACTTGCCATCAAGCGCAAACGCGAGATGGAGCGCAAGACCGTCAGCTATGACCAGAATATATTCGCCCTGTCAGGAGGCGTCAAGGGGGGCATCAAAGGCGGCGTGAAAAGCCGATGAGCATGCCCTCCCCTGATTTCTAAATACCTTTATAAAGAAACACCAATCAGCATCTTTGTGACTATGAATGAAGAAACGATGACTCCCGAAACAGCCGAGGAAAAGAAGGGTCTCAACTTCGTCGAGCAGATCGTCAGCGACGACCTCGCGGCAGGCAAGAACGGCGGACGCCTCAACACGCGTTTCCCGCCCGAACCCAACGGCTATCTACATATCGGACATGCCAAAGCCATCTGCATGGACTTCGGTGTGGCAGAGAAGTTTGGCGGCACCTGCAACCTGCGCTTCGATGACACCAATCCTGTCAAGGAGGATGTGGAGTATGTCGATTCGATACGCGAAGATATACACTGGCTCGGATTTGACTGGGGCGACCGCGAATACTACGCCAGCGACTATTTCCCCCAGCTCTACGCCTTTGCCGAGCGTCTCATCCGCGAAGGCAAAGCCTACGTAGATGACCAGACCAGCGAGGAAATCGCGGCTCAGAAGGGCACTCCCACCCAGCCTGGCGTGGAGAGTCCCTACCGCAACCGCACACCCGAGGAAAACCTCGACCTATTCCACCGCATGAACGCCGGCGAGTTTCCTGACGGAGCGCGTGTGCTGCGTGCCAAAATCGACATGGCAAACCCCAACATGCACTTCCGCGACCCCATCATCTACCGCATCATCCACCATCCCCACCACCGCACAGGCGACAAGTGGAAGGTGTATCCTATGTATGACTTCGCCCACGGCCAGAGCGACTACTTCGAAGGTGTGACCCACTCCATCTGCACTCTGGAGTTTGAGGTGCACCGTCCGCTCTACGAGTATTTCGTAAAGGAACTCGCCGAAGATGCCGAAAAATACTGTCCCCGACAGATAGAGTTCAACCGCCTCAACCTGACATACACCGTCATGTCGAAGCGCAAGCTGCTCCAGCTCGTCAAGGAGGGTCTGGTGAGCGGATGGGACGATCCCCGCATGCCGACTGTATCAGGCATGCGCCGCCGCGGATTCACGCCGCAGTCCATCCGCAACTTCATAGACCGCATAGGCTATACCAAGTATGAGGCTCTCAACTCCATGAGCCTGCTGGAACATGCAGTGCGTGAAGACCTCAACGCTATCTCCACCCGAGTGATGGCGGTGATGAATCCGCTCAAGGTGGTGATGACCAACTATCCCGAGGGACAGACAGAGATGGTCAGCATGGAAAACAATCCTGAAGACCCTAATGCCGGCACACACGAGATGCCTTTCGCACGTGAAATATACATCGAGCGTGACGACTTCATGGAAAATCCGCCCAAGAAATTCTTCCGCCTCGCACCCGGTCAGGAAGTGCGTCTCAAAGGCGCATACATCATCAAGTGCGAGGAGGTCATCAAGGATGCCGACGGCAATATCACCGAACTGCGTTGCACCATCGATCCCGAGAGCCGCAGCGGCATGCCCGGAGCTGCCCGCAAAGTCAAAGGCACCCTCCACTGGGTATCTGCCAAGGATGCAGTGGATGCCACAGCGCGTCTCTATGACCGCCTCTTCGTGGTCGAGAACATGGCAGAAGCCGAGGGCGATTTCCACGACCACATGAACCCCGATTCGCTCAAAGTGGTGGAGGGCATAAAGGTCGAGCCGTTTGCCGCCAAGAACGCCGTGCCCGGCGCACACTTCCAGTTCCAGCGCGTAGGCTACTTCACCCCCGACCTCGACAGCACCCCCGATCACCTCATCTTCAACCGCTCCATCGCCCTCAAAGACACCTGGGCAAAAGAGCAGAAGAAATAACCCGATCCCGAATGTCAGATATACCACATATATTGTAGGGACATGCCATGGCATGTCCGCCAGGAAGCAAAACAACCGATAGGATGCGGACACGCCACGGCATGTCCCTACAATGTGTTCTAAACCAACAAAACAACAATGGCAATCAAGACCTTTCTCTGGACACATATAATTAAGCCAATAAAAAATCTCGGCGGAGACAAAGGCAAAATCAAACGCCAATGGAAGCAGATCATGGGCTATGACCTTGACCTGACCAATCCGCGCACGTTCAATGAGAAGATTCAATATCTGAAACTCCTCGAACGCAAGCCCGAGTATACCGTCATGGCTGACAAATATGCCGCAAAGAAATGGATTGCCGATCGAGTGGGCGAACAATATGTGCCAAAACTCCTTGGAGTGTGGCAACGCGCCGAAGACATAGACTTCGACACACTGCCAGACCGCTTTGTGCTCAAAACCACCCACGACAGTGGTGGCGTAATCATCGTCAAAGACAAGGCAGATCTTGACAAAGGCAATGCCCTTGACAAGCATAATCTTGCTTTTGACCGCAATGGTGTCATAAAATTCCTCAATGAGCATCTTAAAGCAAACCATTATAATTTATTCAGAGAATGGGTGTATAAAAACATCACACCTCAAATCATTGCTGAGGAATTCCTTGACCCCAACAAAAATACAGAAAGATCTCCCGATGATTTCAGACTATTCTGTTTCAACGGAGAGCCCCGAATCGCATACATTGACAAGACATGGTTTGACAGCCGTCATGTGACCCATTACTCACTGCCTGACTGGGAAAAACTACCTATAGTCAAAAAAGACTGCACCGTTGACGAAATCGCAGAGCCACGTCCAGAAAATCTGGATGAAATGATCGAAGTTGCAAAAAAGCTGTCAAAAGGGCTGCCATTTCTAAGAGTAGATTTTTTCCTTTCAAACGGTAAAATCTATGTGGGAGAAGTTACCTTCTTCCCGGTAGGTGGTTACGAAGAATTTGAGACTCCAGACACCCAGCAGATGATGGGTGACATGATAGACCTCTCGCCATGGCACGAATATGGGGGGGTATTTACCTACAAATCAAGAAGTTACGCAACATGTTAGGGCTTAAAGGCATATGACCCAAATGATTCCAGCCGCTGGTAGGGACGCGATATATCGCGTCCGCGCACGCGTTAGTCATCAATGATAGATCAATGCAGACGCGATATATCGCGTCCCTACCAGCCGGCATACGAACACGCATATACACAAATTTTCAGATGGACGAGAAAGACGAACGACAGGAACTCACTGACCGATTCCGACACGAGATACGTGCCGGGCATGACAAGGCATTCTTCACCGAAGGGGAACTCGTGGAAATCTACGACTTCGCCAACGATAATGAGGATGAATACATCATGCTCGAGGTGCTCTACCACGCTGCGGGACACTACCCTTACAGCGAAGCCCTGACCGTCCGTCGTGCATTCCACGCCTACTATGCCGGGACTGACGGAAACATCGTGGTCAGGATGTTGCGCCATGTTCCCCCGGAAAACGTCCTTGCCAACATACTTACCATCCGTGTAAAAGAACCCACCGGCGCGGAAGCCATAGAGGATTTAGACCGCATACTCGCCCCAGTGGAGAAATTCGAGGACGAAGATATTATACAGCTCGTAGATCTCGCCGCCGACTTAGGATGCTACGACTGGCTTACTACAAACCACCAGACCATCCTCAGCAAGCTCACATATGTGCCCACATACCTCTACGAACTGGGTGAAGTATTCTACGAAAACGGCGACTTTGACGCCGCAATCAAGTATCTGGAGGAGCTGACAAACATCGACCCCTTCAATCCATCGTTCTGGAACCGTCTGACGGATGCCGCTGGCATGAAAGGCGACTTTGAGAAAGCCCTGCAAAGCGTGGAGTTTTCACTCGCCATAAAGCCCGACAACAATGCTGCCCGCTATCTCAAAGCGCAAGCACTGTTCGCGCTCAAACGCGATCCAGAAGAAATCGTGCGGCTCATTGACGATGCTTCCATCGAGGATGCAATGGAGAGAGGCAATACACGTCCGCTGCAATTGCTGGCATCAACCTACAGCTGGTTGCTCAAGCAAAATGACAAAGCTCTCGAACTCCTGCTCAAAGCCAACGACCGCTATCCTGCTGACCGCGACATACTAAATGCGCTCATGCAACTCCAGATTGACGACATGCCCCAGCGACTTGACCGCTTCCGCCAGCTGCATCCTGAGGCTGAGGGGGATGCATGGATCAAATGGTCGCGCGACCTGGCTCAACCCGATGCCAACTACAGCCCCATCATGGTGGCTCATGTGCTCGAATCCTATTTCCGCCATCACCTGACCGACATTGGAGCCGAACAGATGTTCCTGATGCTCTATCTCACACGCCAGTTTGACAAGGTCATCGAATATGGCACTGCCTTGCGTGAGGCACTGCAAGACCCTGCGACAGAGAAAGCCACCGAGGTCCAGTCCACCCAAGTCAGCCGCATGACCTACACCTCTGCCCTGACTCTGATTATGAGCCTGATGAGAAGCGGCAACTTGTACGAAACCGTCATGGTCATACAGGACGAACTAAAGTGGCATCCCACCCTTGATACAGTATCAGAGGTACTGGAACTCCGCGGATACCGTCAGGCACTGTTTGAGATACTCCAGTTCATGACCGAGCATCCCAATCCGCGCCAATCATCCCTTGACAAGATTGATCCGCTGCCTCCATTAGTCTCCAAGGAGCAGCTGCCCGGCTACAAACCGAAAGGCAAAGGAAAAAAAAGTCAGTGAACCTTGATACGCCTGCAATTTGTTTCATAGTAATGAGCTATCTCGTATAGAGCGACATATATGGCAAGTATATTTTCAATAATGTTGAGCGGACTGCTGGTAGGCATCCTCATATCAGCCCCTATGGGACCGATAGGTGTACTCGTGATCCAGCGCACCCTCACCAAAGGTCGGTTGCCTGGATTCTTCACAGGTCTCGGTGCCGGACTCAGCGATATCATATACTGTCTGCTCACCGGGCTTGGGCTATCTCTCGTCATTGACTTCATAGAGCGCAATCAGAATGTATTGCAGATTATCGGCTCGATATTCCTGATAGGCTACGCCGTGTATCTGTTCAAAGCCAATCCGTCACGCTCGCTGCGTCCGCCGTCAGAAACCGCCAACACCTATTGGCGCGATTTCTGGACAGGCTTCCTGTTCACGTTCTCCAACCCGCTGATTCTTTTCTTCATCATAAGCCTTTTCGCACGTTTCAGCTTCCTCGCCCCGGAGTACATGTACTACCATTATATACTCGGCTATATCTCCATAGCTGGCGGAGCCCTCCTATGGTGGACCACCATCACATTCATAGTCGATAAGGTACGCGGACACTTCAACCTGCGCTCCATGTGGATCGTCAACCGCATCATCGGCTCGCTGATAGGCTTGATGGCTGTATTCGGACTCGTAACAGGCATAATCGCCCTCACATGACCCTCTCGTCCTGTATCAATAAAACAAAAAAACATCTCAGCGAAGCCGGCTTCACATCTGCGGAAATCAGCTGGATGATCCGCGACATATTCGCCGCGCTCAAAGGTTACACCCAAGTGGACCTCATCACACGAGGCGATGACGAAATCACCGATTGGCTCGCATCACAGGTCGACAGCATTGTCTCCGAGGTTTGTGGCGGCACTCCCATACAATATGCTTTAGGGCAGGCTCGATGGTTGGGCATGACGCTGAGGGTCACCCCCGCCGTACTGATACCGCGTCCTGAGACAGAGCAACTTGCCGATATGGCGATAGCCGAAGCTGGTGACAGAACCGACCTGAGAGTGCTCGACATCGGTACCGGGAGCGGATGCATAGCCATCGCTATGGCACGCGCCCTGCGCTTCCCCACTGTGACAGCCATAGATATCTCTCAGGCAGCTTTAGACGTAGCCACGGAAAATGCCGCACAGCTCAAAGCCAAAATCACTTTCAAGCTGGAAGATATACTCACAGCAACGCCTGTCAGAGACAGTTATGACATCATACTGAGCAACCCACCCTACATAGCAGAGAAAGAGATGACAGACATGAGCGCCAATGTGCTCATGCACGAACCTCATACAGCCCTGTTTGTTCCCGACAATGACCCTGTGAAGTTCTACCGCGCCATAGCCCGTTATGCAGCCGTCAGCCTTAGCCCCGGAGGCTCTCTGTGGCTTGAAATCAATCCGCTCTACGCCGCAGAGACGAGACGAGCCGTAGCTGATGCCGGCTTTATGAGCATCGAGCTTATACGCGATGAGAGAGGCAAGCAACGTTTCATCCACGCCCGCCAGTCATGAAACGACGCCGAGACGAACCAATGGAGCCTGCGGTCGCGCAGACCAAATTAGAGGAATTGTGTGCCGCTTCCGAACGCTGCTCATGGGAGCTCCGCGAGAAGCTACACCGCTGGGGCATCCGAGGCTCGGAAGCATCTGCCATCATAGACCGCCTGATAGCCGACCGTTTCGTTGATGACGAGCGTTTTGCCAGAGCTTTCGTAATAGACAAGTACCGGTTTTCGCGCTGGGGACGCATCAAAATCCGCGCCGCCCTCTATGCCAAGAGAGTACCATCGTGGATGATCGATGAAGCGATGGACGAGGTGGATGACGAAGAATATGCCGACAATCTGCTGCAACTGCTCAGAGTCAAACGCAAAGCCCTCAGAGAGGAAGCAGAGACTTACGAGGGGCGCACCAAAATATTCCGCTACGGAGCTTCACGAGGCTACGAACTCCCTCTGATAGCCTCTATAATAAAGAGTGCCGCTCTGTGGAGAGATGATGACTGAGATGCTTTCTGACCTCATCACTTCCATAGCCAATCTCGCATGGCCCCGCACATGTGAAGTGTGCGGATGCGCATTGGTCAAGGGTGAGGATGTCATATGCCTAAGATGCCTGTGTGAGATGCCCATGGTCAATCTCCACGGCGAAAGCTTCAGTCTGCTTCACCAACGGCTGGCTGGAAAAGTGCCTTTTGACCGCATTGGGGCGATGTTCTGGTACTACCGCGACACTCCTTATGCCCATCTGATCCACCACGCCAAATATAACGGACGTCCACGCATCGGGCGCATACTGGCACGCAGGTATGCACAGACGCTGAAAGCCGACGGATTTTTTGACGGCATAGATGCAATAGTGCCAATCCCCCTCTCGCCTCTGAAACTGCTGCGCCGCGGCTACAACCAAAGCGAGGCGATAGCCCTCGGACTGGCAGAAACAAGCGGAATAAAAGTAGTCAACGGACTCTCCACATCTCATTACCGTGCGACACAGACTCGACGCAACGCCTACGCACGCTGGCTCAATGCCCGCAACGGCTTCAAACCCCTTCCTGACCGACTGCAAGGGCTCAGGCACATACTGATTGTCGACGATGTGCTGACCACAGGTGCCACCATCCTGGCAGCAGCCGAAGCCATACATGCCTGTAACCCGTCAATAAAGCTCTCTGTGTTTACCTTGGCGGCATCACACCTCAGATGACACTCACCTCTCGCGATCCATCCTCCAGTTCCCGGACCGAAATATGCACCGCATCGTCTGGCAGAAGGGATTCTGCTATGTCGGGCCACTCTATCAGACAAAGGTTGCCACTCTCGATATAATCCTCAAAGCCCATGTCATAGGCTTCCTCTATATCGTTGAGGCGGTACAGGTCAAAGTGATAGATGGTGTTGCCGTCCGCGCCCACGTATTCATTGACTATGGAAAACGAGGGAGAAGATGTAGCATCATCCACAGCTCCGAGAATGCGGCTGATGGCGTTGATGAGCGTGGTCTTGCCGGCTCCCATGTCGCCATGGAAAGCCACTACAGGCCTGTCACCGATAGCGGCAAGCACCTGACGGGCAGCATCTTCAATGCCGTCAATATCCTTTATGAGTATAGTGTCAGCGGTTTTCATTCGGCAGTCTGTATGTCCGGCATCACCTTGACGCGTACTTCGGCGATGCGGTGGTTATGCACATCAAGTATCAGGAAGCGGCATCTGCCATAGACGAGCGGTTCCTTCTCTTTTGGAAAATCCCCCTTTATCGACAGCAGCATTCCGGCGAGAGTCTCGTTATCTGCCGCCACAGCCTCATAGTCATCCTCATTTAGTCCGGTGATGCGGAAGAAATCATTGAGGAGAGTCTTTCCTTCAAATATATAAGTGTCGTCAGGCAGCTTGCGGTAGGTCTTTTCGTCAGTGTCGTATTCGTCATCGATATCGCCCACGATTTCTTCCAGCACATCCTCCATGGTGACAAGTCCCTGTGTACCGCCGAACTCATCAATGACTATAGCCATGTGCAGGTGGCGGCGGCGGAAATCTTCAAGCAAGTCATCGATACGCCTTGACTCAGGCACGAAATAGGGTTCGCGCAGCAGTGACTGCCACGAGAAATCCTTGGGAGGCTCAACACCTATGTATGGAAGCAGATCACGGCTGTATAGCACTCCCTTTATGTCATCCTGCGAATCATTGACCACGGGCAGACGCGAGAAACCGCTCGATATGACCGTCTCCATCACCTCTGAAAAGTCGGCACTGATGTCAATGTCCGTTATGTCCACCCTCGGAGTCATCACCTCCGATGCCGTAGTGTCACCGAATCGGAGGATGCCCTCAAGCATCCTTGCATCGGAATTTTGCACATCGGCAATCTCAAGGGCATGCGTCAGGTCATCGGTGGTGACAGTCTCCTCCTGCTTCGCCACCACCCGCTTGACTATCCATGAAGATTTGACCAGCACGGATGAGAACGGACGAAAAAGGCTCGACAAGAGATGTATGCCCGGAGTTGCCATGCGCGCCCAGCGGAGATTGTTGGTATTGGCATAGAGCTTGGGCAGTATCTCACCGAACAGCAGTATCAGGAAGGTCAATATGACGGTCTGAAGCACGAAGCTCGCCCACTCGGGCATTCCCTCAAAAACAGGACCCAGAGCATAGTTACAGAGCACGACGATGGTCACATTGACAAGATTGTTGGCTATCAGTATAGTCGCAAGCAGCCGCTCGGGCTGAGCGAGGAGCTTAAGCACACGTGATGACGGATTGCGGTCTTCTATCTCCTCAATCTGAGAGGGCGTGATGGAAAAATAAGCAATTTCGCTGCCGGAAACAAATCCGGAGATGACGAGCGCGACCAACGCGCAGCAGAGGGCAATGATCTGGGGGACACCGAACGATGCCGGGAGTGCCATGGTTACGAAGCTATTGACAAAGCATGCCAATGCGTCCATGGCAGGGAGGGGGTCAAAATCCATATAGATTTTAATTGGTGATTATGAGCCACAAAGATACTAATATTTCACAACAATGGCAAGAGAGCCATATATACCTCAGACCATAGCGGGTCAACATATTTTAATCACTTTTAATAGACTTGCTATGAGCCATTTGAACAGCCGGAGTGTTTGAATAATGTAATCTTTCACACCAAATGAGATAACATCCCTCGTCCTCCCTGTCTGGTAGTGATACCCGGCACGGAGGCTCTCATAAATAAATAGTTGAAACGTGGAGAGGGTGCTGCAACTGACGTTGCAGCACCCTCTTTATCGTCAAATAATTCTTATAAGTCTTATAAGAATTATAAGATTTAGCTTCAACAGCTCAGCAGCAGCTGCTTGGCTTCGGGAGTAAGCAGTTTCTCGATGACAAACGGAGCCAAAGGCACATCTATCTGACCAAGTGAATACGGACCTATGTCATAGGGATTGTAATGGAATACGATCTGCCCGTCAGACACAAACACGTTGTGGCTGACAAACATCTGATCCATAAAGATTCCCGCACTGCCAAGCTTCGCCGGACTGCTGACTCCGAGCTGATTGGCAAGAGCCTCTTCTATCAGCGGACGCAAAGCCGCTTCGCTTCCAGGCTTGAAAAGCGAGTCAAACGTCAGCACTTTACCGGCTGCAAGGTCGTAGGTAAATGGTGTGTATGCCCAGTTGGGATGTGCACCGCCTGTAAACGAATAATTGTAAATCTGATATGTGACAGTCTGCTCATTGAGTTCCGTGACTTTGACCGTAGTCTCTATATCATAGGAATTTATCTCATCGGTCATAGCCGGAATAGAGTCTACCGGTGACGCCTTCACATCTGCGCCCATGCCTGCCATGTCGCTGTTATTGACATATGCCGACATCGCCTGGTCGATATTGTATGGTGACTTTGTGCCGAGAGCGTTTATTATAGTATCCTGAAGCGCCACAAGATTAGACTTGCCAAACTCCACCGGCCACTGCACCGTGGCAGTGAGCGTCATGTAGGCTGTATCTCCTGACGCATATACCAACTTGTAACTTTTTGAAGCCGACTTAAGCTGCTCCCTGATTTCAAAATTGGAAATCTCCTCCCCGTCAACGGTCTTGGAGCCATTGCCCGAGCATGCCGCCAGCAGTGTCGTGGCAGCAATAGCCGAAACGATTAACGATGCTGAAACTTTCATTGTCATATTATAAATTAATTATTGATGATATTACTGCAACTCTAACGTTATAACAGACAAGATATTAGGTTGGTTGGATCAGGCCATAAAAAGCAAAATGCCGATAACCTAAACCGCTTATGACTCAGTTAGACATGGCGGAACTCGGTTAACGGCAATTATGCCTGATTGAATAGATGTTTTAAAGCATCGACTGCGCGGGCATCAGCCCGTCAGCCCTCACCGACCATAAATTACTTGCTGGCGATAGAAGAGCTTACAGAGAGACGCAGACGACCCTTGGCACGACGACGAGCGAGGACTTTGCGTCCATCGGCTGTAGCCATGCGGCTGCGGAAGCCGTGCTTGTTGACACGCTTGCGGTTTGAGGGTTGAAATGTACGTTTCATTGCCGTAATTGATTTATTGTGTTGTGTTTAAGTGTCTGTATCGCAACGTACAGGACGTTTTGAGGTGCAAAGTTACATTTTTTTATCCACATCCGCAACACCCCAACCCATGTCACACAAAAAAAGCCATCAACCACCCTCTACTCGACATCATGACTGCAACGTCACAGAAATACAGATACCGCACCAGGCGGCATTGCATCGACAATCAAATGCGAAACGCATGGACATCTGCGTTTTTAACCAAAATTTCTTTGATGTTTCAGAATTGTTAAGTAATTTTGCACTGAAATTTGGTGAAAGTCTGTGAAAAACAGTTTCGCGATTTCAATTGTGACAACATCACATTTGTATAGCTATTCTTCTATTCCCAAATCAATTCCAACACAAGGACAACAAGAAATAAGTGAATCATAGGTTAGAGATCCGTCGGCTCGTGAAGAGTAGGCGGGTTTCATTTTTTAGAGGCTGATTAAAAACAAAGGTTAAATTCTGAGTGGTGTATCTTTTGATTAAATGCCTGGTGTGAGGAGGGAGCATAGCGGTGCTATGTGACCGATGAGCAACAGGCAGTTAACAAAAGAGACACCAAGGCGAGGGTAACTTAAAAATTCATTAAATTTGCAACATCTATATACGGCATAAAGATACCATTTTGACCGCGACTTTTGAGCGTCTTCGACTCTTTGCCTCAGTCACATAGCTCGCTATGCTCCCTCGGCGCAGACCCGAATCCATCTCAAAATTCGCGGCTCAGAATTTAACCTTTGTTTTTAAACAGCCTCTTATAGCTACTTTTGTACCATGGCTGACAATTATCTTGAGAATAAAATGGAGCAACACCGCCGCGGCATCGTTCCCAAATACCACCCGCGCAAGACTCCTACGGGACAGCAGGCGGGCTCTATTACATATAAAATCGGCATCCGCCGGGTGTTTGTCACTGGCGGAGCATCGGGCATAGGACGTGCCATAGTGAGGGAGTTTTGCAATGCTGGATGCCGCGTGGCATTTTGCGACACTGACGCTAAGGCTGGCACCGCCACAGCGCAAGCTACAGGCGCTCGATTTATCCCCTTGGACGTAACCGACCACAACAGACTGGCATGCGCCCTGACCGCGCTCATGGATGAGTGGGGAGACATAGACATAATTGTCAACAATGTAGGCATCTCCGATTTCAAACCGCTGATTGACACATCAGTAGATGACTTCAACCACGTGTTAGCCACCAACCTCACCCCTCTGCTCGTCACAGCCCGAGCATTAGCGCGGCACCGCATGAAGCAGCCCGAACGAAACTCTTACGGCCGTATAATCAATATCGCCAGCACTCGCGCCATCCAGAGCGAGGCAGACACCACTGCCTACAGCGCCTCAAAGGGTGCGATTCTCGCCATGACCCACTCGCTGATGATGTCGCTCGCACCGCTTCACATCACCGTCAACTGCATCTCTCCCGGCTGGATAGCTACCGACGATTACGACTCTCTGACAGAAGCCGACCATGCCCAGCATCCCTCTGGCAGAGTCGGAAAACCCGAAGACATCGCCCGCATGTGCATGACTCTCGCCCTCCCCGCCAATGACTTCATCAACGGCGAAAACATCATCATCGACGGCGGCATGACCCGCAAGATGATCTACTGCTGATTTTGAGGCTTGGTTTCATTCTCAGCCTCGGCGGCTTGTTCCTGCTCCTTGTCGAAATGGTCGTAGGCTTCCACGATGCGCTGCACCAAGGCGTGGCGTACGATATCCTTCTTGCCAAACTCTACCTTGCCGATGCCGTGCACGTTGCGCAACACTCTCAGAGCCTGCACCAGACCCGATGTAACCGACCGCGGCAGGTCAATCTGCGTGACATCACCCGTGATAATCATCTTGGCATTCATGCCCAATCGCGTCAGAAACATCTTGATCTGATGAGTCGTAGTGTTCTGCGCCTCGTCAAGCACTATGATGGCATCATTGAGCGTACGGCCTCGCATAAATGCCAGCGGAGCTATCTGGATGACGTTGCTCTCCATGTATTCCTTTAGCTTCACAGCCGGAATCATATCCTCGAGCGCATCATAGAGCGGCTGGAGATATGGATCGATCTTGTCCTTCATGTCACCCGGGAGAAATCCGAGTTTCTCGCCTGCCTCCACAGCCGGACGGCTGAGGATTATCTTACGCGCCTCCTTGTTTTTGAGAGCCCTCACAGCCAGTGCAATGGCTAAATAGGTCTTGCCCGTACCAGCCGGACCGAGCGCGAAGGTCAGGTCGTTTTCGTTAAAAGCCTCCACGAGGAGCTGCTGGTTATGGTTGCGTGGAGAAATCGGCTTGCCGTTGACACCGTAGATGACCACCCCGTCACTCTTGACATCCTTGGGCTTCTCACCCCGCATGACATCGATTATCACGTCCTCGGTCAGCTTATTGTATTTGGCGCAGTAAGCCTCCAGCTCCTTGATTTTCTGCTCGAACAGAGCCGTATCTTCCTCATCGCCGAGCACTCTGAGCACCGACCCGCGGGCTGTCACCCTCAGCTTCGGAAACAGGTTGCGTATTAGCTGCATGTTGGAATTGTTGACCCCGTAGAAACTCACCGGGTCCACATTGTCGATGATAACTATCCGTTCGATCATAAGAATCTCAGAAAACTAAGCGTTCAGAAAAACGATTGCAAATATATGCACTTTTTATCTATCAAACACACCAACGAGCCTAATGGTTAAGGGAGATGTTAAATCAGCAACACATGATTTATGAATTTTTTGCTAAATTTGTGGAAATCATCCACATTAGGGGTATAATCCCTGATCGTTTTTTCTTACCAATCAATCTACCTGCAATTCTATTATGAAAAATGCTCTACTGCTCGCCGGGATGCTTATGATCGGCCCGGCGGCAATGACCTCGGCGAGGACGCTCTCACCCGCAGAGGCTCTCGCTCGCGCCAACAGCTGCCACTCCGCCAAGAAAATCCCCGGCAAAGCCGTCAACCCGCAACCGGTCCTCAGCGGCACCACTCCTCAGGGAGACCCGGCATGGTACATATTTGCCGACGGCAATCAGCGCGGAGGATACTGCGTGGTCAGCGCCGACGATGTGGCAGCGCCGATTCTCGGATATGCCGATGACGCCTCTCTCGACCCCGCCGACATGCCTCCTGCGATGAAATGGTGGCTTGACTTATACGCCGCAGAAATCGGAGCGGCGCACATGGAATACATCGACACCTCGTCGCCAAGCGACTCGTGGGCTCCGATTTCCCCGCTCTGCCGCACACGCTGGAACCAGGGCGACCCCTACTACCGGCAGACTCCCACCATCGGCGGGACACACTGCGTCACCGGGTGCGTGGCTACTGCGATGGCTCAAGTCATGGCATATTTCAGAGAACCGGAGGTCGGGACCGGCAGCATATCCTATATATGGCCAACTACCGGGGAGACACTGACCATGGACTTCGGCAGCCACCGCATTGACTGGGACAATATAATCAACGATTATTCCGACGACTATACCGATTCTCAGGCTGATGCGGTTGCCACTCTGATGAAGGTATGCGGATATGCCGTAGAGATGGACTACACCATAGGCGAGTCAAACTCCGGGCCAGATAAAATCATGAGAGCCTTGAAAAAGCATTTCGGCTACGACCAGCGGACGCTCCTCTACCACCGCGACTACTATCCTCTCGAAGAGTGGAAACGGATGCTATACGACAACCTGCGTGACATAGGTCCCATATGCTACGGTGGTTACGCAGGACCTCAGGGACACCAATTCATAGTCGACGGCTACATGGGCAATGGCTATTTCCACATCAACTGGGGCTGGGGAGGCACGTCTGACGGCTATTATCTGCTGACCGCCCTCGCCCCGACTTCGCAGGGCATCGGAGGAGCGAGCTCTCATGGAGCTTTCAGAAGTCGCCAGGACGCGCTGCTGGGGGCGACTCCTCACAATGTGTCCACCTCGCCGCTGCCCATGGAGCTCGGCGTGCGTGACGCCCTGACACCCACCCTCAGAGAGTCTTCACTCAATGTCGCGTCCTATTTCATCAATCTCGGGGATGATGCCCGAAATGTGAAAGTCGGTATGGAATTTGTCGCCTCTGACGGCAGTGTCGCCGCCAGATCCGTGGCTGTCGAGACCGTGGCTGACTGGCACTCAGGCACAGCCTACAGCGATTTCACCGCAGAAGTTCCCGCCTCTTTGCGCGCCGGAATCTACAGAGTCTACATGACTTATTCGCCCGATGGCGGCAACAGCTATGTCCGTGCCCGTGTCTCCCTCTCCACCTGCCCCTATCTGACGCTGACCAAGCACTCTGACGGATCTCTATCCGTACAGGGGATGGGAGCCTCCACTGCCGAATACTCTGACCTACAGCTCTATTCGCCTCTTTTCTTTGGTCGTGACATAGAGGTGTCGGCAAGAACCGTAAATCATACCGACCGTGACATCAAGCAGACTGTCACTGTCGCGCTTCTCTCTCCCGGCGACAAAAAGAGGGTAGCCCTTGGGGCGACAACCTTCCTTGAGCTGCAGCCCGGCGAGGACACCCAGAGCGTATTCAGCGGCAGTATCGAATCGGGCGAGGGCAGGCTCAACGTCGGCGAGAACTACCTGCTTACCCTCTATGACCTCCCCAACGACAGGATGCTGACCGACCCGATAGAGGTCACGCTCATGGAAGCTCCCACTGAACAGACCATGCTTGATCCCATCAGCAATTTCAGCATCGTTAATCCCAATTCGGTATCTATTGACGACTTCCGTATAAACTATGAAGTGCAATGCCGCAGCGGCTATTATGCCGGACCGCTGTATCTGATGGTGTACCCTGCCAGCTACGGGCCCTCAGTCGACAAGGGAGTCACCCCGCGCCACTTCATCCCCGCCGGCGAATGGTGCCGTCAGACCGATGAGAAAGTCACCGGCTTTACCAACCTCCAGCCTGGCGAATCCTATAATGCCGCCATGGGCTATGAGGACAACGGTTACCAGACGGTGATTTCCGACTTCGTGCCGTTTACTGTCGCCAGACCGCTGGATGTCACCGACATCTCCACCGACCCGCGCACCACCGCCCTGAGCACTTCGCTGCATGACGGCATCCTCTCCATCCATGGAGCCGAAGGCGCAACGACCGCCATCGTCCACGACCTCAGCGGCGCAGTCGTCAACCGCGTTTCAGATGATGTCGTCGACATGCGGAGCCTGCCCACAGGTGTCTACATAGTCACCGTCACATCAGCCCGCGACAGGCTGACCCTGAAAATATCACGCTGACCGCCCCAATATCATCGCATCCACCGCCGCGCTGCATGAATATGTGGCGCGGCGGTGTTGCGATTTCAAATATTATGCGTACCTTTGCACCATCTACCAGCCCGGATGGCGGAATCGGTAGACGCGACGGTCTCAAACACCGTTGGAGCAATCCATCCCGGTTCGATCCCGGGTCCGGGTACTGATAATGACTGATAATCACTTGATTTTCAGTCATTATTTCTTTTATAACGTGTACTAAAAGTGTACTATCGGCGAAAATCACGCAATTCCAAGCGAATGGGTTTGTAATTTTTTAACAGCTATTAGTTATATTTAATTGCCTTTGTTTTCTTGTTGTATGACAATATAAAAAGCCGCTCGGATTGTGAGCGGCTTACTTGGGGTGTATGAATAGGTTGGATTTATTCCTTGATGGAATTGAGGTCACGGAATAGTTTTACGTATTGCGGCCACATATAGACTATGCCGTAAACGATAGCAAACAGTATAGTAGCAACCATCGCCCAAAAACCTGTTTGGTTATAACTCCAAAAGGATTGGAAAAGGAGTGTAAAGAAGATGACGAGGCAAACAATGAAGAACACCTCTCCCGAAATCATCATCAGCTTTATGTTTGCCGTCTTGGAAAAAAGATTGGCCGGAGAGAGAGACGCCACATCTATACGGTTTAGTTGGAGATACACAAAGATGTTCCACACCGCACCCACAGCAAGACATACAGCCATGCCAATTTTAAGATAGTTGGGGAACGATTGAGGTTCTACGTTGCCGAGTGCCATTGCTGTGAAAACAATAGCGAGGATGATGCAGGATACAAATCCTTGACGGATCTTTTTGAGTATCTTGGTTTTGGCAGTTTGGGAGGTTGACACATTTATCTTGATGTCAGAGTTTGTCTTTGCGAGCACCTGCTCAAGCGTTGACATACTTTTCTTAAGTTCGTTGAGTTGCATATTACATTTGTTTTGAAAGTTTGTCTTTAATTCGGTGGATTTTAACTGCAACAGTGTTGCGTTTAAGACCGAGTGCATCAGCTATTTCATCATAGGAATACTCATCAAGCCAAAGGAGTATAATAGCTTTCTCGATATCTTCAAGTTTATTTATTAGTGAGTGCAGAACTTGAAGATTCTCCTTTTGTGCATCGTCAATCTCGGAAGAGAGGTCGAGCAGACCAAAATCAACCGACACGGTTTCTATGGTTGATTTTGACGAGCGCAAGGCCATGAGTGCCGAATTTACTGCTACCCGATAAATCCATGTAGATATTTTGCTGTCACCTCGGAACTGTTTTAGTCCCAGCCAGATATTGACATAAATTTCTTGCCGAAGGTCATCAAACGGCAATTTGTCGGTAGCATAGAAATAGCTGACCTTGTTGATGATTCGGGAGTGCTGCTTTATGAGCGAGGTAAAATCCCTTTCGTTAGTTGGTGGGTCTGTCATACTTCGTTTGTTTTGTTTGCTTTGCCTCGTTAGGTGCAGATTTAACCCCGAAAGTTTCATATACGCGAATATTTTTTTTAGATTTTTTGTTTTTCTCTACAAAGTTAGTAATAATCAAGGTACTACGCACTCTTATAATGTAAGATAAAAATAACGGCTATCCCTCCGGTTGAGGTAATTGTGGAGAGATAGCCATTGTGGTTGCGGTGGTAATGTCAGCGTCTAATGCCGTGGGATTGCGTTGGCTCTTTTGGTCTGAAGCAGAGTTTTTCAAGGAGTTTACGAGCCATATCACGGAACCACTGAAAGACGCTCACGCCGTCAATATTCAAGATGAAACGGTGTTCATTTTCGGGGTCTCTTTCCAATTTGGCAACCGAACCTTCCGTGCGAAAGGTCTGATTGTGTTCCGACGAGAAAAGAGCTCCGGCAAATCCTACCTTTTCTTGGGCAAGTATGCGCTGCGTGAAGCGGTCGGGAAATCCGATGTGGGTGCAGTATCGTCCCCAATTTAACAAATCTTCAAGGTCGGGGAAATATCGGGCAATATCAGCCTTGTATTTCTTCAAATCTCCGTCCGCCTCGCTGTTCAGTTTCCGCATTTGGAGCCGGGCGACATCATCAGACAGTTTCGACGATATTGCCCCAAGTGATTTGTTTTCGGCGGCGAGAGAAGAATTAGCCTCGGTCAACCGGGTGTTTTCGGAATAGAGTTCATTGTTCTGCTGCCGTATCTCCTCGTTAACCTGCGTAAGCATTTTCTTCCGGGTGTCGAGGGCGGTTGTCCGGCACTCAAGGCTCTCCACCTTGCTCTCAAGAGATTTTTTCTCTTTATCGAGCTTCCTTTTCTCAATGGAGAGATTGCCGATGTCTTCTTCAAGACCTTTCTTCTTCACCATGCAGTCGCGGTAATATTCATGCTGCCCGATGTGGCGCGCCTCTGTGCCACGGATGCCACGCTCCAGACCGTATTTCGCCATAGCCTCGGCATAGATGTCCTGATAGCGGCTCATCTTTCCGCGCTCCATTATGTCGTCGGCGCACAGCCTCGGACGGTTGGCGGCTTTGGTGCGGTAACGCTTCTTTGCTGTCGCCTCCCTCGCTTTCTTTTTTCTCTCGGCGGTCACTATCGGAACGACGGCGATGTGAAGATGCGGAGTGCGCTCGTCCATGTGCAGTGCGGCTCCGACAACATTGTCGCCGCCGAATGTGTCGCGCGCCCATTTTATGTTGTCGGCAATCCATTCGTCGAGCTTGCCGCTGTCGATGATTTTTTGCATCCCCTCGTTGTCGGAGGTCATAACCAAGTTGAGGCACCGGACCTGCCTGTCGGAGATTTTTCGTGTAATCCCGGCATTGGCTATGCGGTGTTCGACAGCCGCCGCAAGCCCGGTTATCCCGTCGGGATATTCGACCAGATTGTAGCGGTTGAGATGCGTCCGCGTCGGGTCCGCGTTTTCGGGATGGGCGGTGCGCTCGATATGCTTGGCTATCGAGTTCAGTGACGAGTTCGCCTTGATGATGTGTAACACTGCATAGCTCATAGGCGGACGAGTTTAAGTTGCGGAGCAATCGGAGTGTACGGCTTTCTGTTAAGCCGTTCCGGGGTTTCCAAAGGGGTTGACCTCTTTGGCATATTGGGGACATTTTCAGCGTATCGGAACGATATGCGGCTCGGAAAATTCCCTAATATGCTAAGGAATTTCCCGCATGGCTGTAATTTCCGTGCGCGGCAGCACGGATGGGACTGCACCCCGGATATGGGTCGCAGGGCGGTAAACCACTGTAACGGGTATAGTGGTACACCGAGAAAAAGCATTGATTTCATCATTTCAAATTTAGGGATAACCCCGTGGCACTTTCGGCATTTTGGCACAATCGCCCGTGAGGGTGAAAATGCCAAAGTGCCAAAAATGTCAAGGGTAAATTTAGAATTTGGTGTATGTGCCGTGGCTTTCGTGCGAGAAGAAAACGCCCCGTTTCTCATGCAGGAAACGCTTGAATGTCCGTTCCGGCATTCCGTTCTTGGAGGCTATCGCTACGCCCTCGGCAGTGGTGAATGTGTCGGGCAGTTCCGACATCACGGCAAGCTGCACATCGGTCAATCCGTCCTCTCCGATTATGCCCTGCACCTTTGCGGCTGTCACACGGAAATACTCCGTCAGCTGGATTGAACGCTCGACAACGGCGGTGTCTATCGCCTTTCTTTTCTTTGCCCCGGTAGCCCAATCAGCGAGAGCCAGCAGGAGGCAGAACCTTACGGCATAGATTTCGAGTTTGCTCGCTATGGCGGTCTGCGTGTCGCTCTCCTCGGCGTTGCATTTGTCGGTGTAGTCGTTCTGCCATTTGACAAGGTGGTCGAAGGCTTCGGGTGCAAACAGCACGTTCTCCGGGATTACATTGCCGTTGGTATCGGTTGCCGGAACAATATCCGTCAGCTTGGAGATTATATCCCTCCATGCCGCAACGATGTCGAATGATGGCGTTTTTCTCTCGCTGCTCCATTTCACCTTTGATTGGTCGTCCGGCACGACAAAGAGAAAACGCTCCATGAAGCCGTTGGCGTTGCGGTTTCCGGCGGCGAGTTCGCCCAGCACTTTGGGCTGGATCGTACCGATGACGCATAGGAACGGATTGGCGATGAACACACCGCTTTGGCTGCTTTTGCGGTCGGACATGGCAACCTTGTGGTTGAACACCGACATCCAGAACTCCGATTCCGAGCCGTTGTTGTAGCGGTTGAAGTTCTTGAACCATGCGGCGAGTTCGTCGGCATAGAGGCACAGCCCCCTCGGATTCTCCGAGAGTATGCGGTGGACAGCCTCCGGGGTCACGTCCTGCATGGTGAAACGTATGCGCCTCGGCTCGGTGGGATTGATGTCGTAGCCGTTGGCGGCTCTCTCTTTCGGTGGCAACTCCATTGCCGCCTCGTAGCGTTTCATCGCCTCGTTGAAGATTGCCGACTGCTCCGCGTCGAAATCAATCAACGGCTGCATGGCGAAGCTCAAAGGGTGACTCTTGTTCGCTCCGGGGCGACCTACAAGGGCGACGAAAAGAATACAGTATTCCTGCCAACCCTCCATGTGTTCGACCTTATGGGTGTTGCCTATTGCCGCCGACATAGCCGTGAGCATTGACATGGCGAGATAGTCTTTCGGGAAGCCGAGTACGGTGTTTGCCTCCGTGACAATATCGCGCATTTTCTTGGGCAGTACGTCAAGCGGAAAGGGATTGCCGGGTGTGTTCTTATTCTCGGCGGTTTCTTCTTTTTTCATCGCTTACCCCCTTTCTGCGCTACGGTGGCGGGCACAAGCACACCTACGGCGTTACCGTCTATCAGCTTGGATTCAGCCCATTCAAGCAGCTGCGATTTCTTGAAATGGAGTTTTCGCCCGAATTTCTGGAACGGCACTGTTCCCACGCTCGTTTCCTTGTAGAGCTGCCCTCTCTTTATGGGGTAGCCGTTTACGGACTGCTTGCGCCTTGGCTAATCTATCGATTTTTACGCCGATGGCGGGGATGCTATTTGGGCGGTTGGGGGGAATTTGCTAAATTTGTAGATTGAAAGCTCATATACAATCATTGCATTCTGCGTCATGAGGCTTACAGCCACATAATCTGCAAATTACATACGGCTGGCAGGATGCGTCAACTCTGTATCGATACGACACATATGAAAGTTCTGAAATTTGGCGGCACTTCGGTAGGCACTGTCGAGAGTCTGCGCAATGTCAAGAAAATCGTCGAAGGCATCCACGATCGCAAGGTCGTGGTGGTATCAGCCCTCGGCGGCATCACCGACCAGCTCATAGCGACTGCACACCTTGCCGTCAAGGACGATATATCCTATCTCGAATCATATGCACGGATAGTGCAACGCCATGTCGATGTAATCGAAGGCATAGTCCCCGAAGCCCGACGCACCGAGACGATGGACAAGGTGCGTCTGCTCCTTGACGAACTCGCCAACATATACCGCGGCGTGACCCTGCTCCGCGATCTGTCGCCACGCGCCCTCGACATCATAGTCAGCTACGGCGAACGTCTCTCAAGCGTCATCATCAGCAACATCATAGAGGGAGCCACACATTTTGACTCACGCAACATAATCAAGACCACAACCAATACCTACGGTCAGCACATACTCGACAATGAGCTGACCCAGGAGCTCATACACGGCGCGTTTGACGGTGACAACTGGACCACGGCTGTTATGGGTGGCTTCATCGCATCTGACTCCAAGGGCGACGTCACCAACCTCGGACGCGGAGGCAGCGACTACACCGCCTCCATCATGGCAGCGGCTCTCGATGCCGATGTGCTGGAGATATGGACCGATGTCGACGGCTTTATGACTGCCGACCCGAGGGTCATCAACTCGGCATATGTAATTGACCACCTGTCGTTTACCGAAGCTATGGAGCTGTGCAACTTCGGCGCGAAGGTCATCTATCCCCCGACCATCTACCCCGTCTACCACAAGAACATCCCCATCCTGGTCAAGAACACCTTCAACCCCTCGGCACCCGGCACCTGCATCAGCAATGAAAGCGGCAGCGACGGCCAGCTCATCAAGGGCATCTCGTCAATCAACGACACCTGCCTTGTCACCATCACGAGCCTCTGTATGGTGGGTGTCATCGGTGTCAACGCCCGCATATTCACAGCCCTGTCACGCAACGGCGTGAGCGTATTCCTCGTGTCACAGGCAGCGAGCGAAAACAATACCTCCATCGCCGTCCGCAATGCCGATGCCGACCTGGCAGTCAAGGTACTCAGCGAGGAATTTGCCGAGGAGCTTTCAAGCGGCATGTTCAATAGCATCAAGGCGGAGCCTGACTTAGCCACTGTGGCTGTAGTGGGCGAGAAGATGAAACATACCACAGGCATCGCCGGCAAACTCTTCAACACCCTCGGCTCTAACGGCATCAATGTCATAGCATGCGCCCAGGGAGCATCGGAGACCAACATATCATTCGTAATCGACAAAAAGAGTCTTCGTAAGGCTCTCAATGTCATCCATGACTCGTTTTTCCTATCCGAAAGCTCGGTGCTCAACCTATTCCTTGTGGGAATCGGCAATGTGGGCAGAAGTCTCCTGAGCCAGATAAGCAAGCAGCAGGACGAACTGCTCCGCAACAAAAACCTGCGTCTCAACGTCGTAGGCATAGCATCAAGCAAACGCGCCATCTTCGACCGCAACGGTCTTGACACCGCCGATGCGTCTAACCTCCTAAAGGAGAAAGGGATAGATGCCAATCCGCAGATTATCGTTGACGAAGTGCTTAAGATGAATATCTACAACTCCGTATTCGTCGACTGCACCGCCAGCGCGGAAATCGCCGCCCTATATCCCACCCTGCTTTCACACAATGTCAATGTCGTGGCAGCCAACAAGATAGCGGCATCAAGCGACTACGAGAGCTACAAGGAACTAAAGACAATAGCTCGCAAAAAGGATGTAAAATTTCTATTTGAGACCAACGTTGGCGCGGGTCTTCCCATCATCAACACCATCAACTCCCTCATCAACTCCGGCGATAAGATTCTCAAAATAGAGGCGGTGGTGTCGGGAACACTCAACTACATCTTCAATGTCCTGAGCAAGGACGTGCCTCTGAGTCGCGCCATACTGATGGCACAGGAGGCTGGTTACACCGAGCCTGACCCACGCATCGACCTCTCTGGCAAGGATGTGATACGCAAACTGGTCATCCTCGCCCGCGAAGCCGGCTACAAGGTCGATCAGGCTGATGTGGTACGCAACCTCTTCGTCCCCGAAAAATATTTTGAGGGCACCATAGAGCAGTTCTTTGAAAATATCAAGTCGCTCGACGGCGAGTTTGAGCGTCACCGCGCTGAAGCGGAGGCTAAAGACGAGCATTTCCGATTCGTGGCAACTCTTGAAAACGGAGCAGTCAGCGTCGGTCTCAAGCGTGTGGGTCACAACCATCCATTTTATTCGCTTGAAGGCAGCAACAACGTAATCCTCCTGACCACCGAACGCTACAAGGAATACCCTATGGTCATCAAAGGCTACGGTGCAGGTGCCGAAGTGACAGCTGCCGGCGTGTTCGCCGACATAATCAGCATTGCTAACATCCGATAAGCAATCTCCACGCAAATGAAACATATAATCGTACTCGGCGACGGCATGGCAGACGAACCATGCGAAGCTCTCGGCGGCATGACTCCGCTTGAAGCCGCCGACACCCCCACTCTCGACATGATGGCGGAGCGCGGACGGCTCGGACTCCTCGCTACCGTCCCCGACGGCATGCACCCGGGCAGCGAGATAGCCCACCTGTCACTGTTGGGTTATGACGTGCCCAAGGTGTTTGAGGGACGAGGCTCTCTTGAAGCGGCAAGCATGGGCATCGCTATCGAGCCTGACGAGATGGCAGTGAGATGCAACCTCATCTGCCTCAACCCCGACGGCTCCATAAAGAACCACTCTGCCGGACATATCACCACCGAGGAGGCTGACCAGCTCATCGACACCCTCAACACCCGTCTGGCTGACGGACGATTCAAAATTTACACCGGAGTCAGCTACCGTCACCTGCTCAAGGTCAAGGATGCAGACAAACGCATTTCTTGCACTCCGCCCCACGATGTGCCTGGCGCACAGTCGATGGAGGTGATGGTACGCGCCGAAGTGCCCGAAGCTGAGGAGACAGCCGACTATCTCAATTCACTCATACTCGACTCGCAGGAGATACTGCGTGACCACCCCGTCAACCTCCGACGCATCGCCGAGGGCAAAGACCCAGCCAACAGCATATGGCCGTGGAGCCCGGGCTACAAACCGTCGATGGAGACCATGATGACCCTCTTTGGCATCAAAAAGGGTGTGGTCATCTCAGCCGTTGACCTTATCCGTGGCATAGGGGTGTACGCCGGACTTGAACCCATAATAGTTCCTGGTGCGACAGGTCTTGCCGACACCAACTACGAGGGTAAGGTAAAGGCTGCCATAGATGCTCTCAAAGGCGATGCCGATTTCGTATTCCTCCACATCGAGGCAAGCGACGAAGCAGGCCACGAGGGCGATGCCAAGCTGAAAAAGACCACCGTGGAGTATCTTGATCAGCGAGTGCTGCGTCCACTGCTCGAAGCGGTTAAAGAAATGGACGAGGAGGTAGCCATCGCCATCCTCCCGGACCATCCTACCCCTTGCCACCTGCGCACCCACACCAATCGCCCCGTCCCATTCCTCATCTACCGTCCCGACATCACCCCCGACGATGTAACGGTATACACCGAAGCGTCCGCTGCCGATGGCGGCTACGGACTGATGCAGGGCGATGAATTCATCCGCGAATTTTTAAAATAAACTCATGAGCCAGCATATCAAATACTACAGCACATCGGGCAATGCACCGATGGCGACTTTGGAGGAAGCTGTCGTGCACGGTCTTGCTTCTGACAAGGGTCTGTTCATGCCTGAGACCATAGGACTGCTCCCTCAGGCGTTTTTCAATAACATCGCCGAGATGAGCCTTACCGACATAGCCTATGTCGTAGCAAACACGCTCTTTGGCGGCGACATCGAAAGCGAGGAACTCAAGCGCATCGTCAGCGAAACGCTCAATTTTGAGATACCTCTGGTCCACGTGGCTGAAAACCGCTATTCGCTCGAACTTTACCACGGTCCCACTCTGGCTTTCAAGGATGTAGGTGCGCGCTTCATGGCTCGTCTGCTCGGCTACTTCAACGCCAAGCGTGGCAACGGACGCATGGTCAATGTGCTTGTAGCCACATCGGGTGACACCGGCAGCGCGGTAGCCAACGGCTTCCTCGGAGTGGAGGGTGTCAGAGTATTCGTGCTCTATCCTAAGGGCAAGGTCAGCCGCATCCAGGAGGCGCAGTTCACTACCCTCGGACAAAACATCACAGCACTTGAGGTCAACGGCACATTTGATGACTGTCAGGCTCTCGTCAAGCAGGCGTTCATGGATGCCGAACTCAACGAGGCGATGCAGCTCACATCTGCCAACTCCATCAATGTGGCGCGTTTCCTGCCCCAGATGTTCTACTATTTCCATGCTTACGCACAGCTCGCTGCTAAAGGAAAGCGCACTGACAATATTGTGGTAGCTGTGCCGAGCGGCAACTTCGGCAACATCACCGCCGGACTCATCGGCAAGCGCATGGGACTGCCCATCAAGCGTTTCATCGCCGCCAACAATGCCAACGACATCTTCTACCAGTATCTCCAGACTGCCAAATACAATCCCCGTCCATCCATAGCCACCATAGCCAACGCTATGGACGTGGGAGACCCGAGCAACTTTGCCCGCGTCCTTGACCTTTATGGCAACGACCACTCGCGTATCGCTGCCGAAATCTCAGGTTGCACATACACCGACGAGCAGATAGCCGAAACCCTCCGCGACACTCTCGCCAACGAGGGCTATCTCCTTGACCCCCACGGAGCAGTGGCATACCGCAGCCTTCTTGAAGGTCTTGCGCCTGACGAAACAGGTATCTTCCTTGAGACCGCCAATCCCGCCAAGTTCAAGGAGACTGTAGAAGCCATCACTGGCAGCGAAGTTGACATTCCTGCGCGTCTCAACGCTTTCCTCAAAGGCGAAAAGCAGTCGATACCCATGCAGCGTACATTTGCGCCGTTCAAGAAGTTCCTCCTCTCTCAAGCATAAACTATGAATCTCCGCATCATGCCGCCTGACGGCATACTGGAAGCTACCATATCGCTCCCTACTTCTAAAAGCCTCTCTAACCGGGCACTGATACTACGCGCACTGACTCCAGGAGGCAAAGGCTCAATCGATGGGCTGGCACAGTGCGATGACACCGATGTGTTGTCTGCCGCCCTGTCACAGGGTCCCGATGTCCGCGAGGTAAATATAGGTGCTGCCGGCACTGCCATGCGCTTCCTGACCGCTTATTATGCCACGCTTGACGGCTGCGATGTGGTGCTTGACGGAAGCGAACGCATGCGTCGCCGCCCCATCAGCGCACTCGTTGACGCTCTGCGTCAGGCTGGTGCCGACATCGAGTATGCTGCGGAAGAGGGATTCCCTCCGCTGCATATCCGCGGACACCTACTGGCTGGCGGAGAGGTCAAGGTCAAGGCTGACATCAGTTCGCAATACATCTCTGCATTGCTGATGACAGGTCCCCTGATGGCAAACGGACTCACCCTGACCCTTGAGGGCGAAATAGCCTCGCGCCCATACATTCTGATGACTCTCGGCATGATGGCTGAGCGCGGTGTAGAGGCGGAATTCTACGGCAACACCATCACCGTCCCTGCGGCATCATATCGCCCGGGCGACTTCACCATCGAGGGCGACTGGAGTGCGGCTGCTTTCTGGTACGAGATTGCAGCTGTCAGCAGCGGTTTTGTAGGGCTCAACGGCATCAAGCTCCCGAGCCTGCAAGGCGACTCGGTGGTGAGCAATATCTACACCCACCTCGGCATAAACACCGAGGATGGCGAAGAGGCAGACATCGACCTGCTTGCCTCTCCCGATCAGGACGCACGTCTCAACTACGATTTTTCCGACTGTCCCGATCTCGCCCAAGCCGTGATTACAACCTGCGCGTTGCTAGGCATCCCGTTCCGCTTCACAGGATTGCACTCCTTGCGCATCAAGGAGACAGACCGCATAGAGGCGATGCGACGCGAACTGCTCAAAATAGGTGTTCCCGTCACTATCACTGGCGATGACCTGATGGAGTGGGAAGGCAAACGCACCCCGGTGTTTGAGATGCCTAATTTCGACACCTACGATGACCACCGCATGGCTATGGCTCTCGCCGCCGTCAGCATCTTCATCCCTGGCATCATCATCAACGATGCCGAGGTTGTCAGCAAGAGCTACCCGACATTTTGGGACGACCTGCGCAATGCCGGATTCACCGTCATCGATGCATCAGAGCCTTATGAGGAAGAGGCAGCCCGAGAAGCTGCCCAGTAAGCACATATCATAACCATGCTGCCGTTCATCCTGCTCATACTCTGGATAGCTCTTACTCTCTACATCTTCTACCGCTACTCGCAGTGGCGCAAACGCCGCGCCACGTCCCGACCGATTACAGCTGACGGCAGCAACCAGTCATCTGCATCATCTGCTGACGCCGACAGCTGCCATTCCCACTCAGGCATCTGCTGCGGACTCCACGCCATATGCGAGAAAGGCTTGCCCAAATCGGCTGAAGACCTCTACTTTGACGACGAGGAACTTGACCGCTTTCAAGGCAAAAAGCCCTCGGATTACACCGACGAGGAGATAGAGGAATTCCGCGACGTGATGATGACCGTCCCCGCCGACGAGCTCGGACTGTGGGCACGGTGCATAGGCATGCGCCATCTGATGCTGCCCGAGGCTGTACGTGACGAGCTGTTGCTGCGCATGCGCGAAAACGATGCCTCCACAGCATCCCAATCCTGACCTCCATGGATATTCTCAATTACGGTTTCTTTCAAAACGCCCTTTGGGGCATTGGGCTTATCAGCATCACAGCCGCCGTCATAGGTGTCTATGTGGTATGCCGCCGCATGGCTGCCCTGGCAGGAGGCGTGACACATGCATGTTTCGGTGGACTCGGACTGGGATATTTCCTCGGTTGGAATCCGTTGTGGCTCGCGATGGCTTTTGCCATCGGCTCATCACTTATCGTAGAGCATATGTCGTCTGGCGGACGTGTGCGCTCTGACTCGGCGATAGCTGTGGTGTGGGCGATAGGCATGGCTATAGGTGTACTGTTCGTATTCATGACCCCTGGATATGTACCTGAACTGACCACATTTCTCTTCGGCAACATCCTTACCATCAGCACCACCGACCTCATCATGGAAGCGATGTACGCTGCCATACTGGTTGCGGTTTTCACCATAGCCCACCGTCAGATAGTGGCATGCGCCTTTGACCCCGACTTTGCCCGCGTGAGCGGACTGCGCGTGTCGGCAATCAACCTGATGATGACTGTCCTTGTAGGCATCGGCATAGTCCTGACCATCCGCCTCATCGGAGTGATGCTGTTGATGTCTACCCTCGCTCTCCCCGCCCTCGCCGCCGAAAACCTCACGCGCCGCTACATCCCCATGACACTCACAGCCGTAGCCCTCAGCCTCGCCACCTCCTACGCCGCCCTCCTCCTCAGCACCCTCGTCGACGTCCCCTGCTCCGCCTTCATCGTCCTCTTCCAAGCCGCCGCCTACGCCCTGACCCTCCCCCTCCGCCACCACTGACCCTATCCCCAGGATACCCTTAACACATTCACACAAACATAAGCACCGAATTGTAGGGACATGCCATGGCATGTCCGCCTCCCAACCGACGACATTCTGCGCGAAAGCGGACATGTCTTGATAGGACTACATTTTTGAACTTCGCCGGATTATTCATATCTTTGCAATAATTCATATCTTGAGCATACGTTGACTGCGGTTGCTCTGATGCACTGGAAATCAACATGCCTGTTATAACGTTTTCTTGCCATGAAATACCGTTTCTTCTTTCTTCTGGTCCTTGCCTGTGTCTCACTGTGTGGATTTGCAGCCAATTCCACGGACGACAACATGCCGCAGTCATCCTACGGCACCATACACCGCCACACCTTCCACTCCCCTCAACTTGACGACCGCTATACGGTAGACGTGTGGGTGCCTGACGACTATGATGCGTCACGCATAACACCCTACCCGGTGATATATGCCCAGGACGGACAGGGTCTCTATGACCCTACAGTGACATGGAACGGACAGGCATGGGAGATTGATCGTACCATATCACGGCTCGGTGATGCCATTGATACTCCCATTGTCGTCGGCATCCACAGCAATTCTACACGTGCGGCAGACTATCTGCCACATAAACCATTAGCAGCTAACCCCTCGCTTGAAGAAAAAATCATCACGTCCTGGGGGCAACAGGAATCACGGTCCGACCGCTATCTTGATTTCATAGTCAACACCGTGAAACCTGACATCGAACAGGCCTATAACGTTCGCAAGGATTGCCGTGGCACCACAGTCATGGGATCAAGCATGGGCGGCCTCATATCGCTCTATGCCATGTGTGAGTACCCGTCGGTATTCGGCAATGCGCTGTGCCTCTCAACCCATTGGTTAGGTTATGACTACACCGCCGTCCCGGACTTCCCCGAAGCTATGCTCAGTTATATCGCAAAAGCTCTTCCATCTGACGGCGTACATAAGCTATATCTCGACCATGGGACGAAAGGCTTTGACGGATCATATGAGCCGTGGGACACCAAAGCCTATGAGACAGCCCTCCAAGCAGGCTACACAGACGATGTGACAGTCATGCACTATATTGACAATGGTGCCGACCACAACGAGGTTTCATGGGCCAAACGCCTGTCCAAGCCTCTCATGTTTGCTCTCGGGACAGGAAACCCGATAGTCACCCCCGAAGAGGCATACATATACCTCTATTACGAAGGTGCCGGAGCCGCTGATACATTCTATTCATTCGTCTACGACAATATAGGCAACAACAACACCTCATGGCCCGGGTCAGCTATGGAATACCACGAGTCAATGACTGTCAATGGCTTGCAAGGCCCCTGGTTTGTCTATAAAGTCCCCGAAACGCTTAGTGTTGACGGATTGGCCATGGTGAGCGATAACGCCACACGCCGTTATCCAGCCAATATGGAGCCGGGCATCCCTCTCAGAGGCAAATCGCTGGCTTTCATCTACAGAAACGGCAGCTGGACTACAGAGTCCGTTGAAACTGTATCAGACAGCGGTGTGGACGACATCACATATGACACATATATCGACAACGGCGAAGCAACGGAAATATACACCCTTCAGGGCGTAAGGATTGACGGAAGCATCGATACGCTCCCCGGTGGCATATATATCATACGCCATGGAGCCAAATTCCTCAAACTTATGAAATGATGACAGCGCATATCATTTCATACCTCGTCATCGCTGTATCTTGATTGATTTGTTGTTGACCTTCACGATGTACACTCCTTTGGGCTGAGAGACCAGCGAGACACGTCCGAATCCCATGGTTACCAAAGCCCCTGACATGTCGTAGACATGTATTTCCTCTCTTGCGCAAATAAACTGATGTCCTTCGTAGCGAAACATTATGTCGCAGTCGGCGTTAATGTCCCACTCATCCAGAGAGACCGTGAAATCCACAGCCTTTACATCGTCACGTTGATATTCCGACGTCACTTTTGATGTCGCCACCAACATATTATCGTCGGAAAATGTGATCATAGGCTTTTCGCCGAGACGATAACACTCAACCCTACCATTGTTAAGAGTGACGCGCAGATAGCTATTGGCACCGGTCGCAAACAAGCCGCCTGTAAGCAACGCCAACAAACCATACAGTTTTCTCATAGTACAGATTAGTTTATTACAACACTCACAAATATACCCACAATACGGCAAAAACCGACACACTTTCCCGTAATAAATTCTTTTACACCTCCGTGTAAACCTGCCACCACAAATCAGTTAACAAATCAAGTCCCGGAAAGACTGACTTATAGCAGCACACGCGCTACCATACTATGTCACTAACTCAAGAAGTCCCTACTGCGATGAGCGGGACTTCTTAAGTTGGTGGCATCAGTATTTGAGCATGTCGGCGGCGGTGTTTTTGAACTGGGGCATCGCCATGCCGACAGGAGCACCTATAAAGGTGGGGTCGCAGACTATGTATTTGCCTCCGCCTCCTACCACGAAGTCACCCGGTACATCTCCGTTGAAGCGGACAGCCGTGGCTATGTGGCCGGGATAATCCAGAAGGATTACGTCAAGCCCGAGCAACTGGGTCACCAGATAACGGTAGAGCATCGAGCGGTCCTCGCAGTCGCAATACGGATAATAGAAAAGTTCCTCCACAAAGAAAGGCTTCTCGTAGCCGAACTGCTCGGGGTCGGTGGCATACTCAAATCCGCTCTGCACAAAGTCAAGCAGTATGTTGGCAGCCTCGCGCTCGCTTTTGCCCTTGATGGCCGGACGAAGTGCATCAAGCACCTCATCGGAGAATTTCTTATCCACCTTGGCTGTGGCATACACGCTGTAGTCACACTGCGGCAGACGCTTGTAAAACTCCATCAGCTCCACCGGCACGGATGCAGACGCGGCAGCTTTGTAACGCTCGCCCTGATGCGATGACGACTTGCGCGACCCTGCGAATCGAGGTGTCTGGCGCATACTCATATCTATCTTGTGCTTGGCATCGGGAGCCTCCTTGGCACACATCTTATATGAATAAGGCTGGTCGGCTTCTACATCGTAGAACTTCGCACCTCCCTCTGATATGAATGCGCAGCCATAGAGCTGTGAGGCGGGAGCCACAAGCAGTGTCAGAGCGTTTTTCTGTATCACCTTTGCCATTCGGGCGCGGAAACCGAGATTATTGAGGAGGAACTGGCGCATCAACACGCTCTCGTTTTTGCCACCAAACTTCTCTGCGATCTGCTTGACCACGAGATACAGTGCCCAGTCATTGCCCAGGTCGCGGCTGCGCATGGTGCGGAGATCTTCAAGCAGCGGTTTGTAGTTGCTCTTATATAGCGTCTCCAGTCCGTCGGCAAGCGAGTTCTCATCTATACCTTTGAGCGTCACCGCCTTGTCAAGCGCATTGCTGACATAGTAGTCGATGCCCATAAAGTTGATTTTAGTGCGACCAGCTCCGCCACTGTAGAGAGGCGAAGTTGACGGTTTGGAAGGCGCAGGTGTGGGCGTCGGTGTCGGCTTGGCAGGTGCCGGTGTGACAGGCACAGGTGTAGGCTTTGGCGTAGGCTTCTGAGATATGACAGGTGCAGGTGTCGGTTGCGGTTTAGGCTGTGTGACCTTCACCGTGTCAGGTTTTGGCTTAGGAGCTGCCTTAGGTACTGGCTTGGGGGTGGGAGCCGGAGCAGGTGTCACCGATGTACCTCCCTGAGCGGTGGTAGTGCCCTGCTGCTTGCCCTCCTCGGTGGTCAGATCCAGAATCTCCTTGATGGTAAGCCGCTTGGGGGGCTCTTTCGCCTCCGGGGCTTTGGGGTCATAGACGGGCATCTTGGGCGGTTCGGGCACCACGCGCTTCTTTTCGGGCTCTTTGCCCTCATATTTCTTCCACGGATGGCGCATGAAGTCGATGAAGTCACGGTTGGCATCGGAGATAAACGTGTCAAACCCCTTCATGTTATCGTTCATGAAGTCATCGAAATCATCGGCAACTGCGCTGCCGCCCCCTATCATGGAGCACAGCAGCGCAGCTATGATAAGTCTATGGCGTTTCATAGGCTCAAAGTCTGGATTATTCGGCGTCCTCTGCTACAGGCTCTCCGATAAATTCCTCGACCATCTCGGTCAGATTGCCGAGCGATGCCTGCTGCTGAGCCTCGCGGGCTGCTTCCTCGCGGGCTTTGCGTGCTGCGGTCTCGTCGATGGACATGAACACGTTATATTCCTTGACGTTGCCCTCTTTTTTCTTGGGGATGCGCACTAAGGTGAAATGCTCCTTGGCAAGCGATCCGAGTGAGGTGTTGACAGCTGACTCGTATGCCTCGCCGAAGCGGTCTATCTCCTCCTGCGAGGTCTTGTTGGCATCTGCCGACGCCACCGACTTGAGTTTGCCGACCACCTGGGCTTTGGCACGGGCGGCGTAGTTGGCTATGCCTGAGTGCATGGCATTATCGCGGCCGATTTTGTTGTTTTGGCCGAGGGCTATGCCTGTGATGGGGATGCGGTTTTCCTCGTCAGACTCGATATATGTGCGGTACTTCAGCAGGGCATATTCCATGGTCTGGGTGCTCGCGAGCGGTTCCCAGCCGGCTTTTTTCAGCTCTTTGGCTCGTTTCTTGGAGTCCTTCTGGATGGCTTTTTCCTGTTGTTTGGTTAGCTGTTGGGCTTCTATTGTGCCCATGCCGCCAGCGATAAGCATCACGAATGCGGCAAAAATTGCGATAATCTTTTTCATGTGTCTCGTCAATTGTTTAAAAGATGAATGATATATTCTGTTTACTCCCAGTTGACCGTAAACGGCAGGGCGAAGCGCACACGCTCCACGCGCTCGGTCAAGGGATTGACCACATCGATGGTGCCTGTGACTGTCTGTGACGGATGGCGCGATGTCACGCGCAGTGTTCCCATCACCTTGCAGCGCACTTTGACGATGCCTCGTGAGGTATATATGGCATCGATGTTGTCAACATCGATGGGAGTCGCTAACCCCGGCACCGACATGTGCAGAGCCTTGACTCCGAAGTCGGTATCGCCACGGTTGTCAAGCGTCATGGTCACATTGATCGCCCCGATGGTTGCCTTGGCGGCATTGATGGAGTCGGCAGTCAGCACCACTCTGTCACACGGCACTATGGAGAATTTTCCATTTCCAGCACCCTCCCCATCGTCAGCCTTTATGACAAAGTGGCGCGCCACTTTCTTGCCTTTGATTCTGAATGTGACATCCACATAGTTGTCCTCATCGTCTAAGCAGTCGGCGGTTTCATAATATACCTTGAAGATGCCGTCTTCAGGCGACACTTGTATGTTGTTGGCACAATTGGAGGTGGCTACTGGTGACATGCCGCAGCTCACAGCGCGTCCCTGCACGGTCAGTGCGCACTCTATCGTCCCAGGATTGACGATCTTACCTGTCACACCGAGCGATTTGTAGAGGTCGTTGTACTGTGTGCGCAGTCCTTTGACTCGCGCAGCCCTTGCCTTGTCAAAGAAATACTCCCCAAGAGCATCAAGACGCGCTATGCCTGAGCCTATCTGCTCCATGGCGGTGATATTGTCTACTTGCGCTTCAAGGTTCTCGAGTTCTGCCACTTTCTGTCGGTCAAGATCCTCAAAGTCAGCCTGTAGCATCTGCTGTTCAAGCCTCGTATATGGATACTTCACGGAATACTCATAGTGCTCTGCCCCGGTTTTCTTGTCGCGGAGCTTCGCCCAGTAGATGTCGGCGGCTTTTGACAGGGAGATGCCCTTGATAAAGGGCAGATTGGCAGTGCGGATGCTTGACTGACGGCTGTAGGTGTCGCTTGACTCCGATACCTCGCCGTTGGTGATGGTCTCGGTGGCGATGTTTGACTGCTCCACAGTGACATTGCTCGCTACGGAGTGGATGATTCGCTCTGTGATTTCGGCTGTGGCACGACGCTGCGCCTCGGCAAGCGACGGAGCTTCCACCGTGACAATCAGATAGCCGTCGGCAGCCGTTCCGAGCCATTCGGGAGCCTTCTTGGCGCTCTTCTCCACCACCTTGGTCTCGGCACTAATATGCGTTGACAACATCAGGGATGCCATGATGACGAAAGCGACACATGTTAATTTCCTATACATAGGCTGAGTATTTATGTTATTCAAACCTGGTTGTAGGGACATGCCGTAGCATGTCCGAAATGCCAGGCGTATTGCCCTCTTGGGGAGGCGGACATGCCACGGCATGTCCCTACACGCTTATATGCTTTACCTTGTCACCAGCTTACCGGCAGATTCCTCACAGTGACGGCGATGCCGCGGATGGTCATGCCCATGTAGCTGATGGTGTCGATACGGGTCCTTACACCCGGGATGGTTATCTGCATCTTCACAGGCACGCCCTCAGGCATTGCTACATAGCCGCTGCCGTAGTTGTGGTCATTGAGACGCAGGTCTCTGAACTCCGTGCCATCGGAGGTGATGGCATTGTCAAGATTGACGTACACCCTCGCATCGTCCAGATTGTCATTGAGCGCACGAGCGGTGATGATGATTGAGCGGCGTTTCAGGTCACCCTTGCAGCTGAGTATCTCGAAGTCGATATTCTGACCCTCGATGGTCACATCGCCAAGACCACTGGAGGCAGGTGCTTGCGCCACCGGTTCGGTAACCACAGGCGTTTCTTCTGCCTCGGGCTGCTGCTCCACTGGCACTTCCACCACCGTCTCTACGACCTTTTCGACCACCACGGTATCAGGCGTCTGCATCAGGTACGGCATCACCTCGCCCATCAGAGCCTCTGACTGGTCAAAGCACGCCACGGACGGTGGCACGGCTGACAGGTAGCTCGCCGCCTCGGCGTAGCGTCCCATCCCTTTGAGCCGCTGCGCCTGGGCTATGATATTGCCGCAGTTTTCGGCATAGTGGTCCTGGATGCGCTGCCGGCTCGTACGGACAAACCGCACAAACACCGGGTCGGTAGCCTTGACGGAGTTGGCAAGTTTGCGCATAGCAGCATCCTTGCCCCCGGCAGCACTCCCTTTTAGCGGGATGATGACGGTGTTGTACACCGTGCCGTCAATCGGATTCCACGCCGACAGTTTCAGGTCAGCCTGCACACGAGCCACCTCACGCATCATCCCCTCGGTCTCTGCCACTTCAGTAAAATCCACAGCAGGGATGATGTGAAACACATTGTGAGGCGACATGTCCACAGCCTCCGTGCGGCTCAATGCAGCCAACAGTTTGTCCTCGATAGCACCAGCCACATCAGCCGGCATCGACGAGTTTTTCAGGTCATCAAGATAGAACTTCACCGCCGTCTCCCCTGCCACCGCAGTAAGAGAAAGCCCCAGAAGTGCCATCAGGCACACCCACAACTTTTTGCTAATCAGCATATTTCGTTTCATAATCATATATTTCATATCCATACGCGCCCCTTGTGGGCGCATCTCTCAGATAGCCGAGGGGCTTGCCCCTCGGAAAGATTGCCATCATATAACGCGCTGCGCTTTGCCGCAGCGCATCATTCGCCATCTTATTGTACTGCTGGTGGTTTAATTCGCTGCAGCAAAGCGCAGCGCGACCCACTGATTGATCATTTTCCGAGGGGCAAGCCCCTCGGCTATTATAAAGATGCGCCCATAAAGGGCGCCAATGGCAAACCCTATCTCACTCGATCATGATGGTCATGCTCTGACCCATGGCGGTGACGGAGGCTTTGTAGTTTTCGCCGAGCTGCTTCTTGAAGAATTTGCGCAGGTCGCTGCCGAAATTCGACAGCGTGTAGGAGCGGTTGCGGGCGGCGTTCCACAGCGGCACGTTGATTGAGGCGCGGATATACTTGTCGGTGCTCTGGCTCATGTCATACACGCCATGGAATGCGTTTTCGCGGAGCCAGTCGTCAAGCGCGTCCTTGAAATATTCGCCGCTCTCGGGCGAGTCCTGGTCGAAGTCCCAGTCGCTGACAGTCTCCGAGAGGTTGATGTCAAGCTGCACCTCGCGACCCTTGTTGATCATCTGCTCGAACGAAGCCTGTAGCTGCTTGAAAAAGTCATTTTCAATCTGCTTGATGGCTTCGCGCACGAGAAATGTGGTATCTGTAGTATGGTAATATCCGCTGGCAAATGTCTTGGTGGCAAGCCGTCCGGCAGTCTGACGTTCCACCGCACCTGTGTTGAGGCTCACGCGGGTAGTGTTGCCGTTGGTCTGAGCCGAGATGCCAACAGTCACCACGATGTCACCAGGGAGCTGCTGCACCATCATGGTGGCATCGTCAGCCTGCGAACCGGCACGTAGCACATCCGCGTTTTTGCTGTTCTGTAGCTGCGTCACGAAGTCGCGGGTCTTGAAGCCATGGTTCTGGAAAGCCTCTGCCACGCGCTCCACCGCATACCGTTCGGCAGGGTGCGCCTCTATGCGGCGGCGCATCGCCTCGAAGCTGTAGCCGTCATTGCCGTCGGTATACGGCACCACGACTATCGTAGGGTTGAGAGCCGATGTCGGGTCTTTCTTCTTGGCATCAGCCCATGCAGGTGAAAATACCTGACGGTTACGCGTAAGTTCGGTCTTGAGAGTGCGCAGATTTATCGATACCACCACCGTGGCGCGCTGTTTGTTGCCTATCTTCTTGGTCTCAAGCGTGCGGGGCTGGCCGATGATATAGTTGATATACCGCCCGTCGTGGAGGAAACGGTAGTCATAGTCGGGCTTCGTCTCGCTCAGTATCGGCTGACCGTCCTTAAGTCCCGCCACGCCAGAGTGAAACAAGCAATGGAAAGCCGATTTTATCGCCATCGCCTCCGCTTCTTTCTTCTTCTCGTCAACGCCGGTAGCCTGCACAGTCACGGCGTTCTCGTCCCCAGATATATACTGCACATCATCACTATAATTCTGTGCCCGGGCAATGCCCAGACACAGAATCACAGTCATGATGCACATGAACCTACGCTGCATAGTCATGTGTTTTGTGGTTTATCGTTGGTTTAAAGCTTGAATCCGCCCAGACCGCCGGCTTTTTTGGGAACAGACTTGAACACGATAGTCTGTCCGCCATCGATGGCAGCCTTAAGCTCCTTCTGATTCTTCTTGATTTTCACGGCAGAGATATCATCACCTTCTACGGCTGTAACTTCGGCTTCAGCGATAGCCTTCACTGACTTGCGACCTGCGATTTCACGCACTACGCATACATCGAACTTATCCTTCTTCGCCACACCATGAGCTTCGCCGAGACTCATGTAGGCAGTGTTGACCTTGCCGTCTTTCACTTCGCCAGCCTCAAGGAGCAGACCAAACAGGGGGAATGCTTCCTGGAAAAAGCCACTCACGCCATCGCGAGCTTTCTTTACAGCCTTTGTCACAGCTTCTTCGGGGGTATTGCCTACATTGTCGCCGAAAAGTTCACCGCCATGAGTAAAACTGCGGGTGAGTATGGTCTTGCCATCATTGGGGTTGATGACCTTAAGGGTGTAACCGACCTGGCTTGTGTAGTATATACCGCCGTCATCATTTTTCTTTTTCTCTGTAACAAGCGAAGTAATACGTCCGTCAACAAGAAAGTTTGCGCCCTCCTGAGCCATGACCTTCATGCGTTCGGCATCATCTCCAGCCTCTACACCTGCCTCGCGACGCTCAGCCTCGATACGTAACGTTGATTTGGTGTCTACATCCATGATCTCGGCACGCTTGGTGTTTACAAGGCTCTCCATCACATAACCGCGGAGCTGTTCGGCAGCTGCAAAGGGGATATCGGTCGAACGCCAGAAGTAGTCGATGAGCACGTTGGGCTTGCCCTTTGATTCCATCTCCTGCACGTTGGCTGATGCGACGAGCGGCATAGCAAGTGACATTGCGAGCGCGATTGCGCTGACTGTTCGTGTAATAATCTTCATGGTTAATGCTTTTGTGTTTAGTGTTGTAGAATGTTATTTGGTTAAAAATGTGTTATCGCTGATTGGTCATTTACGGCGCATACACCCTTGTCTGCGCTTCTATTTCCACAAAATTAAACATAATTTAATAAATTACCCCCCCCCATTGTTAATATTCATTAACAAACCCTTATAACTGCAAAACCATGCTTCTCGCGCATGTTCTACAACACATTTTTCCCTTTCATTCCAACAACAAAACCCATGAACGTAGGGACGCGGCGTGCCGCGTCATCGTATCAGACGATGCGTATGACCCATGATGACGCGGCACGCCGCGTCCCTACCTGACGAAAGCGCCACCTATCTTATCCCTCCCCTCACCGATACTCCCCGAGGGCTTTGCGGTAGACGCGGAGCAGGTCGGCAGTGAACTTCGCGGGAGTGAAACGAGACACGTAGCCGCGTCCGGCATCGACCATGGCGGCACGGAGCGACTCGTCGTTGAGCAGACGGTTGACAGCATGCGCCATCTCCTCTGCATCGTCAGGATGCACATAAAGTGCTCCCGGTCCACCAGCCTCTTCAAGGCATGTGCCGGTGCAAGCCACCACGGGCGTACCGCAATTGATTGCCTCGATTACCGGGATGCCGAAGCCTTCCATGCGTGATGTATATGCCGCCACAGTCGCCCCGGCATACAGAGCCGGCAAGTCGGCAAACGGGGCATCATGCACAAACACTACCCTCTCGCCAAGATGCTTCTCGCGGACAAACCGCGCCAACTCGTCCATATAGGGTGTGGCGCGACCGACAATGACCGCCTTGACATCATGTGGCAGCTGCGGCAGGGCGGCAAGCGTGAGCATCTGGTTTTTACGAGGCTCTATGGTCCCTACGCTGACCATATACCGCTCAGGCAGGGAGTATTTAGCCCTTACAACCGCTATTTCATCCTCGGCAACTGGGCGCAGGAAACCGGCATCACACCCTTGATACACTACATCAATCTTGTCAGGTGCAATCCCATATGACGATATGATGTCACGGCGCGTAGCCTCCGAGACCGCGATGATGCGCGTGGCTGTCTCGGCAGCCCGACGGAACTTGAAATCATAGATAAGCCTGTCGGCACGCTTATATCCGCGCGTGAAGTGCTTGAAAATAAGATCATGGATGGTGACAACCGTCGGTATGCCGGCGCGAGCGATATCAAGCGGAAGTTCGTTGCTCAGCCCGTGGAACAGTTGCACCCCGTCAGCCATCATATCCGATGTGATGCCCCTCTGCACCCGCCAGAGTCCCGGGGCACGCCGCCATGCCGCGCTGCGTGGAGTCCTCACCTCCACATTGTCATGCTCCAAAACACGAGCCAGCCGGGCTGACTGGCGCAGACGCGGAGCATAGAGCAGCAGACGGTCGTCAGGCAGTTCGCCAGCCAACGCGTCCACCACCAAGCGGCTGTAATTTCCCAGACCGGTGAAATTGCTTACCGCCCTCTTGCCGTCAAATCCGATGATCATGGACGGGCGAAGTAGAATATCACCGGCTCCGTCTGGTCAGGCCATTTCACTTTGACGGCATCCATGCCGTCGACCTGCGCCTGACCGAGTATCTCGGTGGGCTGCAAATAGTTGCGCACAAAAGCCATGGCATCCTCGGTGGTCAGCACGATGAATGGTTCCTCACCTGTCACGCCGCTGCCCGACGAGAATATGAGCGAGCATATGGCATCGATGCGCTTCTGGAAGTTCTCGGCTCGGGCTTTCACACGAGGCTCTGTGCTGTTGGCAGCTGCCACATATCCGCGGAAAAGTTGATTGAGAGCCACCGGATTTTCGCGAAGCACTGCATCAACCAAGGTCAGCGTGGAGGGATAGTCCTTCTTGGCATACGCGGCATCCACATCAGGATAGCTTGCCGCCGGCTTGTGACCGGGCACATAAGCCTGACCGTAATACACCACAGCCATCTCGGCAGGTGTCAGGCTCTCACCCTTTTCATACTTTGCCACAAGGGCATTGCGCTTATCCGGGGTCTTGGTCACGACCGATGCGAGAGCCTTGCGGTCCACTTTTATACGCTCGGCTGCCACGGCAGAGCCACCAGCCAACACTATGGCTATTAATGCAATGATGAATTTTCTGATAGTCATATCTAATTTTCTATAAAATAACGTGATTATCCATCTGTCTGTAGGGACATGCGTTATTATCACATGGTTTCAGCTACTCGTTATAACGCTTTACTTGACCGCTTGGTTGAGTATCTTCACCGGCACCTGCGTGTTGTCATAAAATCCGGTGAAATCCTGCGCCCCTGCTCCGACAGCATAAAGGGGCACAAAGCAGCCGGAATGCTCTCCAGTAGTGAACCCTATGCCGTAGTGGTCACCGAGTATGCGGAATGTCTCCATCACCAGCGGCGAATAGCTTTTATAATATGTGACAGTGCGCTCAGAGTTGTCACGGTCAACGAATGTCTGCTTGAACGCCTCGCGCAAAGCGGCATCCTGTTTCTCGGTGACAGGGATGGCTGTGTACATGCCGAAGTCCTCGGTCAGCATATCCTTCACATCATCGAATGTGTAGATGCGGCGGGACTTGAGCATCGCCTCGATATCGCGGTTGAAGAGGTCTTTTGACTTCTTCTGGTGGTCGATCAGATCAAGACGCAGATTGTAGCCTGTAAATGTAGTGCCGAGTCCCATACCGCCGGTCTCATGGTCGGCGGTGACCACTATCAGGGTCTCGTCGGGATGCTTCTTGTAAAACTCATACGCCACCGCGAGGGCATCATTAAAATGTGACACCTCTTTTATGACAGCAGCGGCATCGTTGGCATGACCAGCCCAGTCGATATTGCCGCCCTCGACCATCATAAAGAAGCGGTCAGGGCTGACGCGGAGCATCTGGTCAAGACAAGCCTTGGTCATATCCACCAGAGTGAGAGCCTGTGGATCGTGGCGGTCAATGGTGTACCCTAAGTCATAGGCAGCACTATCGGGCGACAGCATAACCATCTTGGCAGATGTGATGGTATCAAGCCCGGCTGTGCCGCGCACTGTGACATAACCTGCCTCGGCAAAACGCTCCGGAAGGTCGGTAGGCTTCCCTTGCTTGTCGCGGAGTCCGCGCCAGTTGCTCCCCGAAATGAATGCATACCCGCTCTCAGCCGCCTGACAGCCAATCTCATAATACATCTTGCGGTTAGGCACATGGGCGTAAAACGCGCCTGGGGTCGCATCGTCGGGAGCCACATTGGTAACCAGACCGATACCGTAACCGTCCTGACGCAAAGTCCGGGCTATGGAATAGACCTCGGTGGTGTCTGCATCCATGCCGAGCATGCTGTTACGGGTCTTGGAACCGGTGGAAAGCGCGGTACCGGCAGCCGCAGAGTCGGTCACAGGGCTTGACGCAGAGTATGTAGAGATGAGTCCTGTCACAGGGAACGCCATCATCAGCGGCGTGTCCGCCTTCTTGATGTCACGCATATAGCTTTCGGCAGCCATGGCGTGACCTGCGCCCATGCCGTCACCGATGAAATAGAATATGTATTTGGCATCGCCAGCCATGGCGGACATCGCTCCGCACACTGCAGCCGACACAAACAATGATTTGAGAAGATTAGCTGTTTTCATTGATTCAAGGAGATATAAGGTTATTGATTACGTTCGTTAAGCGCAAGCATCGGCTCTATGATATGGCGGTCAGGGCACAGACGCGGCACCTTACGCTGTCCTCCGAGCTTGCCGGTAGATGCAAGCCACTCGTCAAACAGCCCTTTGCGAGCCACGGTCAGTGACAACTGTGCCAGAAATATATCGCCGGAACGCTTCGCCTGATAGTCGCTGTTGACACTCTGGAGAGCCTTGTCAAGCGTAGCGGCAAAAGCATCCATGTCAGCAGGTCGGGTCTCAAATTCCACGAGCCACTGATGCCGCCCCTTGCTCTTGTCAGTGGTATATACGGGAGCGGCGGTATAATTGACCACCGATGCACCTGTCTGATGGCAAGCCTCAGCCATGGCAGCATCGGCGTTGTAGACCATCAGTTCCTCGCCAAAAGCATTGATATACTGCTTGGTACGTCCCTCGATGGTGATACGCAACGGCGAAGTGCCGTGGACGCGAACGGTATCGCCGGGACGGTAACGCCACAGTCCGTTGCACGATGTGATGACCAGCTCATATATCTCGCCATCTGCCACTTCCCACGCTGGGACGGCTTTTGGCGACTCGTCAGAGGAATGTACCACAGGAATAAATTCATAGAACACCCCATCAGTAATCATCAGCAGCATCGCACGTATCGCAGGGTCATCCTGCACGGCAAAGAAGCCCTCCGAAGCGTTATATGTCTCCAGATAGTGCATCCGGGTGCTGTCAGTGATTGCAGCATACTGCTCCCTATAGGGGTCAAACGAGATGCCGCCGTGAAAGAAAACCTCCAGATTGGGCCACACATCATGTATCGATGACGCTCCACGCTCTTTCAGCACTCCGCGGAGCACCGTCAGAAACCATGACGGCACCCCTGAGATATTGGTGACATCCTGAGCGACTGATTCGGAGATAAGCCTCGGCAGTTTTTCATGCCACGCCTCCATCAGCGCGGTGTCATGCGAAGGCACTCGCAGACGCTCCACGAGTGGATTGATATTGTCAATCAGATGTGCCGACAGGTCTCCGACCTTCACCCCTTCAGGCAGACCTGCGATTTCGTTGGCAAAAGAACCGCCGAGGATGAATGCCTTTCCCCCGAATATATGACTGTCGGGATTATTACGCAGGTAGTGGCCGACACTGTAAAGCCCTCCACGGTAATGATTCATACGCAGCGAGTCATCGGTCAGAGGCACATACTTGCTCTTGCCGTCGGTGGTGCCTGACGACTGGGCGAAACGCTTGGTAATTCCAGGCCACAACACATCGGCATGCCCCTCCACAGCATCCATTATGTCAGCCCTGACATCGGGATAACTGACAAGCGGCACACGCTCGGCAAATTCCCTGTAGGTCATGCCACGCGTGATGCCATATCTGCGTCCATAGCGCGTGGCTTCACCCTTGCCGACAAGACCGCGAAACACACGCATCTGCGCGCGCTCCACATCGTCATGGCTCCTGAGTGCTTTCAGTGCCACATGACGGAAATACGGTCTGAGCAACGGCGTAAAGTCAACCATATTTAAAATCGGTATGGAACGTTCTTTCGAAATGAAAACCTGTCGTAGGGACATGCCGTGGCATGTCCGCTTTTCAGAACGACTGCATCTCCACGAGACGCTTGTAGTAGCCGCCGAGAGCCATCAGCTCATCATGAGTGCCCTTCTCGACTATGCGGCCCTCATGGAGCACACATATGAGCGAAGCGTTGCGTATGGTGGATAGACGGTGGGCTATGACAAGGGTGGTGCGCGACTTCATCAGACGGTCCAAAGCCTCCTGCACGAGGTGTTCGCTCTCGGTGTCAAGAGCCGAAGTTGCCTCGTCAAGTATGAGTATCTTAGGATTTTTGAGGATAGCACGGGCTATGGATATGCGCTGACGCTGACCTCCCGACAAGCGGCATCCGCGGTCACCGATGCAGGTGTCGTAGCCCTCCTCGGTAGCCATGATGAAATCGTGGGCGTTGGCGACCTTGGCTGCGGCAATCACCTCCTCGCGCGTTGCTTCCTTGACTCCGAATGTGATGTTGTTATATATGGAGTCATTGAAGAGGATAGCCTCCTGATTGACGTTGCCCATCAGCGAGCGCAGTTCCGGCACACGGAAATCACGTATATCTGTGCCGTCGATGGTGATATGTCCGGCATCCACATCATAGAATCGTGGCATAAGGTCTGCCAGGGTGGATTTGCCCGATCCGCTCTGACCCACGAGGGCTACGGTCTCGCCTGGCTTGATGGCAAAACTGATATCCTCCACGACCGGAGTGGCTGGGTCGTAGCCGAATTTCACATCGCGGTACTCCACCGTGCCCCCCTGCGGATTGATGTCCACCGGGTTCTCGGGATCTTTGATATTGTTTTCGGCTTTCATGATGAGATCCACGCGCTCCATCGATGCCAGACCGCGCTGTATGTTGTAGGCAGCGTTGCTCAGGTCCTTGGCAGGGTTGATGATGCTGTAGAATATCACCATATAATATATGAAGGAGGGAGCGGTAATCGACGAGGAGCCATGAAGGATGAGAGTGCCGCCAAACCACAGCACTATGGCTATGGTGATGGTGCCGAGAAACTCGCTCATGGGATGAGCAAGGCTCTGACGGCGCGCCAACTTGCATGACAGTTTGTAGAGCTGCTGGTTTTCACGATGGAAACGCTCCTTGACCTTCTCCTCGGCTGTGAACGCCTTGATGATGCGCAGACCTCCGAGTGTCTCCTCAATATTACTGAGGATGGTGCCCCACTGCTGCTGGTTTTCAAGCGAATTGCGTTTCAGACGCTTGCCAACGCGACCCATGACCAATCCAGCCAATGGCAGCAATATCAGCACGAACAGCGTCAGCTGCCACGATATGACTATCATCATCACCAAGCATGCGATAATCATCACGGGGTTATTGAACATCATGTTGAGCGATGACATGATGGAGTTCTCGATTTCCCCGACATCGCCGCTCATGCGAGCCATGACATCACCCTTGCGGGCGGATGTGAAAAATGAGATAGGCAGCGTGGTGACTTTGTCGTAGACATAGTTACGCAGGTCACGTACCACACCGGCACGCATCGGTATGATCAGATATGATGCCAGATAGGCGGTGCCGGTCTTGAGTCCGGTCATCACCACAAGCAGCAGAGCCAGCAGCGCCAGCGTGGCACTCGTGCCCCACTCCGATATGCACACCGTGGTGTAGTAATAGAAATCGTTGACCACTACATCCTTGAGGCTTGCGCTGCCTATGGGCAGGAATGTGTATTCGGCTTTGTTGATACCGAAAAGGATTTCAAGTATAGGTATGATTACAGCAAACGAGAACAGCGTCAGAAACGCCGTCAGTATATTGCAGATGATATTGCCGATGAAGTACTTCTTGTAGGGAGGTACAAAACGTATCAGCAGCTGCCAAAAGTCTTTCATGCCGCAAAGTTACTAATTTTCCGTGTCACTTAGTCATGCGTCGGTCATCCTTTTGACGGGCGACACGGCGCAGATGCAGATGCAGCAACAGTATACACACCAGCGTCAGGAAGATAAGTCCGAAATAATAAAGGTAATTGCCGGCTGCAAGTTCGCCGCGCCCTATGTAACTCATCACGGCAAGATATATAAGCAGCAAAGCAGGAATCCAGGTAGAGCGTTTCATTAAAAAGATGTGTCAAGGATGGTAAAGGAAATAATTGGTCAGAGAGAGAAGAATGTAAGTGAACTATAAGAGAGAGAGAGTGTGTGTGTGTGGCGATAGTGGATTCAGCACTACTCATGATGCGGCTCGGATGCCCCATGCTCCACGGGCTGCTTGAACGGCGACTCGTCAGGGTCGAAATCCCCAGCCTCAAGCGCATTGTATATCTTCAGACACGCCCATGCGTCTATGGCGGCATACACCTGCTGTGCATGGGTCAGCGACACTGCCTCCCAGTTGCTCAGACGTTGCGACTTGGATATGCGGCTGCCGAAGATTATGCCATAGATTTTCTGCAAACTCGCATCAGTGATGCCAAACTGCTTGACAAGTTCCTGAAGCTCCACGAATCCGGCTGGCGCAAATTCGCCACGCCGATGGAGCATCTGGAAGTCATCACGCAGCGACAGCCCTATCTTGATGATGCTGTCATCCTGCAGGAAATCCCTTACGGGGTCTATGCCGATATTGTTGAGCCTGAAGAGATATGCACGGTCAAGGGTCGACACCTGCATCAGTGCCACCTCGTTCATATGCCCTTTGCGAAACGACGGACGTGTCTCCGTGTCAAAGCCCACCCGCCGCTGGGTCTTGAGATATTCAAGTGCTTTGGCGGCGTCCTCCGGTGTGTTGACCAGACTTATATCGCCGGCGAAAGTGACCATCGGCATCGAGGCCAAGCGGTCCTTGGAGATGGCAATGTGGAAGTCTTTTAAGTCAAACATACCACAAAGGTACGCATTTTCCGCGACATATCCGCTAAAACTCGGTAAATGAGAGCGGAAGCAGCGACCTGACGGAGGGGAGGATGTAGATGTCATCACGACCCACAAGCAGCACTCTGACATCGGCTGCTCCCAGATGCTCATACTCCAAGAGTGCCTGTCGGCATGCGCCGCACGGTGACACCGGCTCGGCGACCTCCTTACCATCGGTGCCTATCGCAGCGATGGCAATGCTTTCAAACCGCGCATCGGGATAAGCGGCATGGGCATAATAAGCTGCCGTGCGCTCGGCGCACATGCTTGACGGGAATGCCGCGTTTTCCTGATTGGCACCGGTTACTGTCTCACCGTTGCTCAGGCGTATGGCTGCCCCCACGCCGAAGTGGCTGTAAGGCGAATATGTGCGGCTTGAAGCCTCGCGTGCCGCATCAACAAGTTGTCGGTCGGCTTCATCAAGCTCCGCATAGGCAGCGACCTTGATCGGAGTGGCAATAGTTAAATCTTTCATGGTCAAGATATTGATTGGTAGGGACGCGGCGTGCCGCGTCATCAAAGGCTGTCTCTTATACACATCTCCGA